>WBZO01000737.1_pt1 | contig 62127 bp, 45 predicted proteins | sample 5204261 | NCBI WGS metagenome assembly WBZO01 (sample SAMN12412400, study PRJNA552823) | activated sludge metagenome | isolation source: activated sludge from anammox sidestream of wastewater treatment plant... | place: USA: North Carolina | collected 2017-09
CACTCCCTCACGGTCGGGCTACTGTCACATTTTGCAAATCAGGCTACATTGCTTTCGTGGCAATGACAACCACGATCTTTCGAGTCGCAGTTGCCGGGTTCGGCCAACTGTCCATCGGGCCCCAGCGGACCTTGAGTGTACAGGCACCAGAAGATGCCGGTGTTGGCGCGCACCACATCGGGATCGTGATCGGCCCAGATGAACATATCCTTGCTGCGCAGCGCCGAGCACAGGTTCGGACGATTTGGATCCAAGTTGTGAAGTTCAGCCATTATGACCTCCGAGGTGTGAGGTGTGAGGTTTCAGGTTTCAGGGTTATGCGTTACCAGACAGGGTAAAGCTCAAACCTGAAACCTCACACCTCACACCTGATTTATCCAGCCGCCTGCAAGATCGCGCGTTTGACGGCGACGCGGGCGAGTTGAACTTTGTACGCGTTGCGGCTCAGCGGCTTCGCGCCGGCCAGTGCGATTTTGCCTGCTTCGGCGGCCACGTCTTCGTTGATCGTCTTGCCGGTCAGGTATTCGGCGGCGGCTTCGGCGAGCCAGGGCGTCGGAGCGACGTGGCCCAGCGCGATGCGCGCGGCTTTGACCTTCTTCGCCGCATCGAGTGTCAGAGCGACGGACGCTGCGGCCAGCGGCCAATCAAGCGCCTCTTTCTGCCGCACTTCGTAAGTCGCGCTGCGAACGCCGAGCGTGGGCGGGATGCTGATTCCCATCACGATCTCGTTCGGCTCCAGCGTGTATTCGCGGTCGGAGTCCGATCTCGGCGCGACGAAGAATTTGTCGGCGGCCACTTCGCGTCCGCCAGCCGGACCGAAGATTTTGATCTTCGCGTTGAGCGCGATCAGAGCGGGCGCGAGCGACGACGGGTTGACGAATTTCGCTTCGCCGTCATTGCCCAGAATCGCGTGATAACGGTTGTCGCCGTTTGCGACCAGCGGCTCGCCGTTTTCGCCTTTTGGCAACAGGCCGAAACCCGCGCGGTAATACCAGCAGCGCGGGCGTTGCAGCAGGTCGCCGCCGACGGTGCCCATGTTGCGAATCTGCGGGCTGGTGATGCCTTTCGCGGCGTCGGTGATCGCGGGGAAGCCCCGGCCCAGCGTGTCAATCAACTGCTCGATGGTCACCAGCGCCCCGATGTTCGCCGAGCCGTTGCGTGGCATGCGAATGAGCGACAATTCCGCGATGCCTTTGATGTTGACCACGCGTTTGGGCGTGACGATGAAGTCTTTCATCAGCGAGAGCAGGTCGGTGCCTCCGGCGAGGACTTCGGTCTCGCCCCACGATTTGCCGAGCAGCGCGACGGCCTGCTCTTTGGTGGTTGGGCTTGCGTACTCAAATTTTTGCACTGGCCCCTCCTTTCTTTTCAAGCGCCGCGAGCACGCGGTCTGGAGTCAACGGGATCGAGGGCACGCGCACGCCGATGGCGTTGGCCACGGCGTTTGAAATCGCCGCGCCGGGGGAAACCGTCGGCGGTTCGCCCACGCCGATCACACCGCGTTCGTCGTAGCCTTTGCCGGTCATCATGTGGACTTTGAAATTGCCGATGTCGGCCAATCCCGCGAGGCGGTAAAACTCCATGTTCGGGTTGAGCATCCTGCCGGTTTGCGCGTCCATAACCTTTTCTTCAAACAGCGCGAAGGTGACGCCCATGATCATCGCGCCGAAGACCTGGCTTTCGGCCGTCTTCATATCAATGATCAAGCCGCAATCCTGCACGGCGACGAAGTTGTTCATCTTGACGATGCCGGTTTCGATGTCCACCGAAACGTCAGCCATCTGAACGCCGCCGACGCCCGCGGTGGTCAGCGTCTCCTTGCCCGGATTCTTGCCGCGCGTGGTGAGCGGCTGCGTGCCGAGTTTCGCGCAAGCCTGTTTCCAGGTCATGCTGTTCGTCGGCTTGCCGATCTCCTGAATCTTGCCGCCGACTGCTTCGAGCTTGCCGGCAGTCGTGTTCATCGCGGGCGCGACTTTCTCGAACAAAGCGTTGAGAGCGTCAATGGACGCGCGGCGCGTCGAAGAGCTGACGCCGCCGACCGTTGTCGAACCGCCCGATCCGCTTGATACGGGATAGCGGTTGTCGCCGATGTGAACTTTGACCGCGTCGAGCGGCAAGCCCAACGTGTCAGCCGCGACGATGGCCAGCACCGTGCGCGTGCCGACGCCGAGGTCCTGCGTGCCCATCTTCACTTCGACCGAGCCGTCGGGATGAATCGTCAGGTCGCAATCGCTGGCGTGTCCGCCGCCGCCCCAGGTGTGAAGCGAAAGGCCCAGGCCGCGTTTGACATATTTCGTGCTGCCCGGAGCGCCTTCGCCACGCGGGCGCCACATTTTTTTCCATTCGATCATCTCGGCGGCTTTCATCAATTCGTCGCGGTAGACGTTGGCGCGTGTGCCGGTCAGCGCGATGTTTTTCAGAAAGAGGTCGAGCGGATCCATCTTCAATTCGGCGGCCAGATCGTCGAACGCGCTCATCGTGATCAGACAAGCCTGCGGATGATTGGGCGCGCGCCAGGCTCGTTGCGGCCCGGTGTTGGTGCCGATGACAGAGAATTTCTCTTTCCTGTTTTCGACGCCCGCTCTGAAAACGTAGGGAAGCAATCCGGCGAAACTGAAATTGCCGACGCCGCCCGATCCCCAGACTTCCGATTCCCAACCGGTGATCGAGCCGTCTTTCTTCGCCGCGACTTTGACTTTGGCGAAGACCGAAGGCCGCGAACCGGCGACCATCAATTCGGAGTCGCGTTCGAGCATAAGCTTGATCGGTTTGCCACCGGCCAGTTTGGAGAGCTTCGCCGCTTCGATGCCCCAGCGATCAACCGGAAATTTGCTGCCGAATCCGCCGCCGATGTGCTCCATCTTGAGGCGGACATTGCCGGCGGGAATTCCAAGAGCCTGCGCGAACTGCGGGCCGTTGGCCGAAACGGATTGCGTTGATTGATGAACCAGCAGATTCTTGTCATCTTCCCATTCGGCGATCAGGCCGTGCGATTCCAGACAGCAGTGCGTGATCACTTCGTTGCCGTAGGAGCCTTCAAACACGATGTCGGCTTCCTTGAAAGCTTTGGCGGGATCGCCCGCAGTGGCTTCGCTCGGCTGCCGGCGGTTGGATTCGGGGATGGCGTCCCAGTTCTGTTCGTTGACGAAGTGCGGCAGCTTTTCGTACTGGATTTTGACGGCGCGCGCGGCGTCTTCGGCTTGCCCTTCGGTTTCGGCGGCCAGGACGACGATTTCATCGCCCGCCCACTGAATCTCGGTTCCGGGGCCTTGAATGATCTTGACAGCTTTCACGCCGGGCATTTTTTCGGCGACGCTCAGATCAATGCTGACAATCTTCGCGTGCGCGTGCGGCGAGCGCACGACTTTGCCGAAGAGCATCCCAGGGCGATTGAGATCGTAAGTGTATTTCGCCCGGCCTGAGACTTTGTCAGGGCCGTCGAGACGCTTGATGCGTTTGCCGATGTGCGAGCGTTTGCCTTCTTCAGGCCATTTGTACTCAGCCATTGCTCTTGCCTCCTCTCGTCAATTTCGCGGGCGTCGTCTTTCTGATTTGTTGCGAAGCCTGCGCGATGGCGGCCTTGATGCCGTGATAGGTGCCGCAGCGGCAGAGATTGCCGCCCACGCCCATTTCGATTTGTTCGGGCGTCGGCGCCGGATGTTTTTCGAGCAGCGCCGTGCAGGCCATCACGAAACCGGGAGTGCAGAATCCGCATTGCTGCGCGTCGTTGTCCCAGAAAGCCTGCTGAACGGGATGCAACTTGCCGTTCTGCCCCAGACCTTCGACGGTGCGAATCTTCTTGCCTTGCGCCTCGATGGCCAGCGTCGTGCAGGAATAGACCGGTTTGCCGTCCACGATCATCGTGCAGGCGCCGCAGGTGGCGCGGTCGCAAACGCGTTTGGCGCCGGTGATGTCCAGATCGTTGCGCAGCGCATCGAGCAGCGTCACGCGCGGTTCGACGCTCACCTGTTTCGGCGCGCCGTTGATGTTGAGTGTGATGTTGACTTTGTCCGGGCCGAGGATGGGAACGTCGGCGCCGGCGGCCTGCGCTTCATTTTCGCCGCCCGTGACGAGCGGGATGGTGAGAGCCAGACTTACGCCTTTGAGGAAGTTTCGGCGCGACACCCCGCCGTTGTCGGGTTTGTCATGCCGGTCATCTGAACTGCTCATCAGCTTACCTCCGTTGGGTTGTTGAGATTTCAGTGGTTCGGAATTGGGTTCACAAAAGAGGGGGATTACGCCCCGAGTGCGCAGACGCTATCCCGGATCGTTCGGTTACATGTTGATGTAGTAAAGCTTGTTAGTGCGGAAGACCGCAGTATAGCAAGCGGTCTGAGGGGTGACAAGAAAGCCGCGCCGAAGGGTGTGTGTGTCAAAGTTTTACGGAAGCTGGCCGGGAAGACATTTTTCTGTTGATGACTCCGGCGGAGAACCATTCGCCGGCCCGAGTTGCGCGGCTCACTGAGCGAACCGTTTCAGCGCATCTATAAGCTTTCGGCGGTCGTGCGAACTGCAAGCTGCGAGCTTCGATCAATCGGTCTGCTCATCACGCCGCGCAACCATGGCTGGTTGCGCTACCCTCGCAGGCGATTTTCATTCTGAAGATTGGCGGAGAATGATCGTTGTTTGCGCCAGTCAGCGCAAGGCGAAGTTCACGCTTATTGTCTGTTTCTCTCACTTTAACAGGTTTGCCCGGCTGAGAGCCGCGCCTGTGGCTGATGAATTCGCCGCCGCGCGGTCTTGCCGGGCAAGCCTTGTTGGTGGACACGGAGCGAATCAGGGCAAAATGTTCAACTCCGGGCGAAAGCGCAGGATGTTGCGTTCGTAGCCGTTCATCACGCCATTCAAGCGGTTGGCGTTCTTCCGTACGGCCTCTGCCCCGACTGCGCGCGTGGCAACGGAGTTCATCGCCGGATCATTCTTTTCCAGATCGGCGAAGCTGCTGAATTACGTGACCGAAACAAAGTCTAAGGGATCGCCGCCATAAACGACCTGCGACAAGCTGCAGCCGAGCGCGCCGGATTTTTTGACGATATTCAGAGATTATTTCGCCGCCGTGTTTGGCGCAGGCAAAATGCTGATCTCAGGGCGCAGGCGCAGAATGCGGGTTTCGGTGCGTTGCACGACGCCCACCAGTTTTTGCTGCATTTTGGCAGCGGCATCCGGGCCACCTGCGGCCTGGGTGAGCCTGCTGGGTTGGTCGAGTTCCATCAGATCATTGCGCGCCGAGAAGACGTAATAATGACCGCTCTCGCCGCCGTACATGAGACGGCTGGTCAGTATACCGTTGGCGTCGGCTTTTTTGAGCAACGGCAGCCAGTCGTTTTTGAGGTACGCTTCGTAATCCGGCCCACGGAAAGGCGCAATGAAGCGTTCAGTCACGGTGTAATACAGCGGCGGGCTTTTCAGTTTGGGATTCATCCAGCTCAATTCGGGCAAAGTCACGACAATGTATGTGCGTGTGCCGACGATGAACTCGCGCGCTCTGGCTGACCAGGCGTCGCGCGCTTCCTGACTGTTGTTTTTGGTGAATGCCTCGTTGCGCGCCCGGATGGCGGCGAAGCTGTCATGCAGTTCGATCAGCGTCACGACGTTGCGATCCGCGGTGTCGAAAAGGTTGGTGAAAAAGTACGCTCTCTGGATTCCGGCTTTGACATACAACGGCCTGGCTTCTTTCTCGGCCCATTGCAAATACGCCGTCATCAGGCCGGGCTTGATGGTGTATTCATTGACGAGGCCGAGTTGTCGGTTGGGCGCGGTGTCCGCAGGTTTTGGGTTGTTGTTTTGCGCCAGCCCGACGACGTTCAAGAACAACAGGGTTGCGATCAGAAAAAGCTTTTTCGACATGATCTTTTCTCCTTTTCGGAAATTTGGTTGATGGTTGGTCAGTTACGGTCTGGCCGGTTTGGCCGCCGGGACTCCTTCGATGGGCGGTTCGAGCAATACTTCCGGTTCTTTGCCAGGCCCCATGCTGCGGATGAAATCCTGTTCGGCTTCGTAACCTTTGCCCATCGCGCGATGGGCGGCGCTGCGGTTGAAGTAAGCCAGTCTGAAATCCGGTTTGAGGCGGATGGCTTCGGTGTAATCGGCGATGGCGCCTTTCAGATCGCCCAGCGCTTTGCGCGTCACGCCGCGATTGCAATAGAGCAGCGCCAATTGCGGATCAATCTCGACGGCGCGGTTGTAATCGTCGAGCGCGCCGCGCAAATCGCCCCGGTCGTGCCGGATGCCGGCGCGGTTGTTGAGCGCTATGGTCAATCGCGGATCGAGTTCGAGCGCGCGGTTGTAATCGCTGAGCGCCGCGTCGAGTTTGCCTTTGTTCTGTTGGGCGAGGCCGCGATTGTTCCAGGCGATGACCGAACGCGGGTCGAGCCGGATCGCCTGATTGAAATCGTTGATGGCTTCGTCCCAATCGCCTTTGACGAGCCGGATGTTGCCGCGCTTGATCCGGGCCAGGACGTAACGCGGATCGAGCATGATCGCTTCGTTGAAATCGGTCATCGCGCCGTCCAAATCGCCCAGGTCGTAGCGGGTGACGCCGCGGTTGTAATAAATCGCCGCCGCTTCGGGAACGATCACGCCGATGTGATTGGATTCGACCGAGCCTGGTGAGAGCCGGGTCGCGATTTCGAGCGCGCGATTGAAATCTTTGTACGCCCCGTCCAGATCGCCTTGTTGATAGCGGGCGACGCCGCGTTTGAAAAAGTCTTCGCTGGAATTGGCGCGCGGCGTTCTGGTCTGCGCCAGCGCGGCAGTGAATAGCAAGGTAAAAGTGACGAGGCTGAGGAACAGTTTTCTGAAAGTCGCTGAGTTCATGTTTCGTTCTCCTTGTTCGTAAAGTTATGACCGATCAGCCCGCTTCATCACACACCTCAGGATGAGCCGACCGAGGACACTGGTTATTGCGATGATGAGGTTATAGCCAAACAGCGCCGGGCAATGTAACTGCGCAAATGTGCGGGGTGTTCAGACCAGGTGCTCGCGCAGGGCTTTGGCGACGGCTTCGGATTTGGAATGCACCTGGAGCTTTTCGTAGATGTTGCGGAGGTGGAAGGAGACGGTGTGGAAGGAGATGCCCATCACGTCGGCGGCGGTCTTTTTGTGATGGCCTTCGACCAGCAGCTTCAGAAGCTGGCGTTCCTGCGGCGTCAGATCGTAGGAGGACGACACCGGCTGGAAATTGCGGAAGAGATTGACCACGCGGCGCGCGACTTCAGGCGACATCGGCGAGCCGCCGCTGACCGCCTCGCGCAAAGCTTCGAGCAAGCGCGTGGGCGGGGTGTTTTTCAACAGGTAGCCCGTCGCCCCGGCGCAGAGCGCGTTGAAGATTTTGTCGTTGTTCTCGTAAACGGTCAGCGCCAGGATCGCCGCGTCGGGCAGACGCTGGCGGAAGAGCTTGATCCCTTCGATGCCGGACAAACCCGGCAATCCGATGTCGGTCAGGATCAGATCGGGCGCTTCGTGCTGGGCGACGCCGATGATCGCGTCTTCGACAGAGCGGTAAACGCCGACGCAGTTGAAGCCGGGCGAGCCGTTGATGAGCAGCTTCAAGCCCTCGCGCACGTCGCGCTGGTCTTCGATGATCACGACGCGGATGATCGCGTCGGGAGCGCCCTGGCTTGAAGTTGTTTGAATCGGGTTGCTCATACGATCTCGGAGCCAGACTAGCGCAACCTGCCGAGGTTGCGCTGACCGCTCAGTGCGACACTTGCCGAAGCCGCGCAACCTCGGCCCGCTTGCGCTACTCTGGCCACAGCTTACTCCCATCCGCCATTCGCCGTTACCCGCACGTTTATGCGGGTTAAAGCGGGATGGTCAGCCTCACTTCAGACCCGGCGCCGGGCGAGGATTCAATCATTAGCTCGCCGCCCACTGCCTGTGCGCGGTTGCGCATGCTCAGCAGCCCGTGGCCTTCGCTCAATTCCGCCGGGTCGAAGCCTTTGCCGTCGTCGCTGACCGTCAGAAGAATTTGCGCGCCGTCGGCCCACACCTTGATACTGACGGCGGAGCAAGCCGCGTGGCGCGCCGCGTTGTTCACCGCTTCCTTGAAGACCAGGTAAAGGTCGCGGCGCATCTCCACGTCCAGCTTCAACTCTCCGGCGCCGTCCGGGGCTTGGAAGTCCAGCTTGATGTCGCGCGTGGTGAAGACCTCTTCAGCGTGGCGGCGCATCCGGCGCGTCAGGTCGAGCAGGCTGTCGTGTTCCGGGCTGACGGCCCAGACGATGTCGTTCATCGAGGCCACGGATTCGCGAGAGATTTCGGCGATCGAATCGAGCAGTTCGTCGGGCGGAGGCGCGCCGTTCACGCCCCTTTCTGAATGCTGTTTGGCCACTTCGCTGAGGATCGAGATGCGGGTCAGGTTGGCGCCGATGTCGTCGTGCAGGTCGCGCGCGATGCTCGTCCGCACGCGCTCGACTTTCAGCGCCTGTCCGAGTCGGTAACGGTACAACCCGTAAATCACCGCTCCCAATCCGACGGCCAAACCGGCGATGAACCACCACTGCTGCCAGAGCGGGCGCTGGATGGTGAACGTGACGACGGCGGGCGGGTCGCTGATGACGCCGGAAGAGCTGATGGCGCGAACCGCGAAGCGATAAATGCCCGGCGAGAAGCTGGCGAAATTGACCGTGCGGAGGTCTGAAGGCTCGCTCCAATCCTGCTCGCCCAACCGATACTGGTAACGCAATTTGGCTCCGGCGCTGAAATCCAGGCTGAGGAAATCTATCTGCACTGAGTTCTGATCGGGCGCGAGCGTGAGGCCGTCAATCCTCGTCTCGCCCAATTCCGAGACCGGCGTGGGATTGCCGTTGACGCGCACCGCCGTGATCAAGACCGGCAGCGACGACGGTTTTTGATCGAGCGTGGGGACGAGCCGCGAGACGCCCTGTTCGGCGACGAACCAGAGATGGTTGTGGCGGTCGCGCAGCGAAACGCGCACTTCGCCTTTGGCCAGCCCGTCATCGGAAGTGAAGTGCCGGATGTAGCCGGTTTCGGGATCGAGTCGGTCAACGCCGCGCCCCGTGCCCGCGTAGATGCGTCCCCATTGGTCTTCGGTGACACTCCAAACCTCATTGGTGGCGAGTCCTTTCGTAACATCCCAGGTCGCCAGGCGCATGCGATCGGCTGAGACCTCATCCAGCCGATCATCGCGCATTCCGTGCGGATACCCGATTTCAACCGCTTCAATCTGCGCTTGCCTACCTGCCCGCCGCAAACGAAACAGCCCGCCCGAAGTCGCCAGCCAGAGCGAGCCGTCCGGGTCTTCGAGCAGGCCGTTGATGTGATTGCTTTCTTCCCGCTCGCTCACACGGTAAACCGTGAACATTGAGGTTGGTTGATTCGTGTTCGGCGGCGCGGCCTTGCCCAGCGGATTGAACAGGCAGACGCCACCGTCCGTCGCCACCCAGAACGTTCCGTCGCGCGCTTCAATGAAATCGTTGACGGTCAGGCTCGGCAGTCCTTGCGCCGTTCCGTAATTGACGAAGCGATAGCCGTCGAAGCGCGCCAGCCCTTCGACGGCGCCAATCCACAGGTAGCCGCGCGAATCGCGCAGGATGCGGTTGATGTGGTTGTGAGGCAGGCCATCCGCCGTTGTCCAGGCCCTGATCGGCAACTGCTCTGCGCGGCTGACGAACGCGGCGAGACAGAGCACGCCGATTACCGAAAAAGACCACCGCCAACGATTGCGCACGTTCGCTCTTCACCTCCGCTCACAAATTTTCCGAGGTACGCCTGAATGCGGCTATTGAAAGTCAGGTACAACGTGTGGGGAGCAGAGTATAGGTTATGTTCGAGTCGCCGTCATTATCACGGCGCTGCGAAACGCGCGCGGCGTCAACCCCGTCGCCTCGCGGAAGATTTTAGTGAAATGGCTCTGGCTGGCGTAACCGACCTGCGCGCCGACTTCGGTAATCGGCAAATCGGTTTCGGCCAACAAACGCCGCGCCCGTTCGATCCGCAACGAGGCCAGATAAGCGTGCGGCGTCGCGCCGGTGATCTTTTTGAACAGCCGCGCGAAGTGGAACTCGCTCAGGTAAGCCGCGCCGGCGATTTCAGCCAGAGCCAGATCGCGTCCGCAGTTGTCGCTCATAAACTCAATCGCGCGCCGCAACCGGCGATCAACCATTCCCACACGCGACAATTCGATCTCATCCGACCGCTGCGCGTTGATGTGCGCGCGGAGCAGGTGAATGGCGAGTTGATTGACCAGCGAGCGGATCACTTCGCGCCAGCCCGCGTCGCCGCTTTCCATCTCGGCTGCGATTGATTCGAGCGTGGCGCGCAGCCGCGAGTCATCGGTCAAAGGCGTGAGCGGCTGCCGGAAGAGCAGGCTCGATCCGGCGCGCAGCATTCGCAATCGCGTGGCGGTCTCGATGAGCAGTTCAGGCGCGATGCGAGCCAACAACAATTCGTTCCGTTTGCGATTGAGGGTGAATGACGCGGCTTGATTCGGATTGACCAGCAGGCTTGCGCCCGATGGAAGATTCGGGATTTGAGATTTGAGAAAGTGGACGAGCAGGAACTGGGGATTTGGAGACAAGTCGAAATGGCGCTGGCTGACGACGCGCTGCTCGATTGAGAAGTTTGTTTCGATGATGATGCGTGAAGTCATTCAGGGGAGCCGCGCGCGATGTGTGGGGCAATTTGGCAAATTGCCCCAACTATTCTCCCAACTATTCTCCCAACTATTCTCCCAACTATTCTCCCAACTATTCTCCCAACTATTCTCCCAACTATTCTCCCAACTATTCTCGTGGATGGTAAACGCGGTAATCAATCTCCTGGAAGATCGTGTCTTTGCTCTCGACATCGGCCAGCCACGCCTCGTCAATCTGGCCCGCGTTGATTATCTCGTAAAGCCGCGTGAAGCGGTGGATGTGATCTTTGAAGCGTTTGACCGCGTATTGCACCATCGTGCCGGTGGTGATGATGAACGCCCAGTCGGATGATTGCGCCAGCAGCAATTCGCGCGCGGCCTGATTCAACGCGCGTTTCAGCAATCCTTCGGCATTCGGGAAACGCTCGGCCAGTTCGACCATCCGGCGTTCGGCGGCGTGCTGGTGCAGGTACATCCAATCGGTCTGCCCGTTGATCCAGACGCGGTTGTAACCTTCGGCGCCCCACGACGAAGCCGACGGCGTTTGCTTCTGGTTTTCGGAATAAATCCGCAGGTAATCAACCGGCGAAATTGTCTCGATCTCGTCCTGGTCGTAGTGAATCTTTTTGAAAAGGTAGAACAGAAACTGCGGTCCCTCGAACCACCAGTGGCCGTATAACTCCGCGTCATAAGGCGCGATGATCATCGGCGCGCGGCCCAGGTGGTAATTCAAATGTCGCGCCTGAGCCTGCCGGTTGAACATGAAATGCCCGGCGTGTTGGGCGGCTTTGCCAATGGCCCATTCGGGCACGTAAGGCGCTTTTTCGTGCAGCGGGACTTTGCCGGTGATGCGGTGGTATTTGATTCCGACGTTGCGGCGCACGCCGTCGTCGTGCAGGTAGGGCTTGATGTAATCGTAATCGTGCGCGTCGTAACCCAGGTCGCGGTAAAACTCGCGGTAATCAACGTCGCCCGGATAGCCGATGTCGGAACTCCAGACCTGTTCGCTGGTTTCGGTGTCGCGCGCAAAGACGGCCACGCCTTCGGGCGTGATGACCGGAGCGTAAATGCCGCGCTTCGGTCGAGGCTCGCCGTACAGGATCGCGTGGGCGTCGGCGATGAAAAATTCAATCCCGGCTTCGCGCAGGTAACGGTCGTCGCCCGGATTGAACGCGCATTCGGCCAGCCAGATGCCGCGCGGCGGTCGCCCGAAATGTTTGATGTAATTTTCGCGCGCGATCTGAACCTGAGCGCGCTTGACTGTCTCATTCGACATCAACGGCAGAAAACCGTGCGTCGCGTTGCAGGTGATGATTTCCAGAAAGCCTTCGTCCTGAAGTTGGCGGAACCCCTGCACGATATTGCGGCCATACTTGTTTTCAAAGACCTCGCGGCATTCGTTGAAGTGGCCCCGGTACATCAGCGCGGCCTGATGAAAGTGCGGCGCTTCTTTTTGCGTCCGTTCGACCTCTTTCTCCGACAACTCACACAGTTTGTTGATATGGGCCAGGTAGCGTTCCTGCAACAACGGGTCGCTGAGCATCTCGCACAGTGGCGGAGTCATTGACATCGTCAGCCGGAACTTCACCCCTTCATCGCGCAGGTGATTGAACGCTACGAGCAGCGGAATGTAAGTCTCGCTGATTGCTTCATACAGCCAGTCTTCTTCGAGGAAGTCCGGATATTCGGGGTGGCGCACAAACGGCAGATGCGCGTGAAGGATCAAACTCAGGTAGCCGATTGCCATAAGTTGGTGGTTGGTGGTTGGTGATTGGTGGTTGGTGGTTGATGGTTGATCAGCGATTGCTCGCAACCAACCACCAATCACCAACCACCAACCACCAGTTAGTTTCTGTTATCTCGATACCACGGCCATTTGCCGCGCATCAGGTTTGCGAAACTTCGAGTCGGGTTGAGAAAGCCTCTGATCACGATCCGGGCCGTGCGGTTGCTGATCTTGTCTTCGAGGCGCTGAACCAGGTAGCGGTCAATCAGGTCTTCGCCGACCAGCCATCCAGTGCCGACGACCGGCGTCACGACAAGGTCAACATAGGCCATCGGGTGTTTGGCTTTGCCGTAAGGCCGCATGCCGATGTTGCCCAGCGAGGCTTCGCTGAACAGCCCGATTTCAAATTGCGTGCTGTAGGCGAAACTAAAACCGAAGGCTTTCAACCGGCTCCGCCAGTAGCTCCTCTTCAAACTGACTTCTTCCTTGACGCCTTTCGGATCGTTCTGAACCTGAATGAAGCCGGTGACCGAACCCATCATCGGATGCCCGATGTAATTGACGATGAACGGATCGCCGTCGCCCCAGCCGCGCAGGCTCTTCAAGGTTCTGAAATAATCCTTGAAGAACGGCCCTTTCAAATCCGCCCGTGTGCCTTCCTCCGTCGCAAGCCTGAACGCGTGCTGAATGCCGAGAAAGATCATTGATTGTCTGAACGCGCTCTCCCAATCGAACGAATCTTTTTTCCGGCCTTCGCGCAGATATTGATCGAGCGCGTGATCTGGCAGCGGTTGAATCAGGCCGGAAGGATCGTTAAGCTCAGCCTTCGATCCCGATTTTTCCGCATCGTCGCCGGAACCGGCGGTCGAAGCCGGCGAGAGGTCATTCTCAGCCGCCTTCGCTTCGCGCAATTTCGACTCGCGCCAGGCGGCGCCGAGCGCCGGGTCGAGGTTCAAAATTCCGCCGTCAACATGCCTGCCGCCGTTGGCGGCAATGTTTTCAGGCAGGGAATCACGGACCTTCTCCGCATTTTTCAAAAACGCCGATAAAGTTTGAGCTGATGATCTGATGATAAAGCACTGGCACAACACAAGCGCCGCGACTGCTGTGACCATCCTCCCGATAACGCGCCCAATGAGGCGCAAAGAAAACGAACTACTACCTGTCCACTTCATACAAAACTTCTGGATGAATGTGTTAAACCGATTTTCTCACGTAAACTTTGGTTGCGTCATGACGGCAGTGCGGGAAGGGGTTCACTGCTCAATTTTTGTCGCTCCGATTAACTCAAGCGACAATCGGAGCTTACACGCTGAATTTTGACTTGGCAAGTTACCCATCCGAAAGAAATAACCCGGAGGAAAATTGCAATGACAGTTCTTCAAGTATCTTGCGTGCAGATGCGCTGGGCGAAGCCGATTGAATACAACCTCGACCGAACGCTTCATTTCATCGAAGCCGCTGCGCGAGAGGGAAGCCGCGTAATTCTTTTTCCGGAAACCAATCTGACCGGCTACTACTTCCCATACGCCGTCGAACTCGATCCGCAAAAAGTCGAGGACGCGCTCAACCAAACGCGCGAGGCGGCGTCGAAACACAGCATCTGGGTCATCGCCGGAACATTGAAGAAAACCAGCGACCGTCTGCTCAACATCGCGCACGTGATCAACCCGTCGGGCGAGATCGTTCACGAATACGCCAAAGTCCACATGGCCGGGCGCGATGAAAGGAAGTATTGCCGGGGTGGCGACAAACTCTCGCTGTTTGAAATTGACGGCGTCAAATGCACGCTGGTCATCTGCCGCGACGGACGCCACCCGGAGCTTTACCGCATCCCGGCGATGGCCGGAGCGCAGATACTTTTTCATCCATCGTGCAGCTCGGACGAGATCGAAGCCGTTGCGTGGAAGCGGACGTCGGGCCGGGCGCAACATCCAATCGGCCCTCACACCAAAATCTTCCATTGCGTGGCCAACACGGTCGGTCAATCGCCCGACGGTAAACAGACTTCGAGCGGCGCATCGTTCATCCGTGAACCTTCCGGCATTCCGCTGGCTGAAGCTGGTTACTACCAGGAGGAGATGATCACGGCCACGCTCGACCTCGAACGCGCGGATCGTTCGTATATTCTGGACAGTTTGAAGAGTCCGTCGTGGATGAGCCGTTACTGGCAGGATATGATCGAAGAGGTTAAGGCGCGGGCTGATCAAAAACCCGAGTAGATGAAGACAATGGAGATTACTGAACAGACTGAAAGATCAACCAATCAGACAACATGATGTAGAAATCATGAAGCGTAACGAATCGCCACGACCGGACTCGCAAGATCATCAGACTCTCACCGGTTCGGTCGAGCGCGTGACCTATCACAACGAGCAGAATGGTTACACCGTGCTCCGTTTTCTGACGCCGGGCTACGGCGAGCCGGTGATTGTCGTCGGGAACTTCTCCGCCGTCTCGCCGGGCGAGAGCCTGCGGCTGACCGGAAGGTGGACGACGCACCCGCAATACGGCGATCAATTCAAAATGATCGAATACGCGGTCACGCGCCCGGCGACCATCGCCGGCATTCAGAAATACCTCGGCTCCGGTTTGATCAAAGGCGTCGGCCCGGTTACGGCCCGCCGCATCGTCGAACATTTCAAGGAGCAGACGCTGGACGTGATTGAAGGCGACATCGCGCGGCTCAGCGAAGTCAAAGGCGTCTCGCGCAAACGCGTGGAGATGATCCAGAAAGCCTGGGAAGAGCAGCGCGCGATTAAAGAGGTGATGCTCTTTCTGCAAAGCCACGCGGTCTCGACTCATTTCGCAGTGAAGATTTACAAGCAGTATGGCGGCGACGCGATCACGGTCGTCGAAAAGACTCCGTACCGGCTGGCCGCCGAAGTCTACGGCATCGGCTTCAGAACCGCCGACCAGATTGCGCGCAACCTGGGAATGCCGGTTGACGCCGAAGAGCGGCTGCGCGCGGGTTTGCAGCACGTGCTGATGACGGCGACCGAAGAAGGCCATTGCTATTTGCCTGCGGACGATCTGATCAAACGTTCGGCTGAAGCGCTCGAAGTCGAAGATCGAACGAAGCTCGGCGCGACGCTTGAGAAGATGCTCGATGACGGTTTGTTGAAGATTGAAGAGAACGCGGGCGAGCGCGCGATTTACTTACCGCCGTTGTGGCAATCGGAGCGGGGAGTCGCTCGACGGTTGCAGGCGTTGATCGAAGAGCCTGTGCGTGTTGATTTGAACCGGGTCGGGTCCTGGCTCGATCGTTTCGCGGAGAAGCGCGGCGTGGAACTTTCCGACGAGCAGCGGCGCGCGATCCATCTCGCCGCCGAATCGCGCGTGATGATCCTGACGGGCGGTCCCGGCACGGGCAAGACCACGACATTGCGCGCGATGGTTGATCTGTTTTACGCGATGCGGAAGACCGTCGCGTTGGCTTCGCCGACGGGCCGCGCGGCTCAGCGACTGTCCGAAGTCACGGGCCGCGAGGCGAAGACGATTCATCGCCTGCTCGAATTCGATCCGTCGGCGATGCAATTCAAACGCAACGACGTGTGGCCGCTCGAAGCTGATGTGGTCGTCGTTGACGAAGCCTCGATGATTGACATCGTGTTGGCCAACAGTTTGATCAAAGCGGTTGACGATCATTCGCAACTGATCCTGGTCGGCGACTCCGATCAACTGCCTTCGGTCGGCCCCGGCGCGGTCTTGCAGGATTTGATCAATTCGGGCGCGGCGCCGGTCGCGCGGCTAACCCAGGTTTTCCGCCAGGCCGCCGAGAGTTTGATTGTTCAGAACGCGCACCGGATCAATCGCGGCGAATTCCCGCGTTTGGTCAAACCCGGCGATGAGCGGAGCGACTGTTACTTCATCGAGGCCGAAGACCCCGACGAAGTCGTCAGGTTGATCGTCAATTCGGTGTCGAAGAGTCTGCCGAACCGATTCGGCTACGACCCGCTCAAAGACATCCAGACGCTGTCGCCGATGAATCGCGGGCGCGCCGGAGCGAATCACCTGAACGACGTTTTGCAGGCTGCGCTCAACCCGCCGCAGGCAGGGAAGACGGAGATGAATCGCGGCAATCGCACGATGCGCGTCGGCGACAAAGTGATTCAGCGGGTGAACAACTACAAGCTCGAAGTCTTCAACGGCGATATGGGAACGATTGAAGCGATTGACCTGGAAGACCAGATGCTCGCAGTTCGCTTCGCTGATCGAATCGTCGCTTACGATTTCGCCGACTCGCTGGAACTGTCGCACGGCTTTGCGGTGACGATTCACAAAAGCCAGGGCAGTGAATACCCGGCGGTAGTGATTCCGCTGCACACGCAGCATTACCTGATGCTCAGTCGCAATCTGATTTACACCGCGCTGACGCGGGCGAAAAAGACTGTGGTGATGATCGGAACGGCGAAAGCGATTGGGATGGCGATGCATAACCTGGAAGCCACGCATCGGTTCACGGGATTGGCGGGAAAGTTGAAGGAATAGAAATAGACAGGATTTACAAGATTGATCAGGATTGGTTTTTCATCCTGAAACATCCTGTCAATCCTGTCCGATGTTCTTAATCACCTGCGCCAGCCTGTTGAGACGCGGGAGCGCAGAATTTGTCGAAAGCCTTCTTCAATTCATCCGCGATTTGTTCGGCGCTGCGGCCTTCGATCTGGTAGCGCTCCATCATATAGACCAGCTTGCCGCCTTGCAGAAGCCCGATTGACGGCGATGACGGCGGAAAGCCCTTGAAATAGCTCCGGGCGCGTTCGGTCGCTTCGATGTCGGCTCCAGCGAAGACGGTGACCGATTTGGCGGGCGTGGCGTCGTGGCGCAAAGCCAGCGCAATGCCGGGGCGCGCTTTGCCGGCGGCGCATCCGCAGACGGAATTGACCACGACCATCAGCGTCCCATCGGTGTTCTGAACCGCCGCGTCAACGGCTTCGGGCGTGCGCGTTTCTTCGACGCCCAACCGCGTCAGGTCTTCTCTCATCGGTTTGATCAGCATCTCTGAATAAGGCATGACTTCAATCTCCTTACAAAATCAAATAGGAATTCGCTTCGGTTCGGAATGATTCGGGAATGCCGAACTGAAACGCCGAACGCGGATGATATGCGGGGGCGGGACTGCCGATCAAGTGGCGTCGCAATTGATTGCCACAATTGATTGATGGCTCACGCCTCAACTACCAAAGCTGATTGTGATAGGATGCGAGACCTTCAGAAAGCTCGATGTTGTCTCAGAGAGCTTTGGCAGGTTTGGCAAATTCGGAAAGATTCATACCGCTTCAAATGAATAAACTCTGGGTATTCCAATTCTCGAGGTGGCTGGTTCACGTGATTTGCGGCCTTTACTTTCGCATCGAAATTGAAGGCGCGGATCGGACGCCAAAGGAAGGCGCAATGATCGTGGCGCCAAACCATGTCAGCTACCTCGACCCGTTCTGGGTTTCGATCCCGCTCAACAGGCCGCTGCGGTACATGACCTGGGACAGGATGACGCGGCTGCCGTTGCTCGGACGATTGATGCAGGCTTACGGCGCGTTTCCGGTCAACATCGAAAAAGGAGACCGCGCTGCGTTGCGCTGCTCGCTGGAGAGTTTGCGTCAGGGCGGGGGATTGATGATCTTCCCCGAAGGCGGGCGCACGCGCACAGGCCGCTTGATGCCGTTCAAATCCGGCGTGATCCGATTGGCGCTGGAGACCGGCGCGCCAATCGTGCCGGTAACGATCATCGGAGGCTATCGAGCATTTTCGCCGCATCACCTCTTCCCGCGCCCGTATAAAGTGAAAATCATTTACCACGACCCGATCAGGCTGACGCCTCCGGAAAATGAAGCGCAAATGAAGGAATACATGCGAGCGCAGGCGGAACATCTGCAAGCCATTGTGGCTTCGGCGTTGCCGCCGGAAGCTTTGCCGTTGCGTGAACAACACGCGATTGAGTTTGAATCGGCCAGCGAAATTTTAGGCGGAGCCACTAGCCCGAAATGAGTCGCTATGCTAAATTGGCGGCCTTCATTTGGACAGGTCAAGGAAAACGGTCAACGAAAATAGAGTTTTGTTGGCGGCGTAGCTCAGTTGGTTAGAGCGAGGGATTCATAACCCCTAGGTCTCCGGTTCGAGTCCGGACGCCGCCATCGTGCCAATCAATGGCTTACGAGTTCAAGGCCACAAAATTGCCGCTCTCCTGAGCGGCAGTTTTGTGGCGATTCTTTTTAAAACTTCTTTGGCCACCGCTTCAATCCTGAAGATTGATGTTGGCTCTCTCCGCCTTTACGAATTTTTTATAAACCACTTACGCCATCCTTACGCGCGCCATCATAAGCTGACGGCGTTGATGACAAATTCCCGGAACGCAAATCAGGAATTATTTTCTGATCGGAACGGTGATTGCGGGACCGTTCAAACGTCCAGTCTTTCTGACAATCCCGCTGCTCATCTTAGGCGGCTATTGTCTGGACTGGATAGAAAAAGGCGAGTCACAACGTCGTGTCCAAATTGCCAAAATTGCCAAAATTGTTCGTTACGAAGATGAGGATGATGATCAATGAATTTCGCGTGGCTATTACCTCTTCTGGCGTCTTTGCCGCTGAGTTTGACATTATGCGCTGCGGCGATTGCGCAAGCGCCGATAGCAGGGCAAACGACGCAAGCGCAGTTGTCCTCCGCCGAAAACGAAAACAAGCTGGTTGAAAACAACAAAAAGGAACCCGGGGCGAAGAAGGACCAGGAGAGTATGCCGTCCCTCCTGGAAGAGATGCGCCAGATGCGCCAGTTAATGGAGCAGATGCGCCAGTTGATCGAACGGCAGGAGGCGCGCATCAGCCAACTCGAAGCGGAAAAGAGCGCGGCCAGCGTGAAGACGGCGCCGGTCAGCGAGACGCGCCGGATCTCAACCAATTCCCAAAGTCAGAGCCAAATCAACGCGCCGAGTGGCCAGGACCTGACTCTGAGCAATGATCCTGCGGCGCAGCCAACCTCTCTCCAAGCCCCCACGCTGTCCGCAGGTGATCGCGACGCGCTCGATTTCTGGCGCGACACGACGGTCAACGTGGTTGTTGACGGTTATTACGGCTACAACTTCAATCGCCCGCTCGGCGGCATCAACCTGCTGCGCGCTTACGACGTGCTGAGCAACAGTTTCAGCCTGAATCAGGCGGGCGTGATCCTCGAGCAGACGCCGGAGCCTGAAGAAGGCCGCAGATTCGGCGCGCGCCTCGACCTGATGTTCGGCCAGGCGACCGAAACCTTGCAGGGCAGCGCGGTCAACGAACTGCGTCCGCAGGTTTATCGCCACGTCTGGCAGGCGTATGGGAGTTATGTCGCGCCTGCCGGTAACGGGTTGAAAGTTGATTTCGGCAAGTTCGCCAGCGCGCTCGGTTACGAGACGAATTACACCAAAGACAATTTCAATTACTCGCGGTCATACTGGTTCCTCTTCCTGCCGTTTTATCACCTCGGCTTCCGCGCGGCTTACCCGGTCAATGAAAAACTCACGGCGACCTATTATCTGATCAACGGCATTAACCAATCGGAGGATTTCAACGCCTGGAAGTCGCAGGCCGTGTTGCTGACCTTCAAGCCGACGAGCCGCATCACCGCGCAGGCGAATTATTTCAACGGCCAGGAGGGACGAGCGCGCACTTCGATACTCAATCCGACTTTTCCTGTTTTGCCGACGCAGCCAGGACTTTCCCCCATCGAGATCAGGCCCGAGCCTGACGGGCGCACACACATCCTCGACGCCTACGCCACGCTCAACGCGACCGACAGGCTGACGTTCGGATTCCAAGGCGATTACGTAATCAACCGGGTTTTCCAAAACTCGCCACCATCGCGTGTGTGGGGTGGCGCGGCTTACGCACGTTATCAATTCTCGCCAGGCTTCGCGCTGGCCAGCCGGTTCGAGTATCTGTCGGATCGCCTGTCGGATCGCGGCGAATCGTTGTTCAGCGGCCTCGATCAGGCTTTGAAAGAAATCACGATGACGGCGGAATACAAATTCGGCGATGGCTTTCTGCTGCGTGGCGAATACCGGCGCGATTGGTCCAACCGGCCCTTCTTCCTGACCGCCGCGCCCGGCGTGTTGAAGAAGGAGCAGAACACGGCGACGCTCGGCCTGGTCTGGTGGTTCGGACGCAAGCAGGGAAGTTGGTAAACGGAAGGAGACAATCATGCTCGATCTGATTTTTCTGGCTGCAACAATTCTCTAGCGATGCTGCTCTTCAGCGTCGTCTCGATGGTCGCGCTGTACCTGTTGCACCGGATGCAGGCGTGGCTGCCGATCAACCCGCAGAAGTTCGCGGGCATCGAGCCGAGTTCGGCTTTCAACACAGCGGCGTCGTTCACGACCAACACCAACTGGCAGAGCTACGTTCTCGAAGTGACGATGAACTATCTGACGCAGATGGCGGGATTGGCTCACCACAATTTCGTTTCGGCGGGTGTTGGCATCGCGCTGGTCATCGCGTTCATTCGCGGCATCGCGCGACGCGATCGTGCCGTTCATCGGCGTCAAGCTCATTGACGTGATCATCATGGCGCTGGGGTTGGCGTGAAGATTCGAGATTGGAGATTGAATTTATGAAGAACTTCGTTACTGCAATTTTGATGACTGTCGTGACGCCAATTTTGCTGGGATTGATTTATCCGCTCGTGATCACTGGCATTGCGCAGGTAATTTTTCCCGACAAGGTCAACGGGCAATTGATCGAGCGCAACGGCCAGATCGTCGGCTCGCGGATCGCCGGGTAACCCTTCTCGTCGCCCCGCTATTTTCGCTCGCAGCCTTCAACGGCGGGATCTGTGGGTTACGACGCGGGCGCGGCTTCGAGATCGAGTCTGGGGCCGACGAACAGGAAGCTGATTGACCGCGTCAAGGCCGACACGGAAAAGATGAAAGCTGAAAATCCCGGCAAGCCCGTGCCGGTTGATCTTGTGACGACTCACAGACCGTCGCCCGAATCACTACTCGCCAAACTCAAAGAGAGCGAGCGGGCGAATCTGCGCGTTTACATCGGCGCGGCGCCGGGCGCCGGTAAAACTTACCAGATGCTCGAAGACGCTCATCATTTCAAAAAACAGGGTGTGGGCATAGTCGTGGCCATTGTCGAAACGCACGGACGCGCCGAGACCGAGGCGATGATCGGCGATCTGGAGCGCGCGCCGATGCGGAAGATCGAATATCGCGGCGTCACGCTTCAGGAGATGGACGTTGACGCCGTCATCACCCGCCGCCCTGAAATCGCCATCGTTGATGAACTGGCTCATACGAACGCGCCTGGCTCGAAGCGTCACAAACGCTACGAGGACGTGCTTGAATTGCTCGACGCGGGCGTTTCGGTCATCACCACTTTCAACGTCCAGCATCTGGAATCGCTCAATGACATGGTGGCGCGCACGACCGGCGTGCGCGTTCGCGAGACGGTGCCCGACAGATTCCTGCGCCGCGCCGACGAGGTGGTCAACGTTGACGTTTCGGTTGACACGCAGCGCACGCGGTTGCGGCAGGGCAAAATCTACAACGTCGAAAAGATAGAGCAGGCGCTCAACAATTTTTCCCGCAAGGGCAATCTCTCGGAGTTGCGTGAACTGGCGCTGCGCCAGGTGGCGCAAGACCAGACGGCGAAGGCGCACGATAGGAGAGTTGACCGGCAAACAGAAAGACATCCTTTACGCCTGCCGCGAAGACAGTGAGCGTCTTGAAAGGCTGATGCGCGACCTGGCCGATTTGTCGCGCCTCGAATCGGGCGAAGTCTCGCCGCGCTATGCGCTCCTCAATATCGAAGCGGCTGACCGAGGCTCATGGCGGACAAATCAGCGCTCGGTCGGAAGTCGGACTCGGCACGACCATCACCTTCACACTGCCCACCGTCCGTGAAAACACCGGGATGGCAAAGACCACGCAAGTCGGCTGAACAAGACGAGCGAAAATATCCCCCGGCCCTATACCCGGATTCAAGGGGCATATACTATAGAGGCTCGTTTTGGTCAGAAGGCCGATAGCGGGAGTGGTGACTCAGGCGGTAACTGAAGGGCTAATTCCGGCTCCGCGGAAAGGCATCCACGGAGCGATGAATTATGGCGTTTGGAAATTAACTACAACCACACTTGATGGGCGGGTATTCTCCGCCCATACCCCATCATAGAATTCGAGAGGCGAGGGAATTTCTGAAACCGGCGATGAAATCAAATTACAAATGGCTGGTCGTGGCGCTGCTCTGGTTCGTCTGTTTTTTCAATTACGCCGACCGGCAGGCGATCTTTTCGGTCTTTCCAAAGTTGCAGGAGGAGATGGGGCTGAGCAATGTGCAACTCAGCTTCGTCGGCGCGTCGTTTATGTATGTCTATGCGTTGATCGGGCCGATTGCGGGTGTGATCGGCGACCGGCTCAATCGCAAATTCCTGATTATCTCCGGGTTGATCTTCTGGTCGGCGGTGACAATCGCGACGGCGCTGTCAACCGATTACTGGCATCTGGTGTTGTTCCGCGCGCTCGAAGGCTTCGGCGAGGCGTTTTATTTTCCGGCTTCGATGTCGCTGATCAGCGATTATCACGGCCCGGAAACGAAATCGCGCGCGATGGGCATTCATCAATCGAGCGTTTACGCCGGGACGATTGCGGGCGGCGCGGTCGCGGGTTTTATGGGGCAGCATTACGGCTGGCGGTCGGGCTTTTATCTGTTCGGCTCGCTTGGCTTGCTGCTCGGCTTCGTTCTGCTGCTGGCGCTGAAAGAGCCGCTGCGCAGCAAATCGGCTGACGTAGAAGCTCACGCGCACGCCACGCTCGATCTGAAGCGAGCGAATCTGTGGGCGGACATTCGGGAAATTCTCGGCGCGCCGATGGTCCGGATTCTGATTGTGGTCTTCGTTGGCGCGAATTTCGTGGCCTCGATCTTTCTCACGTGGATGCCGAAATTCCTCTTCGATAAATTCAAAATGAGTCTGTCGCTGGCTGGGGCGAGCGCGACGACACCCGCGCAACTCGCTTCGATGACCGGCGTGGTGGTTGGAGGCTTGTTGGCCGACCGGTTGTCGAGACGTTATTTCGGCGGCAGGGCGGTGACGCAATGCATCGGATTGCTGGGCGGCGTCGCATTCATTTTTCTGACAGGGTGGACGCTTTCGATCCCGATCCTGATCGGGGCGATGATCGGCTTCGGGTTTTTCAAGGGGCTGTATGACGCCAACATCTGGGCGACGCTTTACGATGTGGTCAAACCGGAGCGGCGCGCGACTGCGCTGGGCTTGATGAATTCGATCGCATGGCTGGGCGCTGCGGTCGCGCCAACGGTGATCGCCTACGCTTCGCAGTCATACGGGATGAGCGCCTGCCTGAGCGCGAGTTCGCTGGTTTATCTTTGTGTCGGCCTGCTAATGGCGTATGGCGTCCGCAAGTTCATGCGCGGCAGTCCGAAGATCAATGCAGCGGGCGCGCCGGCAAAATCTGCCATTTAGATCAAATTTCAAATCAGTGCGCTGCAAAACCTGACTAACCACAGGGAAACGGGGGCACGGGGAACCACAAGAGCAGCGATGATTTTCCTTTCCAATCTCGCGGGAATTTTTTCGACTTTATCTATGAGCTTCCCGTCTAAGTCAGCGGTGGGTAGAATCGCCAGGAAAAAGCAAGCTGATGGCCGCGCCCAACCCCTCAATTTGACCAGAGCGGCCCGATAAAACGACGAGACGAGAGAAAGCGGATCTGATTCAAATTCGAGTTATGGAAATCAGCGACGATCAGATCATCGAGCGGACACTCGCCGGTGAGACCGACGCATTTAGCCTGCTGGTGCGAAGATGGGAGAGGCCTATCTATGGCCTCAGCTTGCGCATGCTCGGACGCGATGAGGACGCGCGCGATGTTTGCCAGGAGACTTTTCTGGCGGCGTTTCGGAACCTGCGTAAGTTCCGCGGCGACGCCAAGTTTTCTTCGTGGCTTTACCGGATCGCGCTCAACGCCTGCCATTCGCGGCTGCGGAAACAGAATGGGTTATACGAACAATCAATTGATCAGGAAGACGACGATGGGCGCAAATTCGAGCTGGCCGATACAGGCGCGGAAAATTTGCCCGACAGGCTGCATCGCGACCGGCGCGCGGAACTTGTGAGGAAGGCTTTGCAGGCGCTGCCCCCCGAAATGCGGCAGGTGATCGTGATGAAGGAATACGAGGAGTTGACCTTCGTCGAAATCGCCGAGGTCTTGCAGATTCCGGTCAGCACAGTGAAATCGCGGGTCTACACCGGATTGCAGCAGATGCGCGCCCGCTTGGAAAAAATGCGCGGCGCGTTGTAAGGACGAGAGAAATCAGAATGGCTTCGGAGGCCAAAACCATGAACAGCGAAAAGAATAGACTCAATGCCCCAAACGATTGCGGACGCAAGGAAGATCTGGTGGCTTATTTGTACGACGAAGCGAGCGTGGCCGAGCGCGCTTCGTTCGAGCGCCACCTGGACGGTTGCGCGGCGTGCCGCAATGAACTGGCGGCTTTCGGACGTGTGCGCGACGAATTGAGCGCGTGGCAAGCGCCATTTGCGCCGCGCGTCGAAGTCGCGTTGCCGCGAAGCCGATGGGATGTTTTGCGTGAACTGATTGGGATGTTCCCGGTCTGGGTTCGCGGCGCGGCGTTGGCGGGAGCGGCGGCGGCGATGTTGCTGGTAGCGTTGTCAATCGCGGGCGCGCGCGTCAGCCTGAAGAACGGCGATTTCGCCATCAGTTTCGGCAAGGCTGAGAATGCCGCGACCGGCGCTCCGGCGGTTGAGGCTGAGCAGGTCGAGAGACTGGTTCAAAACGCGATAGCCAGTGAGCGCGATCGGATCGAGCGGCAATACAGCGTTCAACTGGCAAGCTTCAAGGATCAACTCAGCGCGGAGCATCAGGCGAAATTGCAAGCCGCGAGCGCCGATCATCAGGAGAAGCTCAAAGCCGTGCAGGCGGAGTTGAAGCGCGAGATTCAGAGAGCCAATCGGCAGAACGCCTCGATCCGTTCGTTCTTCGCTATGGATGACTCCAACGATCCGTGGGGAGATGTGAGATGAAAGTGAAGGCCCCTCAAACCGTGAACCATCGGTCGGGATTGCGCGCGAAGATTCCGGCTTTGACCGCGACGCTGCTGGCCGCTGCCTGCGTGATGGTTTTTTGCGCGAACGCGGGCTCGGCTCAAAATCTGCGCAGGCAGATGCGGATTCAGAAGAAGATTGACAAGAAGCTGAATCAGCCCGCTGGTAATCCTGATAAGCTGGCGCCCGCGAATAACGGAGAAACCCGCGCGTCGAATCAGCCTGAGACGGCGCCTAAGCCGGCGGGTCACAGCCTGGACGGAATCAGAGAACGCGGTCTTCGCACATTCTTCACGCGGGAAGAGGCGAGCCTGATGATCCCAGGCTTCGGCAATTCGCAAGCGGCGTTGTTGATAGTTTTTCGTCAGCTCGACCTGAGTCCTGAACAGAAAGTTAAGATCAGAGACATCAGGCGGCAGATGGGTGATCGGCTGCGACTGGCGCGGCGTGACCTGAGTTTGCTTGAAACGCAACTGGAAGAAGCGATCTATGGCAACGCCGATCCTGCAAGCCTCGACAATTACGATCCGGCGAAGGTCAGGGAGCTTACCAATCAGGTCGCGGAGAAGCGGTCGGAGGTGATGAAGATGCAGACGGAAATCGAATCGCAGTTGCGGCAGATTCTGACGCCCGACCAGTTTTATGTCTTCCGCGAATTGGTGCGCGAGATGGTCTTGCCGGGGCGTCGTCCAATAAACAATCCTGCGCTTCGACAGCAGATGCAGCGGCGAATGGGCATCCAGCCGAATCCACCGGGCAGACCTGATAACAACTGAAGGGTTTCAACTTTCGATTGCGGCGGGTTAAAGTTGCGGCAGTTCGTCTTGAGACGGAATCGCTGAGCGCGGCTTTAACCCGTTTTTGTTTTTGGGGCGCACGCTGGAAGCGCGCGTCCCCAGGTCCTCCGGTGCTTTTAAATCCGACCGACAAATTGTTGTTGAGCGCCCTGCTGCCGACCGAAGCGAGCAGGGAACGAACGCGCCGATTGATCGCCGAGCGCGAGTCTGAAATTGACTGGGACGCGTTTGCGCGACGGGCGAATTTTCATCACACGTCCGCGCTGGCCCGGTTCAATTTTGCGATGGCAGGTTTGGCTGACGCTCTCCCATCACAGTTTCGATCCGAGATTGATGAAATCAGTCGCGTGTGGGCGGCGCGCCATCTGGCTTACGTCAGCGAAACGGCCCGGTTGGTCGCAGCTTTGGGCGACGCCGGAATTGTGGCTTTGCCGCTGAAAGGCGCGGCGTTGATGCTCGGCGGTTATTATCCTCAAGCCGGGTTGCGCGCCGCATTGGATATTGACCTGCTGGTTGATCCTGAGTGGCTGGCGCTGGCCGAGCAGGTCGCGCAGGATTGCGGTTACGGTGAAATTCCCGGACGGCGGGACGTGCGGCCCCGGCAGCGGCTGGAGAACGAACGCAATCACAGTTGGCCCCGACGCGGGCCAGGCGGATTGATTCTGGAACTCCACCACCGCGCTTTTCATTTCGCCAAAGGCGGGCGCGACCTGGGATTTGATGAATTACTCGCGCGCGCGATCCGCCGCCAGCGTGATGATTTACCCTCGCTGCTTTTGCCCGCGCCCCCTGATCTGGCTCTACACCTCGTTCACCACACGATTGTTGATTTGCAAAGCTCGCACGCGATTCTGCGCGCGCTGGCCGATCTGCATTTCATCTTCGCGCGCGAACCGCAAGCCCGCGAGGAGATGGAAGAGCAGGCGCGACGATTCGGTTTTGCGGGCGCGGCGCAATCGTCGGTTCGTGTCTTGCGGTTGTTGGAAGAGGGAACGATGAATCAACTCGACGAAGCGGCGCAGGATGGCGAGGTCGCGTTGCTGCTCGAAACGGCGCTGATGGAATCGCCCGGCGCAATGGCCGAAGCGGCGCGGCTGTTTGAATATTTCGATTTCAGCAGACGCCCGTTCAGAAGACTCGGCAATCTGGTTGCGCTGCTCTTCACTTCGCGCTCGCATCTCGAATATCTTTACGGCGAGCCGAAACGGGGAAGCGTCTATCTGAGTTATCTGCGCCGGCCGTTCGACCTCATGAAGAAATTCAACTGGCGGAGTTTGTCGCCCGCGACATTGCGGCGCGTGCGGAAGCTGAGGCGAATGTCGCTGAACAAATCAAATTGAAGAAGAAGAGAGCACGGAAAAGACGGAAATAACGGAACGGACGGAATGCTTCAAACCACCATTTCTTCTTCCGTCTGTTCCGTTATTTCCGTCTTTTCCGTACTCTCTTCCCGCTCTCTGTTTATTGTGGGCTATCCTTGAGCGACATCCGGTTGATAATGTTTTTTCAGAAGTTTCAGGCCGTAACGTATCGGAACGCCGAAGCTGGCGGTTGACTGCGGGTTCATCAAAATGGCCTGATTGACGCCGATCACCTTGCCATTGGCGCCGAACACGGGGCCGCCTGAACCGCCTTCGTCTGTGCGCGCGTCGTAAACCAGTTGCGGCGAAACGTCGCTGATGTGGCCTTGCGTTGATTGCGGGCGGATCTTTGAATTAGCCGCCAGTTCGTTGAGTTGGGTTCGATAAGAGAGATTGCCGTAAATCCGCCGATTGGCCTTGCTGATATTTTCGGTTCGAGCGATCAATCCATCGAGTCCCGCCGGATAACCGAGCAGCACGACCGATTGGCCGCTGGCGACGCCGTCGCCGGTTTCATCGAGCGGCAACAACGGCAGTTCCGTCATTCCCTGGTCGAACGAACAGAGCGCGACATCCTGGTCGGACGAGATTTCGATGGGAGTCAGTTTGAACGGTTGAGCGGTCTGCGGGAAGTAGGCCAGCAACTCTTTCAGTCTCGGGCGGAAACCGCGCATCTTGATCAGGCTGGCCAGGTCGTCTTCGTCCCAGGCCTGAATGACGTGGCGATTGGTGAGCACGAAGCCCTTGGCGGCGAGAAAGCCGGTGCCCATGAATTCGACTTCGTAAACGCGCCCGTTGCCGTCAATGCTCAGGTTGATGTTGCCGTCAGGGCCGATTGGGTTTTCGGTTCCGCTCATCTCTTTGAATTTGATCTCGCCGCCTGCGCGCGGATCAACGAAGACGTAAGTGCCGTAAATCAGGCAAACGCCCTGTCCGTAACTGCGGACGACTTTCTCAGGAAGCGAGAGCGAACTGCGGATGTCGCTGGCTTCGTCGCGCGCTTCCTGCAAGGCTGTGCGGAGTTTGTCTATTTCGCCGCGCGTGGCGACCATCGTTTGTTGAAGTTCGTTGATCGCTTTGTTGTTGCGGCGGCCTTCGAGAAAACCGAGCGTGTTGAAGTAGATGATTGTGAGCAGAATGAAAGCGGCCAGGCCAGCGACCGCGTATAGCACACGTCGCGGAATTTCGTTCACCAGTTCGCGCAGGAGTTGTTTGACAAATACAAGCGCGACGTCGGTGCGCGGCATCGCGCGCCGTCTTTTGGCCAGGCTGGTCGTCGTCGTCGTGGTCAGTGAAGCCGGTCGCGCATTGGCCAATACGGCTGTGCCCAGGCGCAGCGATTCGGTGATGCCTTCGGGGTCGGTCAGGGCGAAGGCGCGCAGCCGGATGCCGGTCGCGCCGAAGTAGAATGTGTCGCCGTCATGAATGGCGTCGCCGATGGCCACCGCTTCACCGTCGCGCGTGACGCCGACCATCGGGTCAACAGTTGTGATCCGATAAGCGCTGTCTTTCCAGCGCAGCGTCAGGAAGACGGATTCCGGCGGGAGCGAGAAACCTTCACCATCAATTACCACGTCGCAATCGGGCGCGGTACCGACGCTGACGACTTCCTGGTGAAAGATTCTGGTTGCGGGATGTGGCGCCCCGGCCAGACGTATGACGATCCCGTTATTCATTGAAATGCTCATCGAAAATCTCTTTCCTGCCGCGACCGTAATGTGTGGGGATTGAGATAGAGAAAATAACACATTCTGGTTTTATGCCAAGCGGCAATTTTTTGTGAAGATGATATTTTTTGAAGAGGAGAACGCTGATATGAAAAATGCTTATGTGAGCCGGCTGGCAATCGCCGCCGTTGTGGTTTTCTGCGCGGTGATTTTGGGTCCGGCCCAGTCGAACAAGAAGATTCTGATTGCGCATCGCGGCGCGTCCGGCTACGCGCCCGAACACACAATCGAAGCTTACAAACTGGCCATCGGGCAGGGCGCCGATTTCGTCGAGCAGGATTTACAAATCACGAAAGACGGCGCGCTGGTTTGCCTGCACGATCTGACGCTCGAACGAACGACCAACGTCGAAGATGTTTTCCCGGATCGCTTTCGCGCCGATGTCAACGAAGACCAACCGCCCAACAGCCAGCCCGCGAAACACTGGTACGTTTCTGACTTCACGTTGAAAGAAATCAAACAACTCGACGCCGGATCCTGGTTCAATACGAAGTTCAAGGGCGCGCGCGTCCCCACATTTCAGGAAGCGATTGATCTGGTGCGCGGCAAGGCTGGGATCTATCCCGAAACCAAAGCGCCGGAAGTTTACGGCAAGCGCGGCTTCGATATGGAAAAACTCGTGATCGGAATCCTGAAGAAGAACAAATTGGACAAGCCGGGCGCCGATCCGAAAACGCCAGTCGTTATCCAATCGTTCAGCGCCGAGAGCCTGCGCAAAATGAGGTTCGATTTGAAATCGAAGCTGACGCTCACGTTCCTGATCGGGTTCGACCCGCAAAACAAGTGGCTTTCGGTTGAAGGAATGAAGAAGGTGAAGGAATTCGCCGATGGCATCGGCCCGGCGAAGGGATTGATCGAGCGCAACCCTGAAGTCGTGAAATGGGCGCACGAGGCGGGTTTGACGGTCACGCCTTACACCTTCAGATCGGCTTCGACCGGGCGGTACAAAGACGCGCGCGAAGAGATGCGCCAGTTCCTGTTTGTTTACGGCGTTGACGCGATGTTCACTGACAATCCCGATCTGTTCCCGAGGTGAGACCGGGAGAAAATTTGCTGACACACCGGGGGCGCTCTGCTAAACTCCGTCCGCCAAAGAGCAGCCCCCGCAAATTCGCGTTCAGGAGTTTAATCACAATGCAAAACAAATTTTATCCACGAGGCGCAGGAGCTTTAGCGTTAGCCGTCGTGTCGCTGGCTTTATCGGTTGTGGCGCTGGCGCAGAACGGCCCGAATAATCAAGCCAGCCAGTCCAGCCAGTCCAGCCAGGCTGGCCAGGCCGCGCCGAAAATCGTCATCAAACAATTGGAATACAGCTTTGGCGAAATCAAGAAAGGCGCAGTCGCCGACCACACCTTCACATTCAAAAATGAAGGGAAAGCCGATCTGCAAATCAGGAACGTCGCTCCGAGTTGAGGGTGCACGGCAAGCGACTTCACGAAAGTCGTCTCTCCTGGTCAGGAGGGCAAAATCACATTGACGTTCAACAGCACGGGGTACAACGGCGCGGTCACCAAGCACGCCGAGGTTTACACGAACGATCCCGAACGTCCGCAATTCACGTTGATGATGAGCATGGTCGTCGTCGGTGATGAAGCCCCGCGCGGGCGGCAGGTCGGGCCTTTTATTATCGGGCCGACGAACGAATGGGGCAGCAACACGCCGCAGGGATCGAGCGTCAACGGCTTGATCACCATCACGAACACTACAAAGCAACCGATCAGGATTACTAAACTCGACCCGAACGGGGCGGCCTTCGCCGCAAGCCTACAAATTCTGGAAGACGGTAAACGGTATTCGGTGGGCTTCGTCAGTTCGACGACGTTGCCGGTTGGCGGTCACAAACAGACCCTCAAGCTCACCACCGACAGCAAGGACATGCCGGAGCTTGAATTGCGGCTCGAAGTCGTGGTTTCTCCCGCTGTGATAGTTAATCCGACCAGCCTGGCTTTCGATAACGTGCCGGTTTCCGATCCTGAAGCGGAGATTTCTCTGGTCAGCAAATTCCTGTGGGTGCGCGCTGGGCGCGGCGCAGGGCTTGAGATCAAATCAATCACTTCCGACCTGCCGTTTGTCAAAGCGAAGATTGAGATGATGGACGGCGCGTCGGTCACCTTGCGCGTGGGCTTCAGCGAAAAACCTCCGAAGGGAACTCATACCGGCAAGATCAGAATCGAGACAAACAATTCCAATGTGAAAACGTTGGAAGTGCCGATCACGGTTAGCGCGAAGTGAAAAGCTGAGAAAGGACGGAGAGATAGAGAGAAGTCCTTGCTCTATCTCTCCGTCTCTCTGTCCCTCCGTCTCTCTGCTCCCGTCATTTGCACCAGCATCGGTTCTCCGCTCGTCTTGCCAAAACGCTCGATGCAAACCAGGCACGGATAATGCAGCTTCTCTTTCTGGCGCGGATCAGCCGCCATCGCCAGCCGTTCCCGATGAACTTTGTTGACCAGATTCATCAGCTTGCCTAAGGCTACGGCCAGACTTTCTTTCTTCAAATCGCCGACCACATCCTCGCCGTCTTTGTCTCCATCGCGATAGTTTGAAAGCTGGCAGCACAGCGTCAGCCGTCCGCGATAATCAATGTTCAAATCATCATGCGTGAGCGGCGCGCATCGCGGCAGGTAATAATCGGTGTAAAAACCTACAGCCATCGAGATGTCGTGACGGAATCCGGTCATCACTCGCGCCACATCGCGCTCGACCGCGCGCCATTCGCTGAGCGGCAGAATCAGATCGGCGCCCAGGTTGTGCTCAGTCGGATTTTGATGGCCGAAAATCTGGCGTTTGACCTTGAGGTGCGCGCCTAGCAGGGCGAGTTGATCAATCTCGTGGCGATTGGCTTTGTTGATCGTGGTGATGATCGAAGCCTCGATACCCAGCGCCTGGCACATGGCGATGGCCGTGACCACTTCGCGGTAAGAGCCTTTGCCGCGAATCTTATCGTGCGTCGCTTCGGTCGCTCCATCCAGGCTGAACGAAATGCCGGCGAGCTTGGCGCGACGCAGCGGCTGCGCGCTCACGGCTTTGAGCGTCTTCTGGAAATTGCGCGCGTTGGTCAGGAAATGGTAGCTGTAACCGTGTTCGGCGATGATGTCCAGCGCTTCGCCGAAGCGCGGATGCATCGGCGGCTCGCCGCCCGTGATCGCGACGTGCGCGTATCCGAGCGGTTTCGCCTCGATCAAGATTTTTTCCAGGACGTCGAGCGGCAGAAAGAGGTCTTTATTGTTTTCGGCGCCGCCCCTGTAGATGCTGCGGAAGCAATGCGCGCAATCCAGGTTGCAGACGTTATTAAACTCGATTCCGATGCGTGGCATAAAATGAGCTTTCAATCGAGCGGGGGTTTGGACAGGATGCGGCAGCGCGGTTTTTGCTGATCTCAGGGCAAGATGCGCGCGGACGAGCGGGATTCTACAATGCGAACAGGTGAAATGCTAACCGGATTGTTTATGCCTATCCAGATAAGTTTAACGGGGCCGTTTTGTTGCGACGTTTCGCCGCATTGAGCTAATATGCCCGCCGTTGCGATCATCTATAATGACTCCTTCGTATCAGGAATCGAGAGATTAGCGGAAGGCAAAATTCTTCGAAAGAGAGCAACCGCACTAAAAAAAGCGGCATCACAGACGCCGAAAAGCAGCGCCGGATTTCTTGAAAACACAGTAAACGCCGCGCCGCCGCATTCCCCGAAAAAGTCAGTGATGCCTCGCTTCAGGAGCAGGCTAACAGAGTGACCACAGATGGGATGAATAACGCCGCGCCGACTTCCTTGCCGGCTTCCTTGTCCGACTATGAGCTGACGCAGGCGTCGGGGCGTGGGGATATGAAGGCGTTCGAAACGATTTACGAACGTCATCATCGGCGCGTTTACAGCCTGTGTCTGCGGATGGTGGCCAACGCCACCGAAGCGGAAGACCTGGCGCAGGAAGTTTTCATTCAGCTCTTTCGTAAAATCGGCAGTTTCCGAGGTGAATCCGCCTTCACCACGTGGTTGCATCGCCTCACGGTCAACCACGTCCTGATGCACTTCCGCAAACGCGGAGTTCGGCTTGAGAAGACAACCGAAGAAGGCGAGATTGGCGAGATTCAGGATTATCTCCAGTCCGCCGCTGATCGTCCGCGCTTTGTTGACCGGATCGCGCTGGACAAGGCCATCTCGGAACTGCCGCCGGGCTACCGGACAGTCTTTGTGCTCCACGACGTTGAAGGGTTCGAACACGAAGAGGTCGCCGATATGCTGGGAGTCAGCGTCGGCACTTCAAAATCTCAGTTGCACAAGGCGCGAATGCGATTGAGAGAGTTACTGAACAAAAAGACAGACAAAAAGACAGAGACGAAAAAAACAGAGTCGAAAAAATAGGACGATGAAAAGTCAGTGATATTTGGTCAGCCGCTATCCTCACACACATCACGGACGATCTAACGGAAGGTTCGACCGGCGGCTGACAGTCAACAAATGATCGCTGGCAAAAGTAGGTAAGAGAGGAAAGCAGTATGGAATGCCATGCAGTTATAAATTCGCTGTCCGACTATCTTGACGGCCAGAACGTCTGGATCTCGGATGACGAAGCCAAACAAATCGAAACGCATCTGACCAACTGCCCCACCTGTCAGAATTTCAAGCTCGAACTGAATGAGATCAAAATCGCCGCCCGCGAATTGCCTTTGCACACGCCGCCGCGCGCGATGTGGACGCGAATTGCGAACCAGATCGAAGCTGAGATCGCCGCGGAAAACGGCCCTCTCCGCCACGCTCAAAACGCCTCTGGCTGGTGGGGTTGGTTGAGGTCGCGCCGGTTCACTTTCAGCCTGCCGCAATTGGCCGGCGGCGCCGCTGTCGCTGTGGCTTTGATCGTGGCCGCGATTTCCGGTATCTTTGGCCCGCATTCGGGAACGTTGAATCTCTCGGGTGTTCAAACTGCGCTGCTGCCCGAAGAAGACGAGATCAAAGCCGATCTGGAGCGCCGCCTGAACGCGGTCAACGCGCGCAAGGCCCAATGGGATGCGCAAAGGCGCGCCGAATTCGAGCAGCACATGACCAGGATTGACGAATCACTGAAACGATGCCGTTACATGTTGGGAGACAATCCGAAAGACGCGATCCAACAGCAGATGGTGCGCGCCCTGTACACCGAGAAGCGCCAGCTTTTGGAAGACGTCGAAAGACTGAGATGGTGAAAGAGATTCCGGCGCCGAACGCCGCATTACCCTTCAAATCAATCCGGAAATTTTTATCAGCGCTGGCGATAAGCTTCGCGGTCACAACCGCGATGACTCATTCGGCCAGCGCTCAAACTTTCAGCAGGACTTTCGCCGTCGCGCCTGAAACCAGCGAACTCGAAGTGGTGAATCAGGCGGGAACGATCAAAGTGACCGGCGGCGGTCATGCAGCCAGGATCGTCGTCAACGCCAGACAGAACGACAATACGGCGAAGGTTGACGCCACGCAGAACGCCCAGGGAAAAGTCAAAATCGAAGTGACGGGGCAGGGCGCGGTTGATTTCGAGATCACCGTGCCGGCTTCAAGCAATGTTGATCTGCTCTGTTATAAAGGCGCGATCACGGTCGCAAACCTCGGCGGCGCCGTTCGCGCCCGCGTCACCGACGGCAACATTCAAATCACGGGATTGCGCAGCGCGCGGGTCGAAGCCCATTCCACCAAAGGCAACGTCAGCTTCAGCGGCGAGGTCTTGCCCAGCGGCAGTTACACGTTGAAATCTTTTTCGGGCCGTGTTGACGCCACTTTGCCGGCCAACGCCGATTTCAGACTCTCTGCGGCCTCGTTTCGCGGAGGGATGGATTTGGGCGGATTCCAGATGAAATTCGACCGGCAGACTCATCAGTTGGTGGAAGCGTCACACGGCGCAGGCCGCGCCTCCATAAGTTTGTGGACTCAGGAAGGAAGCATCCACCTTCACCGCAAGCCCTAACACTTCGCGCACTACATGACGCCCCGCCCAACAGCCAGTCCGCACGAACAGATCGAAGAGGGCGCATCAGTGTTCATCCCTCCGGCGCAGACCTCGCAACGACAATCTAATCGCATTGACCGGCTTGCCGCCGTTGAATGCGCGAATCCAATTGCGCAATGGGCCAACCGCGCGCTGGTTCTCTTCATACTGCTCTTCACGCTTTCGGTCCCTCATTCCATCGCGGCGTCGCAGATCAGCTTTGGCCTGGGAGTCATATTCTGGATTGTGCGCGATCTGGCCTCGCGGCGATTTCATTTCGCGCGCACGCCGATGGATTGGCCGTTGCTGTCGTTCGCGTCTTTGACGATTCTTTCATCGGTCTTTTCAGTTGAACCAGGCGTGAGCTTGCCCAAGTTGAAAACCCTGACCTTGTTCGGGGTCATCTACCTGCTCGCAACAAACTTGAGCAGACGCGGGGTTAGGTTGGTAGTCGGCCTGCTGATTGTTTCGGCTCTGGCCGGTGTCGGGTTCAGCCTGGCGGAAAAGGTATACGGGCGCGGAATGATAATCGCCTCAATCGAAGACGGCAGCCCTCTCACATCCAATAGATTGCAATCCGGCAATCTGCAACCGGGCGATGTGATCTGGATGATCGCTCGTAAAAGGGTCTACTCGCCGGATGACGCGGCGGCTGTAATCCGCAAACACAATCCGGGCGACGCGCTGGACGTTGAGGCTCTGCATGCGGGCGATCCGGTTCCGGTCACGCTCACCGTGACCGAAGAGTTGAAGGCGAAGCGAAATCCGCTCGGCGTCGAAACCAGCGGACGCACTCGGCAGTTCCGCGTCTCAGGCTTTTCGCGCCAGTTCCTGACTTACGCCGAACAAATGCAGATTCTGGGGATGCTCGCGTTCGGCGGATTGCTGACCGGAATAAAATTGTGGCGCAAGCGGGCTGCGCGAATGAAGCTGGCGATCTTTTCGGCGCTGTTCATCCTGTTCGCGCTCGCGTTGATCCTGACCGCTTCGCGCGCGGTGATTGCGGCGTTCATCGTCGCGCTGCTTTTCGTTTCGATAAGCGTCGGCGGACGTCTGGCTCCGGTTCTGGCGTTGGCCGCAGCGCTTCTACTCGGCGGCATCGGTTATTACGTGATTACCACCGCGCGCCAGCCGGTCACGCTCAGCTTCAACGACGACAGTTCTTCACGCCGCATCGCGTATATGCGGGCTGGGTTGCGCGTTATCCCGCAACATCCGCTGGTCGGCGTCGGGATGGATTCGCACAAGCGTCATTGGAGCGAATGGGGCTTTCCGGGCGATTACATCACGCACACGCATTCGACGCCGATTCAGATTGCGATGGATCGCGGGCTGCCAGCTCTCGCCAGTTACTTCTGGCTGATTGCGGCAATGATGACGATGGCCTGGCGCGGCTACAGACGAGCCAGAAGCGACGGCGACGACTTCGGCGAGAGCCTGACGCTCGGAAGCTTCGGCGCGCTGTTAGGGTTTACGCTCAGCTCGCTTACGAATTACAATTTCGGCGACTCCGAAACTTTGATGATGTTATTGTGCGTGGCAGGCGTCAGCGCCGCTCAATTGCGACTCGCCAGAACGAAGTAAAGACCTGGAAAAAATATGCTGAAAAGAAGACCGGGAAAACTCTGTCTGATCGCGGCGCTCTCGGTGATCTTATTTTCAGTGTGCCCTGCGCAGAATCCCAACTCGCAGGAAGTCATCCTGCAGGAGACGATCAGACTCAGCACCGACCTGGTTGTTCTCGACGTTCAGGTTCTCAATCGAAAAACAGGCGCGATCATCAACGGGCTGAAGGCCGCTGACTTCGAGCTTTACGAAGACGGCGTGAAGCAGGAGGTCACGCACTTCAGCCAGGACAGGCTTCCGCTCTCGGTGATCCTGCTGATGGATCTGAGCGGCAGCGTCAGTCCGGCGCTCAAAGAGATTCAATCCGGCGCGCTGCTGGCGCTCGAACGATTGAAAGAGAAAGACGAAGTCGCGGTCATAGCATTTTCTTCCGACACGCAACTGGTTCAGGATTTCACGCCCGACCGCAAACTGATTATCGAAAAGATCGGCCACATCGAGAAGACATCGGTGATAGGGCAGGGAACGTCGCTGTTTGAAGGGTTAAAAAGCGCCGCGATCCACATGAACAAAGCCAGCAATCCGACCAGCCGCCGCGTGATCATCACCGTCACCGACAACATCGCGTGGGAAAATCATTTCTCCGGCCTTTCGGAAAAAGAAGTCTCCGACAGGATTCTGGAATCGGGCAGCATGGTCTGCGGCCTGGTGGTCGAAGGCGCGATGACCAGAACCGAAAAGATCTTCAACTGGGAGCGTCCGAGAAACGACATCTACCGCCGCAGAATGATGGTTGACCCTTTCGCGAATCAGACCGGCGGCGAAATTATCAAGTCGAACAAGGCCGAAGTGAATGCGCGACTGGCGCTGCTGATTGACCATCTGCGGACTCGATACAGCCTCGGCTTCAGCCCGAAGAAGGAGCAGGCCGACGGAGGTTTCCGCCGCATCGGACTGGCCCTGACGCGCGAAGCTCAGAAGCGGCTGGGCGATGTCGTGGTCAGGACAAAGCAGGGCTATTACGCCAGGCCGCGAAACCCGTCGGGTGATTGAATCTCGAACGCGCTTATACTCTCATTGCCTATGGAAACGCCGAAAGCCCCCATATCGGTTGATGATCTTCTTCTGCCACTGCTGCGGGCGGAAGCGGACGACGCGAGGCATTTGATAGAAAGACTGGTGGTCGAGCATGCTGGCCCTGTGATCAAACAGATTATCAGGTCGAAGCTCTGCTTATTTTTCGAACCGGGGCGGCATCAGGACGCTGAAGACCTGCACGGCGAAGTCCTGGTGCAACTGCTCTCGCGCTTGCAAGCCTTTCGATCTCATCCGGCGGAGAACGCGATAGGCAATTTCCACGGCTACGTGGCCGTGTCGGCATATAACGCCTGCCACGAATACATAAGGCGTAAATCCCCTCAGCATCATCATCTCAAGAATCGCTTGCGATACCTGATGACGCATCATTCCGGTTTCTGTCTTTGGGAGAACGACAAGGCGGTTGCGCTCTGCGGCTTCTCCGGTTGGCGCGCGGCGCATCGGTCGGACGCAAGCAGTAAGCGGCTGGCGCAGATCAACGACGATCCACAGTCGTTCGCGCAAGCTGCGTTGGGGGAACGACGGCCTGAGCGCATGAACCTGGCCGATATGGCTGCGGCAATCTTCGATTGGGTCGGGCATCCTATCGAGTTGGATCAACTGGTCAATTTGGTCGCGCGGCTTTGTGGCGTCACTGAGCCGCTGGTTAAACCGGAATCAGAGCGAGACGAAGATTCGCTTGACCTGTTCGAGCGGCTGCCCGACCCGCGCGCCGATGTTGAGACTGAAGTGGAAGCCCGGATGCGTCTGGAACGTCTCTGGGTCGAGATCACGCAGCTTCCGGCAGGACAGCGCGCGGCTCTGCTGCTCAATCTGCGCGATGAGAAAGGCGGGAACGCCATCGCGCTGTTGCCGATCACCGGCGTCGCTTCAATCCGGCAGATTGCTGAATCGCTGGCAATTCCCGCAATCGAGTTCGTTCACATCTGGCCCAGGCTGCCGCTCGATGATGACGCGATTGCTTCGCGGCTGGGGCTAACGCGGCAACAAGTGATCAATCTGCGGCTGGCCGCGCGCCGCCGCTTGCTCCGCCGATTGAATGCCATCGGCGAACGGACAGCCGCGATTCAATCCGAAAGGAGAGCATAATGTCCGCGCACCTTTCGCAACAGGAGTTTGAACAATATCGCCGCAGCTCGCTCGCGCCGATGGAGTTGCTCGCCGCCGACGATCACCTCGCCGCGTGTAGGCAATGCCGCGCGCGGCTTGGCGAAATGGTCCCAGCGGCGCAGGCCTGGCAAACGCTGCGCGCAAGCCTGCCGTCAGAGGGCAGGAAGCCCGAACATCTCAGCTACGAAGAGTTGACGGCTTATGTGGATGAGAAATTGAGCGGGATTCAGCGCGAGGCGGTCGAGAGCCATCTGGAGATTTGCCGGATGTGCGACGCCGAATTGCAAGACCTGCGCGCCTTCAGCCTTGAAATGGCATCGTTGGCGCCATCTCCCGCGGAGCCGCATAGCTGGCGCCGACGGTTGACGGAGTTGTTGACCGTGCGTTGGCCGGTTCTGGCCGGAGCAAGCGCGGCGCTGTTGCTGATCGCGTGGCTGTTCTATTCCCAATTGCGTGCCGGGCGCCAAACGCCGCCCATCATCGCCACGGTTTCGCCCACCCTCGCGCCGTCCAGCCCCTCACCCGCAGTGGTTGAAGGCGGAGCGCCCACAGGCGTGGTTGCGCTGAATGACGGCGGCGGGCGCTTGACACTGGATCAGGAAGGCCGCCTCATCGTTCAACATCCGTTGCCCCCGTCCTACGAGCAGATGATCAAGCGCGCGCTGACGTCCGGGCGAGTCGAAACGCCCGACCTGGCCGGGCTAAACGTCAAGACCGGATCATTGATGGGCGGCGGGGAAAACACGCCTTTCAAACTGCTTGAGCCGGTGGCGAAAGTTATCGAAAGCAATCAACCGGATTTTCGCTGGCAGCCTCTGGCCGGAGCCGCTAGTTACACCGTCACGGTCTACGACGCCGATTTCAATCGCGTGACGACGAGTCCGTCGTTGACCGGAACCGAATGGCGTCCGCCGCAACCGCTGCCGCGCGGCGCAATCTATTCATGGCAGGTAAAGGCGATGAAAGATGGGCGGGAAGTCGTTGTGCCCGAACCGCCCGCCCCCGAAGCCAAATTCAAGGTTTTGGAGCAGGCGAAGGCCGAAGAGATTGCGCGAGCGCGCCGTCAATTCGCCGGTTCGCATTTGACGCTGGGATTGCTCTACGCGCAGGCGGGAATGCAGGATAAAGCCGCGCAGGAGTTGCAGGCCCTGGTTGACGCCAACCAGTCCTCATCCCTGGCGCGCAAACTGCTGCGAAGCGCGAAGACACTGCCACCTTAATGGCCGTTGCCAGTCGCAATCCAACAGATGTATGCTGAGAACGAGGAGGTGAGATTATGGAACAGGCAATACTGACCATTCCGGAAGATGTAGCCGCCGACATTCAGAACGGTGGCGCCACGCCGCTTGCGCGCCGTCTCCTGGAACTCGCGGCAATCAAGGCTTATGAAGCTGACCTTATCACAAGCCGCCAGGTGCAGGAGATGCTCGGATTCGAGAGCCGTGAGGAGCTTTTCGATTTCTTTAAGAAGAATGATGTGAGCAGCAAGGTTACGCGCGAAGACCTGGAAAGGGAAAGGGCGGCCGCAGCCGCCCTCTTTGGCGATGATAATCATCTCTGACACCACTCCCCCTACGCTACCTTATCGAGATCGAAGAGATTGACTGCCTCGAAAATCTTTTCGGTAAGGTCATCATCCCGCAAAAAGTTTTCTCCGAGCTACAAGGCGAAAAAACGCCGTCTGAAGTAACGGCGTGGATTCAGAACCATCCTGAATGGCTTGAAGTGAAACAAGCAGACACCTCGCTCTTCGCTCCAAAGAGGAAGATTCAAGCAGGAGAGCATGAGGCGATTGCGCTTGCCGTTGAGTTTAAGGCCGACGCTCGATTGATTGATGATACGGATGCCATCAAAGAAGCTCACCGCATCAATCTGACTACTTTGCGACTCTTTACCATCCTCGAGTTGGCCGCAAAAAAGAGACTCCTTGATTTACCAGAATCTGTGGAGAAGATGAGACTCACAAGCTTTCATCTGCCGCCTGCCAAACTTATTGAAGAAGCTCTTGAGCGCGACCGCCAATGGAAGCAAACCGCCTAAATCGTGACGGTACGCCAGGTCGCGTTAATAACCATCGCCCACCACAACGAAACCCGCCCACCAGAACGGGTGCCGGTACCGCCCGCCGCGCAACATCTTCAACGCCGCCGCGCGAAGAGATTGCGCCGCGCCCAGCCTGGCCGATGGGTTCCGCATTCTGCCTTTGAGTTGGCGGTGAAACTCGACCATCAATTCCGTCGTGCTGGCTGCTTCGACTTTCCATTGACTGACTGCGGCAGTCGGACAGCCCGCGACAAACAGCATGCTGGTCATGCCAATGACGCCTTCACCAGCGCCCCATTTTCCGCGCGCCGTTTCGCAGGCTGACAAGACGACCAGATCGGCATTCAGCTTCATTCGGATCAGTTCCCAGGCTTCAAGCAATCCGTCCTCCTGGCCGCCTGCGGATTGCGCCATCAGCAAATGCGAGTAAATGCCACTGGCGTTGCTCAAGACTCCGTGCGTCGCCAAATGTAGAATCCGATATTGCGGGGCTTCGGCCTTGAAAACGTCTTCGCGGGCTTCGGCGCCTGTCAGCGCTTTGCTGCGGGCTGCTCCATAAATTCGCTTGAGCGCCAACACCTGCTCTTCGGCTTCCGGCAACGGATCAAAAGTTTCATCCATCAAGACCGATTTAGCGCGCGTGATCGTTGCCTGCTCCAAAGCCGGATTTCCCATTGCCAATATCAACCGAGAATCTGAGTTGCCGCGCGCGCGTTCTTTTCGCAACTTCAGCGTTTCGCGAGCCGCCGAGAGCGAAGGCGCGTACGCGATGGCATGATTTTCAATCAAGTAGCGATTTGGAGCCGGTTGCAAAGCTTGAAACGGCAATTCCCATAACCCGGCGTCCGGAGAGATGACCAGCAGGCGTTTCCCGGCAAGCTGGACAGCGGCGGGTTTGAGCAGTACGTCATAGAGTGCGCGCGCTGAAGCTTGGAAGTCGTAGCTACGCTGAGCCAGCGACTGCCGGAATTTACCTGACTGCTCAGCCACGGCGTCAGCAGTCAGGTTGATCACGTGAGTTTTGGCTGTAACCTTTCCTGACGGGCCATCTTTGCTCAACACGAAAAGAAAGGTCTTGTCATCCGTTACCAGAAAATTGAGCAAGGCGGTCGCCGCGTCGGGTAAAAGTTGCGCCGCCTCCGCAAACTTCAGCGGCTGCGCTTTGCCGCGCAACTCGCGCAACTCGCGATGTGTGGCATAAAGTGAATAATAGAAAGCTTCACGTTCAGCCCGGGTTTGTAGCTGACGTTCTCTGAGTTGTGTGAGCAGAGCCTGGTCGGGCGTTGGGCGCCGGCTTTCGCGGAGAATCTGACTGTTGATCGCCGCCAATGCGGCGTTGATTTTCTGCTCCTGCTCCTGCTCCGCTGTGGTCATGGAATCGGTCATCACTGCATGGCCATTTTGCATAATATCCAGCAATCCGCGCGCTTTGGCTGATTCCGTATAATCGAGCGCCGCGCTATCGTTGCCTTGTGCGAGCAATATCTCTACCAACCCATGCCAGGGTTTGAGCCGCTCGTTCAAATAACGGATGCGCTCGTGTTCGCTGCCCGCGAGCTGGTTGCGCATACGTTCAACCGTCGCCACTGCCTCTTCATAAGCGGATTGTGCGGCAGGTAGTCGGTTGAGTTGTCGAAGCGCCTGGCCCGCCAGGGTGCGCGCCCGCCACAACGCTTCATACCCGTTTGACTGTCGGGCCAATGCAGTAGCGCTCTCGGCGGTTTGCAGCGCCTCTGTCGTTTGTCCTTGCCGCAATTGAATTGCGCCAATTCCCCAAAGCGCCCGGGCCGCTTCTTCATGAACGCCGATGGCTGCGTATTGCGCATGGGCTTTTTGATAATGTTCAAGCGCGCGCGTCAGATCGCCCAGTTTTTCGTGGGCTTCGCCCGCATCGAAGAGCGCTTTGGCCCGCACAGGCCAGTTTCCGCTGGCCTCTGCTTGCGGCAAAACCTTTTGGTAATGCTCCAGGGCGGCTTTGTAATCGGCATTGTGATGATGGAACCAGGCGATCAGATTATGCGTTAAGGCCATGCCTTGTTTGTTGCCGAGCGATTCTTTCAAGGCCAGGCTCTTTTGGCAATTTTCCAGCGCCGCCCTGGTGTTCCCCTGCATACCCTGATCGCCACAGATCGCATCCAATGCCCCCGCAATGCCTGCTTTGTTATTCGCGGCTTCCTGCAACGCCAGGCATTTTTGATGATAAACCAGGGCCACGCCGTAATTGTGTTGCGCCTGATAGAGGTACCCAATCTTGTAAAGCAGATCGGCCATCAAGGGTTTGTTGCCGAGCGCTTCAGCCAGCGCCAGGGTTTTCTGGTAGGCGCCCTCGGCGGCGCTATAGTTATTTTGCGCGCGGTATACATCACCTATAGAGTTTTGAGTGATCGCTAGCGCTGCTTTGTCGCCCAGGGCTTCACGCAGTATCAGCGCTTTTTGATAGGCCGCGAGGGCGGCGTCATAATTTCCTAGAAAGCGATTGGCGTCACCGACATAATTTTGCGCGACTGCCATCGCCGCCTTATCGCCCAACTTCTCACGCAACGCCAAACTCTTTTGGTAGTGCTCCAACGCCATGGCCATGTTGCCCTGCGCCGAGTTGGAGAAGCCCAGAAAAAGTTGCGCGCTGGCAATGCCTGCCTGATCGCCTAATTCTTCACGCACCGTCAGGCTCTTGCGGTAATACTCCAACGCAAGATTCTGATTCCGCCTATTGGTGTTGGCGTCGCCGCGATTGCTCAGTTGGGTGCGGTAAAGATCGCCGATGTTACTCAAAACCGTTGCGACGCTCGCCTTGTCGCCTCGTTGCTCCGCTACCCGCTGCGCCAGTTGAAAAATGGACAACACCTGCGGTGTATCCGGTGGCGAATAGCCTCCTTGCGTGCGCAATCGTTGGCCTTGTCTGACCAGCGCCTGCACTAATGCCGGTGTCTGCAATTCTTTCTTCGATTCCAGCAACGTCGTGCGCTCTTCATCAGTCTTGGCGGCGACCAGCGCGGCGGCAAATTCTTCGACTGCGTTCACCGTGGCGTTGGCTGGGCGCGCAGGTTGCGTTTGCGCCAAGATGCCTGGAACGAGGTAAAGCATGAAAAGCAAAAATCCTAACCAACGATAGATTGGTTGTGGCATTGAGGCCCCCTTTGAAAAATTGTGGTGTTACAAACCATCACCCACGACGATAAACCCCGCCCACCAGAACGGATGCCGGTATTGCCCGCCGCGCAGCATCTTCAGCGCCGCCGCCCGCAATGCCTGCGCCGCGCCCAGCTTGCTCGACTTTTTCTGCATCTGTGCTTTGAGCTGGCGGTGAAACTCAACCATCAATTCGGTCGTGCTGGCCGATTCGACTTTCCACTGACTGACTACCGTGCGCGGGCAACCGGCCACGAACAGCGCCCAGGTCAGCCCGATCACGCCTTCGCCCGCGCCCACTCGCCCACGCGCCGTCTCGCAGGCCGAGAGCACGACCAGGTCGGCGTTCAAATCCAGCTTCATCAACTCCCAGCCTTCGAGCAGTCCATCCTCACGGGTTTCACGGGCTTCTTTCGCCTCGCTTTCGGTTTGCGCCAGCAGCAGGTGTGAATAGAGCGGGTTGGCGTTGTTCAACACGCCGTGCGTGGCCAGATGCAAAATCCTGTGCTGCGCGGCTTCGGCTTTGGCGCGCTCTTCGCGGGCTTCGGCGCCGACATAGACTTTGCTTTGACGCGAGCCGTAGATTTGGGCGAGTTTCCTGACCTGTTCTTCCGCGTCAGGGAGCGGCTCGAACTTTTCATCCAGCAGTGTGATCTTGGCGCGGTTGATCGTGGCCTGGCCCAACGCGGGATTGCCAAAGGCGAGCAGCGTCGCCGGTTGTGTTGATCGTTTGTTGCTCGCCCTGGTCATTTCGCGCAGCGCAGTCAGCGAGGGGGCGTAGGAGACGGCGTGCATTTCGATCAGGTAGCGACCGGGCGCGGGTTGCAAAGTTTGAAAAGGCAATTCCCAGAGCGGGCCATCGGGGGCGATGACGAGCGCGGTCTTGCCTCGCAACTGGGCGGCGGCGGGTTTGAGCAGCAGGTCGTAAAGTTCACGCGCCGCCGCGTTGAAGTCGGGATTGCGTTTGGCCAACTGTTGGCGGAAGGCTTCGGCGCGCGCTCTCAAATCTTTGGCCGTGACAGTCAGCGGGTGAACCTGAAGCCCGCCGTCTTTGGTCAGCGCGAAGAGAAAAACCTTTTCTTCCGTGACGACATATTCGAGCAACGCGGTTGCGGCATTCGGCAAAAGCCGGACGGCTTCCGCCGCATTGACGGGTTTCGCTTCGCCGCGCTGAGTCTTCAATTCGGGATGCGCTACGTAGAGCGCCGTCTGGAACGCTTCGAAATCGAGCCGCGCCCGCTCGACTTTGGTCTGCAATTCGGCGACGCGCGCCGCGTCGGGTTTGGCGGCGAGTCGCGCGCGCGCGAGTTGAGCGTTGATTTCGGTGAGCGCGTCCATCAGTTTGCGTTCCTGGTCTCGCTCGGCGGTGCTCATCACTTTGTTGATGCGCGGGCCGCCGCTGGTCAATACGTCCAGCAAGGCGCGCGCTTTGACTCGCTCGGTGTAGGCGAAGGCCTCGGCAAACTGTCGCTGCTCGACGTGAAGTTGTATGAGCAGGTGATACGGGGACAACGCGATTTCAAAGAACTGTTGCCGGTCGGTCGCGGCGCCCGCGGCCTGGCCGCGCATCGTTTCAATGGCGGCTACGGCCTCTTCGAGCGCCTGCCGCGACTGGGCCGGTTGGCCGAGTTTGTAATGTACCGCGCCAGCGATGGCCCTTGCCGAACAGAAAAGATAGTGGTTGCCCAATTCCTTGCCGATGGCGGCTGCGAGGGCGCTGGCTTGCAGCGCCGACTCGTGTTGACCCAGTTTACTGAAAACCATGCTGAGATTGAGATGGACGGTTCCGGCTCCCATCCTGTCGCCCAGCGCCTCATACAAAGCCAGGGAGCGTTGGAGAGGCGGCAGCGCCAGATCAGTTTGGCCTTGCAGATGATAAGTGACACCGGCATTGTTGATGGCGTGGGCGATTTGTGAGCGGGCGTTTAGCGCTTCGAGCGCCGCCAGACCTTTTTGGTAATGCTCATGCGCTCGCGCGTAGTCTTTCTGTTCACGATACACGCTGCCCATTCCCAGCAGGATGTTCGCGATACTGAGTTTGTTACCGGCGGCTTCTCTAATGGCCAGCGCTTTTTGGAAATGGTCCAACGCCAGCCGGTAATTGCCTTGCGCCTGGTGAACGAGGCCGACGCTAAATAAGCCGTCCGCGACGCGCGTCTGATCGCCAAGCGACTGGCCGATCCGCAGGCTTCGTTGATAAGACTCCATCGCCGCTGCCCAATCGCCCGACATCCGTTGCATATTGCCGAGACCGATCAACGACGCGGCGACGCCTGCTTGATCGCCCACCTGCTCTTTGATCTCCAGGCTGCGCCGGAAGTAGTCAGCCGCCCGGTCATAGTTACTGACGCTGTTGTAATTCAACGCGATGTTGTTCAGCAGACGGGCGTAAGACTGTTTATCGCCCAGTTCCGCAAACATATCCGCCGCCTTCTGAAACTGCTCTGATGATGCGCGCATTTCTCCCTGCTGGGCGAAGACGACGCCGATGCTATTGATTGCGGAGGCCTGGCCCCAGCGGTCATTGCGTTGTTCAGCCCATCGCTGCATGAACCGCATCATCGCGAGCGCCTGCGCCCACTGGCCTTGTGCGCGGAGCCGCTCCGTCGCCCGCCCCATTGCATGCGTCAATTCGTCATTGATCAGTTCCGGTTCAGCTTCGGCGAGCGCGCGCTGACGCTCTTCATCGGTTTTCAGCGCCGCCAGCGCCGCCGCCAGATCATCCCAGGCCGATGCGAAACGCCACACGCGCCATAAATTTTCTTCCTTGACGCACTCCATCACCCGCAACGATTTGCCGAACCCGGCGGCGGGCCGCCTGGTTTTAGTCTCGACGGCGCTCATCTCGACGGCCAGCAACAATCTGGCCCGTTCGCCAACGCGCTCGGCGCGCCGCACCTCCAGGCGCTGCACGGCCATCTGTTCGTAGTTATCGAACTGTTGCCGCATGCGGGCGCGCGCCGCCTCACGTTCCGGCGATTGACGGCTCCACAGGCCGATGAAGCGGGACATGTCTTCCTGCGTGTAAGCGGCGTAGAAATCTTCGGCCAGTTTTTGCAGCGCCGACTGGTCATCGGCGCTAAGCGGCGCACTTCGACCTTGTTCCTGCGCCAAACCGAAGACGCATAGAAAACCTGCCCAAATGACGCTGAAGATGACGCGGCGTAAACGGCGAATCGCGTGTTCCATCCGGCGACCTCCTGAGGGGTGAATGGCTAACTGGGAATTGCTGTAGGTAATGCGGCGGCATTCTACACCTCAGCCCGAACTCGGCAAATATTTTTTCACCCCGATGGCAATTTACCCGGCGTTTTTCCATCGTCCGTGGATGTCAGTCACGAATAGAGGCTGAGCCGTTTGGCGTTGGCAGTGGCGCCCTCAAAGCTCCGCTCCGCGTCAGAGCGGCCAGGGGATGGCATAACAGTCATTGAGGAACGGGAGATTCCAAGAAGCACAGAAATCGTCCTCAGCCCCAGGGCCTCTCAACTTTAAACGCGCAACCAGCTATCAACCGGCGCGGCAGGCTTAGCGCCGAAGTTCTATCAACCATATGTCAACAGGAGAATCGTTATGAAACGCACACTCGCCTGGATCATCAACTCTGTATTTTGCGCCAGCCTGCTTGTCTTGTGCTGGGGCGAAACCAGCTCCAAGTCAGCCATCGCGCAGGAGCCTGCTTCCGCCTTCGCCGGCGCGCCCAGATGCAACAACGGCGTGGCCAGCGGGACCTATGGCTACCGCATGAGCGGCCAGATAGTCGGTGTCGGGCCGATTCTGGTCAACGGCATTTTCACCCACAACCCGGACGGCACGATGAGCGGCAATGTTCACCTGACAATCGCCGGCCAGCAGATTCCCAACGCCAATTGGAGCGACGGAAAGTTCAAAACCAACAACGACTGCACCGGCTCTGGCGAGTTCTTCGTGGCGGCGCTGAACCAGAAGATCACCTACAACTTTATCGCCACCGACGGCGGAAGGCAGATTGACCTGCTCAACACCAACGCGGGGAACGCCTTTCACGGCGTGGGCCGCCGCATCAGCAGGCGGGGAGGCTTGCCGCCGAACTGCACCAACGGCACGATCCTGGGCAGCTACGGCTACCGGCTCGACGGCAGCCTGCCCGGAGCGCCTGTTTTTGTGGGAGCCGGGCTGGTGACTCACGCGCTGGACGCGAGCCTGGGCGGAGTCATCACGGGCGCGGACACGAACGGCTTTAACGGCCAATTCGTTCCGCGCACCCTCCAGGGGACTTACAAGCTGAACAACGACTGCACGGGCGTGGGCCGCTACACCGATTCGCTCAATAACACAATCAACTACACCTTCGTCGCGGTGGACGGGGGCGAGGAGCTTTATTTCCAGGCCACAGACCCCGGCGCAATCGTCAGCGGCGTGGGCAGGCGGGTGCAGTAGAACATAGGGACGCAGGCATTCTTGCCGATTAAGCCATGCCCAGCGAACGCTACTCGAAGCTTTGCAGGCAAGGATGCCTTCAGCCCGCAGGAGCGGCGGTATTACGTTGGTTTCAACCCTCAGACCAAAAACAAGGAGACTCTATGCAACGTTCTGGCTTTCATACACACGTTCGCCTGGCATTGGCGCTGACCGCGCTGGCCGGCTTGGTTATTTGGCTCGGTTATTCGTGGAGCGGATCGGTCAAGGCTCGTGGAGCAAAGGCCGGGGAGGCGCGCCAGTCGCTGAGGGATGCGTCCCAGCCGAGCAAGTCGCTCAATCTGTCTTCCATCACTGACCGCGCTTTTGGCGCTGGACTGGGCGCCAGCGCCGACCTCAACGCCACTGCAGTTGCGCCGATGACAACAATCACGGTGACTACCACGGCGAATGCCATCGCGGCGGACGGCCAATGCTCGCTGCGCGAGGCGATCATCAACGCCAACGACGATGCGACGACGCACGCCGACTGCGCGGCGGGGAGCGGCGCGGATACGATTTTGCTGGCGGCGGGCGCTACCTACACGCTCGACGCACGCGACAACACCGAGTACGGCTTCAACGGCCTGCCAGCGATCACAAGCCAGATAACGATCGATGGCTCCGGCGCTACGATCACGCGCGGCGTCTCAGCGCAGGCCTTTCGGCTGTTTTATGTCGCCAGCAACGGCGATCTGACATTGCAAAATCTGACCTTGAGCAACGGCCTTGCGAAGGGCGGTGACGGCGGCGCTGCCCTCAGCGGCGGCGGGGGCGGCGGCGCGGGACTGGGCGGCGCTGTTTTCAACAAAGGCGCGCTGGCGCTCGTCAACAGCGTTATTAGCGGAAGTACGGCGCAGGGCGGCAACGGCGGTGCTGGGAATGGAGATTATGGCAATGCCACTGGCGGCGGCGGTGGCGGCGGGATTGGCGGCAGAGGCGGCGCGGGTACAATCTACTATGGCGGCGGCGGCGGCGGCGGCTTTGGCGGGAACGGGGCGAGTCCAACGAATAATTGCACTGGTCATGGCGGCGGCGGTGGTGGTGGCACGGTTGGCAACGGCAGTTCTACCTGCAGCACCACCGGCGGCGCAGGCGGATTAGCCAATGGCGGCGCAGGGGGGAATTTTGGCTTTCCGGGGACTGCCGGTGGGTATGGCGGCGGCGGCGGCGGCGCGGGCGGCGCACAATCTTCGGGTTCAATCCCCACTGGCGGCGCAGGCGGGATTGGCGGCGGTGGCGGCGGCGGCGGGTTTGATGGGACCATTAGTGAACCGCACGGTAACGGCGGAGCCGGAGGGTTCGGCGGAGCCGGCGGTGGCGGCGGACAGTCATCAGGAGGGAGTTTTGGAGGTAATGGCGGAGCCGGAGGATTTGCAGGAGGTGGAGGCGGAGGCGGGCAAGGCGGAACCACACCCACCACCCACGCGCCTGGAGCCGGTGGACAGGGCGGTTTTGGCGCTGGTAACGGGGCAACCGCAGGCAGGAATTATGGCAGCGGCGGAGGTGGAGGTGGTGGCCTCGGCGGCGCGATCTTTAATGATCAGGGGGGCGTCATCACTCTTACTGGCTGTACGCTCTCAGGCAACACAGCGCAGGGCGGAGGCGGTGGCAACGGCAGCAATGGGAACATCAATAATTTGCCGAACTTCCCCGGCAGTATAGGGGGAAACGGGGGCAGCGGATACGGCGGCGCCATCTTCAACCGCAATGGTTCCGTCACCTTCACCGACTGCACACTCTCAGGCAACCTTGTAACGGCAGGCGCCGGAGGAGTCGGCCGGGTCGGCAACGGCGCCGTTGGGAATCAGAATGGTTGCGCCATTTATAATCTACAACAAAGCGGTGGCGCCGCGATCGTCACGCTCATCAACACGACTCCGGATACCGGGACGGGCTGTGATTCCCTCTACAACAATGGAGGCACAATCAATACTCCGCCTCCCTGTCAGACAATCACGCTCAACCCGCCGTCATTGCCAGCAGGCCGGGTCAATGCAATCTACGGCCAGACGATCATGGCTAGCGGAGGCGCGTCGCCCTACAACTTCGCCGTCATGGGTGGCAGTCTGCCCGGCGGCCTCTCGCTTGCGCCAACTGGCGCGCTTTCGGGCACCCCGAACGCAAGCGGCGCGTTCAGCTTCACCGTTACGGCGACGGATGCGAACGGCTGCACAGGCTCCCTTGGCTACAACCTGACGATCAACGCGAACAGCGCGCCAGACGCGGTTAACGATGTCGCGACAACGACCGAAGACACCGCAGTCATCATCTCTGCGCTCGACAACGATACTGATGTTGACGGGGATACGCTCACAGTGACCGGCATTACGCAGCCCGCCAACGGCTCGGCCACGCTTAACGCCAACGGCACGGTGACCTACACTCCGAGCGCTAATTTCAATAGCTCCGATTCGTTCGGCTATGTGGTCAGCGACGGCAACGGCGGGAGCAGTAGCGCGACGGTGACGGTCACAGTCGCGGCGGTCAACGACGCGCCGTCGTTCACGAAGGGCGCAAATCAAAATGTTCTTGAAGATGCTGGCGCACAGACGGTCAGCAACTGGGCGGCCAACATCAGCGCAGGCGCGGCCAATGAAGCAGGTCAGACCGTCAACTTCGTGGTGACCGGCAACACCAATCCAGCGCTGTTCACTTCAGGCCCGGCCATTAGCGCCAGCGGCGCGCTGAGCTTCACTCCCGCGCCGAACGCCAATGGCGGCGCGAGCATCACCATCGAACTCAGGGACAACGGCGGGACGGCTAACGGCGGTGTTGACACTTCCGCTGCGCAGACCTTCGACATCAATGTGACGGCGGTCAACGATGCCCCCTCATTCACGAGGGGCGCGGATCAGACCGCGCTCGAAGACGCGGGCGCGCAGACGGGCGCCGGCTGGGCGATCAGCATCAGTCCCGGCCCGGCTGACGAGGTGGGCCAGACGGTCAGCTTCCTGGTCACGAACGACAACAACGCGCTCTTCGCCTCGCAGCCAGCAGTCTCGGCTAACGGCGCGTTGACTTACACACCCGCGCCGAACGCCTTCGGCAGCGCCATCGTGACCGTTACGGCCCAGGATAACGGCGGGACCGCGAATGGGGGCATTGACACGTCGGCCCCGCAGACTTTCGTAATCAACATTACCCCGGTCAACGACGCGCCGTCGTTCACAAAGGGCGCAGACCAAAGTGCGCTCGAAGATGCGGGAGCGCAAACGATCAGCGGCTGGGCAACGAACATCAGCCCCGGCCCGGCGGATGAAAGCAGCCAGACCGTCAGCTTCCTGGTGAGCGCTGACAACAGCGACCTCTTCGCTGCGCAACCCGCGATCTCAGCTAATGGCGCGCTGACTTTTACGCCTGCGGCGAATGCCAACGGCAGCGCGACGGTCACGGTCGCACTCAAGGACAACGGCGGCCTGGCCAATGGCGGAGTGGACACGTCTGCGCCGCAGAACTTTGTGATCAACGTCACGGCAGTCAACGACCCGCCGGCGGCGGTCAACGACAGCTACAGCACGAACGAAGACACGATGCTCAACATTGCGGCTCCGGGCGCGCTCTCAAATGACACCGATGTGGAGGGCAATCCGCTCACGGCCATCATGATGACCGGCCCGGCGAACGGCGCGCTTACGCTCAATGCGAACGGCTCGTTCATCTACGCGCCGAACGCCAACTTCAACGGCGGCGACTCATTCACTTACCGCGCGAATGATGGCGCGGCCAATTCCAACACCGTGACTGTGACCATCACCATCGCGGCGGTCAATGACGCGCCCGACGCGGTCAACGACTCCGCGACGACAGATGAAGGCGCGCCGATCACCATCAGCGCGCTCAGCAACGATACTGACGTGGACGGCGACACGCTCTCGGTGACGAACGTGACTCAGCCGGCGAACGGGACGGCGGCGATCAACGGCAATGGAACCATCACCTATACGCCGAACGCCAACTTCAGCGGAGCCAATTCGTTCACTTACACGATCAGCGACGGCGCGGGCGGCGCTGACACGGCGACGGTCAATGTCCTGGTCGTTGCGGTTAACGGAAATCCGGTCGCGAGGCCGGATGCTGCGGTGACACCGGAAAACACCCCGGTGGACATCAGCGTCCTGGCCAATGACACTGACCCGGATGGTGATGCGCTCACAGTCATCAGTGTCACCCAGGGCGCGTACGGCTCGGTTGCGATCAATCCCAACGGGACAGTGAAGTACACGCCCAACCCGAATACCTACGGGACTGATTCCTTCACCTACACCGTCAGCGACGGCCAGGGCGGAACGGCCACTGGTGCGGTGACCACAGGTTGGAGCAATGCGGGCAGCCTCAATGCGGCGCGCATGAATCATACGGTGACGCGCCTGTCGAACGGGCAGGTCTTAGCCTCGGGCGGCCTGAGCCCAGGCGGCGTGACCGCGAGCGCGGAGTTGTATAACCCTGCAAACGACTCCTGGCAAACGACCGGCAGCCTGAATAACCGGCGCTCACAGCACACCGCGACGTTGCTCTCCAACGGCAAGACGCTGGTTGCGGGCGGCTTGAATAGTTTTTACATCAGTAACGCGGAACTGTATGACCCGGTGAGCGGGACCTGGAGTTTCACCGGCAGCCTCGCGACTGCGCGCCACTCCCACACCGCCACGCAGCTGTCCGACGGGCGGATTTTGGTGGCTGGCGGCGTGATTCCAGGGGATACGGCTACCACGAGCGCTGAAATCTACAATCCGGCAACCGGACAATGGAGCGTTACGGGCAGCCTGCTGACCGCGCGCGAACTCCACACCGCGACGCTGCTCTCCAACGGCAAAGTGCTTGTCGCGGGAGGCGACACCGGATCCGCTTTCAGTAACAACGCCCTTGCCAGCGCCGAAATTTATGACCCCGCGACCGGACAGTGGAGCGCAACGGGTAACCTCAACTTCGCCCGCAGGCGGCACACCGCGACGCTGCTCAGTAACGGCAAAGTGATTATCGCGGGGGGCGAGGGGACAAGCGGGGCGCCGCTCTCTGAAGCTGAAATCTTCGACACGATGGGTAACGGCGGCGCGGGTGTGTTCACCCAGATCAATAACATCAACCACGCGCGGAGCAAGCACACCGCAATCCTGATGAATGATGGGCAGGCGCTGATTATGGGCGGCGAAGGAGCCAGTTTCCAGACGCTTGCCTCCGCCGAGCTTTACAACCCGCACACCGGGCAGTGGAGTAACACGGACGGCCTGAGCGTTTCCCGCAGGCATCACGCGGCGGCGCTGCTCTCGAACGGACAGGTGCTGGCGGTTGGAGGTGAAAACTCGGGGGCGAGCGCGGTAATTCTTGCCAGTTCGGAGTTGTTCAGCACGCTCAGCATCACTCCGGTCAACGATCCGCCGGACGCCGTGAACGATGCGGCCACGACGGCGGAAGATACGGCGGTGGACATCAGCGTGCTGGCCAATGACACCGACCCGGACGGCAATACGCTCGCCGTCAGCATCGTCACGCAGGGCGCGAACGGCGACGTCGAGATCAACCCCAACGGGACGGTCAAGTACACGCCGAACGCCAACTTCAACGGGACGGATTCGTTCAGCTACACCGTTAGTGACGGCAATGGCGGCACGGACACGGCCACCGTCATCGTCACCGTCACTGCGGTGAATGACGCGCCCGTTGCCCGCGACGACAGCTATAGCGTCAATGAGGACACGGCTTTGACGGTGGCAGCCCCAGGCGCGCTCGGCAATGATACGGACGCTGACGGCGACACGTTGACTGCCTCCCTCGTCAGCGGCCCGACGAAAGGCACACTCACGCTCAACAGCAACGGATCATTCACCTACACGCCGAGCGCCAACGCCAACGGCGCGGACAACTTCACATACCGCGCTAGCGACGGCGCCGCTAATTCCAACACGGCGACGGTCACGATCACTGTCATTGCTGTCAATGACGCTCCGGTCGCCAATAACGACAGCTATAGGACACGGAAGAACACCGCGCTCACTTTGTCTGCGCCAGGCGTGCTCGGCAATGACACAGACGAGGAAGGCGACGCGCTCACGGCGGCGATAGTCGCCGGGCCATCCAATGGCGCGGTGACGGTCAACGCCAACGGCTCGTTCACCTACACGCCGAGAAATGGGTTCAGCGGCGGCGACAGCTTCACCTACTGGGCCAATGACGGAGCGCTGAACTCCAACACCGCGACCGTGGCGATCACGGTCAGTAACCAGGAGGACAAGAAGGCGCCGGTGACGACGGCCACTACTTCGGGCGACACGCGCCCGTGCGGTCCAGACACGTGCTTTAAGCTGAGCGGAGCCGTCAAGCTGACCGCCGATGAACCGGCAACTACGCAGTATCGGGTCAACGGCGGAGCGTGGCAGGTCTACAGCGGCCCGTTCCAGGTGACGAGTGAGGCTAACAACCTGATCGAGTACTTTTCGACGGACACGGCGGGGAACGTCGAGAGGATCAAGTCGCTCGCTGTCAAGGTGACTTATCTGGGGAGCGGCGTCCTCGACAATTTCAACCGCGCCGACGGTCCGCTCGGCCCGTCGTGGACGGCGAACCCCTTCTTCAACATTGATAAAAATCGCGTTGAAGTTGATACCACAGGCGCGGCTTACTGGCTAAGCGGCGCTCCATTCGGCGCAAGCCAGGAGGTCTACCTCCTGATTGACCCGGCCAAGGGGGGGAACTATGCGCTTCACCTCAAAGTACAGGGCGCCAACCCAAGTTACCTCAATGGAGCGATCCGAGCGAATTATGTCGAGTCTGGCTCCTATGTGTCCATTGGGACTTACAGGCCCGGTGGGCTGCGCTGGAACATTTACGGTAATTTGCTCCAGGGGGTAACTTTCCGGAAGGGCGACGAATTCGGGGTGCGGGCGCTCAGCAGCGGGGAGGTGAAGGTTTACCGTAACGGCCTTCCCATTGGCACGATCACGCTCACTGCCGCTGACCAGGCGTTCTTCAACAACCTCAGCGGACGAATCGGCGTTAGTTTCTCAGCGTCCAGAAAATCCTATTTCGATGACTTCGGCGGCGGGACGATTACGCCGTAACCAACAGATGTCATTCACAAATAATTCTGCGCAAGCAAAAGGCCAGTCATCAACCGATGACTGGCCTTGATTTATTTAAGCCGAACCGCGTCTTTACGGCCTGCCGCTCTCCAAAAACGCCTTCAGCTTACGCGAGCGCGAAGGATGGCGTAGTTTGCGCAGCGCCTTCGCCTCGATTTGCCGGATGCGTTCGCGCGTGACTGCGAAATGCTGGCCGACTTCTTCGAGCGTGTGCTCGCTGCCGTTCGGGCCGAGGCCGAAGCGCATCTTGATGACTTTCTCCTCGCGCGGCGTCAGCGTCTTCAACACTTCTTCCGTGATTTCGCGGAGGTTGATGTTGATGACGGCTTCCGACGGGTTCTGGATCGTCTTGTCCTCGATGAAATCGCCGAGGTGCGAATCTTCCTCTTCGCCGATTGGCGTTTCGAGCGAGATCGGCTCCTGGGCGATCTTCAGGACTTTGCGAACCTTTGACGCCGGGATGTCCATCTTCTTGGCAATCTCTTCCGAGGTCGGTTCGCGTCCGAGTTCCTGAACCAGCGCGCGCGAGGTGCGGATCAGCTTGTTGATCGTTTCGATCATGTGCACCGGGATGCGGATCGTCCGGGCCTGATCGGCTATTGCTCGCGTGATCGCCTGCCGGATCCACCACGTCGCGTAGGTCGAGAACTTGTAACCTCGCCGGTACTCGAACTTATCAACGGCCTTCATCAAACCGATGTTGCCTTCCTGGATCAGATCGAGGAATTGCAAACCGCGGTTGGTGTACTTCTTGGCGATTGAGACGACAAGGCGCAGGTTGGCTTCGACCAGTTCCTTCTTGGCCTGCTGCGCTTCGGCGTCACCCATCATGACGGTTTGCACGGCGCGTTTGATCTCGATCGCAGACTGCTTGTGCTGCTCTTCGAGCTGAGTCAGATGGCGCTTGGCGGCGCGCAGCTTCTTCTCGGTCTCCTTGATCTCCTCGGCGTTGCGCTTACGCTCCAGCGACCTTGAGAGCTTGTCTATATCTTTTTCGGTCGAGATGACGTCGGCTCTGGCCTGCTTCATCGAATAGACAAGGCGATCCTGAATCTTCGGCGTGAAGTCGAGCAGGCGGACAAGCTGTGAAAGCTCGACGCGCTGGCGCGCGAGTTTACGCCGCATCCGGGCCAGCTTCGGCGAACGCTTCGGCTCGGCCAGGAATTTTTCGTAATTCGCGTTGGTCTTCTTGAACGCCTTGCCGATCTCGGCGATGGTTTCGAGGGTGTAGTTGTGGTACTCCTCGATCTTCTCCTCCGTGATGCCTTCCTGTTCGTTGAAAGTCACGACCTCACGGATTGAAAGCTCGCCGTTCATCAATTCGTCGCCGATCCTGAGCAGTTCGGCGATGGCCACCGGAGAACGCGAGATCGCCTTCTGCATCCTGATCTTGCCGCGTTCGATGCGTTTTGCGATGGCTACTTCGCCTTCGCGCGTCAACAGCGGCACGACGCCCATTTCGCGCAGGTAGAGACGGACGGGATCGTTCGTCTTGTCCAACGCGCCCGGAGAGAGGTCAAGTTCAATCTCTTCTTCCTGCGCCTCCTCGAACTTCTTGTCGCCCGCGCCGACTGTGGCGGCGGTTTCCAGAAACTTCTCTTCCGAATCGCTGATCGTTACGCCTTCACCGCTCAGTATGGCGAAAACGTCTTCGATGTCGTCAGGAGAGACCAACCCCTCCGGCAACTCCTGGTTGATGTCGTCGTAGGTCAAGAAGGCTTTCTCCTTGCCCATATCCAGAAGTTTCTGAACATCGTCTGTGTATTTCTCGTCCAATTTAATCACCCCTTTCACTGTGACTGTTTAGAAATGCCTGTCACAGCGTAAGAAATTTCACTCCTTTGATTTACTTCGCTCTACTTACTTCACTCTACGTTTGTGGGGCGGGCGAAAGTTTTGGCGTAATATCAACTTTATGATTACTAACGGCTTTACTGATTATTATTGGCCGTTCCACTTCGCCAGCGCCTGCTCCTGTTTAGCCAACTCAAACTTGAGCATCGTCAGTTCGCCCAGCCGGGCCGCATCGTTATTGCGTTGGGCCAGGTTGATTTCAACCTGCAACGCCGCCTGTTTTTCAGCCAATTTGACGCAACGCAGGGAATGGAGGCTCTCGGCGGCTTCGCGCTCAGCGCGTTCCGGGGAACTGCTGTTCACCAGGCTGGGTGGGCCAGGATCGGAGATACCCATCATCAGGCCCGGCAGCAAGTCGCGCGCCAAATCTTCATCCTCCAGCGCCTGGCTCAAATTCGGATAGCTCATTTCGACGCTTTGACGCTCGAACTCAAAGATCAGACGGAAAAGCTGGGCCGTCCTAAGCCCTTCGTAATCCTCTTCCGTCATCTGAACCATCATCTGCCGCCGAACAGCGGCCTGGTTCATTAAAATTTCAAGCAATTTTCGCTCCGCAGGCTTGACAGCCAGAGTCGCTTTGACGGCTCTTTCGCTGACCCGTTCCAAACGGGTTTCGGCGGCCTTCTTGAACTCTTCCCGGATCAGGCGACTGTCAATTTTCAGACGGTCAGCGATGCGCTCGAAATGCTCAGCCCGCTCAATGCGATCCTTGACCAAACGCAGATACGGCAAAATAGCGTTGATCGTTTCGACTTTGCCGGTCGGACGTGTCTGGTCGTTGGAACTGATCGCCTGGTCAACGATGTAATCCAGAAAAGGTTGCGAGCCTTTCAGCAGCTTCAGATAGCCCTCCGAACCGCTGGCTCTGATGTACTCGTCAGGATCCAAGTTGTCCGGCAGGGTCAGCACGTTGACCTTGAACGCCTCGGTTAAAAGTAACTCTAGACTACGCTTAGTGGCCGCGACGCCCGCCGAGTCGGGGTCGAAGTTGACCACGATCCGCCGCGCGTAACGCCCCAACAGCCGCACCTGATTTTCGGTCAGCGCCGTACCCAGGCTGGCGACAATGTTTCTGATCCCGGCCTGAAACGGAATAAGAAAGTCCAGGTAGCCTTCGACCAGAATGGCGTAACCGCGTTGCCGGATGGCGTCCCGCGCGTGGCTCAGGCCGAACAGGTGCATCCCTTTGGTGTAGAGCGCGGTCTCAGGCGAATTCAGGTATTTCGGCTCACCATCGCCCAGAATGCGTCCACCAAAAGCGACAACCCGCCCCTGAGTGTCGCCGATTGGGAACATCAGGCGGCTGCGAAAACGGTCGTAAAATCCGCCTGTTTCTCTCAGCGACACCAGACCGCTGCGCTCGATCTGTGTCCTGGACGCGCCGCGCGAACGCAGGTAATTGCCCATCGCGTCGTAACTGTTCGGCGCATAGCCCAGGCGGAAAGCTTTCCGCGTCTCCTCACTCACGCCGCGCTTGGCCAAATAATCGAGCGCGCGCCGTCCTTCGGGGGTCTCAATCAGATTTTGCTCAAAGAACTCGGTTGCCCACTGGTTGAATTGAATCAACTCGGCGCGGTGCTTCTCTCGCTCCTCGTAATCGCGCGCGTTGTCGGTTTCGACCGGAACCGTGACGCCAGTCTTGTCGGCGACCACGCGAACCGCTTCGGGGAATGAACAGCCTTCGATTTCCATAATGAAATCGAAGACGCTACCACCTTTGCCGCAACCGAAGCATTTAAAAAGCTGTTTGCCCGGGCTGACGTAAAAACTCGGCGTCTTTTCGTTGTGAAAAGGGCAGCACGCGGCGTAATCGCGCCCCTTCTTCTTCAGCGACACATAGTCGGAGACTATCCGCACGATGTCGGCCTGATTGCGTAATTCGTCACTGAAACCGCGCGGGATTCGCATTTCGGCGCCTCAAACAATTGATCGCGCTACGCCGCCACGTAACCAATCGGGAAAGACGGCAGGTCTGTTTCGAGCACCAGTCTGAATGTCCGTTTGGCGCGCAACATCGCCAGCACGTCGCTGAAACTGCTGATGCGGAAGACGAGGATGATCAGATCGTCCTCGATCCGGTTCTTGCGACTGGCCGGAACCGCATCATAAAAATCTATCCTGCCGATATGTTTATCCTGCAAGTAACACGTGATGGTGGCTCCTGGCTGGCCGGCGCCGAATGATTCATAGGTGACCTTATAGCTGTCAAATTTCTTCGAGATAGTCGGCATTCCACAACCCCTATCTTTCTTGTGTTAGTGGGAACAGCTTTGCGATTCACTTTTTCAATTCCACCACCGTCGCGCCGGCGCCGCCTTCATTGGGCGGCGCGGGATAAAACTTCGCCACGTGGGGATGGCCTGAGAGCAGATCGGCGATGGCGCGTTTGAGCGCGCCCATTCCGACGCCGTGAACGATGCGGATGCGGTCGTGATTGTCCAGATAAGCCGCGTCCAAAAATTTGTCAGCCGCTTCGGTCGCCTCGTTGACGGTTTTGCCGATGACATTCAACTCGCTGCTGATCGCTGGCTGCTCTTGCAGCGTGACTGAAACTCCCTTCGGCAATCCCGCGACGGCCTGAGCTTTTTTCTTCGGCTCGGCCTTGCGCTCCACCAGCCGCAGATTCTCGCGCTGCTCGCGGAAGCGCAGCGCGCCGATCTGCACGACAATTTCCTCATCGCCAACCGATTCGATTACGCCTTCCTGATTGAGCGAAAGCACGCGCACGCGGTCGCCAGCCTGGAAATCAACCGCTTCTACGCTTTCTTCAATTTCCTGCGCAGCGCCTTCGACGGAAGTTGATTCAGCGCCCGTAATTGACGCCGACTGTTGACGCATCTTGCGCGACTCGGAACTTGCTACAGTTCTCAATTCAACTGAGCGCTTTTCAATCTCCTTGCGGACTTTGCGGGCGCTGGCCGCGTCTTCAATCGTGGCTGCGAACTTCTCGGCTTTGCTCACGAAATCATCAACAACTTTTTGCAGTTCGGCGCGGAACTCCTTCTCGCGCGCTTTCTCTTTTTGGATGAAGTCGAGTTCGAGCCTGGCGTATTTGTCCGCCACCACAGCGCGCTCCTCTTCAAGCGCCGCAGTAAGTTGCCGCTGGTGATCGAACTGATCTTTCAACTTCCGCAAATACTCGGTCGCCTCCGCGCTGGCCGTCTTTACGCGGTCGGCGGCGCGCTCGGTGATCGCTTTGGGCAGCCCGAATCGGCGCGCGATCTCGATGCCAGAGGATGACCCCGCCAGCCCGGTCAGCAGGCGGTACGTCGGTTTTAATGTACGTTCGTCGAACTCAACGCTTGCATTAATTACGCCCGGCGTGTTGGTTGCGTACATTTTCAAGCCGCTGTAGTGAGTCGTGACAATGACGTGAGCGCCGCGCTCGCGGAAATAATCCACCATCGCCACGCCCAGCGCCGAACCTTCCTCCGGGTCTGTGCCCGTTCCGACTTCGTCGAGCAGAATCAGCGCGGGCGAATCAAGCTCATCACTGATCCCGCGAATGTTCTGGATGTGCGCGGTGAAGGTCGAAAGATTGGCCGCGATTGATTGATGATCGCCAATGTCGGCGTGAACCTGCTGGAAAATGGGCAAGTCGGCCTCGACCGCAGGCACGTGCAATCCGGCCTGCGCCATCAGCGAAAGCAACCCGGCTGTTTTCAGGACAACTGTCTTACCGCCCGCGTTCGGCCCGCTGACGACCATCACGCGATGATCGGCGTCGAGTTCCATCGAGATCGGGACAATCGGCAATCCCTGCGCTCTCAAATTGGCTTCGAGCAGCGGATGGCGCGCGTCTTTGAGCGAGAGCCTGCCGGTTGTGTTGACTTGCGGCTCAATCGCGTTTTGCGCAATCGCCACACGGGCTTTCGCCGCGATGAAATCAATCTGTCCGACGGCGTCGGCCATCGCCTGCAACGACGCGCGTTCTTCGCGCAACTCCTCAGTGATCGAGAAAAGAACTTTGGTGATTTCGACCTGTTCCAGTTCGCGCAACCGGACGAGATCGTTGTTCAGGCCGATGGTTTCGAGCGGTTCGACGAAAGCCGTCTGACCCGAAGACGACATGCCGTGAACGACGCCCGCGACCGCGCCACGATTGTCATTGCGAATCGGGATGACGTATCGCTCGTTGCGGATCGTGATGAATTCGTCCTGCAGCGCGTGCGACTCTTCGGCCCGCTTCAGAATGTTTTCGAGCGAGCGCTGGATTTGCGAGCGCAGTTTTGAAATCTGGAACCTGACTTCGCGCAACTCCGGGCTGGCGAAATCTTCGACCTCGCCGGTTGGCGAGATGCGCCCGCGCAGCCGCTGGTAAAGCGCCCGCAGGTTCGGAATCGTTTCGGTAATTTCACGGACGAGTGGGAATTTTTCCTGCTCGTTGTGGAAAGTTTCGCGCAACCCCATCGCCACCGAAATCAGCCGCAGCAGGTTCAGAATCTCGAACGGCTCCAGATTGATGTCGGCGACGTTCAGCTTGCCGAGCGCCGGGCGAGGGTCGGGCAGATCGTTTACGTCCAGCGCAGTGCCTTCGCGCAGGTACGTGACGCCTTCGCCGGTCAGCCTCAACTCTCGCGTGATCTCACCGTCGCTGGTCGA
>WBZO01000739.1_pt1 | contig 62065 bp, 63 predicted proteins | sample 5204261 | NCBI WGS metagenome assembly WBZO01 (sample SAMN12412400, study PRJNA552823) | activated sludge metagenome | isolation source: activated sludge from anammox sidestream of wastewater treatment plant... | place: USA: North Carolina | collected 2017-09
GAATCACTTGCCGCCGCCGTTCATGCAGCGCTTCATCCTTTAAGGTTCTTGCATCTATTTTCTCCATTCTTCTATGGGCATGCAATATCACTCAAAGTTCAAACTATTTATTGGCCGGGTCTATAAACTGCCCCCCCCTAATTCGACGAATATCAGTGAACAATGGCATGGCTGTATATCCAAGACGAGATGCTGAAGCGCCATGCAAGAATTTCTCTAGAATCACCTTACTCGATAGTAGTGTATCGTATACAACGTCAAATTTTTGTGAGGTACAGATGAGTATGTTGAGCCTGTTCAACACAACGACAATAAGCCCAGCGTACTATCAAAGCAGCGATAACCGGCGCAATGTCCTTCGAAAAAGATGATGTATCGGTGGATTTAAATTGAGATCACTCTAGAATTTCGATGCGTTGACGCGTTGTGCCACGTTCACCCAAGCGGATGATGCCGGTAATGAACGAGCCATAAAACCCCGGATGAGAAATCACGTTGGAAAACAATGCCATCATCTCGTCTTTTTCCCGGATTGCCTGTTGGCGTTGCGGCCCCGGCAACGGCGATAACTTCTCCGCAAATGACCAGGCGGCATCGCGGGCTTTTTCCATGCTGAAATTGATGATGGCGGTTTGCACCGAGCCCAGAAAGCGGTTGAGCAACCTCAGCACCGGCCAAATCTGCGCCAGTTCGCTTTGCACATCACCCACTAGGCCGGCCAGAACTTTATTGATCTTCTCGAAATCACCCTTGAGGTTTTGCAGTTCTCCCGTCGGCACGGTTTCCGCTGCGGCGATGCCGAGATCCAGATTGATGTGCGCATTCATGCCCAGTAACAAATGTTGCAACACGATCGGCCACCAATGTTGCGTGGCGTCAAACGCCCGCACCCAAGATTTGGTCGGAGTTTGATCGGTAAAGTGCAGATAACAGGCGCGAATGTAACGATTAGCGAAAATCACATCGAGCCGTTCCATGCGCGGACCGTCGTCAAAATAATTTTCCTGAATGCCTTTCTTGACCTGGATCGTCACTTTGCGGTACAGCGCGGCGAAGTAGCCGATGCGGGAATTATTTTGTTTTGACCATTCGACGATGGCGGTTAATTGCGTAATGACTTCGTCAATGGTTGTGGCCGGGGAAGCAATGGCGGAAGGAAAGCTGGTGGGCGACATGACATCTCCTGGAAATTGTGAGTGCTTGCATCATACGCAATGTGCACGGTGATGCAAGCCAAAGCGGGCGATCCGGTCCGGGTTATGTTGCATTTCCGTCCGGCTGCAATGTTGTATTTTCATAACGTGCCGGGTTTCTTGCTGTGATCCGTTTTCAAGGAAAGTAATTATTACGGCATGCAATCATCAATATGCTGCCCTTATTCTGGTAGTCGCAGCACAGCGGCTCTTCCGCGAGGCATTGATTGCAAGTATAATCCGTTCACATTTCCCCATATACCGCCAATTTTCCAACCTATTGGTGGCTTTTCGAGGATTGGAAAAAAATGAAATCGCCTATTCGTATCGCCGTCACCGGAGCAACCGGGCAGATTTGTTATAACCTGTTATATCGCATCGCTGCGGGTGACATGCTTGGCAAAGATCAGCCGGTCATTTTGCAATTGCACGATGTGACCGAAGCGCAACCGTTCTTTGAAGGCGTGGTAATGGAGCTTTATGACTGCGCCTTTCCGTTGCTGGCAGGCATTGTTACCACCGACAATCCGGAAGTTGCATTCGATAATGCCGACATCGCCCTGCTGGTCGGGGCGCGGCCGCGCGGTGAAAATATGGAACGGAAAGACTTGCTCACAGCGAATGGCCCGATATTCATTTCGCAAGGAAGGGCGTTGAACGCCGCAGCCAAACGCGACGTGAAGATTCTAGTAGTTGGCAATCCGGCCAATACCAATGCGTATATCACCTTGAAAAACGCCCCTGACTTGGATCCCGGCAACTTTTCGGCGATGCTGCGGCTGGATCACAATCGCGCCTTGTCGCAAGTAGCGTTAAAACTCCGGGCACCGGTGTCCGGCATCAAAAGAATGATCGTATGGGGCAATCACTCCAACACGCAATTCCCGGATTTGAATCACGCCATGTTCGGCAATGACAAAGTATCAACGCTGATCAACGATGCCGGATGGGTCGAACACCACTTTATCCCGACCGTGCAAAAACGCGGCGCGGCGATCATTGAAGCGCGCCGCGGCAAATCCAGCGCGGCCAGCGCCGCCAATGCGATTATCAATCACATGCAAGATTGGATCTTCGGTACCCGGGAAGGCGACTGGGTATCAATGGGGGTACCGTCGAACGGCAGTTACGGGATACCCAGCGGTGTGATTTATAGTTTCCCGGTCACTTGCCAAAATGGCCGGTATCGAATTGTCGAAGATCTGGAAATCACCGGCACGGATAACGAGAAAATGCAAGCCAGTTACCGCGAACTGGTCGCCGAACAAGAAGCCATCCGGCACTTATTGGTTTAAGAAATACCCGGAACTATTCCACCATTTGTTGCATTACCCCGTTTGCCGCCTCGCGAATCGCAACCAACAAGGCGGTATCGAGATGGCCGTCGGCGATGCGTTGCGTTCTCTGCTGGAAGCGGCTGATCGCTTTCCGCGTTGCGGAACCCAGCACGCCGTCCGCTTCACCGGCGTCGATTCCCAATGCCAGTAAATCCCTTTGCAGTTGGCGCACTTGTTCACGCGAAATTTTGATGGTTTCAACGGGCGGCATGCGGTGCAATCGCGCAGCACCCGCGATCCGGTCGGCCAGATGTCCGACAGATAATGCATAAAATTCCGAGCGATTCCAGCGCATGATCACGTGGAAGTTCTGGGTCACCAAGAAAGCCGGCCCTTGATGACCGGAAGGCACCAGCAGTGCGGCTTTTTGCTCCGCAGGACCCAGCGATGCACCAGATATCGCCGCTACGCCAAGGCGCTGCCACTCGGCATAGCTCATCATCTGATCGCGCCCCGCCAGGGAATAATCGAAAGATGGCGGCAAACGCACTTCTTGCCCCCAGTTTAAACCCGGCACCCAGCCCAATTGGCGTAAAAAATTGGCTGCGGAACCCATCGCATCCGGAATACTCCCCCACAAATCGCGGCGTCCGTCGCCGTCGATATCTCTGGCGTACCTTAAAAAAGTCGACGGCATGAATTGCATATGCCCCATCGCACCCGCCCAAGACCCGATCATCCGCTCTGCGGCAATATCGCCGGCATCAACGATGCGCATCGCATTCAGCAGTTCCTGCGTAAAATAGCCGCTACGGCGCGGATCGCAAGCCAATGTCGCCAGCGAATCGGTGATCCGGAAATCTCCAAAGAAACCGCCGTAGTTGGTTTCCAGTCCCCAAAATGAAACCAGAAATTGCGCCGGTATGCCCGATTCCCGCTCAATCTGCCGCAGCAGCTCGCGATGCCTGGTCAATAGCTCCCGTCCGCGCTGAATGCGTTCTTCGCTGATGCGCGTACCAAAGTAGTTTGCGAATGTTTGCGTGAATTCGGGCTGGCGCCGGTCCAGTTCAATCACGCGCGGCAGATATCTTGCTTTCCCCAGAACCTGTTGGATGGTTTTGTCTGAAATACCTTCGCTCCTCGCTTGATCCTTCATTCTGGAGATGCATTCGCCAAACTGGGGATTACTGGCTTCTGCCGGATGTATTAACAATAAAACCGAGAATGCAACAATAACTGCCTGCAAACTCCTGATATTTAATGGAGACTTGATTGAGGGAATGCTGAACACGATCACCGGCATTTTTTATTTTCGATGCGGGCAGTCGGTTTTTATGCAATCCGCATAGAGCGACAAGGAATGCTCTTGCAATTTAAAACCGCGTTCTTTTGCGATGGCGGTTTGACGTTTTTCGATTTCGGCATCGTAGAATTCTTCCACGCGGCCACACTGCAAGCAAACCAAGTGATCGTGATGACCGTCGCCTTTCAGTTCAAACACCGCTTTACCACTCTCGAAATGGTGCCGTTCCAGCAATCCGGCCTGTTCGAACTGCGTCAGCACCCGGTAGACTGTCGCCAGCCCGATGTCTTCGCCTTCATTAATCAGCTCTTTGTAAACATCCTCAGCCGACAGATGCCGCACACTGCTTTGCTCGAATAAATTCAATATTTTCAGTCGTGGCAGTGTCGTTTTAAGGCCGCTGTTTTTTAGATCAATGCTTTTCAGATCATCAAAGTTACCCATAGTTATCTCTGTTCGGAAAATAATTTACTGTATCATATAGCGCCGTACTTACTTTGGAAACATATCATATCAACAAAATGGTTGCGAAATTTACCGTTCTGCTTACTTTCTTGCTGCTGGCAAACTGCTCATACCTGCCGCATGTCATTTATCGGATCGATGTGCAGCAAGGAAACGTCGTTACCGATGAAATGCTGGAAAAATTAAAGCCCGGCATGACCAAATCGCAGGTGTTATTCGTATTGGGATCGCCGCTGATCATTGACGCTTTTCGCGACAACCGCTGGGATTATGTCTATTTGTTCCGGAAAAAAGGTGATCTGGTTGAACAAAAACGGCTCACGCTTTTCTTCGACAATGATATTTTGATCAATATCGAAGACTATATGAATTTCTCAAAAGATAACGCAAAACAAAAACCGGCTGAAACGCCCCCTGAAAAAGAAGAAAACGCTCCAGAGAACGGTGGGCAAAAATAATTTCTTAACAAACTGTTTTTATTTACTTTAACTAAAGATCAACAGGGAAGATTTATGATAACTCAGAAGATTGCGATCGCAGGATGCTCCGGCCGCATGGGACGGACATTGCTGGAAGCAGTCGCGCAAGCGCCGGATCTGCAACTTGCCGCAGCGCTTGAAAGAACCGGCAGCCCTTATCTGAACAAGGATGCGGGAGAATTAATCGGAGCCGGTTGCGGTATCTCAATCACCAGTGATTATGCAACTGCTTTGAAAAATTGCGATCAATTGATCGATTTCACCCGCCCCGAAGGCACATTGGCGCACCTTGCCGTTTGCCGGGAAGCAGGTGTCAAAATGATCATCGGTACGACCGGCTTCTCCGCGTCAGAGAAAGCGCAACTGAAAGCAGCCGCGCAAGATATCGCGATTGTGTTCGCACCCAATATGAGCGTTGGCGTGAATGTCACTTTCAAACTACTGGAGATTGCCGCAAAAGTACTCAACGAAGGATACGATATCGAAATTATCGAGGCACATCACCGTCACAAGGTGGATGCGCCGTCCGGCACCGCGCTACGCATGGGCGAGGTCATCGCGGAGGCATTAGATAAGGATTTGAACAAGGTGGCAATATACGGACGGGAAGGAACGACTGGCGAAAGAAACCCGGAAACCATCGGATTTTCCACTATCCGTGGCGGCGATATCGTCGGAGATCATACCGCGTTGTTTGCCGGAATCGGCGAACGCATTGAAATATCACATAAAGCCAGCAGCCGCATGACGTTTGCAATGGGCGCATTACGCGCAGTCCGCTTTCTCGCCGATAGGCCCAATGGCCTCTTCGATATGCAGGATGTGCTGAAATTACGCTGAAATCCTCGCCATGGCCATTTATGCGATCGGTGATTTGCAAGGCTGTTTCACAGCATTCCAACGCCTCATCGCGTTAATCCGCTTCGACCCCACCCAAGATAAATTATGGCTGGTAGGGGATCTTGTCAACCGCGGGCCGGATTCATTAGCGATCTTGCGCTATGTCAAGCAAGCCGGCGATGCGGTGCAAATCGTACTGGGGAATCATGATCTGCATTTATTGATGGTTGCGGCGGGTATCGGAAGAAATCATCCGAGTGATACCTTGCAGCCGATCCTCAACGCGCCTGACCGGGAGGAATTGTTGCATTGGCTGCGTCAGCAGAAATTATTTCACAGCGAAGGCCCCTATGCGATGGTACATGCCGGCTTGCTGCCCTCTTGGTCCATCGCTCAAGCCGTGCAACTGTCAGCCGAAGTGGAGAACGCTTTACGTCAGGACGGCTATCCCGAAATTTTTTCAGGCATCTATGGCAATGAACCCGATTACTGGTTTGACGACTGGAGCGGCTTCATCCGTTTACGCGTCATCGTCAATGCCATGACGCGAATGCGGATTTGCACTGCCGATGGCAAAATGAACCTTTACTTTAAAGGTGCTTTATCAACCATTCCATCCGATTATTTACCGTGGTTTCGCGTGCCGCACCGCGCCAGTGAACAGCATACCATCGTGTGCGGGCATTGGTCGGCATTAGGGTTACATCTGAGCGATCATGTGATTGCCTTGGATAGCGGTTGTGTCTGGGGCGGGCAATTAACCGCTATTCGCTTGGAAGACCGGAAAATTTTTCAGATTCCTTGCGAATAGGCACCGCCAAGACTTCCGCAATCGCATGCTCGGCCAGGCGCGCCAATTCCCGGCGATTTCTCAAACCGCTTGGAACCGGAGGCGTGAAAGTTAATGCCGCTTCAATCCGCGGCTGGCTGAGTATGTTCTGCAGCGACACAATCAGCGATGAATCGATATACGCCGCTTCCCTGCAAATCCCGCCGGCAACGTTGCAATACCGGATCGCCGCCGGATAAAGCAAGGCATCCGCATTGACTGCCGATTGCAGCAAAGAAGCATGAAAATGGTTTAGTTGAGAGCCGTCGGTCGTCGTGCCTTCCGGAAACACCGTCACCACTTCGCCATTCTCCAACGCCTCTGCAATCTGCTGATTGATACGCTGCGTATCGCTGCGTTTTGCGCGCTCGATAAACAGCGTGCCGACATTCCGGCTTAGCAAACCCAAAACCGGCCATTGGCTGATCTCCGCTTTGGCGACAAAACGCGTCGGGCAGGCGGCCATCAGCACGCACACATCCAGCCAGGAAACATGATTGGCCGCCAGCAGCACCCGCTGCACTTGCACTGCCGGCACGCTACCGCAACATTGCAACCGGATTTCAAGACAGGCCAGCACGCCTGTTGCCCATCGCTGCATCATCGATCGCCGGATGTGCTGGGGAAAATAGGGATACACCAGCGATTGCAATACACCGGATATGACATGAAACAGCAATTTAATGACCCGGATAACCTGTAATAGCAGCGGTGTGGTTTTTTGCATGGTATGCATAGGCAACTTGAATAACAAAGCCGGATTTTTGGATTTCCCGGCAATCGGCTAAACCGTTTGCGATAAAGCAAAACGCGCAATAGGTTTCTATTGCGCGTTTTGCTAGATAAAACGAAACTGCAAAAAGAACGGTTAGTAAGAGACTGCCGGTCCCTCAAGCCACAGACAATCCGAAATCAGGCACATACCACCCAATTTTTTCAATACCGGCCGAACTTCATTGACAATTCTCTGTGCCTGATCATCTTTGCAAGCAAGCACAACCATCACGTTCTCTTGTTCCATCAAAACATCATCCGGATCACGCACACCACGCGATCCCAAACCGCCGGCATTTTTAAGTACCGTATAGCCACGTACTTCACATTTTTCCAATATATCCGTCAGTTGCTCAAGCTGCTCAATACCGATAACGATTTCAAATCGTCTCATAGCAATCGTATTATTCATATTTTCCCCATAATTGTCCGGTTAATTAAGTACTTTATTATACTGCCATGCCATGGAACCAGTGCGCCATTTCCCAGTAAATCGGCACCCCGATAAAGATATTAAAAGGGAACGTTACACCCAGCGATGCACCGATTGAAACCGCAGGATCGGCATCCGGCACTGCAATGCGCATAGCTGCCGGTGCAGCAATATATGAACAGCTGGCATACAAGACCGCCAACAGCATGGTGCCGCCTTCAGTCAGACCGAAGATCCAGCCTAAATAAGCGCCAAACATTCCAGCCATCAACGGGAACAAAATCCCGAACGACACAATAAAAACACCTTTTGCCATAACCGCCTTCAACCGCGCCGATGCCAGCAATCCCATTTCCAGCAGGAAGAATGCCAATACGCCCATGAACAAGTCCATGAACATTTTATCCAATGGCGACACCAGTTTTACTACCCCTGCATAGTACCCGATGAGAACGCCCACAATTAACAGATAAAGACTGGTACCGGTCAAAATCTCGTGCATCAGCTTGCCCCATTGGGTTTTTTCACCGCCAGCACCGGCGCGCGCCAGGACGGTACCGGTTACCAACGCGGGTATTTCCATCAGCGCCATAATCAAAACCATATAGCCCTCAGAAGGCTCATCCTTCGCCGCCAGAAAAGCCACACCCACGGCAAAGGTCACCGCGCTGACCGAGCCATAGTGCGCGGAAATGGCGCCGGCGTCAGCCTGGGTGAATTTACCGACGAATCTTAAAATCGGATAAGCGGTTAATGGAACCAAAGCCGATAAAACCACCATGGAAACTGCAATTGGTAATACTTCCATGATTTCATACTTCGCCATTGACACACCGCCTTTGAAACCAATGGCAATCAGCAAGAACAAGCTCATACTTTTGTACAAAGCTTCGGGTATTTTCAGGTCAGACTTGATCACGCCCGCCAGAACCCCAGCAACAAAAAAGAACACTACTGGTTGTATAGTAGCCATGCAACACTCCTTATTTTAATAGTTATATCCATTCCGTTTCATTAATATTTTTCACTCCAGTATCTTCCAGAGTCTCGATGAAATCGAAGAAAAAAGAAAAACGCCCCTCTCTGATTAATCGAGAGATTCAATTCTTAAACCAAGATTCTACGAGACGTGACTACCTAGTTAAATCAGGCGACGAAAAACACTCTGTTTTATACCTGGAAATCCGTGACTGAATTACCCTTCACACGGAAACGTTAACACAGGAAACGTGAAGAATTCGTGAAGAGAACGATGCGTCTTTCTTCAGAAATTAAGGGAAAATAATGTGAAAAGTCGTACCCTTGCCCGGGGTGCTGTCGACTTCGATACGCCAGCCGTAGTGATTGCAGATTCGCTTGACGATTGCCAAGCCGATTCCTAAGCCCTCGCCTTGCTCAGAACCGCGAAAGAAACGCTCATACAGTAAGGGCAGATAGGCCGGTTCAATGCCGATACCTGAGTCGGTAACGGATAAGCGGCGATTATTGTAATCGACACGAATAAAACCACTCTCGGTGTACTGTACTGCGTTGCGCAACAAGTTCATCAGAGCGGTATGCAAGGCTTGGCGGTTCAGTACTATCGTCACAGACGGTGCAATATTGACTTCGAAATCCAGTCCTTTGCGGTAAATTTCGGTACAGATCGGCTCAACCGCATCGAAAACGCATTCAGCAATCGCAATCGGCTCGGTCGCGCCCAGCGCTTGCTCCCGCGCCAAGAACAGCAAGGCTTGCAATTGCTCGCCCATGCGCGTCGCCGCGCTTTCGATCATTTTTATCCGGTGTTGCGCTCGCGCCGGTATATCAACAGAAGCAACCAGCAACTCGCAACTGGTAAGAATGGTAGTAATCGGCGTCCGTAATTCGTGGCTGATATTGGCGGTAAATTCTTGCTCGCGCTGCAACATCCGTTTAATGCGGATTTGGTAATCATCCAAGGCTTGCGCCAATTGCGCAACTTCCTCGTCCATATCCGGTTGCGTCAATAAGCCTGTTTGATCACCCTCTGTTGCCAGTGAACTGACACGATCCGCCAGATCCGTTACTTGCTTGACCAGCACGCCGGCGAGCAAGTACCCGACGACAAAAGCGATGGCAACCACCGCAAACCAGGAAAATAAGATGATCACTCTTAATTTACTTAACCGTTGCTGATGCAACGCAATCCGGTAGGCAACAAGAAATTTCACGCCCTGGTCGGTGCGCACCAATACGTGAAAATCTTCCAGCCCATAGTAAATCCGATGATATCCCGCATTCAAACCGCGCAAATACGTTGGAATCTGCAGCTCGTCATCAATGTTATGAATAACATAACTTTTAAGATGCAAACCGACTTGGTAGATAAAATCGGAGTGCTTTTTATAGCGCTGAACAAGATGATCCATTTCCATCTCGATCACCTGCTCAATATGCTCTTCCTCGATATTATCCGAGACGAAGTAAAGAATAATACAAAGCGTTCCAACGATAAAAACGCTAAAAGTTGTCAGCGCTACGGCAACCCGGTAGCGCAGACTATTTTCATTCGGGAATCTGAACACGCGATGTCAAACAATAACCGAGGCCATGCACGGTTTCTATCGGATCGTATCCGCCCGCTTTGGTCAATGCCCGCCGCAGTATGTGCATATGGCTACGCAGTGTGTCACTGGTTTCTTGAACATCTTCCCAGGCTTCCAGTTCCAGTTCCTCGCGGCTGAAAACCCGGCCCGGTTCGCTCATCATCAAAGCCAACAAACGGATACACTTGGGAGGAAGTTTGACGTTCTTGTTCTCAAAGCGAATCGACAGCGTCTTCGGATCGAAAGAGAGCTTGTCAAACTCCAGCGTGCGATTGGCTACTTTTCCGGCATGCCGCTTATGCAATGCCAATAAACGCGCTTCCACTTCTTTCAACGCAAAAGGCTTGATCAGATAATCGTCGGCTCCCTGTTCAAAACCCGCCAGCTTATCTTCGAGCGTATCGCGCGCGGTCAGCATCAAAATGGGCGTGTCGATTTGCGATTCCTGCCTGAGTTTACGGCATAACGTCATGCCGTTCATCCCAGGCAAACCCAAGTCGAGCAAAATTGCATCAAACCGTTGCGTAACCGCCAGATGGAGACCAGCAACACCATTCACTGCAGCATCGACCGTATGCCCCCTTGATTCCAGAAAGTCATATAGATTGGCGGCAATCGCCAGATCATCTTCAATAATTAATATATGCATAAGATTACCTGCAACTATCAATTGGTTGTGGTTAAGCGCCTCCGGCATGGAATCTGCGGCTCAAGGTATGGACCGCATTGACTAACGCCGCGGCATTCTCCGGTGGCGTAAATTGCGAAATACCGTGACCGAGATTAAAGACATGCCCGCTCCCATTACCATAGCTCATCAGAATTTTTTCCACCTCCGCGGCAATGACTTCAGGCGTGGCAAACAGCACGGACGGATCGAGATTTCCCTGCAATGCCACTTTATCGCCGACACGGCGGCGCGCCTCTCCGATATCGATAGTCCAATCCAGCCCGACGGCGTCGCACCCGATATCTGCAATCGCTTCCAGCCACAACCCGCCGCCTTTGGTAAAAACTATGCTGGGTATGCGCGAACCATCCTGCTCCCGCTTCAATCCGGCAACAATCTGGCGGATATAATGCAAAGAGAATTCCCGGTATGCTGCATGCGACAGCGCACCGCCCCAGGTATCAAATATCATGACGGCTTGCGCGCCCGATTCGATCTGCGCATTCAAATAAGCCGTTACCGCTTTCGCATTGACGTTCAGGATGTGATGCAACAGCTCCGGGCGTGAATACAGCATGGTCTTGATCTCACGGAATTCGGTACCGCCGCGCCCTTCAACCATATAGCAAGCCAGCGTGAAAGGGCTGCCGGAAAAACCGATCAGCGGAACACGATTGTCCAATGCTTTTCTTATTTCCGATACGGCGTCCATCACGTAGCGCAACTCCGCTCCCGGATCGGGCACCTTCAATGCCCGGATTTCCGCTTCTTCCCGCAACGGATGCTTAAACATGGGACCTTCGCCCTGGGAGAAATACAACCCTAATCCCATTGCGTCCGGAATAGTCAAAATATCGGAAAACAGTATCGCGGCATCCAGCGGAAAACGCGCGAGGGGTTGCATGGTTACTTCGGTTGCAAATCCCGGATTTTTGCAGAGCGACAGAAAATCCCCCGCCCGCGCACGCGTTTCATTATATTCCGCAAGGTATCTTCCTGCCTGCCGCATCAACCAAACCGGCGTGTATTCTATCGGCTGCTTCAGCAATGCGCGAAGCAATGTGTCGTTTTTAAGTGTCGTCATTCCAAAGCCTATGCTTATAGTTGTTATAAAAGGCTACATTTTGCACATACCTGAGGAAACACTCATTAATCGACTGCTCGAACGAATCACTTCGCTCACCGGATTAATCAGCGTTTCCCTAACCTTTCCTTGGTTGCAATTTTACCAGCGAATGGCCACCGCGTATATTCTCAATCCACCCGATCAAAATTCAGGCACACCATTTCACTATTCACTATTTCAGTGAAGCCGGATATGTAAATAGTTCAAAGAACTCTCCAGTGCTTCAATAGCACCCGTCAATCCTCTGCAATCGTGAATAAGCGCTGATACTCTTTTATCGCATAGCGATCGGTCATGCCGGCAATATAGTCGGCGATGGCTTGTTGCCCGTCGGCGTCGAATTTCTCCTGATACTTCGATGGTAACAACCGTATTTCCGAACTGAATGCAGTAAATAATTTCTCGATGGTATGGCGCGCTTTGTTATTCATGCGCATCACCCGGAAATGCCGGTACAGATTATCAAACAAGAATTTCTTTAATGTTTGTTGTTCCTGTTTGACTTGCGCGCTAAAACCGATCAACGGGGGTGCCGCATGAACGTCTTCCAGATTACGGATACCCGCTTCGCGGATATTATGCGTGCTTTGCTGTATCAGATCGGTCACCAGCGTATTGATCATATTGCGCACGGTCTCATAAACCATGCGCCGTTCGGAAAGCGACGGATGCATTGCCTTGACGCGCTGAAGGTGGCGGAAAAAAATCGAAACTTCCTGCAATTGCGCCAAATTGATCAAGCCGGACCGTAAGCCGTCGTCGACATCGTGATTATTATAGGCAATCTCATCGGCAAAATTGGCGAGCTGCGCTTCCAAAGAAGGGCTTTTGTGTTGCAAGAAACGCTCTCCCAACGCGCCCAATTTCTGTGCATTTTTTCTGGACACATGCTTGAGAATGCCTTCCCGGGTCTCATAACATAAATTAAGGCCATCGAAAGCCGCGTACCGTTCTTCCAGCACATCGACAACCCGCAGCGATTGAAGATTGTGCTCGAAACCGCCATAGTCCCGCATACAGCCATTCAATGCGTCCTGTCCGGCATGTCCGAATGGCGTATGTCCCAAATCGTGCGCCAAGGTGATGGCTTCCACCAAATCCTCGTTCAATCCCAGGTTTCGAGCAATCGACCGCCCGATCTGCGCGACTTCCAGGCTATGCGTCAAACGCGTACGAAACAAATCGCCTTCATGATTCACGAACACCTGGGTTTTATATTCCAAGCGGCGGAAAGCCGCCGAATGAATGATGCGATCCCGGTCCCGCTGAAATTCGCTGCGCCCGGCCGGCGGATCTTCATCAATCGCGCGCCCTCGTGAATTCTCGCAGGACACTGCATAACCGGCAAGCTTACTCATGCGGCATGCAAGCGAGAATCGTGTCGTTGAGGAGCTCGGCTGGAACATCGGCGCGCATCACCGCTTCTCCAATGCGATTCAGAACGATAAATCGTGTTTTACCGGATTCGACCTTTTTATCCAGCGTCATCAATTGCAGATACTTTTCCACGGGCATCGCGGGCGCGACAACCGGCAAACCCGCCTGGAGAAAAATTCTGCGGATTCGAATCACATCCGCTTCACCAATCAGTTTCATGCGGCGCGACAGCTCCGCCGCCAGTATGGTTCCAGCCGCCACCGCTTCGCCATGCAACCAGACACCGTATCCCATGCCATTTTCGATTGCGTGACCAAAGGTATGGCCTAAATTCAATAACGCCCGCACACCTTTTTCCTGTTCATCGGACGCCACGATTTCAGCCTTGTTCTCGCAGCTTCGCCGGATCGCTTCGTTCAGCGTCATCGGATCTCGCGCCAGCAAACGATGCATATTTTGTTCCAGCCATTCGAAAAACGCCGGATCGCGAATCAGACCGTATTTAATAATCTCGGCGATTCCCGCACGCAATTCCCGGTCGGGCAGGGTATTCAGCGTTGCACTATCGGTTAAAACCAAACGCGGCTGATAAAACGCGCCGATCATATTTTTGCCTAGCGGATGATTGATGCCGGTTTTACCGCCGACCGAAGAATCCACCTGCGCCAAAAGCGTGGTTGGAATCTGGATGAACGGCACGCCGCGCAAATAAGTGGCTGCGGCAAATCCGGTCAAATCGCCGACCACGCCGCCACCCAGCGCCAAAATAGCGGTTTTGCGCTCGCAATGGTTTGTCAGCAGCGCGTCATAAATCAAATTCAATGTTTCCCAATTCTTATGGGCTTCGCCATCGGGAAGAATAATCGGAAGGGAAACGACTCCTTTGGCTTCCAGAGCTGCGCGCAATTGATCCAGATACAATGGCGCAACGGTGGTATTGCTGACAATCGCCACCCGTTTCTGCGGCAAGCAAGATGCAATCAAATCGGCCTGCTGCAAAATCCCGTGACCGACATGGATCGGATAACTGCGTTTCTCGGATGAAGATGTAAAATCTACCGTAATGGTTTGCATAGCGTTCATGTCACTACCGTACATAATGTGATCGAGGTCTTCAGAGATTAATTGATTGATAAGTTTTTGAACCAGAAAACGAACGCCTTGCTTGCCGCTGTCGATGATCAAATGCGCTGTTTCGCGATACAGAGAATCGCGCTGACCATAAAGTTCGCTCAACCGGCCGTACAAGTTATCGGTCTGCAGCAACGGCCGGTTCTTGTCATGCCGGGTACGCCGGTATAAATCATTGACGGATGCCCGCAGATAGATAACGATACCGCTGCGCCGTAGCAACCGGCGGTTGTCCGGACTCAGAATAGCTCCGCCGCCGGTCGCCAGCACAACGTTGTTTTTATGCGCCAAATCAAATAACGCTTCCGATTCGCGCTTGCGGAATCCGGCTTCCCCTTCGATTTCAAAAATGACCGGGATTTTTACACCGGTGCGCTTCTGAATCTCATGATCGGAATCAATGAACTCTTTGTTCAAAGCGCTGGCCAGCGCCTTGCCGATCGTGGTTTTGCCGGCGCCCATCATGCCGATCAGGATAATATTGGTATTTCCGATTTTTTTCTGAAGGGGCTGCAATATTTTCGTTTTACTTAAATTCATACCTGTGATTGTAGCCGAAATCACAGCCTACACGCGGCAACACTTTTCATTGGATTGCATTCCGCCGGGTTTATCCTGCAGATTCCTCGCCTATCGATCGATCGATGCGGTTGGTTGCTGTTGCGTGGCTTTATTATTACTCCCGGGTTGTCCGGGATTTTGCCTGCGTACAAACCAAGAGAAAAATAATGGCACAAAAATTGTCGCGACCGCCGTGGCCAATATCATGCCGCCAAAAACGCCGGTTCCCATCGATTGCCGGGCTGCCGAACCGGCGCCGGTAGCCAGTACCAGCGGCACGACACCCAGTATGAAAGCCATCGAAGTCATCACGATAGGACGGAAACGCAGTTGCGCCGACTGCAAAGCGGCATGGGAGACTGCCATGCCTTGTTTCATTTTCTGATTGGCAAATTCGACCAGCAATATCGCATTCTTCGCGGTCAATCCGACCAAAGTCACCATACCGATCTGAAAATAAATATCATTCGGCATGCCGCGCAGCAAAATCGCCAGCAACGCGCCGGCCATCGCAAAAGGAATCGCCATGATGACCGCCAGCGGCAGCGCCCAAGTCTCAAACTGCGCCGCTAAAATCAGGAAAACCATCACGACCGCGAGACTCAGCGCAATAATCGCGGCCGATCCCATTTTTTTCTCCTGGAAAGCTGCTCCCGTCCAAGCGATCTGATAACCATCCGGTAATGTTCCGGCAGCGACCTCTTCCACCCGTGCAATCGCTTCCCCCGAACTCACCCCCTTCGCGCCGCTACCCATCACTTTAGCCGCTAACAAACCATTGAACCGCTCCAGTTGTTCCGCGCCGACAATGTGCTTCACCGTGCTTAAAGCCGATAGCGGGATCATTGCGCCCGGCTCGGAACGCACATACACTTTGCCGAGATCCTCCGCCGTCATGCGAAATGGCGCTTCCGCCTGCAATTGCACGCGGTAGGTCCGTCCAGAGCGGTTAAAATCATTCACATAGAATGTACCCATGGTGCTTTGCAGGGTGGCATAGATATCCGCTATCGACACGCCTTGGGCAATGGCCTTGGCATCATCGACTTCAATGAAATATTGCGGCACCGATGTCCGCAAGAAAGTATTGACCGTTGCCAACTTGGGTTCTTGCCGCAACGTTCGCATCAACTCGTCGACGACACGGGCCAATTGCGCCGGATCAGAGTTTGTCCGGCTCTGCACAAATAATTCAAATCCACCAGTACTGCCCAGTCCACGAATCGCCGGCGGGTTAAAGGCGATTGCGATTCCATCCGGCTGCTGTGCCCCCACTTCCGACATTTTTTTTACCACATCTTCCGCCGTCGTGGTGCGTTCGGACCAATCTTTCATCCGCAGGAAAATCGTCGACACATTGGTTTTGTTACCGCCGCCAATAAAATCCAAACCGTTGACGGCAAATTGAAAAGTAACGCCGGGTAGCTTGGCCATTTCGGTGGTAATGGCATCGGCGGTTCGGATGGTGCGGCCAAGCGCGGCGCCGTCGGGCAAAATCACCGCACCGAGCACGAAGCCTTGATCTTCCGGCGGCACGAAACTATCCGGTATGTTTCTCACCAGAATGAATACACACATAATCACTGCCATGAATAGCAACGCGCTTTTAATCGAATGACGCAGACTCAGACCGACCATGCCGACATAAAACCGGCGCGTCCGCTCGAAATGACGGTCAAACCAGGTAAAAAAAGCCGATTGCCGGTGCGTGGATCGCAACAACATCACGCATAAAGTCGGTGTCAACGTTAACGCCACGATACCTGAAATCACGCCGGCGACAGCGACCGTTACCGCGAATTGCTGGTACAGTTCCCCAGCAATGCCTCCCAAAAAAGCTACCGGTACGAAAACCGCCGCCAATACCATGGTCATCGCCACTACCGCGCTGGAAACCTGCTGCATCGCTTTCATCGCGGCATCCAGGGGTGATAGCTTTTCCTGCGAGATCAGACGCTCGATATTTTCCAGCACCACGATGGCATCGTCGACGACGATGCCGATCGACAGCACCATGGCAAAAAGCGTCAGCGTATTAATGGAGTATCCCAGCAACCACAACCCGGCAAATGTGCCGATCAACGAGATCGGGATGGCGATGACCGGAATGAGGGTTGCCCGCCAGCTTTGCAAAAATAAATAGACTACCAGCACCACCAGCAACAAAGCCTCTCCCAAGGTCTTCACGACTTCCCAGATCGATGCTTTGACAAACACGCTGGTATCGTAGGAAATGACATACTCCACTCCCTCCGGAAAATACTGTTTCAGTTCCTGCATTCTGGCTTTGACAGCCGCTGCGGTTTCCAGCGCATTGGCGCCGGACCGAAGAAAAATTCCGATCCCAAGACCGGGGTGACCGTTCAGCAATGTGCGCGTTGCATAATCCTGCGCGCCGAGTTCAATGCGCGCGACATCCTTCAAATACAACACACCACGCATGCCATCGGAGCGCAGGATGATCTCTTCGAATTGCTCGGGTTCCAGTAACCGGCCTTTCGCAGTTACTGTATAGACCAGTTGCTGATCAACCAGCGCCGGTTCTTGGCCGATTTTCCCGATCGCTTGCTGCGCATTTTGCGCACGGATGGCGTTCACGATATCGCTGGTGGTGATGCCCAGCTGCGCCATACGATCAGGCCGCAACCAGATCCGCATGGCGTAATCCTGCGCCCCGAAAATCCGTGCTTCGCCCACACCTGTGGCCCGTCGTAAGTCGTCCAACAAATTGATCGTAATAAAGTTGCTCAGAAACAGGGTGTTATGGCTAGGCTCCTTGGAAGTCAACGCAAAAACCAGCAGTAAATCATTGGAGCGCTTCTGCACCGTAATACCGGTCCGCCTGACTTCGTCGGGCAAGCGCGCCAATGCGGTATTGACTTCATTGCTGACATTAAACACAGCCCGGTCGACATCCGTTCCGATTTCAAAGGTAACCGTAATCGTCAACCGGCCGCTGGAATCCGCACTGGAATTGAAGTACAGCAATCCTTCGATGGCGCTCAATTTTTCTTCGATGGGTGCGGCTACGGTTTTAATCATGGTTTCAGCACTCGCACCCGGAAAGGTTGCGGTTACGATGACCGTAGGCGGGGTGATGCGGGGATACTGCTCAACCGGTAATTGCACAACCGCAGCCAAACCGGCGAGCACAATGATGATTGACAATACCGAGGCAAAAATCGGCCTTTCAAGAAAAAATTTAGCCATGTCGCTGTTACCGTATTTTTAGTACCCCTCGCAAAATTCAAGCATTTATAGCAAATTAAGGTTTGGGGCTGATGTGGATCGGATTCAATAACAATCCAAAATTCGAATATTTTTTGGCGTTACTCTGATGGATTCCTTCATTATTGTAACAATCGGTGCAACTGTCGAGATCTTTCTGCATTAGCTCCGGTAACGGTATCGATTTTATAAAAACTATCCAACCATATGATTTTATGTCAATTTATATGAATCCCCCGCAAATCGAACGAGCGAGCGGGTTATGACATCGCCTTGGAACAAACTTCAGTCATGCAGCTACCAAAAAAAACACCACCTGGAAACCAGGTGGTGTTTCGTTATTCTGACTACGACTGGATAAGTTTTAGAACTCTTCCCAGTCGCCCCCGCCACCACCGGCTGCAACTTTGCGGGGCGCCGGTTCACTGGCTACGCTCGCATTCGATTTTACCAATGCTTTTCTCGTTGCCGGGCCGCGATTAGGCAGCTTCGCGACCGCTGCCGGACGGTTACTTCTCTTAACCGGTGTTACCGCTCCATGACCACCTGATAGCCTGAATATGCTGACCGCTTGCGATAGCGATTGCGCTTGTTCTTGCATCGATTCGGCGGCTGCGGCTGCTTCCTCCACCAGCGCGGCATTCTGTTGCGTCACCTCGTCCATCTGCGTAACCGCTTGATTGACCTGTTCGATTCCAGAGCTTTGTTCTTGTGATGCCGCGGAAATTTCGCTCATGATATCGGTCACACGTTTCACCGCGCTCACGATTTCATCCATCGTCGCACCTGCTTCGTCGACCAGACGGGTACCGTCTTCCACTTTCGCCACCGAGTCGCTGATCAGCTCTTTGATCTCTTTTGCCGCCGCTGCTGAACGTTGCGCCAGGGTTCTTACTTCCGTCGCCACCACCGCAAAGCCGCGGCCTTGCTCTCCGGCCCGGGCCGCTTCGACCGCTGCGTTCAATGCCAGAATGTTGGTTTGGAATGCAATGCCATCAATCACGCTGATGATGTCGACAATTTTCTTGGAACTCTCATTAATCGAACTCATGGTTTGCACCACTTGCCCTACTACCGCACCACCCTTGACTGCAACTTCCGATGCACCTGCCGCTAATTGATTCGCTTGGCGTGCATTATCGGCATTTTGTCTGACGGTTGAGGTCAATTCTTCCATGCTGGATGCAGTTTCTTCCAGGCTTGACGCTTGTTCTTCGGTGCGCTGACTCAGATCCGAGTTGCCCGATGCAATCTCTCCCGATGCCGTGGTAATTTGATCCGTGCTCGAACGCACTTTTCCGACCAGGTCTATCAAGCTATCGTTCATTTCTTTTAATGCTTGCAGTAATCTGCCGGTCGACGACTTGGTCGATCCCACCGTTATATTCGAAGTGAGGTCTCCCGACGCGACTTTATGAGCAATCTCTATGGCTTCATTCAGCGGGTCAACGATCGACTTTAATAGCAACATGCCGAACACGGCTGCCGCCACGATACTGACGATCATGATCGCGGATAAAATCATGAAAATAGTCTGAAAATCGGTTTGAGCTTGCGCATATTCCTGCTCGGCAATTTTACTTTGCAAATCCAGCAAGGCAAAAACCGTATCGCGCAAAGCAGTAAACTTCGGTACGGTATCGGCAGCCAGATTCCGTGCCGCAGCTTCAAACTCCCCGGACGACGCTAACTGAATCGTGCGATTCATTGAACTCACATACTGCACGTGCTGCTCACCCTTGGTTTTGGTCAACGCCTCTTCTTCAGGCGTTAAGTACGTTGCAAGATATTTTGCCCACACGCCTTCATTTTGCTTGACCAAGCGGTTCGCATCGTCTCCCAGCGTTTTGGCTGTCGCAACATTATTCGACTCAACCGCATTTCTGGTATTTTCCCGGACTTGATACCAAACATCCAGAATCGAGCTTAGTTGCCCGGTAGTAATCAAGCGATCCTCATAGACCGTTTCCAGTCTGTCATTGCCCTGATTAAAACCATACAAACCAATGGTACCGGTACTCACTAGCAACATTGCCATCATGATCAATACTAAATTTAAACGAAACTTAATTGTCGTTTCTGTAAACATCCCAACCTCCTATGAATTTTTCCTAAAAAACCATCCTGCTAGTTGATGCTGGATTCAATCAATCCCATATCGTGACTGCTCATCAGCTTCTCGATATCAATCATGATCAACATTCGATCATCAATCGTCCCAAGACCCATGATATATTCGGTATCAATCACCGAACCTAGTTCCGGCGTTGGGCGAATCTGCTCAGACTCCAAACTGATCACGTCGGATACGCCATCCACCACGATCCCCATCACCCGCCCTGCTACATTGAGAATAATCACGACGGTGAATTGATCGTATTCCACGCTGCCCAGGCAAAATTTAATCCGCATATCGATGATCGGCACGATGATGCCCCTTAAATTCACCACACCTTTAATGAAGTCGGGCGCGTTGGCTATCTGCGTAATGGCTTCGTAGCCGCGAATTTCCTGTACCTTGAGGATCTCAATCCCGTATTCCTCGCTTCCCAGACGAAAGGTTAGAAACTCATTGGTCACTCCGCTGTTTTGCGGTTGCGGTGACCCGCTTGCTGCAGAGGTCGTCTGCTCCTGTAACATGTTTTCCGCTCCTTCTAGTTACATTGCTGATTTTTGATTAGGGAAGCGCTGATTAATTGACTGCACGAGCGAATTGCTTCGTTGCGCGGTACTCACTCCCTCGCCTATCAGATTGATATGTCTCGGTTGTTGCGTTCCGTGCGCCTCGCCCTTCAGCACGTTCGCTGAATTAATCAGCGCTTCCCTAGGTGATTATTCAGGTATTTACCGATTCAAATAACAGGTAAGATTTTTCTTACGGCTAAAAGAAATATTTTCTTTAATTGATTCCTTGACATTGATGGCCGCATAAAAAACAATGCTGATAAAATATTGTTTCATCAACTGGCTAACGCAGTTTCCGAGCAGTATCAACCGGTGATAAAAATGTTCCGTCTCTACTATTCTAGCGATGATGGAAAAAATCCAAGTATGAAATAAAAAAAGAAAAACCCATTATATTTGTAGGAATATATAAACATCATTGCAAGAACATGGAGAGACTCAGCTTCGTTCGGGAAAGGAGCTGGCATGATGCAGGAGGACAACAAAATGAAGATTCTCGGAATGAATCATTTCACGGTTTTAAGCAGCAACCTTGAAAGCAGCAAAGATTTTTATATCAACATCTTAGGTCTATCAGAAGGCTACCGGCCACCGTTTACGTTTCCGGGCGCCTGGCTCTACGCAGGCGATCAGGCCGTGTTGCATATCATGGCGGGCAAGCCGATACCGGCCGATGCGGCCGGTGTCATCGATCACATGGCTTTTACCGCTTCCGGTTTACAAGCAACTGTCGATAGGCTTAAGCAATGCGGTGTCGCTTATGAATTAAAGCGCTTGCAAGGATTGGAGATATGGCAGTTATTCTGCCATGATCCGGACGGTGCTAAGGTTGAACTGGATTTTCCGGCACACGAACCGGCGCCGGAACAATAACCGGCTATTTCTCGCAATCCGGTCTTTTTCCGGCGGCGCGGGCCTGTTGCATCAATGCCGTGGCTTTGGGCATTAGTTCCTGGAGATCATCGATCCGGGTATCGTGCGACGGATGCGTCGATAAAAATTCAGCCGTCTGCGAGCCTTGACTGGCTTGCGCCATTTTCTGCCAAAGCGTAATGCTCTCAGCCGGATTGAAACCAGCCTTCGCCATCAATTCGACCCCGATCGAATCCGCTTCGCTTTCATGCAAACGGCTGAATGGCATCAGCACACCATACTGCGTGCCGACACCGAGCAGCCCCATGGCGGTTTGGCCCATCGGCGTCCGCGGCGCAGCAATCGCGGCAATCACTGACATACCGATTTGCGCGCCCAGTTTCTGTGACATCCGTTCGTTACTGTGTTTCGCCAATACATGACCGATTTCATGCCCTATGACGGCCGCAAGCTGATCCTGGTTGTCCGCCAGATCGATCAAACCGGTATGAACGCCGATTTTTTTGCCGGGCAATGCAAATGCATTCAATGATTTATCCTCGAATACTGCAACTTCCCACTCACCGCCGGTTTCACGCGTAATGGCGTCGGTAATGCAACGCACAAACCGATTCTCGCGCGTATCCTGACTCATCGGTTTTTCATTCTTCATTTCGGTAAATGCTTGTAATCCCATGGCGTCCAGCTCATCATCCGGCATAAATGCCAATTGGCTTCGTCCGGTAGGGGTCGTGGCGCAAGCGGATAAAGTAATTAATATCAACAAAACAACAACCAATCTGAACTTCATAGCAAACTGCTCCATTAAAATAATCGCCGGAAATATGATATAACGTTTTTTCCAACAACATAAAAGGGGAATTTCAAAATGAGCGATCATGTTTATAAAGTGATTGAAATTGTCGGCTCATCGACGAAAAGCAGTGACGACGCTATTCATCAAGCCATTGCAAAAGCCGGGCAAAGCTTGCATAACCTGGATTGGTTTGAGGTTGTGGAAACCCGCGGTCATATTGTTGATGCCAAAGTCGCGCACTTCCAGGTAAAACTGAAAATCGGTTTTCGCCTGGATTAATAAGGCTGCTGCAAGCTTTTGCTGGCGATTGTTACAAGTAATGCTTCTTATAGCACGCACCATGCGCCATCACGCATTTCGAATCACGCCGTCTTCCAGTTCCACGACGCGATCGGCGATATCCAAAATGCGGTAGTCATGCGTAACCAGCAAAATGGTAGTGCCCGATTCTTTAGCTAATTTTTTTAAAATTCCGACAGCTTCGTAACCGCTCTGCTTATCCAGCGAAGCTGTCGGTTCATCGGCCAAAACGATTTTAGGTTGCCCGACCAAGGCTCTGGCAATCGAAACCCGCTGGCGCTGTCCGCCGGAAAGTTGTTCGGGCCGATAGTCCATCCGGTCGCCCAGCCCCACGGCATCCAGCATCGCTGCTGCTTGTTCAAGCCGCTGTTGTTCCGTCATGGCATCGTGCATTTCCAGGGCCATACTGACATTTTGCAATGCAGTCAATGCCTTGAGCAGGTTATGTTGCTGAAAAATATAACCGGTCTGCTGCCGGATCTTGATTCTGACTGGCTCAGCGCTACCAACCAGTTGCTGATCCAGCACGTGCACACTGCCATGGCAGGCTTGGCGCAAACCGCCGACGATGGTCAAAAACGTCGTTTTCCCGGAACCGGACGGTCCGGTCATCAGCACGATTTCACCCTTGTCGATCGACAGCGTCACATCCTTTAAAACCGGACGCTCGATTTCACCGCTGCCGAAGCTGAAATTGAGATGCTGCACGTCGATAATCCGCGCCATCAGAACATATCCGCCGGATCGGCGGCTTTCAGTTTGCGGATAGCCAGCAACCCGGCTACGGTGCACATGGAAAGAATAAACAAAAACACCGTGCCGAGCTTGCTGAAAGTCATCGGCATCGGCATGAAAATCTGCGATTCAGCCAGATGATATAAAGCCGTCGACAAAATAAGACCGGGAACGAATCCGAGCACTGCCAGAAAAAACGCCGAGGCAAATACCACCCGGATAAAATAACCATGCTCGTATCCCATCGCTTTCAGTGTGGCGAATTCATAGCGCAGATTGGCAATATCGGTAAAGAGAATCTGATAGACAATGACAAGGCCGACAACCAACCCCATGATCGTGCCGAAGCCGAAAATGAATCCGATCGGCGCCATATTCGCCCAGTAATCCTTTTCATGTTTCAACAACTCTTCGTAGGTAAAAATGTCGACAAATTCGTTCAGTTGACGGCTGAACTCCATTTGCACTTGCGCAATCGGTGCTCCGGGATGCAGCTTGATCACGCCCAGATCGATCGCATGATGATTGCGATTAGGAAAAATACGCATGAAATTGAGATCGCTGGTAACAATATTGCCGTCAGCCGCAAAAGATACGCCCAAGCGAAATACCCCGGCAACGTTGACTTTGTAATCATTGACTTCGGTCGTAACCCGGTCCGCTTCCAGCAATTGCCGTATGGGTCCGAATTCCGGGCGGGAATATTCGTCGAACAAAATCGTATCCTTAATCCGCATATCAATTCGATGATCGCGGATACCGGCGATATCGAATATCTCCGCATCAGGATCAAAACCATACACCATCAGCGTTCGCTTCACCTGAGTCTCGATATTCTTGAACGATGCCAGCGCTAAATATACCGGCGTGGCCTCGGCCACCGCCGGATGCCCCAGCACTCGCATCAGTTCACGGCGCGGAAATTTGACCGGACGCCACATCGCTTCGGTTTGCTTGTGCATCAAAAACAAATCCCCCGTTAATCGCAACGGCGCGGAGATCGCACTATCGTACAAGGAGTCCCTGAAGCCCAATTGCATGAACACCAGCACGCACGCGAACATTACACCGAAAATCGCGGCGGCCAGCTTGGTGCGGTCAAACACCAATTGCCGCCATGCCAAACGCGCCGGAAAATAGCACCAGCTAGCGAGATTCATGGCACAAAACGTATTTTGACTTGACGGAAAATCTGATGCCGCAGCACCCCGGCTGCGTCCGCTTCAAGCGTCAAACGCACTTCCACGATACGGTTGTCGATATCCGCCAAAGGATCGGTATCGTTTAAATCGTTTTTCTTTACTTGAAAACCGATTTCCCTGACCTGCGCCCGATAAGCCCGCGACAAACCGGTCGCGCTGATCAAAGCCTGCTGTTCCGGTTTAATTTGCAGCAAATCCGCTTCGTAGACTTCCGCAACCGCATCCAGTTGCGATAAATCCGCCATTTCCAGCAAACCGCTATCTTTAATACGCTCGCCGGGGCGCGTCAGAATTTTCAAAACAGTACCGGCAATCGGTGCATGAATAAAAGTATTTTCCAGTTCGGCTTCGGCAATTTTTTGTTTGAAGCGGGCGTTGGCAATCTCAGCGGACAAGCGTTGGATCGTGGTTTCCGATTGCTGCAGTGCCAACCGTTTGCTGTCGGCTTGCGATTCACTGGCGGCGGCATCTTGTTGCAAGGATTGGTAGCGTTGAAACTCTCTCTGATTGAAAGCCAGCGAGTGCCGTTCCGCTTTCAATTGCGCTTCAAGAACCGTCACAAAAGTCCTGGCAGCCTCGACTTCCGCTTTTCTTTTTGCATGATCCGAAAGAATTGCCAGTTTGTCGCCGGAATTAACCAGATCGCCTTCCTGAACCAGCAATTGCCGCACCTGAGCGCCTTCCGGCCCGGCGTTGTGGGATATTTTGATGACCCGGGAGCGCGGTTCGATCCGCCCCAATGCGCCAATACCCTGATTGCCGCTCACCAGCGCTGCGGTATCGGCGTATGAACCGGTATGCATAGAAAACCAGCCGATCATAACAAAACAGCAAAAAAAGCTCCGCTGTAACGGGTGAATTCTCATGGTTCTTTTTTATGTGGATATCGGATTGAAAGAGACTAAGCGCGCCGGATAGCAGTATAATCAGCCAATTTACAGAAAAAAATCACCGCTATGCAAGAAAAATATCATCCACAGGAAATTGAAAAAAAAGCCCAGCAATATTGGGAGCAAACCACTGCTTTCAAAGCCGTTGAAGATCCCGGCAAGCCGAAATATTATTGCCTGTCGATGTTTCCTTACCCGTCGGGCAAACTGCACATGGGGCATGTGCGTAACTATACCATCGGTGACGTACTGTCGCGTTACCGCCGGATGCAAGGTTACAACGTTATGCAACCAATGGGTTGGGATGCGTTTGGTTTACCGGCGGAGAACGCCGCGATGCAAAACAATGTGTCACCGGCCAAATGGACCTACGACAATATCGCGTACATGCGCAAGCAACTGAAAAGCTTGGGATTGAGCATCGACTGGGATCGCGAGATCGCCACTTGCGATCCGGAATATTACCGCTGGAATCAGTGGTTGTTTTTGCGCATGCTGGAAAAAGGCCTGGCGTACCAGACCACCGGCACGGTCAATTGGGATCCGGTCGACCAAACGGTACTGGCCAATGAACAAGTCATCGACGGTTGCGGCTGGCGCACCGGCGCGCCGGTGGAGAAGCGCGAAATTCCGATGTATTACCTGAAAATCACCCAATACGCCGATGAATTGCTTTCCTCGCTGGACTCTCTGACCGGTTGGCCGGAGCGCGTCAAAACCATGCAGGCTAACTGGATCGGTAAAAGCTACGGTGTCGACATCACCTTCCCTGCCGACCGCGGATCCGGCACGCCGCAAGATCTGAAAGTATTTACCACGCGCGCGGACACGCTGATGGGCGCTACCTACGTCGCCGTCGCTGCCGAGCATCCGATCGCGCTGCATGCCGCCCAAAACAATCCCGCGCTGCAAGCCTTCATTCAGGAATGCAAACTGGGATCGGCCAAGGAAGCCGATCTTGCCACGCAGGAAAAGAAAGGCATGGATACCGGGTTATTTGTGATCCATCCGCTCAATGGCGATAGATTGCCGGTCTGGGTCGCCAATTACGTACTGATGGGCTACGGCGAGGGCGCGGTGATGGCGGTACCGGCGCATGACGAGCGCGATTTTGAGTTTGCTACGCAATACCAGTTGCCGATCAAAGCAGTTATCAGGCCGATCGAAGGTGAAATGCAATTGCCGCTTACCGAAGCGTATGTCGAGCACGGCATCACCTTCGATTCCGGTGAGTTTTCCGGATTGGATTTTCAACAAGCGGTCGATAGCATTGCCTCATCACTGCAAAAAAAGGAATTGGGTAACAAGCGCGTGCAATTCCGCTTGCGCGATTGGGGCATTTCCCGCCAGCGCTACTGGGGCTGTCCGATTCCTTTGATTCATTGCGGCACTTGCGGTGTGGTGCCGGTGCCCGACGATCAATTGCCGGTAGTGCTGCCGCAGGATTTGGTACCGGATGGTTCCGGCAATCCGCTGGGTAAAACACCATCTTTTTACGAGTGCGATTGTCCGAAATGCGGCCAAGCCGCACGCCGGGAAACCGACACCATGGATACCTTTGTCGATTCTTCCTGGTATTACGCGCGTTATGCCTGCCCCGATCAGCACCAGGCGATGACCGATGAGCGCGTCAATTATTGGCTGCCTGCCGATCAATACATCGGCGGCATCGAACATGCCATTTTGCATCTACTGTATTCGCGCTTCTGGAGCAAGGTGATGCGCGATCTCGGTTTGCTGAAACTGGACGAACCGTTTACCAATCTGCTGACGCAAGGCATGGTGTTGAACGAGATTTTTTACCGCAAATCCGATAGCGGCCGCATCACTTATTACAACCCGGCGGAAATCACGCTGCAGCTCGACGACCAGGGCAAGCGTTGCGGCGCGATCCTGCAAACCGACAACCAGCCGGTCGAGTCCGGCGGCATCGGCACCATGTCGAAATCCAAAAATAACGGTGTCGATCCGCAAAAGCTGGTGGATGAATACGGCGCCGATACCGCGCGCTTGTTCATGATGTTCGCCAGTCCGCCGACGCAAACGCTGGAATGGGCGGATGCCGGCGTCGACGGCGCGCATCGTTTTCTCAAGCGCTTGTGGCGGCAGGCGTATGTGCACCTGCAAAACGGCGCAGTCATAGTCGATCCCGGTCTGCATGCGGCATTGCCAGCGGAACTCAAGGCATTGCGCGGTCAACTGCACCAAACTATCGTCAAAGTGACTGACGATCTGGAACGGCGCCACACTTTCAATACCGCCATTGCCGCAGTAATGGAACTGATGAACGGATTAGCAAAATGCCAGGACTCCGGCACCGCAAGCCGCAATCTGACGCAAGAAGCATTGGAAAACATTGTACTGCTGCTTTCCCCCATCGTTCCGCATATTTGTCATGATTTGTGGCGCGAACTGAAACCAGGTACTGAGCTTGCCGATCAACCCTGGCCGCGAGCCGACCAAGCGGCAATGGTGCAAGACGAAATCAAGCTGATCGTGCAAGTCAATGGCAAATTACGCGCGCAAATCACTATCTCGAAAGATGCCGGACAAGAAGCGATTGAACGTGCTGCGTTGTCTAATGAACATGTGCAGAAATTCATTGAAGGACAGGCGGTCAAAAAGGTCATCGTGGTACCCGGCAAACTGGTCAATATCGTTTTCTAATCCCGATTTTCTTAGCCCATGAAACTTTATACGCTGCCATTAATGAGTTTGATCGTTTTATGTTTACTCACCGCTTGCGGATTCAAACTGCGCGGCCAGATTTCGCCTTTGCCGTTCAAGTCGATGTATGTCATGGCGCCGGACGGTCATACCATCGGATTGGAAATGGAGCGTCTCATAAAAAATTCATCGACAACCCGGTTAGCAACCACCCGGACAGAAGCGGAAGCCACACTGGACATTATCAGCGCGGTCAACGAACGGGCGATTCTGTCACTGTCGGGCGGCGGGCGTGTGCGTGACTTTAACTTGATCTACCGGGTGATTTACCGGGTATTGGATCAGCGCGGCATTGAAATTGTGCCGAATACCGAAATTGCTTTGACCCGTATCCTGCCGTTCCTGGATGCGCAAATTCTGGCGAAAGAAGGTGAAGAGCGATTACTCGTGAAAGAGATGCAGAGCGATGCATTGCAACAAATCATCTGGCGGCTATCCGCCTATAAAGCACCCGCAGAAAGCTCACAATAACCGTTTATTCTGTAGAGCATTTCATGCGCATTCGGTTTGAGCAATTAACACAATTCCTGAAGAATCAATCCACGTCGCTCTATACATTTTCCGGCAATGAACCGCTCCTGATCCAGGAAGCCACGGATCAAGTGCGTGCCTGCGCGCGTCAGCAAGGCTACACCGAGCGCGAGCTTTTCACTGTTGATCAGCACTTTAATTGGTCCGATCTGCTCAATGCAGGCAATAACCGCTCGCTATTTGGTGACCGGAAATTCATCGAGATCCGCATTCCGTCCGGAAAACCCGGCAAAGAGGGCAGCAAAGCGATTGAAGCTTACTGCAAAACGTTGCCGCCCGATACCATGACACTGGTTACCCTACCGAGAATCGATAAACAAGGCCAAGCAAGCAAGTGGTTTAAAACACTCGAATCTGCCGGTGCATTCATCCCGCTTTATCCGATCGATCGTAACCAGTTGCCGGAATGGCTTAGTCAGCGGCTTGCCGGACAACACCAGAAAACAACTCCGGCAACGTTGCAGTTTCTGGCCGATCGCCTGGAAGGAAACCTGCTGGCGGCGCATCAGGAAATGCAAAAGCTTGCCTTGCTCTACCCGAGCGGCGAACTGTCATTCGATCAAGTGAAAGACGTCGTGCTGAATGTTGCGCGGTACGATGTTTATCAACTAGCGGATGCTTTAATCTCCGGTGATAGCCAGCGCTACAACCGTATCCTGTCAGGGTTACAAGGCGAAGGAACCGCTCCTTTGCTGATCCTCGCCACCTTGACCGAGCAAATCCGTCAACTCATCACTATCCGCCGAGGGCTTAACAGCGGCCAATCTCCGGATCAATTATTGCTAAAAGCGAGAATTTGGGGAGAACGCCAGAAAACCGTCTTAACCGCCGCCAAACGCACCAGTTTGCAGACCTTATTGCAAAAGCTCTGCCAAGCTGCGCTTATAGACCGTATTATCAAAGGCGTTGCCCAAGGTGATGTCTGGGATGAATTATTACAATTGGGTTTACCCGTGATTGACCATCACAGTTAGTATTGGAAATTGAACAGCATCCCAGAGAATCAATCGATGACTGTTTCAAATTTGACTTTTATGGATGTCTACCTTAGAATTCCAGACTCTTTTGAATACGCAGGGCAGGTTTTCGTGAAAACATTTTCAGCCAAACCACACGAAGTCAATCATGATTGGTTTCTTATTGACGCTACTGACAAAGTATTGGGCCGACTCGCATCACAAATCGCCCATCGCTTACGCGGTAAGCACAAACCAATCTACACGCCGCATGTTGACACAGGTGACTATATCATTGTAATCAATGCGGATAAATTACGCGTAACCGGTAATAAGGCGGACGATAAAATCTATTATCGCCATACCGGCTATCCCGGCGGGATTTATGCCACCACTTTCAAGAAAATGCACGCTCGTTTTCCGGCCAGACCACTTGAAAAAGCTGTTAAAGGCATGTTACCCAAGGGACCACTGGGCTATGCGATGCTAAAGAAACTTAAAGTGTATGCCGGAGATTCACATCCGCATGCGGCTCAACAACCTAAACCACTCGAAGTAAGAGCATAATATGACTACCCAATTTAATTATGGAACCGGCCGTCGCAAAAGTGCAGTGGCTCGTGTGTTCATAAAACCCGGCAAGGGAGCAATCACCGTCAACGACAAACCAGTTGATGATTATTTCTCCCGGAAAACCGGACGTATGATCGTCAGACAACCGCTTGAATTGACAGAAAATCTGACAACATTTGACATCATGGTCAATATTCATGGCGGCGGTGAATCAGGTCAAGCTGGCGCGGTACGGCATGGGATTACACGGGCACTCATTGATTACGACGCGACTTTAAAACCCGTATTAAGCAAAGCCGGACTCGTTACCCGGGATGCTCGGGAAGTGGAAAGAAAGAAAGTGGGTTTGCGGAAGGCGAGACGTCGCAAGCAATTTTCAAAACGATAATTTTACTGGTATTTGGAATTTTGAAGCCGCCTTTTTACAGGCGGCTTTTTTATTGATACTTTTGCAAGTACCTTAAATAAAATACAGGAGTCATCATGATTAATGTCGGTATCGTCGGTGGTACGGGTTACACAGGAGTCGAGTTACTGCGGTTGCTGGCACTCCATCCCAAAGTAAAAATTAAGGCGATCACATCGCGCAACGAAGCAGGAATGGCTGTTTCCGAATTATTTACCAATCTCAGAGGGTATATCGATCTCAAATTCAGCGACCCTGCCAATGCGAAACTAAATAAATGCGATCTGGTATTTTTTGCCACACCCAATGGCATTGCAATGCAGCAAGCGGAATCCTTGCTGCAATCGGGTGTAAAAATTATCGACCTTGCAGCAGATTTTCGTATCAAGAATGTCACCGAATGGGAAAAATGGTACGGCATGCAACATGCCTGCCCAAGCCTGGTAGCTGAAGCGGTTTACGGGCTCCCTGAAATTAACCGGGAGCAAATCAAAAATGCGCGTTTAATCGCCAATCCGGGCTGCTACCCCACTGCCGTTCAACTTGGCTTTTTACCCTTAATAGAAGCGAAAGCAATTGACACCGGTCACCTGATCGCCGATGTCAAATCAGGTGTATCCGGTGCTGGCAGGAAAGCGGAAGTTCATACACTGCTTGCTGAAGCGGGTGACAACTTTAAAGCCTACGGCGTGCCTGGACACCGGCACCTCCCCGAAATTAAGCAGGGATTATCGAATGTCGCCAAGCAACCGGTAGGTTTGACTTTTGTGCCTCACTTGGTGCCGATGATCCGCGGGATTCATGCTACGCTTTACGCTAAACTTACTAAAAAAATTGATCTACAGGAACTCTACGAGCAACGTTATCAGAATGAAGCTTTTGTCGATGTATTACCGGCAGGAAAACACCCTGAAACTCGCTCCGTCAGAGGCTCGAATCTTTGCCGGATCGCCGTACACCAGCCACAGAATGGCGATACTGCGGTGATTTTGTCGGTCACCGATAACCTTGTTAAAGGCGCGGCAGGTCAGGCAATTCAGAATATGAATATCATGTTCAATTTGCCGGAATCACTCGGCATCCAGCAGATTCCCTTGTTGCCCTAGTTTCCGGAAATCAGCAAACGCTGTTTTTTTGGCTTGATTGCGGTAAGATGTTCGATGCATCCGGTTACAATAACCGGATGCCATGTGTAAGTGATTAAACATCCATTTAACAAGCAAGTAAGTCCGGTGCATACGATTCCCCCTCAAAAAACAAAAATTCCTCGTGTTGCCGTCCAGCCGCTTCGCTCCTGGCAATTCTATCTTTTAGCGGGTATCGCTTGCTGCTCACTCATTACTTTATTGTCGTGGGCTATGTACGAAGCTGGCAAGCGCTCGGAAAATGCATTCAATGATGTCGTCGAAGAAAATTTCAGCTATTCCTTCGATCCTGGGATTTGCAGACAAACGAAGAAACGCCAATTGTGTTCACAGATAGGGGATTTGGCCCAGCAATTGCAAATTGGAAGCACGGCCAACCAAAATCTCGCCGAACAAGTAAAATCACTCGCGCAAGAAAACGATCATCTCAAAGAGAAATTAGCTTTCTTCCAACATCTTGTATCAAATAACACCAAAAGCGGGATATCCGTTTATCAATTCAGTTTAAAAGAAACCGAAATATCGGGAAAATACCGCTATGCACTGACCTTGATTCAAAGTGGCGAGCGCCCGAATGATTTTAAAGGCAGCCTTAAATTTCAAGTTAAATTATCCCAAAATGGGCGGAGTAAATTGATTCCATTGGTCAATAAAAACTCCCATCGTAATTTTCCAGTTGAATTCAAATTTCTGCATCGATTAGAAGAAAGCTTTATAGTACCGCCGGATACCAGCGTCGAAAACATCCAGGTAGAAGTCTTTAGAGAAGGCAACAACAAAGCCATTCTTACCGAAACCGTGTCACCGGTCTTGTGAAGGAGAAAAAACATGTTCGGCAGAAAAAGAAAAAACCAGCTACACCACCACATTGATACCTTGATTGGCGCGAACACCAAACTGACGGGTGATGTGCATTTTACCGGCGGCTTGCGGATTGACGGACACATTACCGGTAATATCATCGCTGCAGGCGGCGAACATGATACTTTAGTACTCAGTAACGCAGGCAGCATTACCGGCAAAATCAGCGTTGCCAACGTCGTAATAAACGGTACTGTCAACGGCCCTGTTCATGCGCCAAGCTATCTGGAATTACAAGAAAATGCCAAAGTCTACGGAGATGTTCAGTATGGCTCGCTGGAAATCCATTTGGGCGCTTCCGTTCAGGGAAAGATGATTCACCAGAATTCTCCGGAAGACGATCATGCAAAGAGCGTGGATAAAATGATACCATTAATTCCTGCTGCGGCTGATCAGCAGCAATCTCCCACAGAAACCATTACAAAATAACGCTCGCACTTTGTGCTGAGTAAGCAACAATTTTCATCTACAGGACTGTCAGCGTATATGAACACACAAATCAATGCACCACTTAACTTTACCGAAAATGCGGCAACCAAGGTCAAGCAGCTCATCGAGGAAGAAGGTAACAATAATCTTAACCTCCGGGTCTTTGTCAGCGGTGGCGGCTGTTCAGGATTTCAATACGGCTTTACTTTTGACGAACAGGTCAACGAAGACGACACCGTGATGGAAAAAAACGGTGTCAAATTACTGGTGGATCCGATGAGTTTCCAGTATTTGATCGGCGCTGAAATTGATTACCAGGAGAACTTACAGGGTGCACAGTTCATCATTAAAAATCCTGGCGCTACAAGCACTTGCGGTTGCGGGTCATCATTCTCCGTATGATTCGAGTTCGATTCGAATCACGCGGAATTCAAGCCGGATAGATCGCACCCAGAATTCTATCACCGCTTGCGCCGGTCACCGCAGCCAGATTTCCGGTTTCGCGCAGCAAGGTTCGCCGGGCCAGCCATGCGAATGCAAAAGCTTCGACCCAGTCGGCAGCGACACCAAGCGAATCGGTCATTTCGATCCTTCGATCAGGCAACTGACCGGCCAGACGTCTCATCAACGCTGCATTGTGAGCCCCGCCGCCGCAAACATAGATTTCTTCGGTATCCGGACAATAGTCTACAATTGCCGCGGCAATCGAACGGATTGTCAATTCCAGCAGAGTCGCTTGCACGTCTTCAAGGGGTTCATTTCCTGAAATTTTTTGCTCCAGCCATTCCAGATTAAACCATTCTCTACCGGTGCTTTTGGGTGGCTTGCGTTCAAAGTAAGAATCTGCCAATAAAGCATCCAGCAAAGTTGAAATAACACATCCGCTGGCTGCCCAGTACCCATTATCATCATAATGCCGCCCGGTATGAAGCGAGCACCACGCATCCATTAGCAAATTTCCCGGCCCGCTATCGAAGCCCATTACCGGCAATCTGGAATTTAACCGGGTAATATTGGCAATCCCGCCAATATTGACGATAACGCGAGGATGACTGGCGTGCATGAACACCGTCTGATGAAAAGCGGGAACCAATGGCGCGCCCTGACCGCCGGCAGCAATGTCGCGGCTGCGAAAATCGGAAACCACAGAAATTCCGGTTAATTCGGCTAATAACGCAGAATTGACCAGTTGTATCGTATAGCCCTTCGCTTTCTCCGGGCAGTGACGGATAGTTTGCCCATGACAACCGATAGCCGCTATCCGCTTGAAATTGACACCTGCGCCTTTGAGTAAACCGGTAACCGCCTGCGCATAACAATGCGATAACTGATTAGCAAGAATCGCGGCGCGATGCAATTCATCATTTCCGGGTTGATGAAGCGCTAATAATTCCTTTTTTAGCGCATTATCATAAGGAAGGAAGAAAGTTTGCAACAGCGCCGGGGAGTTATCCTGGAAGTCCGCCAAAACGGCATCCACGCCATCAAGGCTGGTACCCGACATGATGCCGATATAAAAAACAGATTCCAACTAACTTAATGCTTGAGAAATGACAGAGTCCGGCAGTTCCTCATACGATTGATGGCGATGCGGTCATCGCCAACTCGCATGATTGCTTTGATTGATTATTCGATTGCAGCAAGCTGGATGCTGCGCATGATATTGAGACGCGCCACCAACGATTGTGTTTCTTTCTGGAAATTGTTCAAATCACGCTTGGCAATTGGCGGCGCCGTCGGCAACATCACTTTCGTCGGGTCACGCTGCACGCCATCGACACGCAATTCATAATGCAGATGCGGACCGGTTGCCATGCCGGTAGAACCGACATATCCAATCACATCCCCTTGATTGATTCGTTTACCTCTCGACAGTCCTGAAGCAAAACGGGATAAATGGCCATACGCTGTTTCGTATTTACCGTTATGTTTCAGCACAACCAGATTACCATATCCCCGCTGCGATCCTGAGAAAGCGACGATACCGCTTGCCGTGGCTTTTACAGGCGTGCCTGTCGGCGCGGCATAATCAATACCGCGATGCGCGCGCCATTCTTTCAAAATCGGATGAAAGCGCGCATTGGTGAAACCAGAACTTACACGCGTGAAAGCGAGCGGCGACAACAGAAAGGCTTTACGCAGACTATCACCTTCCGGTGTGTAATATCCATCCGCGCCGTTCGATGATTTAAAATAAATGGCCTGATGGGATTTTCCCTTGTTGACAAACTCAACGGCTAACACTTGCCCGGTTTTGGCGCGCCCGCCATTGTTTGAAAAGGTTTCATAAACAACGGTAAAGCGATCGCCCTGGCGTAAATCGCGATAAAAATCGATTTCCGACGCAAAAATCTCGGTCAACTGCATGGCAATATTGTTGGGAATGCCCGCGTTATCCGTTGCTGCGAACAACGAACTGGTAATTACACCGGACTTCATATGAACTTGACTATCGAGCTCAATAGACTGCTCGGTCATCTTAAATTCATCATCCGTTTTTTCCATCAAAAACAACTCTTCGTTACCGAAAAAATAACGCATTGACAACAATTCGCCATCGGCTGTTGTTTGAGCATGAATGGTTTTACCCGGCTTCAGTTGACGCATGGCGCGGCTGCCGCGAGCCGCTTGAAGAAAGTCAGTTGAATCCTGACTGCTGATATCCAAGCGATTCAGAATGCTTGCAATCGTATCACCCCGGCGGATACTTTCCTGACGCCAGAAGGTTTGATTAGCTTGCGCCTCTGCCAATGCATCCGGAATGGACAAATCAAGATCAAGCACAACTTCCTCAACTTGAACGTTCCCGAATGAAGGAGAATTAGGTGCAATTCCGAATGCCGTTACGATGCCGAAAAGTGGGATGCTGGATAAAGCGACCAGCCAGCGAATTGATTTTTTTGTTAGTTTTGATGATTTTTGAGCTAGAATCCTTTGTTTACTGCTGATAGACGTATAAAGCATCTATGAAGTACCTCCAGTCGTTTGTATCATTTTTGCAAACAGGCGCGAGTCTAACATGAAAATAGTAAATTTGTACTAAGAAACTACTAGAAAAGTACTAAAAAATTAACTCGCAGCACAATATTATCAATAAAAATCATTAAGTTAATATTATCGTGAAAAAATCAATAATATCTGATCTTGGCATTATAAAGCGTGGCAGTCACGAACTATTAGTAGAAACAGAGCTGGAAAGTAAGCTTATTTCCGGACATCCACTGCGCGTAAAAGCCGGATTTGACCCGACAGCACCGGATTTGCATTTAGGGCACACGGTATTAATCAACAAATTACGCCAGTTGCAAGAGATGGGACACAAAATCCTGTTTCTGATCGGCGATTTCACCGGCATGATCGGCGACCCCAGCGGCAAGAATGCCACACGCCCGCCGCTCAGCAGGGAGCAAGTCGCAGAAAACGCCAAGTCGTACACTGCGCAAGTTTTTAAAATCTTAAAACCGGAGCAAACCGAAGTCGTATTCAATTCGACCTGGATGGACAAGCTCAATGCAGCCGATTTGATCAAACTAGCGGCAACGCATACGGTGGCGCGCATGCTGGAACGTGACGACTTCGACAAGCGTTATCGCAGCAATCAAGCCATTGCCATTCACGAGTTCCTCTATCCGCTTATCCAGGGATATGACTCCGTCGCGCTCAAAGCCGATCTTGAATTGGGTGGAACCGATCAAAAATTCAACTTATTGATGGGACGGGAACTGCAAAAACATTTCGGGCAACCCCAGCAATGCATTCTGACCATGCCGTTGCTCGAAGGACTGGATGGCGTTAACAAGATGTCCAAATCGCTCAACAATTACGTCGGAATTACCGAAAGCCCGAAAGATATATTTGGCAAACTGATGTCGATATCCGATCAATTGATGTGGCGTTATCTGGAGTTACTGTCTTTTGAATCGCTGCAAACCATTCAGAAGTGGCGTGAAGAAGTAGAGTCCGGACGCAACCCTCGCGACATCAAAGTCCGGTTCGCGCAAGAAATCGTGGCGCGGTTCCATAGCCAGCGCGCTGCCGAGGAAGCGCTTACGGATTTTGAAACACGCTTTAAACACGGCGCGTTACCCGACGAAATACCCGAAACAACAATTCAAGCGCCTGAGAATGAAATCCCATTGGTGCAAGTATTAAAGCAAAGCGGATTAACCGCCAGCACCAGTGAAGCGCTGCGCATGATCGAGCAAGGCGCGGTGAAATTGGATGGCGAAAAAGTGGAAGATAAATCCACCAAAATTAAACGGGGAGAATCCGTCGTTATTCAAGTCGGCAAACGGAAATTCGCCAAGGCCATCATTCAATAACAAACCTTATAGAATAATTTGCATGCTTGAGAAGAACCCGCTATACTGCGCGGCCTAAGTTGATGGGAATTTTTGATTCGTTCAACTTTTTCTGGTCTCATCGTTCCTGGCCTCTCCTTAATTTTTCAAGTTTTTCCGGAAAATGTGCAACAACTTTGGTTAGCGGCGATGCTTTATTTAATGCGCTTGCAAGGTTATGCACCATCACCATTTTTTTGGCAATGTTTTCCTGCCCGCGCGTTCTATTTCACTTTTTAGGAAATCAACGTGTCTTTTGAAGATTTAAATCTACACCCTGCTATTATCAAAGCAATCACCGAAGCGGGATATACCGCCCCGACCCCGATTCAAAAACAAGCGATCCCCGAATTAATCGCCGGCCACGATGTGATGGCCAGCGCACAAACCGGAACCGGTAAAACCGCCGCTTTCATGCTACCAGCATTACATCTCTTGGCAACACCGTCACAAGTGCGCAGCCGCGGACCGCGCATTCTGGTGCTGACACCGACTCGAGAACTGGCATTACAAGTTTCCGAAGCTGCCAAGAAATATGGCAAACACCTGCCTCGCATCAATGTGGTCAGCATCCTGGGCGGCATGCCTTACCCATTGCAAAACAAACTGTTGTCGCAACCGGTCGAAATTCTGGTCGCCACACCAGGGCGGCTGATTGATCACATACAACGTGGCCGCATTGATTTTAAACGCTTGCAGATGCTGGTATTGGACGAAGCCGACCGGATGCTGGACATGGGTTTCATCGAAGATGTCGAAACCATCGCAGCCGCGACACCGGACACTCGACAAACATTACTATTTTCCGCCACACTCGACGGCGCCATCGACAAAGTCGCTGCGAAACTGCTAAAAACGCCAAAACGAATTCAAGTCGCATCCTCCAAAACCAGGCTTGACAATATCGAACAGCGACTGCATTACACCGACGATATGTCGCATAAAAATCGTTTGCTCGATCATCTCCTGCGTGACGAATCAATGAAACAAGCGATCGTGTTCACCGCTACCAAACGCGATGCCGACACCTTGGCGGATAACCTGCATGCTCAAGGTTTTGCCGCCGCTGCTCTGCATGGCGATATGAATCAACGCGAACGCAACCGCACGCTCACCCGGTTGCGCAACGGCGGTTTGCGCGTGCTGGTGGCAACCGATGTCGCCGCGCGCGGCATTGACGTTGCCGACATCACGCATGTCATCAACTTCGATCTACCTAAATTCGCTGAAGATTACGTGCACCGTATTGGCCGTACCGGCCGCGCCGGCGCAGCAGGCACAGCGGTTTCATTCGCATCGGTCAAGGACAGTCTCCACCTGTCCAGAATTGAGCGCTATACCGGCCAACGCATTTCCTCGCACATCATTCCCGGCTTGGAACCGCGCATCAAACCTCGCTTTAATAATAATGGCCCGAGAAGCGCACCCAACGTGACACAAAAACACAAGCGTTCGCCCTTTGCCGGTAACGACAAGCGCCCCGCCTTCGGCGCAGCAGCTCAGACCCATGAGCCCGGCAGAACCCGTAACGGCGAGCGCGGTAAATCTTTTGACGGCAACCGTTCATTCGGACATCATCCTCGCGGCAACGCGGTGCGAAATAGCAGTGGTGGCAAATCTTCCCATCAATTCGCGCGCACCAAGTAATAACCGCAGTCATTTCACGCCATCTCCATCTTCTGCACCGCTTTCCTGTCCGTCACGAATCGTAGATTCTTGATTTGACCGCAGCGTGCAGAAGATGCATTTATCTCAATTCTAAGCTTTGTGAATTGGTGATTCGACATCACGAAATTTAATTCAATGATCCAGACAAACTTCTATTTTATTTTGCGGATAACTATCGAAGCACAGTTATTGCAAAGACTTCATTTGAGGAATGACTGGTATCTACTACGATTCTAAAATTTAATTTCCGTATCAGAATCCCGTAATAGGGAAAAACTGCATTTCTACAATATATACACAAATGGAGTATTTAAGAGTTTTCGATTAACACCCAGGATATCTGACAACATAAAATTGAATTAAAGGGTTATTGGTTAATTCTTCTTCTCATAAATCTCAATCCTATCGTTCATACTGATGCCACCAATCGCTTAACAACACTGGAAAATCTTATGACCCACGATCCCGCTACTTGCACATGCGCCACCGGAAAAAGACGGCTGATTGTACTTTCACCCAACTTGGATATCGAATTTCCCGAACTACTGATGTTCGGCAACCAAACCAACTGGTGTTATCACCAAGATATTCATGCATTGGAAATACCGTTCGGTATCGAAGAACCGACAAAATCACTGACAGGGTTCGTCAATTTTCTTCGAGGATTGCTCGATCAGGCCAGACTGCGCTCATTGCGAGCTGCTTGGCTCAACGATCGCGAAACCATTGAAAAACAATTTCCAAAGCTGATACATGCCGGTTCTCTGGTCAGCATGGTACCGCATGATGGTTCATCGCTTGTCAGCATCCTCCATCAGCGCCGGATTGAAACTTGGTTCCAGCCGGTTAAGCGAGTATCGGACGGTAGCACTTGGGGATACGAATGTTTGCTCCGCGGACGCGCTGACAACGGTGATTTAATCAGCCCGGGCGCATTGATCGAATGGGCAAGGCGGGAAAATCTGGTGTTCATGCTGGATCGCTTATCGCGTGAAATTCATCTCAAGAATGCCGGAACGAAAATTCCCAATCTGCAATCGATGCACATACTGATCAATTTCCTGCCCTCGTCGATTTATCGCCCTGAGTTTTGTTTACGCAGTACCAATGCAGCCGCCGAAGCAGCCGGTATCCGCCCGGAAAATGTGGTATTCGAAGTCGTTGAAACCGAAGCAGTTGACGATATGGCGCACTTAACCAAAGTACTGGCGCATTATCGTCATGTCGGTTACAAGGTCGCGCTGGACGACATCGGCAGCGGCTTTTCATCGCTTAACCGGCTGGCGGAACTGAATCCGGATCTGATCAAAATCGATTTGGAATTAATCCAGCGCGCGCGTGAATCCAGCTTGCATCGCGACATTTGCAAAGCGCTGGTGGAACTCGGTCACAAACGCAATCTGCTGGTACTCGCTGAAGGCATAGAAACCGAACAGGATGAACAATTCGCCGCTAGTATCGGCGCCGACTTGCTACAAGGATTTTATATCGGCAAGCCTTCTCCTGAGGTCTAATCATTCATAGAATCCTGAAAGAATCCTGAATTTTGTACTTAACATGCTTATTCATGCCGGTCAGGCATAGGAAGGCTATGATTCCAATCTCCGGCGTTTCCGCAGCATCCGCACGATCCAATAAGCTGCAAACGCAGCGGTCAGATGCTTGAGCGAATGACCGCTGATCCAGCCGCTTGTCCAGGTAAAAATTTGCGAATCGAGTATTTCAAATAGCTTTGCGCCCGCGTAGAGCACTATCACTTGAAACACCGCATATCCATGACTGTAACGCGATGGAAAGCACAAGCTGATCCATATTATCAGCAGGATCGGATAAAATTGCATCACGAGATAAAAATTCAGATTGCCGGCGCCTTGCAGTTCGGTCCAGTACCAATACAACACACTTAGGATCGCCAGCATCACAAGCAACGGCAAAACCGCTAAACCGGCGGCAATATTCACTCGATCGGCCAACGTTGCCGACAGCAGCGCCGCGATCGCAATCACGATGGGCAACCGGTCCCACAGCAAGTGGTCGATATCCGGCTGCCAGTGATAGTACATGGAACCGAACGCAACGGCAGTCACGCTGAAAAATAACACCCAATAAGGCAGGCTTTCTTTCCGGTCGGCAAACGTGAATTGTTCCGGCGTTTGCCGCACCTGCCATAAAAACAACAAACCGGCGCTGCCGCTCACCAAGAAAGCCAAGTTGGATACCACATCGCTGAAATTCGGAATACCGAGAAAATTGCGTTGATCGGCAAAGAGATGATATTCAGCCGGTTGCGCGACCGGCGGCAGAATGATGGCTGCGGCGGCAACCAGAATCGTTGCGCCGGTGAATAACCATAAATGATGATGTGTCTTCATTCATCCGTACCGGAATTTCCCGGTCTTTATCCATGCATGTGCACAACGGCATCCTTAAGACGCGCCACCGGAATGATGGTCATGCCTTCGATGGTTTGCTTGGGCTTGTTCGCCAGCGGAATGATGGCTTGCTTGAAACCCAGTTTGGCGGCTTCTTTTAACCTTTCCTGGCCGCGTTGCACCGGGCGGATTTCACCTGCCAGACCGACCTCACCGATGACAATCATTTTTTCCGCCAGCGGTTTGTTTTTCAGCGACGAAACAACGGCCAGCAAAATCGCCAGATCGGCGCCGGGTTCGGTGATTTTGACCCCTCCCACGGCGTTGATGAATACATCCTGATCGTAACATGGAATGCCAGCGTGACGGTGCAACACCGCCAACAGCATTGCCAGCCGGTTTTGTTCCAGGCCGACGCACAACCGGCGCGGATTCGGTGAACGCGCTTCGTCAACCAGAGCTTGAATTTCCACCAGCAACGGACGCGTTCCCTCTTGCGTCACCATGATGCACGATCCCGGTACTTGCGCATCGTGATGCGACAAAAATAACGCCGAAGGGTTTTTAACCTCGCGCAGCCCCTTCTCGCTCATCGCAAACACCCCCAATTCATTGACCGCGCCAAAGCGATTCTTGAACGCGCGAATCATGCGAAAAGTGGAGTGCATATCACCTTCGAAATACAGCACGGTATCAACCATGTGCTCCAGCACGCGCGGCCCCGCCAGCGCGCCTTCCTTGGTGACGTGGCCGACCAGGATGATGCAAGTGCCGCTCGACTTGGCCAGCCGCGTCAATTGCGCCGCGCATTCGCGTACTTGCGCAACCGAACCCGGCGCGGATTGCAGAATTTCCGAATAAACCGTCTGGATCGAATCGATCACGGCGACAGCCGGCTTGCGTTTCGTCAGTACCGCCTGGATTTTTTCCAGCTGAATTTCCGCATATAAATCAACCGAACGGACATCCAGCGCCAGCCGCTTGGCGCGCAACGCCACTTGCTGCGCCGATTCTTCGCCGCTGACGTACAGTACGGCATGCTGTGCCGACATGGATGATAATGCTTGCAACAGCAAAGTCGATTTGCCGATGCCGGGATCGCCACCCAGCAGCACCACCCCGCCACGTACCATGCCACCGCCCAGCACCCGGTCGAGTTCTTCGATGCCGGTAGGATAGCGCGGTTCTTCCCGCGCTTCGATCATGCTTAAATTTTGCACTTCGCCGGTTTCAGAGACCGGACTGAAACGCGATACCGGTTTTTCCGCGATCGTTTCAACCAAAGTATTCCATGCCTGACAATGCGGGCACTGGCCTTGCCATTTCAAGGTTTGGCCGCCGCATTCAGTACAGGAGTAGATGGTTTTCTGCTTGGCCATGACGATGGCTGCTAATCGTAAACTTCCGCTTCAGTGAACGCCACGCCTTGTGCATCTTTACCGGAAAGAATGGGCTCCGCGCTCAGCGGCCAGTCAATCGCCAAAGTTGGATCATTCCAGGCAATGCAACGCTCATGTTCCGGCGACCAGTAATCGGTGGTTTTATACAAAAGCTCAGCTGTTTCGGACAACACGGCAAAACCATGCGCAAAACCGGGCGGTATCCATAATTGCTTTTTGTTGGCAGCACTCAGCACATCGCCGGCCCACTGCCCGAAAGTCGGCGACGACCGGCGCAAATCGACCGCGACATCAAACACTTCGCCAACCACCACGCGCACCATTTTTCCTTGCGCATGCTTAATTTGGTAATGCAAACCGCGCAACACATTCTGCACCGATTGCGAATGGTTGCTTTGCACGAAGCTGACCGGTTCCCCGACAATGGTTTCAAATTCGCGTTGATTGAAGCTCTCGAAAAAATAACCGCGGTTATCGCTGAACACACGGGGTTCCAGCAAAATGATATCGGAAATTGCCAAACGACTTGATTTCATGCCTGATAGCCTCTAACACTCAAAAACGATTAAAAACCGCGTTTCAACACTTGCAACAAATATTGCCCATAGCCGTTTTTTGCCAATGGCAATGCCAGCCGCTCGAGTTGTTGAGCGTCGATCCATCCTTGCAGGTATGCAATTTCTTCGGGACAGGATATTTTTAAACCTTGCCGGTGTTCGATCGTGGCGACAAACTGACTCGCATCCAGCAACGACTCATGCGTGCCGGTATCCAGCCAGGCATAACCGCGCCGCATGATTTCCACATTGAGCGCCGCATGCTCCAGGTAAATCCGGTTCAAATCGGTGATTTCCAGTTCGTTGCGCGCCGACGGTTTCAGTTGCTTGGCATAAGCGACAACGTTGCTGTCATAAAAATATAAACCGGTGACTGCGAAATTGGATTTTGGCTGTTCGGGTTTTTCCTCCAGACTCATCACTTTACCGGCGGCATCGAACTCAACAACGCCATAGCGTTTCGGATCGTGTACGTGGTAGGCAAAAACACTGGCGCCTTCGGTGCGTTTCATGGCATTAAATAATAGCTGCTGGAAGTCGTGCCCATAGAAAATGTTGTCACCCAGCACTAATGCCGAAAGATCGTTACCGATAAACGATTCGCCGATCAGAAAAGCCTGCGCCAGCCCATCGGGAGATGGCTGTTCCGCATAGGAAATAGCCAATCCCCACTGGCTTCCATCTTGCAATAATTCCTGAAAACTGCCGATATCGCGCGGCGTGGAAATCACCAGAATTTCCCGGATTCCGGCCAGCATCAATGTACTGAGCGGATAATAAATCATCGGCTTGTCGAATACCGGCAGCAATTGTTTGGATATTGTCTGCGTCACCGGATAAAGCCGGGTACCGGAACCGCCTGCCAGAATAATGCCTTTTCGTCGTGGAAGCATGGATATAAAATGACCCCTTAAATAGGAAATACCGGATATAGCCGGATCAGTTCATGATAAACAATTGGCGATTGTACTATATCTATGCCGCATGCCAGATGATCGCGCGCTGCGATACCGGCGGAATGTTGATGTAAAATGATCCGCATGCGACTTTATCTCCGCCTATTCACCAAACTCACGCCGTATCGAAAATTACACTTGCTGACAGCAGGTTCGATGTTGCTGGCGGCTGCAGCCATCGCCGCCTTTCCGCTTCTGCTTTATCAATTGCTGGATAGCATTTTCATCACCGGAAACCACGCGATTCTGCAGTCGGCCGCCGTAATGACGATCCTGCTGTTCACGATCCACGCTGCGGCTGTTTATATCAAACGCTTCTCGATTGGCAAGACCAGCGGTCTCCTGACACAGGATTTACGGCTGGATGTTATCAATAAGTTGCTCGCACTGCCTATCAACCAGTGTTTATCATTACCCATGAACCATCGGGCCGATCAGCTGATCGCCTGCATTCATCAAGTTTCCCCGAGCACAGCTCTCCTTTTCGCACAATTGCTGCAAGACTGCCTGATAATCGCCGTCTTAGTGCTATGCACGTTGTATCTCAATCAGGAATTTGTGATGCTGCTGGTGCTGATCGCACCGCTTCTTGCATTAATTTACCGGCTGGCTGATGATTCCGGCCGGTCCGGTCAACAAAACTCATCCGCAATCGCCGGCTTACTGCAACATTTATCCCAAGCAATCGGGCATCATCGAACAATCCGGCTGGATGGCGGCATAGCGCAAGAAAGTGAACGTCTGGAAAAGATTTCCGGAACGATTCAACTGGAAGAAATGCGGCAAACAAAACGAAACGCGATGGCAACTTTGTTCTCGCAAACAATCGCGGTGCTGATTCTCGTAGCCGCCGGTTACGCTGTGGGGTTTCAAGCCATTAATGGCGCCCTGAGCTTGCCGCAGACCGGAGCGCTTGTTACCGCCACGCTTCTGCTGCTGGCACCGGTCCGGCGCATTTTAGAAATACCCAAAAAACTGGAGCATCGCCGGGAACCGTTAGAAACCATTTTTGCGTTTTTGGATCAACCGCTTGAAACCGATACCGGTACTTTGAACATTCCCCGGTTTCACGGAAAATTGCAATTCGAAAAAGTTTGCCATGACGATAAAGCAGAGTCCGGATCCAGCCTGAATCACATTAACTTCACCATTGAACCAGGAAATATCGTTGTTTTTAAAGGCTATTCCACCGCAGAAAAAACCGCATTGATTGATCTGATACTTCGCCTGCAACAGCCCTCAAGCGGAAAAATCTGGCTGGATGACCATCCGCTGGAGCAAATCAGACTCGATAGCCTGCATGCCAATATCGCAATGGTTTCCCCGGACACTTTTTTATTGGACGACAAAGTCGCCGGCAACATCGCGTACGGCACGAAGCGCTGCAGTAACGAAGCTACCATTACCGCCGCCGCCCAGGCTTCACGAGCGGTGGAATTCATCCGTCATTTGCCCGCCGGTTTGCAAACGCAAGTGACTCTGGAAACAAACGGAATAACGCCACAGCAATTGCTGCAACTCAGCATCGCCCGCGCATTCGTCAAAAATACCCCGATCTTGATCCTGGATGAGGTATTCGCATTGACCGGTTCCGATTCCGGTGAATTGCTCCCAGTTCTGGAAAATTTGATGGAGAATCGCACCACATTGATCTTCAGCCAGCAAATTCCGCCGCAGCTCAAAAAAATTGACCGGATCATCGTATTGGAAAATGGCAGTATTACTAAAAATCTGAGAACGCTGGATAGTTATCACCCGTAAAGCTGCACTTCCCTAACGAAACACTGATTAATTCGGCGAACGAGAGGAAGCACGAGGCGCACGGAACGCAGCAACCGAGGCATATCAACAAGATAGACGAGGATGCGGGTGCCGCGCAACGAAGTGATTCGCTCGTGCAGTCAATTAATCAGGTTTTCCTAAGATTCAATTTCCTTGCGGCTATATTCCGGCACCCAATTGATCAGTTGATCGCGAACTTCTTGATCATTGAGCACGGTAATTTTATCCAGCCATGCCACTAAACCAGCCAGCCATTGTTCGTCCACCTGCCGCGCTTGCGCGATGCGTAGCTTTTGATGCGGTGTCGGATAGGTATTTTCATTAGCCGCCAGCAATTCTTCATGAAGCTTCTCGCCCGGACGAAGGCCGGTATAAACAATCCGGATATCGCCTTCCGCCAATCCGGACAAATGGATCAGGTCATTCGCCAGATCCACGATCCTGACCGGATCGCCCATATCCATTACAAAAATCTCTCCGCCGCCTTTGGCGCCCCCCATCAGCCCCGCTTGTAAAACCAGTTGCGCGGCTTCGGGAATCGACATGAAATAGCGCGTCATGTCGGGATGGGTGATGGTAATCGGGCCTCCCTTGGCAATTTGTTCCTGGAATTTAGGAATGACACTGCCGGTGCTGCCCAATACATTGCCAAAGCGCACCATTACAAAGCAAGTGCGATGCGCGCGATCTTTCTGAATGGATTGCTGCAACGCCTGACACACCATTTCCGCCAGGCGTTTGGTGGCGCCCATGACGCTAACCGGGTTCACGGCTTTATCGGTTGAAACCAGCACAAATTTTTCAACGCCGAAACGGATCGCCACTTGCGCCAGCACATAAGTGCCCAAAACATTATTCAACAAAGCCTGGCACGCATTCCCCAGCTCCATTAATGGCACATGCTTATAAGCAGCGGCATGAAATACCACCACCGGACGGTATTGCTCGAACAATTGCACCATCCGTTCCTGATCTTTGATATCGCCGATCACAAAGGACATTTTCATTTCAGGATAACGCGCGGTAAATTCTTCCTGAACGCTGTACAACGCATATTCGTTGAGTTCGAGAAACACTATCCGCCCTGGCACAAATGTCGCCAATTGACGACATAATTCCGAACCGATGGATCCTCCGGCGCCGGTTACTAAAACAACTTTTTCAGTCAGCAAGCCGTGCAACCCTTCATCGTCCAGTACCACCGGCGCGCGGCCCAGCAAATCATCCAACTGGATTTCGCGGATATTGGATACCGTAGCTTTCCCGCTGATCAAATCGGCATACGAAGGCACCGTCATCGCCTTGATCCCCAGTTCCGAGCAGATTTCCAAAGCCTGCCGGTGAATCCGGCGGGAAACCGACGGCGTCGCAATAATCACATGCTCAACGTTGAGTTTATGTATCCAGTGCGGTAATTCGTCAATCTTCCCCAATACCCGGATTCCTTGCAAACGGGTGCCATATTTTCTTGGATCGTCATCCAGCATACCGACCACATGCCATTCCCGGCTTCCGGTCAATGCCTTCACCAAATTGACGGCCGTGCTGCCTGCTCCGATAATGAGCACCAGCTTGGCCTCGGGGCTTTCCAAGCCGTATAGGCGGCGCTCTTTCCAGGCGCGGTAAATCAAGCGGCTGCCGCCCATGATAAACATCAATAAAAGGGGTGCCAGCACAATCACCGCGCCGGGCACTTTTACCAGCGAACCGGATAACCCGAGCAGCAGAATCACCGCTGTGGAACCGGCCATCACCGCAATAAAAATTCTTTTCAAATCCGGTAAGCTGGCATACCGCCATAATCCCCGGTAAAGACCCAGCCATAAAAAGAATCCGCCTTGAATTAACACGATCCAGGGAATGGTCTCCAAAAGGAATAACACCGACGAAGCCGGAATTTGAAAGTTAAAGCGTAAAAGATAAGCGAGCCACCAAGCTGCGGCGATCGCGATAAAGTCGTGCGTAAAAGCGATAAAAGTGCGAATTCCGTATCGGCCGACAAACATATTATCCCTGATCAGAGAACGGTTTGAGACTGCGATCGGCAATCATCATTGCCGCCAAATAAACACCCCCCCACATCAGCATGCCCCATTGTTGTACCGCCATGTCCTGTCGATTGATCCATATCGCGCAGCCGCCGGCAATCAGCATCAACGCATAGGCGGCCAATGCGGTATTGCGATGACCGAAACCGCTTTGCACCAAGCGCTGATAATAATGCTCCCGATGCGCTTGCCAAATCTTCTTTCCTTGCAATAAGCGCCTTGTCAACGTCACCGTGGCATCCGTAATGAAAGGGGAAAAAATCAATAAAGGCACCCAGATCGTCCAGAGCTGGTTCAACCACCCCAATACCCCGAATACTGCCGCCAGAAACCCCAGTGGAACTGAACCGGCATCTCCCATAAAAACCCGCGCAGGATGAAAATTATGCAACAAAAAAGCCATTGCCGCGGCGGCAATCGAGAAATTAATCATTGCAAAATTGTGATCGCCCGCCAGATAAGCAATCAACCCATAACAACCAAACCCGATCATCGCCATCCCGCCTGCCAAGCCATCCGAGCCATCCATGAAATTATAAAGGTTCGACATCCAGATTGTTGCGATTATCACACACAACACGGTTAACCCATCATAGGCGCTCCATAAAAGCGCGATGGCAAACCAGGCAGCTGCAACCGCATGGATCAGCAACCGGCACCACACGGGCGCGTGCCGGATATCGTCGATCAATGATATGGCCATCAGCAATGCCACGCCCAGCAAAACGGCGGATGGCAAGGTTGCCGCAAAACAAAGCCATGCGGTCATCGCCGCGGATAACAAACAAGCGCCGCCGATCCGGGGAACCGGAACAGTATGCAGCGAACGCGCATTCGGTTGATCCAGCGCCCAATCCGCTTTTCTTTTAATCAGCCACAAAATGGAAAAAAACGACAAAAAAAACGCCAGCAGAGACGCCGCGAACATCGAATAAGGAAAATCCAAAACCACCATAAGCGGATTTATCCGTTAGAACCCGAAAATACAAACCACTTTCCCATCATTGTCGATGGGAAAGTGGCATCAAAACGAAAAAGTATTGTAACTGATCTAGGGAAATGCTAGAACATCGGTTTTGCAGCATAAGTCTTATGCGCAGCCGCTGCAGCAGCACCGCGTTCGACTTTCACCCCCATATCCGACAAAATGGTTTCCAAGGCATTCAAACAGAAAATGACATTTTCGACGCGGCAGGATGTGCCCATCAAACCGAAACGCCATACTTTTCCGGCAAAATCGCCCAATCCCGCGCCGATTTCGAGGTTGTAATCATCCAGCAAGCGGCGGCGCACTTCTTTCTCATCGACACCGGCAGGAACATAAACCGAATTCAGTTGCGGCAAACGGTATTCTTCCTTGACGACATAATTCATCCCCAAGGTCGCGAAACCGGCTTTCAATGCTTCGTAGTTATAACGATGACGCGCCCAGGAATGCTCAAGCCCTTCTTCATACAGCATCAGCAACGATTCATGCAAACCATACAAGGCATTGGTCGGCGCGGTATGATGGTAAGTCCGGGCCGCCGAACCCCAGTAATTCAGCAACAGGCTGATATCCATGAACCAGCTATGCACTTTGGTTTTGCGATTTTTAACCAACTCGGTCACACGATCGGAAAAACTGACCGGCGACAATCCCGGCGGGCAGGACAAACATTTCTGGCTGCCGGAATAAATCGCATCGATGCCCCATTCGTCGACCTTGATCGGCGTGCCGCCCAGCGAAGTCACGGTATCGACGATTGTCAGGCAATTATATTTGCGTGCAATTTCGCACAAGGTTTTGGCATCGGATTGGGCGCCGGTCGAGGTTTCCGCATGAACAAACGCCACGATCTTGGCATCCGGATTTTTCTTCAATGCATCTTCCACTTTCTGCGGATCGACCGGCTCGCCCCATTTATCGTCAACCACCACGGCCACACCGCCATGCCGTTCAACGTTCTCGATCATACGGCCGCCAAACACGCCATTGCGGCAAACGATCACTTTATCGCCGGGTTCGATGGTATTGACGAAACACATCTCCATTCCCACCGAACCCGGACCGGATACCGGGAAAGTCATGCGGTTCTTGGTTTGGAAAGCATAGCGCATCAACCCCTTAATCTCTTCCATCATCTCGGTAAAAACAGGATCCAGGTGACCCAAGGTCGGACGCGCCATGGCGTTCAACACGCGCGGATGGGTATCCGACGGGCCAGGACCCATCAAAACGCGTTGCGGTGGATAAAAAACGGCGGCTTTCTTTTCAGGGCGAAAATCTTCGGTATTCATGAACAATCCTAAATTAATAAGTTTGATTAGTTTTTTAATAAAAATTGATTTTAACAAGCGAAGCGTGAGTTTACTATAATCCAGGCAGTGCTCAATAAATTATCCTTATGGATAAGTTAAGGACCTTTCATAACACACTGAAGTATTAATAATTATTTTGAGAAACTTTGTGCGATCAATCATCGCCCCGCAATCGGCCGGGAAACAATCCCGGTCATATTGCAGCAATGGCGTTAGCAATGGTTGACCGGAAGGCTTCAAAACGTTAACATGCGCAACTCACCAATTCCCCGATAGCTCAGTCGGTAGAGCGACGGACTGTTAATCCGCAGGTCCCTGGTTCGAGCCCAGGTCGGGGAGCCAATTAGAATCAAAGCTAAATGCAGGTGCTTTTTACTTCTTCCACTGCCTAAGCAAGCGCAAAATAACAAAGGGGAATCCGTTTCGTTGAACAACGGAGCGTACGAAGAAAGCCGCTAATTCTCAAGCTTTTTTCAAGGTTTTACTTTGCATGTACATCTAGTCTTTGCGGCGCAAGCCGATACCCCATCGCGTTCATGATTGCATTGATACTTTCAAATCTCGGGTTACCATTTTCCGATAAAGCTTTTTGTATACCGTTCCGCGATATCCCCGTTTCCTGAGATAGCACAGTAACACCTTTGACACGTGCGATCATGCGCAATTGAGCCAGCAATGCGGCAGTGCACCCATCTTTTGCATATTCCTCAAAAGCTATGGTGAGGTATTCATCGATTTCGTCGGGATGATTGCGATAATATGTTTCCTCACTTTCATCCAATGTTTTGTAAGTTCGTTCTTTAGCCATGATCTTTATAATCCTTCCAGTATTCCTTGGCGTTTTTAATATCTTGGTTCTGGCTGTCTTTATCACCGCCACACAATAGAATCACAATATTGTCAGCATCTTCACTGAAATAAACCCGGTATCCAGGGCCAAAAAACATTCGGAGCTCTAAAATACCCTCTCCTACCGAATGGCAATCGCCATAAAGACCTTCAGCCAGCCGCCGGATACGCGCTCTGATCCGCTGCTGGCTCTTTTTGTCTTTTAAGTTATCTATCCAATTGCGATAAGGCTCATGGCCGTTTTCATCTGCATAGATAATGATTTGCTTTGTTTGTACTACTTGGATCAATTTTCTATACTTTATCTTATCTATGACAAATGGTGCATACTGAATTATGCATATTTTCAATAGAATATCAAATCAAGACCAAACAAAATTCCCGCGTCCAATTATTACTGATAAATAACATTAGTGTGGAATAACCATGTAAGAAATCTCAGGGTTGTTTACAGAGTGGTTAATTGAAATAAGCTTTGAATTCTTCTTTGGCTTCACTGTTTACCCGTCATTAAAATAGGATTTATCAACCGCTTCCACGCCGCATTCGAGTAATTCATTAAACCCGATGTCAAATCGCGCATAACTCCACAGGCATCCCCGCTCTTAGGCGTGATAGGCGCCGGCGGTGCCCCCTATGGATTTATGCGCTTGCCGAATTGCATGGCTCCCAGCAGCGCCGCCTAGCCTGCGCCCCGTCCACGCGTCCGGGTGCTCGCATAGGCGGCTTTTAGGATTTAACTGATTGTCGGAAAGACAAAGAACCTTTATAGTTGTTCTTTAGTTTTCAATGGTATGTATTTGTAGCCCCCCGTGTTACTTGAACGGGGGACATGCGGGTTTGCATTTTGGATGGAATTATTTCATATTTGTAACGCCGAGCTTAAGCCGCGACCGCGCCGGAGCGCAGCGGAGGCGTCGACATCGACATCGACTTGAAGCTCTGGTTAGAGTCCGCCCTACTCATCTTTGTGATATTTGTGCTGGTGATAGCTGCAAAGCATGGTGTCTTCATCGTAGGCATCGGGCAGAGCCGAAAGCTCAATTGATTCCCCACACCTCGCGCACGATTTGAAGATTACAGGTGCAACTTCCTTGTCGAAGACCCACTTTTGCTTCTCACTCAGCGAAGCCATACCCTCGTGTAAATACTTCTTTGCGATTCCATAAGCGGTGGAATCTTTATCGAGGTATCCCATCTCGGCCAGGGTCTCGAGTGCATCTAGATTATCGCCTAATTCTGGATCATCATCCATTTGTAAACTCCGCTAAGAAAGTCATTGTTCAAGGGCTCTAACGTTTGAACTCAGGCCGCCACCCGTCAGAGCGGGGTTGCGGCGATAGCAACCCACACTTCGGGCAATTTATCTTGTAACGATAACTTTCCCTGCGCGCATCGCCGTGCTCACTAAGAACTGCGCGGCCATGACAGCGACGACATTCGATCTCGGAGTAATACGGCCTACCCCATTTTGTCTTCTGCTCATAGACCAGAAGCCAATAGTCCGGTAGCCCCGTGTTGTATGGCTCGTGATAGTTGAGCCACTGAATATCTTTGCTCGGAATACCAGGTTCCAAGGAACCACATACATCACATCCACCATCACCGCGTTGAGGGAGCATTGGAATCGGATTCCTTAGCGGCCACCCCTTCCATTCGCGAAGCAGCAGCGTTGCGCATGATTTGCAGTATTCCATCGGTTCTCTCGTTCCTTAAACCGCAACCTAATGTTCAAGCTCATGAGCGTGAAGCCGGCTTGCCGACGTAGCGTCCCGCTGAAACGTAGTGTTAGGGCATGCAGTCAATGTTAGCGAGCCCATTGGTCAGCATTGCTAAGAAAACCAAACGCGACCAAACCCATGGCGGGAGCTAGTGCTGCGAATAACCACTCCGCGAAAAATGAGGCAACAGACGGTTCACTACGCTTTGCATCTACTGCGGATAGAAAAGCCTTGTAGAAACTACCTGCGAGAACACCACCGAAAATCCCAAGAACGAAAAATGTAATAAAAGCTAGCCCAAGAGTGACGAGCAGAGGCTCTCCGAAACCAAACCCCAATTCAACGTGCCGATAAAAGACAAGAATTGCTATCAACAGAACTGAGAGCACAGTCGCTTTGCGGACCACGCGGTGTTCTGGCACCGACGAATCCCGTAATAGCTCGTCGATGATTTGAAATATCTCGAAGTTCAAATTGCTATACCTTTCTCCTGGATCACTGCAAAGCAGTAGGAAGTGAAGAAATTTAAATGTTAGCTCACTTTTCTAACTATATATTATCCTTAAAAGGAACGATATACAGTTCTGCAGATCCTAGGCATGTCAAATCAATTGCAGGCCATCTATCGTAGAACACTATTGAACAAATATAACTAAATTCCAGTTACCAGATTTATCCGATCTGGTGAGCCAGCTATTTCGTAGCCTTTTCAGATACACCCGTATCACCTGCATTCATAACGTGACAGCGGAATAACGTTGCTGTCCTTGGTTGATTCGATTCGGGAAGCCGCAAATCGTGAAACCGAATTTTGTTTTAATCATCGCCGTGATAATCTCTATCTTCTGATTCTCAAATCATTACGTTAAAACCCATTTTAACTTCCTAGAACCATTTTATAAACCCTAAGCAATATGAAAAACCAACTAAGACAATTCGCAGTGATGGGATTGGGCAGGTTCGGTTCGGCAGCTTCGCTAGAACTGATGCGATTTGGTCATTCAGTTATCGGAATTGACATTGACGCAAAAATTGTCAATAAGCTGGCAGATCAATTGACGCTCGCAGCAATAGCCGATGCTACCGATGAGAATGCTCTCAAAGATTTAAATATCGCCAATTGCGATGCAGCAATCGTGGCAATTGGTGAAAGTTTAGAAGCCAGTATACTTTGTGTGCTGCTGCTAAAAAATATGGGCATTAATGAGATTTGGGCCAAAGCTTCTTCAAAACCGCATCACACTATACTTTCAAGAATTGGGATTTCGCGCATTGTGCATCCTGAAGAAGAAATGGGCATTAAAGTAGCGCAATCACTCAATTATCCAATGGTTAATCATTACATGCCCATTGGCTTTAATTTATATGTAGTCGAGATAAAAATAACGGAGAAATGTCACGATATTGCTATCAAGGACTTATTAAAAGATGTTCGTAACCCTATCGATCCATTACTAGTACGAAGAAAAACAGAAATTATAAAATCCATTGGACCCGATTTTATTTTGGAATTGAATGATTCTCTCGTGCTATCCGGCTCACTCGATGCACTTGCCTCAATCGCTCCGAGGTTATAGCGATAATGAAGCCGTGGGACCCGCGTGTACTACCTTACAAACCTATCACCGCAGCAAAAAAGAACTTACTCAACCTCAGCCCTCCGGCAGTTTTATTTCTAGGCTTCGCATTGCTCATTGCGATCGGTACCGTTTTACTAAAACTGCCCATCGCCTCGTATGATGAAATCAGTTGGTTACAGTCAGTCTTTACAGCAACCTCCGCTGTGACAGTCACGGGACTGGTAGTACTCGACACCGGCACCCATTTCACCTTGTTTGGACAGATTGTTATCGCGTTGCTGATTCAAGCAGGCGGTTTGGGATTTATGACTTTCGCTATTGTTGCCGCAGTGAGTCTAGGCGCAAAATTAGGAATTGGTCAGCAGATAGTCGCACAAGAAGCATTTAACCAAACTAACCTGGAAAAGGTGACTTTTATTGCAAAATATGTGCTGATTTATTCCTTGTTTATAGAATTTACTGGATTCATGTTGCTTGTTTTAACCTGGTTCAATGAGCTGGGTTTAAGCACAGCCATCCACCATGCTTTTTTTTACACTATTTCCGCATTCAATAATGCTGGTTTTGCTTTAAGCAGCAATAGCCTGACACCTTACTTTAATAACTTATCAATTAATTTAGTGATCACCGCGCTTTTTATCATTGGAGGTATAGGGTTCTTAGTTCTAATTGATATAAAAACCCAGAAAAATTGGCATAAGCTGAATGTAAATACCAAAATTGTATTGTTGAGCACGCTCATAATTAATATATGCGCATTCGCACTCATATGGATTCTTGAAGCAAAGAACCCTGCAACCCTGGGCCTGTTATCCATCCCAGATCAAGCAATAACCGCGTGGTTTCAGGCGGTAACACCCAGAACGGCGGGTTTTAATACCGTGCCGATAGAAGAATTGACGCAAGCCACAACGACTCTCATGATTTTATTGATGTATATTGGCGGAGGATCGTTGAGTACTGCCAGTGGACTGAAGATCGGTACTTTTGTTGTCCTGATAATGGCAACTTATGCTTTTTTACGACGAAGAGATGATGTTGTGATTCTTCAGCGTACCGTACCACCAACGCAAGTCATGAAAGCCCTTGCATTGACCGTCGTATCAATTATTGTGATATTTATAGGAATTTTTATCCTGACCCTGACTGAAAAGGCGCCTTTCATTGACATCGTTTTTGAAGTTGTCTCAGCTTTAAGCACCGTTGGATTGTCCAGGGGATTAACCAGCCAATTAAGTGTAACAGGTGAGATCGTTATCATTTTTTTGATGATTATTGGTCGCGTAGGACCACTGACTTTCGCTTATTTCTTTGCTTCTCCAAAGAAAAAATATATCAAATATGCGAATGCTGAGATTCAGGTCGGTTAGCTTTGTAATACCTTACAATTTTATGAATGACTACAATGACTTAACTCTTCCACCTTATTATTTTCCAGAATCATTTGGCTAGCGGCCACCTGGGTGGCCACTTGTATAAAAAGCCTTAATCAAAGGGTATTGCTGTCACCAATTTTCATTTGATTTTCCCGCCCCTTACTTCAGCCTGATAGTCAGTAAGCATACCAACGACAATAATAATAGCACCCATCGCAATATAAAAATTTCTTGCTGCTTCTTCGGTTGAAAAATTAAGGATAAAGGGTATGGCTATTAACAAAGGGCCAACCATGCGTTCAATCCAGCCATGAACGGTAAATGGAATTAGCTTTACTACCCCAAAAGGAAAATCAGAAGCCAGAGTCACAATCAAATGTACTACAGCAAGACTATAGGCAAGTATCGCTGATAGCTGACCCAGTCCTAAAAGTGTAGGAGCAAGTAAAAAAATAAAGACTGTCAAAAAATCAAGATAACCGTGTATACGCGGTGAGATTACTTTCATGTGAATGCTCCTATATTAATTTTGGCCACTCCAATAGTCACCACGATCAATAAATTAATACAGCGCAATCATTGATGTCTGTTATCTACAAAACAAACTTACAAATATTTCATTTCGCGCCAAGTTGTTGAGCGTACTAAAATTCGCAAGAATCATGAAGTGCAGCATCATTAATACAAATCTGATCGCGCGTATAATCAAGCATTCCGCGATTCCTAAAATCATTCAGAATCGTACTCACAACAGAGCGGCTTGCCCCGACTAAATCCGCCACTTCCTGCTGAGTTAAATGGATTTCCAAGGTATATCCATGAGTACATCTTATTCCAAACATCTCAGCTAGTTCTAATAATGTAGCGATAACGCGCATTTCAACGGATTGAGTCAGAATCGCTCTTAATTTGCGTTCTACCCTCTGCTTCCGGGCATACATATCTTCAATAACATACCAAGCCAACTCTGCTTGATGAAACATCATCGCTTTAAAATCGCTATATGCTACTCGATAATAATTAACCTCACCCAATGCTTGCGCAGTTTCATCCATTTCCTGATCGGCAGAATTATTCTGAAAACAACCGATGACATCCCCTCTTCTAAGCAGATCAATAGTAATTTCACTCCCCTGCTCCGTTAAATGAGAAAGCTTAACAATACCGTTTTTTATCCAAAACAAATCGGAACAACGATCACCTTGACGGTAAAGAAAAGCTTTTTTCGGGACATTAATTTCCAGAATGGAAGGGTAATCCTTCCGCAACTGATTCGTGTCACGCTCAAAAAAATCGTTAATCAACCTGGACTTAGTATCGCATGACATAGATTGCATTATCAATTCCACTGAAATTTAATCGTATTTAATTATGCAATAATTTAGCTGCTTAACGAGCCCAAAAATCAGCACAAATAAGACGTGACAAATCTGATAAGCATCAACGAGTGCTGGCAAGCGCTGGCAGGATTAATATTAATAAAAACAGATAGATATTACACCTGCTAATCCGCAGGCCCCTGGGTCGATCCCAAGTCGGGGAGCCAATTCGGCATAATGAAACTGTTTTTCAAGATCCTATCAGCTGCATAGATAATGATTTTCTTTGCTTAAATCCAAACAAAATTCCAGAGCCGGGTTATTACTGATAGATAACTTTATTGTGAAATAGCCAGCCATCTACATGAATTCCGGCAGGATCGCGATGCGTCCAATGCACCACACCGCCTTTGTCATTCCATTCATATTCACCGAGAAACTCAATTTGATCATTCAAGGATAATTCATCAATCCTTGGCGCCAAATCGATATTGTGAGAGATTAATAATGTCTGGCCCGATTTTAGTTCGATGATAAACCTTTGGTGACGATCCCCATTGAGATCATCCGCTAATAAGGAAATCACCGTTCCAGTTCCATGAACCTGTACATTGCTTTGGCCTTCATTAAATAATTTGGCCAATAACTCATCCCCATCAGGTTCTAATGCAACAAAATCAGAGATTACACCGACCTTTAACAGTCCATTAAAAACATTGCCATATACATAGATATCAAAATCCTTGGTTCCGATATAAATATCGGTACCAGGATAGTACCGCGCCAAATACCCGTTTAATGCGATGGTTTTCACTCCAGAGGGGCTGAAAAATTGTGGATATGATTTCTCAGCAAAATCGAATAACTTATTACTATTCGTCAAAAAATTCTCAGCAAGTGAGATTGATGGAGTTAATAACCAAAAAAGTAAAAAAAATTTCATAACAAAAATATCCATTCCCAAAAAATGACTTCTCACATTCTCTTGAAAAATTACATGAATATTAAATTCTTGAAAAAGATACAAGACAAGAATAACTGATACGCTAATTACGGCATGAAGCTAATAGCTCTGAATGAATTGACACAACAGCCTCGCTCTTGTGTGTAAAAAATAACAGGCTGGCTATGTGAATCGCCCCGGATTTTCCGGAGACTATTTGCCTTGAATCAAACCGCATCGGCTGACTCCGATGGCTTGTCGCTCGCTCACTTTAGAAAGTTGTATCCTGAAGGTATTAATATTATTTTGTACTGCCAAGACCTGGTTTTCTGCGTGGAAATAGGATGAAACGCAAGACAAATCGTTAGAAGCGCATGGCTTTAATAGGCGGGTTCCTTTTAATTTTTATGCTTGAATTCTGTCAATCGGAGACGCCGGTATTCCATGGCGTAAGGAACGTGAATGATTAAATGACTTTCTCAAATAAATTAAATTCTTATATTCAGTTAGTTACATATATAGAACAAAATATGTGATTTTTCTGTGAAAAATATGTGAACTTTTTGTGAATATATCCGTCATAATAGCTGTGATTTATTGATAAACTATTGACGAGGAGATTAAGATGAAAGCAAACCATAATGTTATCAGCACAGCTACGAGGATGACCTTGGTGTTATTTGGAATTGTTCCAGCAGTCGGATTTCTGTTGTTTGGAGATTTGAATTCGCTTGCAGGGTGGCTGGAGGTTGATCTTATCCTAGGTATGGTATTCTTTTTAAGCTACTTGGTGATTGGTAGTTCATCAAAAAATGAAACCCGCTTACCGATGAAAAAAATTTACGCCTGAAGTTTTCTGGAAGTTTGAGTTAAAGGCCAATGTTGAGTAAACATTGGCCTTTATGCATTAAGAAGCAGTAATGATTGGAAGTAAATTTTCCTGAGATTATTCGAATAGTTTCACGGTTCTGGCTTTTGATATCGTTCTTCAAATTCATGACAGCCTGAACCAGGGTTTGAGTTCATGGGGTTTGATCACCGTTTGACGGCGTTCGACCCGATACCAGGCACGAGTTTGGGAAAGGCGCTTGACCGGATTGTCCTGAATCAATGCCTGTCCTTTGCTGTCTTCATATCTCCGCCAACATTTGCCCAATGGGAGATTCATCGTTATAACAATCACGCATTATCTCCTTTATTTTTCCTCACTTATCCCTCTCATTTCAGCAGCTCCTGTGGTTTTGCAAAAAAGTGGCTCATATCAAATATCAAATTATTTCCTTAAATCCTTGATTATTTCTTTTATTACTATAAAAACCATCCCGATCGAGATGCCGCCAAGAATCAATGCCAATAAAGCCTTTGTCGCTACTAAAATGGTGCAAATACTTAAAAATAGTTCACACGGCCATTCTAAAAAGCTCATTTCATCCTGTCCTTTAAAACATTGCCGCAATCTCCTTTAAATAACGCTCTCAAACTCTCCTCACTTATCCCTATCATTATTTAACCCCGTGTGTATGTAATATCATGAATATCATCAAGGCTTTTTCATACTCGTAAAAGTTCATTGGTTTCTTTTCTCCCAAACGGGACAATCAAGTTTAAGTTCAGCGTCAATTCTTCTGTGTATAGCATCCCAAGCAACCCCGATAGGGATTTTGTATTTACTGTCATCAAATCTTTCAAAGCACACACCATTGGAGACCTTTGCACGATTACTACGCGGCACGATAATTGCGTTAAAAATTCGCGAAAAATGCTCATTTACCTCGTGTAAACTCCGCCTTTTCGCAAATTTTTGCCTTATTCTCGTACCGCTCATGACACCGTGCAAAGGTCTCCATTGAATAAAAATGGGGCTGTAGTAGATTAGCTTAAATGATAAGCTAGGGAAGCACTAATTTTATGAAGATAAGTCATTGTAGATTATTAAAGAAAACGGTCGCATTATTCCAGAAACCGGAGATCAAAAATTACGGGAAATTATCGTACAGGACTATCGCGTGATGTATCGCTTGGAAGTTGATCGGTTTTTGATCCTTGCCATTCATGCATGGCAGCCGGGATTTGGCTGAAAAGGAGACAAAACCTTGGGAGGAAAATTAGGGAATTGACTACGTGAATGAATTGCTTTGTTGCGGGATACTCACATCCTTGGCTATCTGATTGATCGACAGACTATTAATTGAGTCAATTAAAGAGGAAGGATTGAAGCGTGGTCATTTCTTACTCCGGAGGCGCATAAACAGCGCCTTCCCAATCGAAATGACCACTTATACAGCATCATTGACGCCGCCGGATTCACCGTACTACTGCGCCGCCTACATCCGCTTCCGCTTTGTTAAATTGTCTATTTTGCTCTTTTGCCAATATTTCTCTATGCAATTCCGCTTCCCGCAGATCTTCGGCCAATTCTTTTTTGTATTCACGGATATTGGCTTGCAGATGCGATCTCAGGCTTTGTCCTTGCCTGCCATAGGTGTACGGATGATCTTCATACTGATCCAATTCTTGTTGAAAGGCTTCCAATTTTCCAGAAATCTCTTTTGCCAGGCCTTCATAATAATTTGCCAATGCAGCATGATCGTTGGAATTAATACTGCTTGGCGCTGCCGGCGCTTCGGCAAATGCCGGAGCCGCAATAAAACCAAAAAACAGGATTGAAACGATTGCGGTTACTTTTGCTGTGTTCATGTTGAATCTCCTTATAAAAACTGTTCAGATGTTGCCATCATAGTGATCGCAATGCGCGATGTATATTAGGGAAACTCTGGTTTTTATCTAAAGGAAACCATTAGCAACACACTGAAAGCACAGGCATATAAGAATTTCCAACGTGGTTTACGTATCAAGAGAGTACTGAAAATGCGCATCCCGGAACGCCTGCCGGTGATCTTCTTTCTTAAAACATCGTCACCAGTCGAACTGTCGCCAATTGCTTTGCAACCGACGCGGAATCCATCCGATGCCTTCACCCATGAAACCCGGATCAAGCAAGACGGCAGTTTCGTTAAAGTTGATTGTATTTAAAGAACGTTCAATCATTATTTCTTGGATCTCCTAGCAAGCTCGCAATTCGAAATAAGTAATAGTTTGTTAATTACGCTCGTGGCAAATCTGTGGAACCATGAACGAGATCAAACCGTTTGATTGAGATATCCATTCTTGCAATTAGATATTCACTTAAGCGACTTATAAAATATTTAACTGATTGCCGGAAAAGCACACAACCTTTATAGTTGTTCTTTGGTTTTCAATGGTAGGTATTTGTAGCCCCCCGTGTTACTTGAACGGGAGGAGAAAGTAAATAGTGCTTTTCTTATTTATATTAAAAACCGTGCAATTCTTAAGTAAGAATAATTTAGGGAAACACTGATCTATTCGATCAAATAGATAGACCTGCAAAGGTTAGATAAAATACCTTGCTATTGATAAACATGGAATAGAGCGATGCAATCAAGCTTTTCTGAGCTGGAATATGCGGCAAA
>WBZO01000344.1_pt2 | contig 61881 bp, 53 predicted proteins | sample 5204261 | NCBI WGS metagenome assembly WBZO01 (sample SAMN12412400, study PRJNA552823) | activated sludge metagenome | isolation source: activated sludge from anammox sidestream of wastewater treatment plant... | place: USA: North Carolina | collected 2017-09
CGAGGGAGCGCGGGGCGCTCTTCTTCGTCGACGACCCAGGCGTCCTCGGGTGCGCGCTGGGCAGATCGTTCGGGATCTCGGGCGTGGCGTTGCACGCGACGATCGCGAGGACGGCGCCCGCGATCCCGAGGAGGGTGATGCGCATACGCGCCGGCTTGCAGCTTCCGAGCCGGCCCCTCGATCAGGGGTGATCTCCGTCCAGGCGATGCCGCGTGACGCGTTTTCGCGTGTGGGATCACCGTGGATCGCCGGTTCTCTTGGATCGCGGGAGCCTCACGTCCACTTTCGCCGGCGCAAGTAGCGGCCGGCTACTTTCGCCGGCGCAAGCGCGGTCGGAGGAGAAGAAGTGGAGCCGAGGGGGATCGAACCCCTGACCTCATCCATGCCATGGATGCGCTCTCCCAGCTGAGCTACGGCCCCGAACGAGTCGAGGTCCGGGTGTTTACTTCGCCTCGCTCCTACTGTCCAGCGCTCGCGCGTATGCCCAGCCGGCGCATCATCTTCTGCAGGCCGAAACGCGAGATCCCGAGCACCTCGGCGGCCCTCGTCTGGTTGCCTTTCGTGCGGGCGAGCGCATCGCGGACCAGCTGCGCCTCGAGGGCGTCGACCCGCGCCCGGAGGCCCAACCCGGCGTCCCGGGCGGCCCCCGGCCCTCCCCGGGCGACCTCGTCGGAGAGCTCGCCGACGTCGATCCGGTCGTCGGCGAGGACGATCGCCCGGCGGATCTCGTTCTCGAGCTGCCGGACGTTGCCCGGCCAGGGATAGGCTCCGAGCCGGTCCATGGCCGCCCGCGTGAGCTTCACCTTCTTGCCGAGCGCGTGCTTCTCGACGAAGTGGGCGGCGAGGAGCGGGATGTCCTGCGCCCGCTCGCGGAGCGGCGGGATCCGGATCGACACCACGTTGAGGCGATAGAAGAGGTCCTCGCGGAAGGTGCCCTTGGCGACCATCGCCTCGAGGTCGCGATGCGTCGCGCCGATGATGCGGACGTCCACCCGACGCACCTTCTCGCCGCCGACCGCGCGCACTTCCCCGTTCTGCAGGACTCGGAGGAGCTTCGTCTGCATCGCGAGCGGCATCTCCCCGATCTCGTCGAGGAAGAGCGTGCCGCCGTCGGCCACGTCGAAGAGCCCCGCACGCGTGCTGGATGCGCCGGTGAACGCGCCGCGCACGTGGCCGAAGAGGGTCGACTCGAGCAGCGTCTCGGGGACCGAGGCGCAGTTCTCGGAGACGAAGGCGCGCGACGCCCGCGCGCCGTTCGCGTGGATCGCCCGGGCGACGAGCTCCTTGCCGGTGCCCGACTCGCCGACGAGCAGGACGGGGACGTCGCTCGCCGTCACCCGGTCGACGAGCTTGAGCATCGCGCGCATCGGCTCGCTGCGCCCGGCGATCTCGTCGTAGCGGAAGCGCGTGTCCTCGCCCTGCGCGAGCTCGGAGCGGATCGCCGTCAGCTCGGCTTCGCGCGCGCCGAGGTCGGCCGCGAGGCGAGCGTTCGCCCGCTCGGCGCGGCGCACCGCGCGGCGGAGCAGCGCCTGATCCCGCGCGTCGGCGATGGCGAGGGCGGCCTGGCTCGCGACGAGGCGCACCCACGCGAGCTCGCCCGGACCGAAGGCCCCGCGCCGCACGCGGTCGTCGAGGTAGACGACCCCGAGGACGTCGCCGCGCGCGACGAGAGGAACGGCGAGCACGCTCCGCAGGCGCAGGGCGTGCACCGACGCGTGCAGGTCGCCGATCTGCGCGAAGGCGTCGGTCGCGTTCACCGGCTGCCCCTCCTCCATCGCGCGCTTCGCGAGGCTCGTGGAGAGCGCGAGCTGCTCGCCGCGGAGATCACGCCGCGCGAGGTTGCGCGCCGCGCGGACCGCGAGCCTGCCGTCGGGCGCGCGCAGGAGGAGCAGTCCGCGCTCGACCCCCGTCCAGAGGACCATGGTGTCGAGGACCTGCTCGAGCAGCGGGCGGAGCCGCTCGCGCGACGACAGCGAGCGCACGATGCGTTCGAGCTGCTCGACCTGCCCCGGATCGAGCGCCAGGGGCCGGCTCGACGCCGCCGCCTCGGACGACGCATGACCGCCGGGGCGAGCCCACGCGACCTCGCCGAGTGATGCACGGTGCTCGGGCGGCGTCCCCGCGCGGAGCGCCTCGACCGCGGACCGAAGCGCGCCATCGAGCCTCCGCGCCGCGTCGCCGTCGCCGATCTCGCGCGCGAGCCGAGCGGCCGCAGCCAGCGCAGGGCCACGCGACGCGAGCGGCGCGGGCACGTCCACGAGCGCGACGATCTCCGCCACGGTCCGGGACGCGGCCGGCGACGACGCCCTCGACGTCGCGGCGCGCGCGCCCCACCACTCCCATCGTGTCGCCGCGGATCGACCGGCGACGCGCTCGTCGATCGCCGCCGTCTCGATCGCGCCCTCGTGGAGGAGCACGCGCGCGGCTGCGCGGATCCGATCTTCGTCGTTCGCGCTCCCGAGCTCCTCGGCCGCGAGCCGCGCCTCGTCGCGCGCACGCGCATCGCCCTGCGGGCGCGTCTCGACGATCGCCCATCGCGCGTAGGCCGCTGCGCGGGCATCGCCCGATGCGAGCGCACGTGTCCGCGCTTCGCCCGCCGCGAGATCCGCGTCGTGCTGCGCTCCCACGAGCGCGAACGCCGCCGCGCGCGAGAGGTGCGCGCGCGCAGCGAGCGTACCGCGACCGAGCCGCTCCCAGAGCAGCGCCGCGCGCCTCGCCGCCTCGAGCGCGTCGCCGATGGCGCCCTCGTCGACCGCCGCCGCGGCGAGGCCGGTGAGGTACGTCGCCTCCTCGATCACCGCGCCCGCGCGCGTGGCGAGATCGACGGCGGAGCGGAAGGCCGCGACGCTCGCCCGGGCGCGCCCGCGTGCGTGCTCGAGCATGCCGCGCGTCCCCTCGAGCCTCGCGTGCGCGAGCGGGCTCGAAGGCTCACGCGAAGCGAGCGCGACGATCGACAGGCCGCGCTCGAAGTCGCCGCGCGCGTACGCGACGAGCGCGCGCACCTCCGCGGCCGCGCCGCCGCGCGCATCGCCGAGCTCGGCCTCCGCGCGATCCACCTCGCCCGCGTCCCAGGCGAGCCGGGCGAGCAGCGCCCGCGCGGCGTCGCGGATCGACGGCGTCTTGGAGGTCGACGCGGCTCGAGCCGCCGCCGCGGCGAGCGCGAGGTCGCCCCGCCGGCGTGCGATCTCTCCACGGAGAAGCGTCGCCTCGCCTCGATCCTCGGGCGCACGACCCACGGCGGCGAACGCGCGGCCGATCTCTCCGCGCCGCACGAACGCCGACGCGAGATCGAGGGCCACCGAAGGCGGAGCGCCCTCGATGTCGATGGCTTCCTCCGCGCGCGCCAGCACCGGCTCGTCCGGACGCGGAGCGAGGAGGGCGCGGGTGAGCGCGAGCCAGTCGCGCGCGTCCTCCGCGGGCGCGGGCGCGGACGCGCGGCGAGCGGCGTAGAGGACGTCGTCGGTCGTCCACGCCTCCGGCGGAGCGATCTCGCAGAGCGCGAGGAGGCGATCGGCGAGCGCGCCCTCCGGATCCTCGGGGACCGGCCAAGACGCGGCCGACGGCCCGACGAGCGCGACGATCCAGCGCGCGACCCCGAAGGGATCGAGCGGCGCGATCGGCTGGCCCGCCGACCTCTCCTTTCCGTTTCCGCGCGCGAGCTTCGCCGCGAACGCGGTCGCCTCGGCGAGCCACGCGCGAGCCGCCCCCTCGATCCGCCGATCGATCTCCGCTCCCGCAGCGACGTGCGCGCCCCGCGCGGCGAGATAGGCCCTCCGCACGCGCGCCCGACGCTGCGCGATCGTCTCGCCCGGCTCCTCGCGTGCGCCGAGCACGCGCGCCGCCTGCGCCGCCACCCACGCCGCCGACGGCCGCGCGCCGGGCGACGGCGACGTCAGCGCGAGGGCCCACGTGCCGACGACGTCGTCGGACGACGGCCCGAGGATCTCGGAGAGCGTCACGCCGAGCGCATACAGATCCGCCGCCGGCGTGGCGGGCTCTCCGCGCTTCACCTCGGGCGCGAGGTAGTGCGGCGTCCCTCCGGTCGCCTCGTCGCCGTGCTCGCGCGCGAGATCGAGATCGATGAGCGTCGCGCCCCGGTCGCCGACGATGACGTTCGCCGGCTTCACGTCTCCGTGACGCACGCCGACCGCGTGGAGCTCGTCGAGGCCGCGCCCCACGCCGAGCGCCACAGTCGCTGCGAGCCGGCGTCGCCCGGCCGCGTCCGCGTGCGCTTCGATGCGCGCTGCGAGCGGCTCACCTTCGACCCAGCGCGTGGCGATGTACGCGCGGCCCTCGGGCGTGATCCCGGCGTCCAGCAGCTCGGGGCCGAAGCGCCGTGCCAGACGTGCGACGAGCGCGCCCTCGCGGCCGAGCCATGCGTCGTCGCTGCGCGCGATCTTCAGCGCCGCGACCGTGCCGTCCGCACGCACCGCGCGGAACACGGTCCCGGTCGTGCCCGCGCCCACGCGGACCAGGTCACGCCACGGGAATGCCAACTCCGGTGACGTCTTCGGCTCGGGAGAGCGCGCGCGGCTCACCCATCGATCAAAGCCGAATCCGGCGCACCGTCAACTGCGGTGTCAGACCCGGATGCCGTTCTCGGCCCGGTGCTTCCACCACTTGTACGCGAGATAGGCGGCCGGCACGGCGGCCACGGCGCCGGCGAAGGGCGCGATGAAGACGCCCGCGGCGACGGCGCCGGCGGTGGCGGCCCCCGCGGCGATCCCCTTCTTGCGGTTCTCCTCGAGCACCTCGGTGCGCGTCTTGCTCATGATGGAAAGGAGGGTAAGCCCCGTTCAGGGGCTCCGCAACGGCGTGCCGCGAGCCTGCGAGCGGACCCAGCGGGCGAGCAGCTCGATGTCGGCGGCGCTCATCTCGCCCTCGAACCGGGGCATGTGGCCCTTCCGCGCGGGATCGAGCGCCCCTTCGCGGTAGGTGGCCTTCGACGAGGGGTTCGCGATCTGCGCCTGCACCCACGCGAGCGAGCCGTAGCCCGAGAGCTCCGGCGCGAGCCCGGTGCCGCCCTCGTCGCCCTCGCCACCGTAGGTGTGGCATGCGGTGCAGCGGGTCGTGACGATCTTCCTGCCGAGCTCGAGGTCGGGCGGCTTCACCCCGGTCGCGCCCTCGCCCTCGCTCCACAGGAACGCGGCGACGGCCTTCTGCTCTTCCTTGGGCATCGGCTTCCACGACTCCTCGGCGTCCTTCGGCTTCACGGCCATCGACGGCATCTCGCCCTTGTAGGGCGTGCGCCCGAAGCGCGCGTCGCCGTCGGGGTCGTGGAGCATGTCGAGGATCCACGCCTCGGTGCTCCACCCGTCGAGCTTCGGCGCGTTGCGGTCCTTCTCCGAGCCGTGATCCCCGAGCGTGTGACAGCTGGCGCAGTGCTTGTCGAAGAGCTCCGGTCCGCGCGTCTCCGGATCGCGCCGCAGCATCGCGAGCGGGCCGTCGGGCGGCACGCCGTCCATCGCGATCCGGTTCGCCGCCGCGGCGCGCTCGTCGGCCTTCGTCCGTTCCTTCTGGAAGCCGGGGTCGTGCGCGTCGTCGCGCATCGCCTGCGCCGTGAGGAGGCCGGCGCCGAGCGCGATGAACGCGAGCGGCGCGATCGGCTTCAGGCGCGCGCGGAGCGCGGTGGTCGGCGCGCGATCGAAGAGCGGGAGCGCGAACAGATAGAGGCCGATCACCGCGGGCAGCACGACGGTGCCGACGATCTCGAGCGGACCGTGGAAGTACTTCAGCAGCTGGAAGAGACCGAGGAAGTACCACTCGGGGCGCGCCGGATAGTCGCTCGCCGGATCGGCCGGCGCGTCGAGCGGCGCGCCGTGCTCGCGGAGGGCGAGCGCGAAGACGATCCCGAGGACGAAGACGGCCGCGAACACGTCCTTCGCGAGCTGCGCCGGATAGAAGGCGTCGACCTTCGCGAGATCGGCCTTCGCCGAGGGCGTGACGCCGTGCTTGCGGAACAGCGCGACGTGCACCGCCGCGAGCAGCGCGAGCAGCGCGGGGAGCACGCCGACGTGGAGCGCGTAGAAGCGCGTGAGCGTGAGGCTGCCGTACTCGGGGCCGCCCTGGAGGATCCGCTGCTGCGCGTCGCCGACGATCGGGATGGTCCCGGCGATGTTCGTCGCGACGCGCGTCGCCCAGTAGCCCTTCTGGTCCCACGGGAGCAGATAGCCGGTCAGCGCGAAGCCGAGCACCAGCGCCATGAGCACGAGCCCGATCCACCACGTGACCTCGCGGGGCTTCTTGTACGCGCCGAAGGCCGCGACCTGCAGCAGGTGTGCGCCGAGCAGGACGACCATCGCCTGCGCGCCGAAGTGGTGCAGGCCGCGCACGAGCCAGCCGCCCGCCTGCTGGAACTGGATGAAGTGGACGCTCGCCCACGCCGTCTTGTCGCTGGGCGCGTAGCTCGTCATCAGCGCGAGGCCCGTGACGACCTGCACGACGAACATCGCGAGCAGCGCGCTGCCGAAGACGTACGCCCAGCGCGCGCCGCCCTTGATCGGCTCCTCGAGCGCGTGGGCGAGGAGCTTGCGATACCCGGTCCGCTCGTCGAAGAAGTCGCCGAGCCGGCTCACGTCTCCACCCTCTCGTGGATGCCGATGCGGAACCGGCGGAAGTCCACGACGACGACGCCGTTCTCGATCTTCGTCGCGAGGGGGTCCATGTCGCGGGGCGAAGGACCGCTCTTGCGCTTGCCGTCCGCGTCGAACGCCGAGGTATGACACGGACACGCGAACGTCCCTCCGCCGCCGACGACCGCGTTGACCGAGCAGCCGAGGTGGGGGCAAACCGCCGAGAACGCGAGGACCTGGCCACCGCGCTTCACGAGCCACACGCTCCCGAGCTCGACGCCGCGCTCGATCGTCCAGGCGTCGCGCCGATCGTCGACGATCGCGACGCGCTTCGGCTCGCCCTCGCGGAGCTGGTCGACCGCGAGTGTCGGGATCCACCGACCGGTGCTGCCTCGTGCCCTCAGCGGCGAGAGCACGAGCGCGGCGGCGGGGCCCGCAGCCCCGGCCGCGATGGCGCAAGTCCCCGCGCATGCGGCGAGGACGAGCGCGCGACGTCCCTTCTTCGGTTGGCTGGGAGGTGTGCTCATGTCGTCTTTCGGTCGGATGGATGCATCGTACAGCGATCTTGTTCCCGCTCGCGCTTGGGTGCTTCTGCTCGAGCTGGGCTATACTGTCTCCCAGGGCTGGGGCTTCTCTTCTCTGGGAGCGATGGGCCAATGAACGTTCGCAACGTCCTCTTGTCGGGCGCCGCACTGACCGCTGTTCTCGTCGCGACCGCGTGCGGGTCGTTCACCGATTCCCTCTTCGGTGAGGGCGACGGCGACGACAACAACAACGGCGGAGGGTCCTCGAGCGGCGGCCTCTTCGGCGGCAACGGCAACGGTGACGGCGGCGGCGACGGCGGAGAGAAGCCGTGCGTGGGGCTCTGCCAGCAACAGGTGAAGTGCCCGGGTGGACTGACGACGTCGCTGAGCGGCACGGTCTTCGATCCCGCCGGCAAGGTACCTCTCTACAACGTGCTCGTGTACGTCCCGAATGCGCCCGTCGCGCCGATCACCACCGGGGCGTCGTGCGATCGCTGCGGCAACGTCTCGGGCGATCCGCTCGTCACCGCGCTCACCGACGCGAAGGGGCAGTTCAAGCTCGAGAACGTCCCAGTCGGCAAGGACATCCCCGTCGTCGTCCAGATCGGCAAGTGGCGTCGCCAGTTCACCGTGCCGAACGTCGGGCAGTGCGTGGACACGCAGCTCGACGCCGCCAACACCCGCATGCCGCGGAACCAGGCGGAGGGAGACCTCCCGCAGATGGCGATCGCGAGCGGCAACGCCGATCCGTTCGAGTGCCTGCTCACGAAGATGGGCATCGACAAGGCAGAGTTCACGCACGACACCGGCACCGGTCGCGTCCACTACTACCGCGAGAACGGCGTCGACACCGAGAGCTCGAACGCTCCGGCTGCCTCGACCCTCTACAACAACCTCGCGAAGATGAAGTCCTACGACATCATCTTCCTCCCGTGCGAGGGCTCGGAGCGCAACAAGCCGGACGCGGCGGACCAGAACCTCGTCGACTACACGGCCGTCGGCGGGCGCGTGTTCACCACGCACTACGGCTACGCATGGCTCCACCTCGGCGCGCAGCCGTTCCCCACGACGGGCAACTGGCAGCCGGAGCAGCAGCCCGATCACTACGACACGCCCCTGCCGGTCACGATCAACCAGGGCTTCCCCAAGGGCGCGGCCTTCGCCCAGTGGCTGGTCAACGTGCAGGCATCTCAGACGCTCGGCACGATGGACATCATCGAGTCGCGCCACGACCTCAACTCGGCGAGCGATCCGCCGTCGACGACGTGGATGACGACGACCCAGATGCCCGGCCCGAACGCCAACGCGACCATGCACATCACCTTCAACACGCCGATCGGCGTGGCCGAGGACCAGCAGTGCGGGCGCGTCGTCTACAGCGACTTCCACGTCTCGGCGGACGCGAAGGTCCCGAACAAGAAGTTCCCCTCGTCGTGCAAGGACGGCGACCTCACGCCGCAAGAGAAGGCGCTCGAGTTCATGCTCTTCGACCTGTCCTCGTGCATCCAGAGCGACAAGGTCCCGCCGAGCGCTCCGCCTCCGGCCGGCGGCGTGCACTGAGGTTCCTCCTCGCGGTGGCGCTCGTGGCCTGCCGGTCGAACCCGGCAGCGCCGCCGCCGCCGCGCGTCGACGCGGCGGCCCCCGCGGTCGCGGACGCATCGCTCGACGTGGAGCCCCCAGCCCCTCCACCGCCGGCCGAGCGCCCCATCGGTCCCTACGAGCTCCCGCTCGAGGGGAAGCGACAGGTCTACTACGTCGTCTCGAGGACGACGAAGACGCCGGCGCGTCTCGTCGCGAACCTCCACGGCGTGTGCAACCCGCCGGGCTACGCATGCGGTCACTGGATCGAGAGCGCGGCGCGTGTCGGCTTCCTCGTCTGCCCCGAGGGGAACTCGACGTGCGGAGGCGCGGGCGGCCCGCCGACGTGGACCGAGCCCGCCACGAAGATGGATGCCGATCTCGAGAAGGCGATCGCGATCGTCTCCGCGCAGCATCCCGGCGAGGTCTCGCGCGACGGCGCGGTGCTCACCGGCTTCTCACTCGGCGCGTATGCCGCCGCTCGGATCGCCCAGGCGCACCCGGGGCGCTGGCCGTACCTCATCCTCACCGAGGCGAACGTCCCGCTCGACGCCAAGCAGCTACGCGACGCGGGCGTGAAGGCCGTGGCCCTCGTAGCCGGCGAGCTCGGCACGCAGGTCGCCGGCGAGCGGCAGACGGCGCAGAGGCTCGAGAGGCAGGGCTTCCCCGCGCGCCTCTGGGTGATGAAGGGCGCCGGCCACCACTACTCGGCCGACGTCGACACGATCATGGGCGAGGCGCTCGCGTGGGTCCTCTCCCACGAATGATCCCCTCGCGCTCGAGCAGCGCGCCGAAGGCTCGGTAGGCGTCTCCGCGACCGAGCTGCACCAGGTGACCGCCGGCGATGGTCAGCATCTCGCAGTCGAAATGGCGGGCGATGCGCGACGCGTGCGCGGTCGGGGTGATCCGATCATTTTCCGCCGCGACGACGAGGGCGCGCGTCTTCGGCACGCGCAGCGGCCTCGCGAGGGGGCTCGCGATCCAGTTCGCCTTCTCCAGCGCCGCGTGCTGCGCCTCCGCCTCGACGCCGGCCCCGAGCCTCCCCTGCTCGCGTGCGAAGTCGGCGACGGATGCGAGCGGGATCATCGGCACGACGAAGTCGAACGCGTCGCTCAAGGTCGCGAGGAGCGAAGACGTGTAGCCGCCGAGGCTCACGCCGATCAAGCCGACCGCCGGCGCGCCTCGCGCGCGGAGGAACCGTGCGAGCCCGACGATGTCCGTCGCCGCCTGACGGAACCCCTCGTTCGTGAGCCGCGGATCGGCGCTCGGGAACGGCGGCGCGCCCCTGCGTGCCCCGGCGCGCTGCGCATGGAACGGCAGCACCGGCAGCGCGACGTCGAGCCCCCGCCGTTGCATCCACGCGATCGGCCACGCCGCCTCCTCGATGACGTAGTAGCCGCCGAGGTAACCGTGGATCGCGATCACCGCGGGACGGCTGCCTCCCGCGAGGAACAGGCGCGCGCGTGCGGTGCGGTTCTCGACGTTCGCGAGGTACTTGCCGGCGACGTCCGCGAGCAGCGGCTCGAACGTGCTCGACCACGACGCGTCGTACACGCCGGGACGGACCTCGCGGAGGCTCGGCTCGATCGCGCCGGGGTCGTCGAAGAAGCGCTCGTGGAGCTCGGCGTAGGCGCGATGGATCGCGGCGAGCACATCCATGCGCTCCGCATGCGTCAGCTTCTCCGCCCGCGACCGATCGCGCGCGCCGTGCGCGTGCATCGCGGCCACCACCGCGCGATCGACGACCGCCGCGGCCGATCCGAGGACCTTGTTCCAGGGCGACATCCAACCCTCATCCTAGCGCGTGATACGCTCGGACGCGTGAAGCTGGCCGCGAGCGCCATGCGCGAGGTCTACCGTCGCGAGCTCCTCCCCGAGCGCGTCCTCTGGTGGCTCGCGGCCGAGGGCATGCGCGACTGGTACCGCGTCCTCGACAGGCGCCTCGCGCCTCATCTCGAGCGCGACTCGAAGGAGCTGCTCTCGGAGCTCAGCATCCGGATGTTCCAGCGACGCGGCGAGGTCCTCGGCGTGCGCGGGCGCGATCTCGCGCTCCTCATGGGGGCGCTCTACCGCATCGATCGCGCCCCGAAGGCGGCGTGGATCTTCCGGGGGCTCGGCGGACCGGCGCGCAGCCTCGGCGAGCGGGCGCGCGCTCGGCTCCTCCTCTCGAGACGGCGCACGTTCGAACGCTGGAACGAGGTGGCGACGCACCTCGGCGAGCTGCTCATCGTGCTCACCGAGGACCTCCCGCCGCATCTCGAGCACGCACGGAAGATCCTCGGCGACATCTGCTTCGACGCAGGCGCGAAGTACGCCGCGCGGGTGAAGGAGGCGCTCTCCATCCGCGACGACGCGCCGGACGCGCCGCGCCTCGCGATGGAGGTGCTCCGGATGAGCGAGTACGTGTTCCGCGTGAACCCCGAGCACTGGTCCTCGAGCGACGGCACCTCCGGCTGGCTCGAGGGCACCGCTTGCCCCTGGTACACACGCCCGGGCTGGAACGGCGCGCACTGCGGGATCTTCGGTCAGTTCCAGTCCGGCATCGCCTCCGTGTTCGGCCTCCGGTACCACCTGTCGAAGACCATCCCGAAGCACGGCGGACACACGTGCCGGATCGACGTGAAGCCCATTCCGCTGCGCATCAAGCAGAAGGAGAGCGCGGTCTCGTGAGAGCGTGCATCATCGGAGCCGGCTCGTCCGGCATCGCAGCAGCCAAGGCCCTGCACGATCGAGCGATCGAGTTCGACTGCATCGAGAAGAGCGATCGCGTCGGCGGCAACTGGGTCTTCGGAAACAAGAACGGGATGTCGAGCGCGTACGAGGGCCTCTACATCAACACCTCGCGCGACCGCATGCAGTACGTCGACTACCCGATGCCGCGGTCGTATCCCGACTTCCCGCATCACACGCAGATCGCGGCGTACTTCGAGTCGTACGTCGATCACTTCGGGTTCCGCAGGCACATCCAGTTCGAGACCGGCGTCGACCACGCCGCCCTCGAGGCCGGGCGCTGGCGCGTGCGCCTGTCGAACGGCGAGACGCGCACCTACGATCATCTCCTCGTCGCCAACGGTCATCACTGGGATCCGCTGATGCCGGACCCGCCGTACCCCGGCAGTTTCGACGGCGTGCAGCTCCACGCGCACCACTACAAGTCGAAGGACGAGCTGCGCGGCAAGCGCGTCGTCGTCGTCGGCATGGGCAACAGCGCGATGGACATCGCCGTCGAGTCCTCCGAGGTGGCGAAGGCGACGTATCTCTCGGCGCGGCGGGGCGTCCACGTCATCCCGAAGTACATGTTCGGGCGACCGCTCGATCAGTTCTTCACCAGCGCGCGCATCCCCTGGCCCGTCCGTCAGAAGGTCGGCGAGATGATCCACAGGCTCGCCGTCGGCGACATGGAGCGCTACGGCCTTCCGAAGCCCGATCACCGGATCGGCGAGGCGCATCCGACGATCAGCGGGCGCATCCTCGATCGCCTCACGCACGGTGCGATCACCCCGAAGCCGAACGTCGCCGAGCTGATGGGCGATCGCGTGCGCTTCACCGACGGCTCGGTGGTGGAGGCCGACGTCATCGTCTGGTGCACGGGGTACAAGGTGACGTTCCCGTTCTTCGATCCGTCGTTCATCGCGGCGAAGGACAACGAGCTGCCCCTCTTCCTCCGCGTCTTCCACCCCGAGCATCCGCAGCTCTCGTTCATCGGCCTCTTGCAGCCGCTCGGCGCGATCATGCCCCTCGCCGAGGCGCAGGGGAAATGGATCGCCAGGTACCTCCGCGGGGAGTACGCGCTCCCGTCGCGCGCGGAGATGGAGGCGCACATCGAGGCCGACAACCGCGCGATGCGCGCCCGCTACGTGAGCTCGAAGCGGCACACGATGCAGGTCGACTTCGACGACTACCTCCTCGAGCTCCAGAGGGAGATCCGCGCCGGCGGGAAGCGCGCGCGGCGCGCGAGCTGATCAGGGAGCGGCGAGGACGACCGCGCTCGCTGCGCCCTCGAGCGCCGTCGTGACGACGACCACGCGTGCACCGCCTCGCTCGAGCAGGGCCACGGCGGCATCCATCGCGTCGAGCGACTCGAGGGCGATCGTGCCGTCGCGCACGAAGAACGCGTCCACGTCCGTGACCTCGACGCGCGCGTCCTCGAGCGCGGCCATCACCGCCGCGGCCTCTGCATCCGTGTCGTCGTCCGGCCGGATGCGAAGGAACTGCCCGTGACCGATGACGCGCACGCCCGGTCGACCGGGGGCGCGATCATCGCGCCGATCCAGGCTGGTGCTCCTCCCCATACGTCCGAATATCTCGGGGAGGAGGCAGCCGGGCCATGGTCATTTGTTGGCTCGTCAGGTCGTCGTCTCTGCGAGCGCCGCGGGCGCCGGCGGGACGACGGCCGGGAAGACGAGGTCGAAGCGCGTTCCCTTCCCCTGCTGCGTCGAGCAGACGATGCTGCCCTTCAGCAGGTTGGTCATGATGTTCTTGGTGATCGCCAGCCCGAGACCCGTGCCGCCGCGATCGCGGCCGGACGTCACGAACGGCTCGAACAGTCGGGCGAGGATCTCCGGAGCGACGCCGCGCCCGTAGTCCTCGACCTCGATCCGGTACGCCTTCGCGCCCGCGGGGCCACCGAGAGTGGTCTCCTGGACACGGATGTCCAGCTTCCCGCCTTCGTCGCCGTACGCGTAGCGCATCGTGTTCTGCAGCATGTTGATGAGCACCTGCGAGAGGTGCCCCGGGTAGCCCGTCCACTGCATCGGCGTCTCGGGTGCGTCGAGCTTCACCTCGAGCTGCCGCTTGCGCGTCTCGGGCCGCATGGTGTCCAGGCAGTCGTTGATGACCGCCACGAGATCGAGCGTCGCGCGATCGTCGGAGAGCTGGTTGGCGGAGAGCTGCTTGAAGCTCCTCACCAGCTTGCTCGCGCGCTCGAGGTTCTTGCCGAGCAGCTCCGACGCCTCGCGGATGTCGGCGAGCAGATCGGCCGGCGCGTCCGTCGACGCGAGCTCGCCCATCAGAGAGCTCATCATCGAGTTCGCCGTCGTCGCGACGCCGAGCGGCGTGTTGATCTCGTGAGCGACGCCGGTGACCATCGACGCGATGCTCTGCATGCGCTCGATGTACATCTGCTCCTTCAGGAGCTTCTCGCGCGCGACGCGCTGCTGGAGCAGCAGCGCGCCGTAGGCGATCCGCCAGTTCTGCATGAACAGGACGAGATCGCCTTCGAGCGACAACGACATCTTGTCGCCTGGGCGGTGGTCGACGACGAAGCCGCCGTGCACCGCCGCGTCCGATCCCTCGACCTCGACGGTGAAGGGCAGGACGTAGGCGCTCTCGCCGCCGATCTCCTCGCCAGGACGCAGGCTGCTCGACGGGAACGAGTGCTCGTGCGCGCGCGCCACGAGCGCACGGAGCGCCTCGTCCTCGTTGTCCGTCCCGTTGATGTCGCGGACGAAGCGGATCCGCGTCGAGTGCTTCAGCTCGAGGAACTTGAGCCCCTCGTTCATGAAGATGAGCAGATCGTCCGAGCTCGAGACGGTCTGCAGCGCCGACGTGAAGCTACGGAGCTGGCGGCCGAAGGCGAGGAGCGTCTCGATGTCCTGCGAGCTGCGGAGGCACGCGCGGATCGTCGAGAAGAGCCGATCGGCCGTCACCTCGGGCTTCGCGAGGTAGTAGTCGATGTCGTAGTCGTTGATGACCTGCTCCTCCGGCGCGGCGCCAGGCTGGCCCGTGCGCAGGATGATGCGCAGCGAGCTCGGCAGGTTCTGTCGAATGTGCTGGCAGAGCTCGAGGCCCGCCGTCGGCGTCTCCATGACGACGTCCACGAGCGCGACCTGGAACGTCGAGCCCGCGTTCGAGCGAAGCAGCTCACGCGCCTGCGCCGCGCTGTAGGCGCTGGTCAGCCGGAACGACCGGCCGCGCCACTTGCGGCGACGCAGCGCGAGTTGCGTCACGCCATGGACATCCTCCTCGTCGTCGACGAGGAGGACGTTCCAGACTTCGGGCTCGCTCACTGCTTCTGCGCGATGGTCCAGAGGGGGCGGGCCGAGGCGAGCATGCCGTGCACGGCCTCGACGGTGAAGTCGGGCGCCGGCCAGACCGCGGGCGTCGTCATCGCGTACGCGGCGGGCAGGCCTCCGCGCGGCGCGAGGGCGAGCATCGCCTTGCCGTCCACGTAGTGAAGCGTGTCGCCCTCCTCGTTGAGGACGTTCCCCGGCGCCTTGCTCAGCGCCTCGAAGGTGGCGTCGCTCGTCGCGCGGTCCGCGAAGATGCCGGTACCGACGGCCTCGGCATCCGCTCCGATGCCGAATCGCCATCCGTGGTTCGACTCGTTGCACTCGATCCGGCGGCCCTTCGAGTCGGTCGCCATCCGGGTGAGGAGCACCTCGAGCGTCTTCTTGAACGCATCGCGCGACCCCATCGAGTTGATGAGCGCGCGCGAGAAGCGACCCGTGTTCTGGTTCACGAGCGAGGGGAAGTACTCCTTGATGGCGCACTTCACGACGGAGTAGAGCTTCTCGTCGGTCGCCTCGGTCTTCGCGAGGTACGAGCTGATGTCGTACTTGTCGACGACCTCGCGCTCGGGCGCGCGGCCCGCCTGTCCGGTGCGGATGACGAGGCGGGTGACGAGGTTCTTCATCTCGTGACGGATGAACCCGCACAGCTCGAGACCGGCCTGGTCGCCATCCATGACGACGTCCACGAGCGCCAGCGCGATGCGCTCGGCCTCGGGGTTGGTCGTGAGGAACTCGAGCGCCTCCTTCTTGCTCTTCGCCTCGAAGAGCTTCACCGGCACGCCGTAGCAGTTCATGCGCTTCAGCGCGAGACGCGTGACCGCGAGGACGTCCGGCTCGTCGTCGACGACGAGCACGTTCCAGCACTTGGTGAACATGTGATGCCTCCTCCCTTGCGGCCTCGATCGCGAGGCCGACGTTCGCTCGAACCACGGAGCATGCGGTCGCCGGGGAACGCGTCGCACTCGCGCCGCGCGCCTCTCGTTCCGCCGGGCCACCCCCCAGTGCCCCGTGACCCAGGCTACTTGTCCCGCCGCAGGCCACCATACGGGAGATCCCGTACGGGCGACGGCACGCACGCCCGCGAGGCGTTCGCTCGCCTTTCTCGACGCGTAAGAAGCCACGCGGGAGCGCTCCACGGACGGGGTTAAGGGATTTCCCGTAGCGCCGCGATCCCCCGCACCGTGCGACACTGGATGGCAGTCACGATCTCTGGGGAGGGATGGGGATGTACCGAAGGATGACGGAGCGGGCCGCGCGCGCCCGGAGACACCTGCATGCGCTCGTACGAGACCTCGCGGTCCTCGACGAGCGCGGATGTTCGTCCATGACGGCAGGCCAGGTCGCGCGCGCGCTCTCCGACGCGTTCGGGACCGTCAGCAGCGTGCACAGGGCGGAGCTCACCAAGGACGGCTACCGCCTCGGGCTGTGCGAGGGGGCCGGATGGCCGGCGCCCGTGGACGTGAAGGCCGAGCTCGGCGCGCACTACCGCCGGCATGGCGAGCGCGCCGGCGCCTACGATCCCCTCCGCCCCGCCGTGGAGCAGCGCAACGTGGTGCTCGGAGAGCGCGAGCTCGCGCCCACGCGGAGCGCGGCCACACGCGACCTCTGCAAGCGCCTCGGCGTCGCCCACTTCCCGCAGATGCGCGTGCTCGTCTGCGACGGCTCGATGCTCCTCGCCTGGGTCGGTGCCACGCGCGAGGAGGACTTCTCCGATGACGAGCGGCGCCTTCTCCACGGGCTCGTTCCGTCGCTGCACGCGCGGCTCGGCATGCATCGGATGCTCGAGGCGGGAGCGGTGCAGGGCCTCGACGCGGCGGTCGACGAGATCGATGCGCCGGCGTTCATGATGACGGCGAAGCGCGTCGTCGCGCACACCAATGCGGCGGGCGCCGCCCTGCTCCGGACGAGGCGCGCGGAGACGCTCGCGCGCATCGATCAGGCGATCGATCGCCCCGAGCGCGGCTCGGGCGACGTCGGCAGACAGGTGCGCGCATGCGGCTCCGGCGCCCCGTTCTGGCTCGTCGTGCTCCGCGCAAGCCGGGCGCGCGGGCTCGTCGAGCTCGAGGACGCGTCTCGCCGGTGGAGCCTCACCCGGCGCGAGCGCGACGTCCTCGCGCTCGTCGCGCGCGGCCATGCGAACAAGGACGTCGCGACGAAGCTCGGATGCGCCGTCGCGACCGTGGAGATCCACGTGAGCGCGATCCTGCGGAAGGCCGGGGTCGACTCGCGCGCCCAGGTCGTGGCGCGGTTCTGGACAGGCGAGTGACCGGGGCCGGATTCGCGATCGGACGCGCGCGTGGGCCTTTCACGAACGGCCTCGTTCGGCGAAGATCGGATCGATGTCCGTCAAGAAGCGGAGGATCACCGTCCGGGGGATGCACGAGGTCGACGCGAGCGCATCGAGCTCGGACGCGCCGCCACCGCTGTCCTTGACCTGCCCTCCGCCGAGCTCGAAGCATGGTGCGGACGACGACGAGGCGGGGCCGCCCTCGATCGTCCCGGGCGCGCGCCCGCCGAAGGACGCGCCGAAGCGACGCGACACCTCGCGCGGCATCGCGCCTCCGGCGATCCCGTCCGCGTCCGGGCGCCGCTCGACGCGCCCGCCGCCGAAGAGGTGATCGCGCTCTGGCGCGAGCTCGCTACGGGACGTACGGGCTCGCCCCGGGCGCGATGATCTTCGCCGCGTGCCCGTGGAGCGTGATCTTGCGCCCGCCGCCCTCGACGTGGACGGTGGCGGTCTCCGTCCGGGAGACGCTCTCGTGCGGGCCGAGCATCACGACGAGCCGGTCGGGCGAGTCGGGCGCGATGTCGATGCCGACGAGGTGGCTCGTCGCATCGAGGAGCAGGCGCGCCGCGACGTCACCATGCAGGCTCGGTCGCGGGCCGTCGGCGCAGTGGACGAGGACCGTGCCGAGGGCGGGGTCGTGCGCGTAGCTCGTGGCGCGCTGCTCGGGAAGCATGGTGCGCATCGTATGCACGCCGCGCCCCCTCTGCCAAGCCAAGGGCCGCGGCGCGCCGACGCTCCGCGTCTCACTGCTGGAAGCAGTAGAGAGGCGAGACCCACGAGCAGATCCCGCCGGTGCACCACGCAGACCAGAAGGAGTTCGTCTGCGTCGCCACTCCCCAGTACGCGCCTCCGGTCGTGGCCGTCCAGTTGCTGCACGTGAGGCTCGCGCTCGCGAGCGTCCCGCTCTGGCTCGTCGCCGACCACACCGTTGCGTACCCGCCGCCGGCGCAGCTCGTGTTCCCCACCGGCGGAGCGCCGCCGAGCTCGGTCTTGTCGATGGCGTGCGCGAGGGTCCCGTCGACGAGATCGGCCCAGTCGTTCGCGACCACGGTGCCGTCGACGAGCACGTACGGAACCGTCGACTGGGTGAAGCGGGTCGACGGCGATCCCGTCGAGTCGCTGAGCCAAGCCTTGTACGTGCCCGGGAGCGCCGCAGCGTCGGCGAGGGCCTGACACTTCGCGTCGGCTCCGGCGAGGCCGCCGAGGTTGCCGTCGTACGTGGCGCTCGACACGAAGACCTTCTTGTTGGTCGAGCACGCGACCACGACCGACGCGACGTCGGCGCCGGCAACCGTCCCGGACGCCGTCGCGGGGCTCACGCTGCAGACCTCGCCGGCCACGCCGGTCGGCTGGGTCTTCACCGTGACGGCGTAGTCCTGCCCGCTCGCGATCGTGGTCGCGAAGCTGAAAGCGCCGTTGGCGTTCAACGTCAGATCATCGCCGGCGTTGTTCTGGAGGACGAGGCCGGTGCCCTGGAGGCCGGAGAGCGTCCCGCCGACCTTGTACTTGTTCGTCGCGCACGCGACGGCCAAGGTCACGTTCGCCCCCGCCATCGTCGCCTTCCCGCCGGTCACGGTGCACGTCTGCCACGGCGTCGTCGGTTGCGTGGGCACGGTGACGTCGTAGCCGGCGCCGCTCTCGACCTTCGTCGCGAACGTGTGCTTGCCGTTCGCGGAGGCCGCGAGGTCGTCCGCACCGTTGTTCTGGAACACGAGCCCGCTGCCGGCGAGGCCGGTCACGTCGACGCTCAGGTCGTACTGGTTCGTCACGCACGTGACCTCGACGTCCGTGACGTTCGCGCCCGCGATCGTGCCGCTCGCGCCCGCGTCCGCGCCGCCGTCGCCGCGCGTCACGGTGCAGGTCTGCCACTTCGCGGTCGGGTTTTGCTTCACGGTGACGGCGTAGGCCGCGCCGTTCGCGAGCGGCTTCGGGAACGCGAACTGCCCGTTCGCGTTGACCGTCACGGTGTCGCCGTCGTTCTGGAGGATGAGGTCCTTGCCGGCGAGGCCCTTCACCGTGCCCCCGACGGTGTAGAGGGTCGTGCAGTTGACGGTGATGCTGTCGACGTCGCCTGCCACGACGGTCCCGCTGCCGCCCGTCACCACGCAGCTCTGGGGCGGGCTCGACGGCTGCGTCTTCACCGTGACCTCGTAGGACGTACCGGCGGCGCGCTTGGTCGGGAACGTGACCTTCTGGGTCGCTCCGCCGGCCTGCGCGGTGACCGCGAGCTCCTCGCCGGACTTGTCGCGGAGGACGAGGCCGCTGCCCGTCAGGCCGACGACCGAGGCCGAAAGGCTGAACTGCGCCGGCGCGGAGCCGCCGTCCGTGGGCACGGACGCGTCGCCGCTCGTGGTCGAGCCGCCGTCGCCGGTGTCCGAGCCGCCGCCCCCGTCGGACCCACAGCCCGCGAAGAACGCGTTACCAGCCACGACGACGAGAGCTCCGGTGCACAGAGAGACAAATTTCCGCATGGTGATCACCGTATCCGTAGCCCGTCACGCGTGACTAGGGCCTTGTTCTCGGCGCGTTCATGCGCGTTTGGTCAACGCGCCCGCCGCCGCGAGGAAGCGGCCGCGCGCGAAGGCGTGATCGACGATCGGTGGGGGATAGTGCCGCGGCGGGCTCGGCGCATCCCAGGGATGATGAATGTACTTTGCATCCACATCGGCGAGCTCGGGAACCCAGCGGCGCACCCAGGTACCCTCGGGATCGAAGCGTTCGCCCTGCCCGATCGGATTGAACACGCGGAACCACGGCTGCGCGTCGACGCCCGAGCCCGCGGACCACTGCCACCCGAGGTCGTTGTTCGCCCAGTCGCCGTCGGTCAGAAACCTGAGGTAGTGCGCCTCGCCCTCGCGCCAGTCGATCATCAGGTGCTTGGCGAGGAAGCTCGCCGCGATCATCCGCGCGCGGTTGGGGACGAAGCCCTCGGCGACGAGCTGTCGCGCGGCCGCGTCGACGACGGGATAGCCCGTGGTGCCCTCCTTCCACGCGGCGAGGCCCTTGGGATCCTTGCGCCAGCGGAAGCGCTTCCACTCTGGCTTGTACGGCCGCTCGAGGACCCCGGGATGGTGCCAGAGGACGTCGTAGGCGAGCTCGCGCCAGAGCAGCTCGTTCGAGAAGGACTGCCACGCGCGTCGTGAATCGAGGAGCGCGTCGTGCGCCGCGTTCCACACCGTGCGCACGCTGATCGTCCCGAACTTGAGGTCCTGCGACAGGCGGCTCGTGCCGTCCATGTCGAGACGGTCGCGCGTCTCGTGGTAGCTCGATGCGGGGCCGCGGAGGAACCTCCGGAGCCGCGCATGCGCCGCGGCCTCGCCGCCGGGGAGGATGCGCGGGTTCGGCGTGAGGCCGATGTCCGCGGGCGCAGGGATCGGCACCTCGCGGACGCCGCGCGGCAGCGCAGGGAGCGGAGGGAGCGATCGCGGCGCGCGGATCGGCCTGTCGACCTCCACGGTCTTCGCGAACGCACGGGCGAACGCGGTGAACACGGCGTAGGGCGTGCCCGAGCCGGTCAGCACCGCGCCCGGCTTCGCGAGGCGCTCGCCCTCGAAGAGCTCGAAGGGGATCGGCGCGAGCGAGGCGGCGATGCGCCGATCGCGCTCGCGGCCGAAGGGCTCGGTCCAGCGGTAGCCGACGACGCGGTCGACCGACAGCTGCCGCGCGAGACGCGGGACCACGTCGACGCTCCTGCCTTCCACCACGACGAGCCGCGAGCCGAGCCGCGCGATCGAGGCGGAGAGCTCCGCGATCGATGCGAGCAGGAACTGGATGCGATGCGGCGCCTCGCGCGCGCGGTCGGGCGCGAAGAAGAACGGGTCGAGCACGAACAGCGGGACGACCTCGCCGGCCTTCGCCGCGCTCGCGAGCGGCTCGTGATCGGCGATGCGAGGGTCCTTGCCCCGGAACCAGACGAGCGTGCGCATGCGCGAAGGCTCGTATTACTCTCGGGTGCCGTGCTCGTCACGATCCTCACGATCGCAGAGGTGCTCTACGTCGTCGCGCTGGCGACGTGGATCCTCTTCGAGAAGCGATCGCCGGCGGCGACGCTCGCGTGGATCCTCGCGCTCATCGCCCTGCCCTACGTGGGGTTCGTCATCTTCTTCTTCCTCGGACCGCGCCGGCTCGTACGCAAGCGCCTCAAGCACCGCCGCGCGCGCGGCACGGTGCGCGAGAAGGGGAAGCTCCCCGTCGCGAGCGGCGACGGGAAGGTCCCCGACCCGCGGATCGCGCAGCTCGGCCAGCTCGCCACGAGGGCCGGCGAGCCGCCCGCCGAGCGCTGCGAGGAGGTCGAGATCTTCCACGATGCGGCGAGCACGTACGACGCGATCGAAGCAGCGATCCGCGCGGCCAAGCACCACGTCCACGTCGCGTACTACATCTTCGACGCCGGCGAGGTAGGCCATCGCATGCGGGATGCGCTCGTCGCGAAGGCGAAGGAAGGCCTCACGGTGCGACTCCTCGTGGACGACGTCGGCTCGAGCGCGATGACGCGCGCGTTCGTCCGCTCGATCCGCGACGGCGGCGTGAAGCTCGCGACCTTCAACCCCGTTCGGTTCTCGCGCCTCCGGCGCCGCTTCGACTTCCGCAACCATCGCAAGATCGTCGTCTGCGACGGCGTCGTGGGCTTCACCGGCGGGATCAACGTCACCGACGACTACCTCCCGAGGGGCAACGTCCCGCCGTGGCGCGACACCCACGTGCGCATCGCGGGAGACGCCGTCCGCTGGCTCCAGCTCACGTTCCTGGACGACTGGCACTTCGCGACGGCGTACGTCCCGCGAGACGACGCCTACTTCCCGCCGGCGACCGGACGCGGCGAGCACCGCGTGCAGATCATGAGCTCGGGCCCCGACCGCGAGACGGAGCCGATCCAGAGGGCGTACTTCGCCGCGATGGGGCTCGCCACCGAGCGCGTGTACGTGACGACGCCCTACTTCGTCCCGGACGACGCGATCCTCCAGGCGCTCACCACCGCGGCGCTCCGCGGGGTCGACGTGCGCGTGCTCGTGCCGCGCCGGAGCGACTCGCTCATCGTCACCGCGGCGGCGCGCTCGTACTACGACACGCTCCTTGCGGCCGGCGTGCGCGTCTACGAGTACCAGCCGACCATGCACCACGCGAAGACGCTCGTGGTCGACGACTTCTTCGCCGCGGTCGGCACCGCGAACATGGACAACCGGAGCTTTCGCCTCAACTTCGAGGTCACCGCCGTCCTCTACGGCGAAGCACACGCGAGGGAGCTCGCAGAGCAGTTCAAGAGAGACCTGCGCCAGGCGAAGGAGATCAAGGCGCATTCGCGGGAGAAGCTCCCGCTCGGATGGCGCTTCCTCGAGAACGGCGCACGCGTCCTGTCGCCCCTGCTCTGACGAAAATCGTCACCCGCGCTGCACGATTTTTCCTCCACAAGGGATGGGACGCGCGCCGCACGGTCTCCGTGAAGGACGTCCACAGCGCGTTCACGAGGCACCCGAAGGTTCTCCACAGCTTGTCCCGCGGGGCCGTCTTGCGCGGTCTCCGCGCGCACCGTAGACGCGAAGCCACCATGCACCAGACGAACGTCGACCGCGCCCTCGCGGCCCTCGAAGAACGCCATGCGGACGATCCCGAGCGCGTCGAGCTGCTCCGGCGCACGCGACGCTTCAAGGCGAGCTGGCTCGAGCTCGCCGAGGCCCTGGCGGAGGTGAAGCGAGGCAAGCAGTGGGAGCGCTGGGGCTACGACTCGTTCGAGGCCTACACGAAGGGCGAGCTGAAGCTGCAGGCGAGCACCGTGGAGAAGCTGACCGGGTCGTACATGTTCCTGCACAAGCGCGCGCCCGAGGTGCTGACGCGCGATCCGCTCGATGCGCCGCTCCCGAGCTACCAGGCGATCGACTTCCTGCGCCGCGCGGAGGAGAGGGCGGAGGAGAACCCGCAGGCGGTCTCCGACGAGACGATGACCGACATCCGCAAGCGGATCCTCGAGGACGCGACGCCGGTCGCGACGGTCGCGAAGCTGTACAAGGACACGCTCTTCCCGGTCACCGCGGGCCAGAAGCAGGAGACCGACCGCAAGGCGATCAAGAGCACCGCGACGAAGCTCCGCGATCTGCTCGCGGATACGAGCGTGGTCTCGAAGCGCCTCGCGAGCACGGTGGGCGAGGCGCTCGACGAGCTCTTGAACGAGCTCGGCGCCGAGGCGAAGGCCGCCTGACGGGTCTGCTACGATGAGGGCGTGAGGCGGGTCGCGCTCCTCTTGCTCGTGCCGTGCGCATGCGCGCAGCTCACGGGCGTGGCGGATCTCCAGGTCGGGCCGGTCGAGGGCGTGGCCGCTCCGACACGAGACGGCGCTCCCGGCCCTGCCCCGACCGGCACCAACGTCCCGCCGATCGTCCCCGATGCGCCGTTCGACAACTGGGTCCCGGACGCCGCTCGCGACGTCCCGGTGGGCACGTGCGGTCTGCCGACGAACGACGCGTTCACGACGGTGCCGCCGCCACCGTGGCTCTTCCGCGGTAACGCCACGTTCGCGAATCCGGGCGTCCGGCTGACGCCGAGCGCAGAGACCCAGGGCGGCGCGTTCTACTGGAACGAGGGGTACACGTTCGACCGGTTCGACGTGACCTTCGGCTACGAGATCACCACCGATCCGGCGAGCTCGACGTACGGCCCCGGCGACGGGATGACGTTCGCGTGGATCTCCTCCGCGGAGGCGCCGCCGCTGAGCGGCACGGGCGGCGGCTTCGGGCTGAGCGGGCTCACCGGCTACGCCGTCGCCATCGACACGTACCAGAACCCCGAGTTCTCCGAGACCGCGACCCCGAACATCGCCATCAAGAAGACCGTCGACCTCTCGAACGTCGCGGCGACCGGTCCGATCGCTGCGCTCATCGACGGCAACGAGCACCTCGTGCGCGTGCGGCTCGCCGGCGGCAGCGTGACCGTCTCGCTCGACGGGGCCGACGTGCTCGGCCCCACGGCGCTGCCGGGCTACGTGCCCTACTCGGGCTACTTCGGCTTCACCGCAGCGACCGGCGGCGCCTTCGAGGACCATCTCCTCACGCGCGCCCACGTGCGGATCGGCACCAGCGGCCCCTGCGCGGTGCCCTAGTGGGGCTGGCGCCCCCTCATTTCGGCTTCGCCGAAATGAGCCTCCCCCCGCACATCGCCACCGGCCCGCGCGCCTCGCCTTCGGCGAACGCGCGCTGCGCGCGCGGCGGCGCGCTACACCTTGGAGGCGAATGGGAAGGCAGCGAAGAGGCGAGCGTCAGGGCATCGTGAGCTCGACGACGCTGATCGACGTCGGCGGCAGCTTCGTCTTCAGGTTCGAGCCCTCGACCTTCGCGTCGCCGGCCACGAAGCCCTGATCGCCGCCGGTGTAGACGAACGACTTCGCGCTCGAGGGCGCCGCGCAGCCGTTCAGCGCGATGCTCGCATCGAACGGACGATCCGCGCTGAAGTTCAGCGCGACGATCACCCACTTCTTTCCGGCCTCGTCGCGTGACGCATACAGCGAGACTCCGCTCGGCGACGTGGTCGGCACGATGCGATCGAGGAAGTGCCCTCCGTTGCCGTCGTAGTTGCGGTATGCACGGAACGCCCAGTAGGCGGGCTTCGGCTTCTTCGGGTACGTCCAGTAGAACGCGTGGCTGACGCCGAAGAGCGCGAAGCGCCCCAGCGCCTCTGCGAGCGCGACCGCACCGGCGACGTGATGCTCCGCGCCGAAGTTGTACTCGCCGATCTGGAAGCCCAGGCCGGGGTAGCTCGACGCGATGATGTCCTTCATCCGGGGGATGAGGTAGACGGCGTCCTGGATCCACGACTCGTCCGTATAGGTGCGGTCCCAGAGCGAGCGGGTGGTGCGGTAGCGGAGCTCGTTCGTGTTGCGATCGGTGCCGCCGCCGCCGTCGCCGCCGTCGCCGTCCGGCCCCTGCACGTTCTCGCCCTGCGGATAGATGTGCACGTCGAGGACGTCGAGGATGCGTACGCCCGTCTTCTTCTCGTGCTCGGCGAGCTTCTTCAGGTACCAGGCGAGCAGCGGCTCGTCCCCGTGCGCCTTGCGATCGGGCTTGGAGTGGAAGCCGGCCTTCGCGTCCTTGCCGCTGAAGAAGTAGCCGGGCCAGCCCCACTCCGCAGGGCCAGCGATGATCGCATCGGGGTCGGCCTTGCGCACCGCGGTGCCGAAGGCGATCGTCTTCTCGAGCAGCTCGTCGTACGTCGTCGGATCGGGATGGACGTCGCGATGGGTCGAGTCCCAGAGCGCGGGCTCGTTGTCGAGGATGTACTCGTAGATGACGCGCTTGCCGCGCTTCAGGTCGGCCTCGCGCAGCTTGGCGACCCATGCCCCGACGTCCTCGGGCGTGATCTTCACCGCCGCGCGGGTCGGCTCGCCGGGTTTGATCTCGGTCTTGCCGTCCGGCTTCTTGCCGTTGCCGCAGTCGGGCCGGTACTGGTCCGTCTTCTCCTGCGGGCCGAACGCGCTGACGGGGAAGGCGCAGCTCGTCGTGTCCTTCGCCACCCAGCCCATGATCGGGACGGTCACGGCGGCGCGTCCGCCCTTCTCCGCCGCCTTGGCGAGGAACTTGTCGACCGAGTCGATGTCGACGTTCTCCCAGAACCAGTCGTTGCCCGTGCTCCACGCGTTCCCGAGCTTCGGGTTGTAGCGGGTGGTCGTGTTGCCGCCCCAGCGATGCGCCGTCGCTCCGATGTCCTTCTCCGCATCGGCCCACGCGATGCCGAAGATCGTGGGGCTCACGGGCATGCCGCCGCTGGTGCACTGCACGGCCATCGGCGTGGCCGGGCGCATCTTGCCCGGCGCGATCGGACCGCCGACCTGACCGGCGACCGCTTCGGTGATCACCGAGGCGGCCGGAACCTGCACCTTGCCGCCGTCCGGCGCGACGATGACCGGGCCGACGGCCGCCGAATCGGGGGCGGCGGGCGTGTTCGTGTCCTTCTTTCCACTGCAACGGTCGCAACCGCCGAGCGCGGCGACGACAGCGAGGGTGAACGCAGGTCCGAGCGTCTTCTTGATCACGGGAGGTCTCCGGACAGGATGACCAGATCCGCGTACGCGCGCCAAGCAGCTTCGATCAGGTCGAGGCGCCGGGCGCGGGCGATGGCCAGGTCCCGCCGGGCGAGGAGCGCGCGGGTCAGGTCGATCTTGCCCGCCTTGAACCCCTCGACCGCCGCGGTGACGGCGCGCTCGAGCGCCGGGATGCCGTTCGCGTCGAGCTCGTCGAGCGCCGTCCGGACCGCGAGGATCGCGTCGCGCGCGGCACGGAGCCGCGTCTCGATGATCGTCCGGTAGAGCTCGAGCTGGCGGTTCGCATTCTCCCGCCCCTTCTCGGCACGGGCGATCTCGCCCTGGAACCGCCGCGTGATCGGGAACGTGATGACCGCGCCGCCGCCGAGACGAAGCTCGCCGAAGCCGCCGCCGCGCCCGGCGATGACCTCGAGCGAGACGGGCGGGATCTTCTCGCGCTCGTAGCGCTCGATGGACGCGTCCCAGTAGTGGCGCTCGGCGACGAGGCGCGCCACGATCGGCGTCCGATCGACGAGCTTCCCGATCTGCGCGTCGTCCCAGGTGGCCCGGAGGTTGGGCGGGGCGAGCGGCGTGCTCTCCGGCGGCGTGTCCACGCGCGGCGATCCGGTGACCTCTCCGAAGCGGGCCCGCGCCTGCGCCACGCGCACGATCGCCTCCGCCTTCTGCTGCACCCAGCGCGCGACCTCCGCCTCGGCGAGGCTCTTCTCGTAGAGGGTGGTGTCCTTCGCCTCGAAGCGTCCCTGGAAGTACTTCGCCTCGTCCCGCGCCGTCTGCTCGCCGGCGGCGGACTCGACGACGCGCTGCGCGCCGACGACCATCTCGCCGTACGCGCTCACCGCCGCGCCGGTCGCGAGCGCGCGCGCGTTGACGATCCCGATCTTGCGCCACGCGACGAGCCGCTCGGCCTCCTCGATGCGCTTGCCGCGCTGCCCGGCCCAGTCGATCGGGAAGTACGTGAAGGACATCGCCTGCACGATGCCGGTGCGCTCGCCGGCGATGGGCGTCGTCCAGCCGCGATCGATCTGGATCTCGGTGTACGGGTTGCCGAACGAGCTGACGCGCGCGCCGGCCATCTGGGCGTTCGCGACGCCGAGCTCCGCCTCCGCCTCGGCGACGACGATCGCCCGCGAGCGCGCGGACTCGATCGCGTGCTGCAAGGTGGGGAACTCCGCATGCGCCTCTCGCGGCACGGCAGCGATCGCTCCGAGCACGGCGAGGGTGGCGAGCGAGCGGCGTTGAATCGTCATGGCACTGCACTCTACTCGACGGCGCGCCGAACGGCGGACGAACCGTGCACCTGTTGCAAGACGCGACAGCTGCCGACGGGGGCGCAACTCGTTTGAGCACAAACTATTACATCGCCGATTACATCTCGTCGGAGCACTCGGCCTCGGAGGCAGTCGCGGCTGCGCCCGGGGCGCTCGTCGGGCGCAGGAGCAGGCGGCCGACGACGAGCGCGAGGACGATCGCGATCGCCGAGGCGACGAGGATGCCGGCCTTCGCCTGCGCGAGCTCCGACTCGCTGCCGAACGCGAGCGACGCGACGAAGATGGCCATGGTGAAGCCGACGCCCGCGACGACGCCGACGACGAGCAGCTCGCGGACGCCGACGGCGCGCGGAAGGGCCGCGATGCGCAGGCGGACCGCGAGCGCCGAGAGCGCGAGGATGCCGATGGGCTTGCCCGCGACGAGGCCCACGATGATCCCGATCGCGATGGCGCTCGGCGAAGCGGCGGTCGCGTCGAGCGTGACCCCGGCGTTCGCGAGCGCGAAGATCGGCATGATCCCGAAGGCGACCCACGGGTGCAGGAGCGTCTGCAGGCGCTCGGCGGGCGCGACCGCCTCGCGACGCGCGATCTCGATGCGGGCGGCCTCCTCCACGACGGCGTTCTCGTCGCTCTCGACGCGGGCGGCGGCGCTGCGGGCCGTCTCCACGAGCCCCGTCGCGCCGAACCACGCGCGCGCCGGCGTGAGGAGGCCGACGACGACGCCGCCGATGGTCGGGTGGATGCCGGACCGCAGGAGGCCGAGCCACACCACCGCCGCCGGAATGACGTAGATCGCCGGCCTGCGCACCCCGATGCGCTGCAGGACGAGGACCCCGAGCACGCCGCCGAACGCGAGCGCGAGACCGGTGAGCGCGATCGGCCCCGAGTAGAAGAGGGCGATGACGAGGATGCCGCCGATGTCGTCGATGATCGCGAGCGCGAGCAGGAGCACGCGCAGCGCCGGCGGTACCCGCTTGCCGAGCAGCGCCAGGACGCCGACGGCGAAGGCGATGTCCGTCGCCATCGGGATCCCCCAGCCGGAGCGCGCGGCGGGCGAAGGCGCCGAGACGGCGAGATAGAGGAGCGCCGGCGTGATCATGCCGCCGAGGGCGGCGGCCGCGGGCAGGGCCGCGCGCTTGAGGGTCGAGAGCTCGCCGCCGTGGATCTCGCGACGGATCTCCAGGCCGACGACGAAGAAGAAGATCGTCATCAGGCCGTCGTTGATCCAGAAGTGGAGCGGGTGCTCGATCGAGAACCCGCCGAGCCGGAGGCCCAGAGGGAGCTCGACCAGCGCGTGATAGCGGTCGGAGAAGGACGAGTTCGCAGCGACCATCGCCACGACCGCGGCGAGCAGGAGGACGATCCCGCTCGCGGCCTCGACGTGGAGGAACGCCTCGATCGGCGTGACCAGCCGCTGCGCCACGCGGGCGGCGGCCGCGGATGCCTCGGGCGGACGCGCGGCGAGCTGCGTCATCCGCACTCCCCGGTGAGGTCGAACCCGCCGAAGAACTCGTCGACGATCGCGCGCCATGCCTGCGCGTTCTCGTCCGCGCCACACTTGAACGGCGCGGAGGGCAGCGGGACTCCGTCGAGGAGCATGCGTTGCTCGTGGAACCACCGGAGCGCGATCTCCGCCCCGTACTCGCGCACGTCGCGCGTGCGTGAGTCGAACGGATAGAACGTGCCGCCGGGCACGCGATCGCTCGACGGAGCGAAGCGCCCGAGGCAGTCGTCGTCGTCCTCGCACGTCCCGACGATCTGCTCGAAGAGCCCGCCGAGCGCGCGCTCCGACCACTGCACGCGCCCCTCGTCGTTGAGGTGGAACAGCTCGTGGAGGAGCGTCGAGGTGACGTTCTCCTGCGAGTCGTGGAGCGGCCCCTCGACGTTGTATCCGATGACCCCGTCGACGGCGTACGCCGAGGGAAACGATCGCTCCTGCGTCCGGAAGAAGCGGAAGCCATGAGGGCGCGTGCGGAACAGCACGGGGTTCGGGGCGACCTTCGCCACGCCCCCGACGACGCGCTCGATCTCGACGATGGCGTCGCGCAGCCAGGCGAGGTGCTGACGGTAGGGCCCCACCGGGAGCAGCGGCTCGATCGGCACGTTGCCGAGATAGGCGGCGTCGATCACGCCGTATTCCTCGCGGCCGGGGACCGCGCCGGTGAGCGTGAGGAGATCGTGGGCGAGCGCACGCGCGTCGTCGTCCTCGGCGTACGCGAGATCGAGCGCGCAGCTCGCTGCATCCTGGCGCGTGAGGGAGAGGCAGGACCCTTCGCAGACCTCGGGGTCCGTCGCCGCACACAGCAGCTGCCGGACGATGCGTCGGCGGGGCGCCTCGACCGTCGCCGAGAACGCCTCCCATGCGGTGGGCCGGAAGTCGCTCCGCGCATCCCCGCCTCCGGCCGACGGCCGCTGCGCGGCGGTCGTCCGCTTCACCGCGCCGCAGGACACGAGCAGCGCAGAGACGACGAGCGTGACGACGACGAAGAGCTTCGAGCGTTTCTCCAAGAGACCTCCTCCCGAGCGTCCGCCGCTCGCGAGAAGGTTGGCGGCCCGACCAACCTCGTCAACCTGTCGCGTGCGGGACGCGACACCCGATCCCCTCTCTAGCACACGTGGTATGAAGCGCGGCCATGCTCTCGATCGATCTCACGGGCAAGCGCGCATTCGTGGCCGGTGTCGCGGACGACGGCGGGTTCGGCTTCGCCATCGCGAAGGCGCTCGCGGAGGCCGGTGCCTCGGTCTGCGTCGGCACGTGGCCGCCGGCGCTCGGCATCTTCCAGACGCTGCTCCGCCGCGGGAAGCTCGACGAGTCGCTCGCCATGGCGGACGGCAAGAAGCTCGAATTCGAGCGCATCTACGCGTTCGACGCCGAGTTCGACACGCTGTCGGACATGCCGGACGACGTGAAGGAGAACAAGCGCTACAAGGAGCACGGCGACGTCAGCATCCAGGCGGCCGTCGACAAGCTGAAGGCCGACTTCGGCGATCCGTGCCTCGACATCGTCGTCCACTCGCTCGCCAACGGCCCCGAGGTGAAGAACCCGCTGCTCGAGACCTCGCGCCGCGGCTACCTCGGCGCGATCGGCGTGAGCGCGTACTCGATGGTCTCGATGGTCCAGCGCTTCAGCCCGATCATGCGGAAGGGCGGCTCGTTCCTCTCGCTCTCGTACATGGCGAGCGAGCGCGTCATCCCGGGCTACGGCGGAGGCATGAGCTCGGCGAAGGCGGCCCTCGAGAGCGACACGCGCCTCCTCGCCTTCGAGGCGGGCCGCAAGTACGGACACCGCGTCAACTGCATCAGCGCGGGCCCCCTCGCCTCGCGCGCCGCGAGCGCCATCGGCTTCATCGGCGCGATGATCGAGTACACGAAGGCGAACGCGCCCCTGCCCGAGGCGATCACCGCGGCCGAGGTCGGCGGAGCCGCGGCGTTCCTCGCCTCGCCGCTCGGCACCGGCATCACGGGCTCGGTGATCTACGTCGACAAGGGCTACCACGCGATGGGCAAGGCGCTCTGACGAGCTCCTAGTCGGTGCCCGCGTCGACACCGGCCGCGGGCAGCGCGGCGATCCACTGTTCGATGCACGCCAGGTCCTCGGCCGCGAGCGACTCTCCGTTGCGCGGCATGCGCGAGCCGCACGAAGGCGTCGCATCGCGGAGCTTGCGGACGAGGAACGAGGCGTTCGGGTTCCCGGGGACGATCAGTGTCTCCGACGAGCAGTCGATACCGCGCGCACCGACGAGCCGCGCCTCGACGCCCGGGCTCTGGAGATCGAGCGGCGAGAGCGCCCTGGTCGTCCCGTGACAGCCGCTGGTCGCGCATTGCGGGACGAACACCGTCTTCTGGATCGTGTCGATGTCGGGCTTGCACCCCGAGGCGGCGGCGGTCCCACCGGAGCCCGATCCCGACGGACCATCCGGACCGGTATAACACGCAACCGGGATCAGGACGGCGACGGCCGACGAGAAGAGGAAGGAGCGAGGCTGCACTTCCGTAACAGTACCGCGGACAGCCGGCTCCCAGACCGGACGTGCGCGGAGCGACCGATTGGGTCATAGCATTACGACATCGTCATTCGCTTGGTCGCTTCTGGTCGGGAGGTCTCGATGAAAACCGGTGGAATCCTTCTCCTCGCGTCGCTCTGCGCGCTCGCCGCGGGCACCACGCTGTTCACCGCGTGCGGGAGCGACGGCCGCGCGACCGGCTTCGAAGATCCCGACGGGAGCGCCTCGCAGGTCGACGGGGGCCTCGACTTCGGACAGAAGGAGGCCGCGCCACCCTGCAACGGCCTCGAGTGCAAGCAGGTCGTGTGCGGCAACGGCAAGACCACCACGCTCAGCGGGACGGTCTACGCGCCGACGCCCCCGCAGTACGGCAAGGCCGATCCGCTCTACAACGCGATCCTCTACGTGCCGAACGGGGATCTGCAGCCGTTCAAGAAGGGCGTGTCGTGCGAGAAGTGCGGGACCGTCACCTCGGGCTCGCCGCTCGTCACCGCGCTCTCGGGATCGGACGGCAAGTTCGTGCTCGAGAACGTGCCCGCCGGCGACGACATCCCGCTCGTCATCCAGGTCGGCCGGTGGCGCCGCAAGGTCACGATCAAGAACGTGAAGGCGTGCGAGGACAACGCGCTCGACGCCGAGCAGACGCGCCTGCCGCGCGACTCGAGCGAAGGCGACATCCCCCAGATGGCGATCGTCACCAGCGTGTACGACGCGACCGAGTGCCTGATGCGAAAGATCGGCATCGCGGACTCGGAGTTCACGGCGCCCTCCGGGAACGGCCGCGTGCACATCTTCCACGGCAACGGCGCCACCGTGAGCGGCGCGCCGGCGGGCGACGCGCTGTGGGGTACGACGGGCACGCTCGAGAACTACGACATCGTCGCGTTCCCGTGCTCCTCGCAGCCGACGGACATGACGGGCCGGCAGAACATCGTCGACTACGCCGACGGCGGCGGGCGCGTGTTCATCACCGATCTCTCGCAGGACATCATCAAGAACGGCCCCGCGCCGTGGCCCACGACGGGCAACTGGACGGCGGCCGGCAGCTTCTCGAACCCGGCGTCCATCGACACGACGTTCCCGAAGGGCGAGGCGCTCGCCGACTGGCTGAAGCTCATCGGCGCGACGCCGACGCGCGGCGAGGTCGACCTCACGGGCACCTTCGCGCGCCTGAGCGCGGTGAACCCTCCGTCGCAGCGCTGGGTGTACTCGTCGCAGACGATGCAGACGTACTCGTTCAACACGCCGGTCGGCGCGGACGAGGCGGCGCAGTGCGGCCGGGTCTTCTACTCGAGCTTCCACGTGTCGAACGGCGGCTCGGGCACGTTCCCGTCGTCGTGCAACACGCAGCCGCTCACGCCCCAGGAGAAGATCCTCGAGTTCTTGCTCTTCGATCTCGCCGCGTGCGTGCAGAAGGACGGCGACAAGCCCGTCCCCCCGCCGGTCAAGTGACCGACGCGATCTAGCGACAGGTGCCACCGCTGCACGCGTAGGGCGTGCAGCAGTCGGCGGGCGATGAGCACAGCTCGAACTGGTTCCGGCACGCGGGGGTGCCGGTGCCGGTCCCCGCGTCGAAATCGATGATCGAACCGCCGTCCGGCGAGAGCACCTCCGCGTCGGCGGGCGATCCGCCGTCGCGCGCCTCCGGGCAGTCGGACGCGTCCGCGTCGCACGCGGGCGCCGCGCTGGGCGCGCACGCGAGGAGGCCGGCCGACACCACGACGAACGACAGCGCACGCGACGTCATGGCTGGTACGTCGTCACCTTCTCGATGCTCGTACCGTCGGCGGAGATCTTCCAGATGTCGATCGCGCCGGTGGTCTCCTCGGTCGCGGGATCGTAGTCGAGCGGTCCCGACGCTCCGGTGAGGTTCACGGGCTTGTCGTTCGAGACATCGTCGCGCACGCGCGCCCAGCTGCCCGGGGCGACGAGCACCTCCTCGCCGCCGCGCGCGATGCGCCGGAGCCCGCGCGCGATCCCGGAGCCGGTGACCTTCCCCTCGCGGCGCAGCGAGTACGCGCTGCCGTACAGGACGAGCCACGTCGCGTCGTACGCATGCGGGACGAAGGTGAACGAGCTCGGGTCCTGCTTGAACGCACCGGTGTAGCTCGTCTTGAAGAGATCGAACGCGGTGCCGGCGGGCACCGCCGGGCGGCTGCCGATGATCCGGGGGTAGATCGCCGTCGCGGTCTGCGTGTTCTTGAAGAGATCCTGGTTCGCCGCGGTGTCGCTCAGGAAGAGCCGCTTCTTCTTCGCGTCGTCGGGATCGTTGTACGATCCGAGGCCCGCCGCCGCGGTGACGAACGCGCTCTGATCGCCCGACTGCGACGAGAAGAAGAGTACGTACTGCGCCGCCGTCGCGCCGGCCTCGACGATCCGCTGGTCGCGCTCGCCCGACACGCCCGCGGCGAAGGGAAACGACTGGAGGTTCCGTCCGGGCTTCTCGAACGCGCCGCGGAAGACGCGCTCGAGGCCCTCGCCGTAGGCGCCCTTCTCGAAGACGATCGCGACGGAGCTCACCGCCGGCACGAGCGTGTCGAGGTGACGCGCGATGATGACGCCCTGCACGGTGTCCGGCACCGCGGTCCGCCACAGGAGGCCCGGCCGCTCGTCCGTCGCCGTCGGGACGATGTCGCGCGTGGTGAGCTCCGGGCTCGTCGCCGACGGAGAGATGACGAGCACGTCGTTCGCCTTCACCGCGTCGAACACCGCGAGCACGTCCGGCGACGCGGACGGACCGACGAACGCCGGGGCGCCCACCACGTCCGCGAGATACCGTCCGGTCGCGACGACGGCATCCGTGCGCTTGAGCGAGTCGTACTTCGGATCCTCTGCGACGTCACAGAACACGATGCCGAAGAGGTGACCGTCGAGCCCTTGCTGCTCGTTCGCCTGCGTGATCGCGAGGCGCGTCGCGTTCTCGCGCGCCTTCTGCGACTCGATGTTGCTCACGACGAGCGAACCGTAGACGAGCGCGTTCGGGTAGCTCTCGGGACGCGTGAGGAGGTCCTCCGGGAACGTCCGCGTGCACCGCGGGTTCGGCGGCGCCTTCTCGCAGATCCCGTCGCCGCCGCACACCGAGCCGATGCCGAACGCGGTCCGGCAGTCGGCGTTGCTCGAGCACTCGTCGACCTGCGTGCGGGTCAGCGTGCAGCTCGCGACCGCGGCGAGCAGCACGACGGCCATCACGCCCTTCTTCACGATCCGTCGGGTCGTCATGACCTGAGCGCGCCCCCGACGCGCATCGCGCGTCGTTCGCCGAAGGCGAAGCGCGCGGGCAAGCACCAGGTCGGGGGGAGGCTCATCGGCGAAGCCGATGAGGGGGCGCGAGCCCCACTAGAAGAACGTGCCGCCAAGCTGGATCCCTCCGCCGCCGGGCAGCGAACGCACGCCGACCTTCACCTTCGGCTCGGCCGGTTTGTCGGTCAAGAGCATGTACGTGCCGATCCCGCCGAGCACGAGCCCCGTGACGATGCCGACGTCGGCGACGATGCCGAACGTCGTCTCGCGATCGAGCGCCGAGCGCGCGTCCGCATCGCAGAGGTGACCGGAGGGCGTGTCCGCGCAGCCGCTCTTCGCGTCGCTGCGCGCGCCGAGCGCGACGACGCCGAACACCGCGCCGGTCGCGAGGAGCACGCCGCCTCCGCCGATCAGGATCCACGGCGTGATCGAGCCGGAGGGCTTCGCAGGCGTCACGACGGCGGTGCCGCCGCCGCTCGCGTGGCCGTTGCCCTGGCCGGATCCGCCCTGCGCCTCTTCGCGCCTCCTGCGCTCGGCCTCCTCGCTCTGCCGCCGCTCCTCTTCTTCCCTCGCGAGCTTCTCTTCTAGCTTCTTCTGATCCTCGACGCGCTTCCTCAGGTTGGCGAGGCGCTTCTGGACGACGTCCCGATCCTTCGCCTTGCCGCTCGCGAGGTACTTGTCGAGCGCGTCGACCGCCTCCTGGTACCGGCCGAGCCGCTCGAGCGAGTTCGAGATGTTGAAGAGCAGCTGAGGCCGACCAGAGAGGTCGTACGCTTCCTGGAACGCCGCGAGCGCCTCCTCGTACCTGCCCTCGGCGTAGGCGGCGTCGCCCTTGAGGAACAGCTCGCGCGCGCGGACGTCGGCCGCCGCCTTCTCCGTCTTCTGCTGCGCACCCGCGTTCGGCTCCGCGACAGCGAACGCGATCGCCGCTGCGAGGACGGTCGACGCCAGGCGCGCCTTCGATGACCCGGTCATTCCCAGGGGTCGATGTTATCCGTCCTCGGCCGATTGTCGGGATTTTTGCCGGCGCCGCCCTGCTTGGCGCCCGGACCGGCCGCTCCGCCGGCGCCGTGCTGCGGGCCTGGCCTGGTGGGCGTCGTCGACGAGAGCGTCGTCGGTGCGGGACGGAGCGCGACGCTCGCGGGCGGCGGATGGGCTTCGTCGAGCTCGACGAGGATCGTCTCGTATCCGGGCGCGGACACACGAAGCACGTGCTTGCGCCCATCGCGGGGCAGCGAGCGCGAGAGGCTGCCCGTCCCTGCCGGCACGCCGTCGAGCTCGAACGCCGCGCTCTCGGGCACGACGTGGATCGCGACCGCATACGACGAGGCCTCGGGAGCGGCCACCGACCCACCGGGGGCGGACGTCACGTCGGCCGAGGTCCCGGCGGTCGCCGGCTTGCCCGCAAACTTCACCAGCGCCACGCCGACGACCGCGAGCGTCGCGACGAGGAGGCCGACGACCATCGCGACCCCTGCGCCGCCGCTCTTCTTCGGAGGCGCGCTGCCGGGGAACGAGCGGCCCCCGAGCGAGTAGCTCGGCGTCCCGTCGTAGGTGCCGGCGGGCGGGGTCGCGCTCGGGTGCAGGCTCGTCGGCTGCACACCGGAGTGAGACGTCCCGGCCGGGGCGAGCGACGGGTGGGCGCTCGGTCCCGCGGCGTTCCGCGCGGTGACCGACGGCCGCAGGATGATCTGGGTGCCGTCCTGCGGAGTCGGCGCGGAGCGCGGGCCGGTGCTCGCGAACGTCGGCGACCAGATCATGCGCGCGCGCTCGCTCGCGAACGGCAGCAGCGCCTCGCCGAGCGCCCGCATCGAGGGGAAGCGATCCTCGGCGCGGAGCGACATCGCCTTCACGATCACCGCCTCGAAGGCGGGCGGCAGATCCGGGTTCACCTGGCGCGGCAGCGGGTACTGTCCGGCGCAGATCGCCATCGCGAGCGAGACGAAGTTGCCGCCCTGCTCCGCGTACGGCTTCACGCCCGTCGCGCCCTCGTAGAAGACGACGCCCATCGAGTACTGATCGGACCGTCCGTCCGCGCTCCGCTCCGCGCGCATCGCCTCGGGAGACGCATAGTGCGGCGTGCCGACGAAGGCGGAGTCGGTCGTGAGCCCGTGCTGCTGCGACTCGTCGAGCAGCTTCGAGATGCCGAAGTCGAGGATCTTCGGCGTCACGTCCCCGTTCCACGATCGCGCGAGGAAGATGTTCGACGGCTTGATGTCGCGATGCAGGACCCCGCGCTCGTGCGCGAAGTCGACCGCCGCGACGATCGGCAGCAGCAGATCGACGAGCGTGGGGATCGGGAACGCGCCGTCGCGCTTGATCACGGTGCCGAGCGACTCGCCCTCGAGGTGCTCCATCACGAGGCACGGGAGCCCGCCGATCATGCCGACGTCGGTGACGTCCACGATGTTCGGATGGCGGATGCGCGAGGCGAGCTGTCCTTCGCGGAGGAAGCGCGTGACGACCGTGTCGTCGTCGAGGAACCGCCGCCTCAGCGTCTTGATCGCGACGCGCCGGCTCAGGCCGGTGTGCATCGCGTCGTAGACGTCGCCCATGCCGCCCGAGCCGATCCGCGAGCGGATCTCGTACTGGCCGAGCGAAGTCGTCGGCAGGAGCTCGGAACCGCGTTCGGCCACAGCCACTGCAGTCTATCACCCGGACGTGGGATCGCGGCAGCGGGGGAAAACTCCCGGAATCACCGACCATCCTCGCGACGTGCACCGCGAAGCCGTGAAGGGGTATCGTGCACGCGCCGTGAGACGTCGCGAGCTCCTGCAGGGCCTCTTCTCCTCTCTCGCCCTCGCCGCGTGTGCCCCGCGCGCCGAGTGCCCACAGCCAGCGATGCCAGCGAAGGCTGCGCCCCCGCCGCCGCCGCGCGCTCCGACCGTCGCGCCCGCTCCGGCGACGGCGGGCGAGAAGATCCGTGTACTATGCATCGGTGCGCACCCCGACGATCCCGAGACCGCGTGCGGCGGCACGCTCGCGCGGTACGCCGAGGCGGGGCACGACGTGCACGTCCTCTACATGACGAAGGGCGAGCTCGGGATCGTCGGCAAGACGCCCGAAGAGGCGGGCGCGATTCGCGCGGCCGAGGCCGAGGAGGCGTGCAAGGCGCTCGGCGCGAAGGCGCACTTCTTCGGTCATCCGGCCGGAGCGATCACGTTCGATCGCAAGACGGCCGACGAGCTCGTCGCGACGCTCGACCGGATCGCACCCGACCTCGTCCTCGGTCACTGGCCGATCGACACCGAGTACGATCACCAGATCGTCGCCGCGCTCACCCTGCATGCGTGGCTCGCGAAGCCGCGGCGCTACCCGCTCTACATGTTCGAGGTCGAGGCGGGTACGCAGACGCTCGGCTTCGTGCCTCACGCGTACGTCGAGATCTCGGGGCAGCTCCCGAAGAAGCTCGCCGCCATCCGCGCGCACAAGAGCCAGGACGTCGAGCGGCGCGCCTACGAGCACCACCACGAGCCGATGGAGCGGTTCCGCGCCCGCGAGATCGCCGGCACGGCGGCCGAGGCCTACGCCGTGCTCTCCCCCGAGGCGCGCATGGGATCGCTGCCGGGCCTGTAGTTCCGCGGAGTTACCGGGCCTGAAATTTTCGGCGGGGCTCGATCGACCAGTGGGCATGTACGGCATCTCGGATACGGCCCTCGCGACGACGACCACGACCAGCCCGACCCAGAACGAGCGCATCTCGGCGGCCATCGCCCATGCGGGCACGTGCGTCGCGTGGTTCCTCGCGCCGCTCGTCATCTACGTCATCGAGCGTGACCGCTCGGAGTTCGCGTCGCGGAATGCGCTGCAGGCGCTCCTCTGGTCCGCCTTCGGCACGCTCGTGAGCGCCGCCACGTGCGGGCTCGCCGTCCCCGTGTTCATGGCGTTCCACATCTACGCGGCGGTGCAGGCCTTCGAGGGCAAGGGCTACGAGTATCCGCTGGTGGGCGACATCGCACGCCGCCTCTCGCACCCGCGCGCCTGAAGCTCGAGAGTACGGTTGAGCACCGGCACCGGTCGGCAGTAACGTCGGGGCATGAAGACTCGGTCCCTCTTCGTGCTCGGTGCGCTCTCGGCTGCTGTCCTCTTCCCGGAGACCGCCCGCGCGGCGGAGGCGAACGGCTTCGGCGAGAAGAGCCAGCTGATCCTGTCCGCCGACCGCATCGTGCCGGTGTTCAGCTACTCGCGCTCGTCCGTCACGCGGACCGACAACAACGTGGAGCTCACGACCGCGACGAGCTCGACGTCCTCGTCGATCCTCTGGGGCGGCCAGCTCGGGCCCGACCGGGTCCACACGATCCCGCGCGTCGGCGTCGACTTCACGATCATCCCGCACCTGACCCTCGGCGGCTCGGCCGTCTTCGCGTTCACGCTCGGCGGCTCGACCACGTCGGAGCGGGTCGAGGGCGGCACGAAGCGCGAGGTCAGCGTCGACGCGCCCAGCACCACCGTCTTCGGGCTCGTCCCGCGCGTCGGCTACATCCTCCCGGTGGGCGACATCCTCGGCATCTGGCTCCGGGGCGGCTTCGCGTTCTACTCCGTGCGGACGAAGACCTACGACGACAACAACGCCAACAACTACGACGTCGACAAGGCCACGGTGTTCTCGATCGATCTCGACCCGCAGCTCACGATCGTGCCGTTCGAGCACTTCTTCATCGGCGTCGGACCGCTCGTGAACATCCCCGTCGGCGGCACGCTGACGCAGGAGCAGACGCGCGGCAACACGACCGTCTCGCGGTCGGACAGCCTCCGCGTGTTCCAGCTCGGCGTGAACGCGAGCCTCGGCGGCTGGTTCAACCTGTAGTCGTCGCACGGCGCGATCGAGCGCCACCGGCGGCGAGCTCGACCTGTACCGCCCGGCCTCGCACGTGGCACTCGTGTCGCTCTCGCAGCGGCGTCCTCGCGATCGCGCGCGCCGCGCGACCGAACGGCTGGCCTGCAATTGCGCGGCTCTCTGCAGGCAACGGCAGAGGACGGCGCGTTGGTACGCGGCGTGCTCCGCGACGGACAGGCAGTCGACCCGTGCTCCCGGAGGAGGGCAAGTGATGGCAGCGATGCGTGGCGGGGAAGACCGGACGGTGGAGCCGTTCTCGGAGAAGTCGTCGGGCGCGCCCAGCGCCTCGCGGCTGCTCGCCGAGACGCCGTCCGAACCGGCGCCGTCGTGCCCCGAGCCGCAGCGGCACCGGGCGACGTCGCCGGCCCCTGCCCTCGCTCCGACCGTCGCCGAATGGATGCCGGTCCCGGCCAAGAGCCCCGAGCCCACGAGCGGCATCGTTCCGCGCGGCGACGATCCGCTCGCCTCCGTCCGCCTCCACGAGGGCGCGCTGGTCGATCGCACGTATCGCGTCGAGCGCTCGCTCGGCGTCGGCGGCATGGGCGTCGTCGCCCTCGCGCGCGACGAGCAGCTCGATCGCCGCGTCGCGATCAAGTTCATCAAGCCGGAGCTCTTCGCGTTCCCCGAGATGCGGACGTTCTTCCACAACGAGGCCCGCGCGATGGCGCGCGTCTCTCATCCGAACGTGCTGCAGGTGTATGCCTTCGGTGAGCACGAGGGCACGCCGTACTTCGTGATGGAGTACGTCGAGGGCAAGACCGTCGACAAGTGGCTCCGGCTGCGCGCCGAAGGCGAGCCGACCGATCTCGCCGAGGTGATCCGCATCCTCGATCAGGCATGTCTCGGCGTCGAAGCGATCCACGCGACCGGCACGGTGCACCGCGATCTCAAGCCCTCGAACCTCCTCATCGACGCGAGCTTCCGCGTGTCCGTCGGCGACCTCGGCGTCGCGCGCATCCTCGAGAGCACGCACAGCGGCAACTTCATCGTCGGCAGCGCGTCGTACATGGCGCCGGAGGCCGCGCTGGGCGAGGACGAGGCGCCGGAGCTCGCGGCGCGACGCGACATCTACGCGCTCGGATGCATCGCCTACGAGCTCCTCACGGGGCGCCCGCCGTTCGTCGGACAGACGGACATGAACGTGCTCTCCCAGCACGTGCTACAGGAGGCCGCGCCGCCGAGCACGCTGCGCCCCGGGCTCCCCGACGTCTTCGACGACGTCGTCATGAAGGCGCTCGCCAAGGATCCCCACAAGCGCTACGAGACCATCGGCGCGTTCCGGCGCGCGCTCGTGGCCGCACACGAGGGGACGCGCGAGCCGGAGCGCATCCTCATCGCCGACGACGATCCCGACTGGCGCACGATCCTCCATTCCGCGCTCGCCGAGCGCTTCCCCGACGCGGTCATCGACCAGGAGGAGGACGGCGAGGCGGCGCTCGCGGCGTTCGAGAAGCACGCGTACTCCGTGGTGCTCGTCGACCTGCAGATGCCCACGATGGACGGCGCGAGCCTCACGCTCGTGCTCCGATCGATGGCCTCGAGCGAGCGCACGCCGATCATCGTGCTCACGGCGGCGGGCGGCCCGCGCGAGTGGCAACGCCTGTCCGCGATCGGCGCGGACGCCTTCCTCGTGAAGCCGGTGAACGCCGACGACGTCGAGCTCGTGATCCGGCGGACGCTCCGCTCGCGCAGCGCGCCGCCGTCGTCGAGCCCGTCGGTCAGGCGAGCAGCGGCAGCGTCCCGTCCGCCGCCGGCAGCGGGAACTGGTTGATGAACGGCGCCTTGTCGACGCCGAGCACGCGACGCAATTCGCCGTGGATGTGCGAGGCGTGCACGCGCACGCCGCCCGGATCGACCTCTCCCGGCGCCTCGCGCCTGACGCCGAGGGCCTTGTGGCCCTCGTCCGTCTTGCCGATCGCCCGCCCGCCCCGGATGCCCGGCCCGAACAGGAGCGCAGACGTCACGTTCCAGTGGTCCTTGCCGTCGCCCGTGTTGTAGCGCGGCGTGCGACCGAAGTCGGACGTCACGAGGACGAACAGCTTGTCGCGCAGCCCCATCTGCTGCGCGCGGAGAAGCACGTAGCGCAGGCGCGCGAGGAAGACGCCGAGCGACTCCGTCTGGTTGGTGTCGTGCTGCGAGTGCGTATCGAACCCGCCCTGCGCATACGTCGCGGAGACCGACACGCCGGCCTGGAAGCAGCGGAGGATCGTCTCGAGCGGCGAGCCGAGATCGATGAACCGCGCGCGCCCGCCGCCCTGCACCGCCGTGAGGTACGGACGCGTCTCCGGCGCGAGGTCGTTGGTGAACGTCTCGATGCCGGGCAACGGCGCCGAGGCGACCGACTTGAGGAGGTTCACCGCCGCGCCTCCGCGCGTGGCGTCACGCACCGCGCGCAGCGTCCGCTTGGTGCGGGGCAGCGACACCTGCGTCTCGAGCGCCGCGTAGCGCTCGTTGCGGAGCTCGAGGATGCGCCGGTTCGCGACGTCGGTGAGCAGGCCCTTCTCGTCGTTCGGCGCGGCCTTGAACGGCTCGGCGAGCAGCTGCACCTTGTCGCCCGGGAAGCGCGACACGCCGATGACGTCACCGGTGCGGTTGTACTGACCGCCGGCGAGGAAGGCCATCGGGACGTCGCGGTCCTTCGCCGCCATTCCGGCGAAGAGCGCCGCGAGCGCGGGCAGCTCGATGTCGTTGTGACCGCAGGCGAGGCCTTGCGTGCCGGTGTCGTGGTTGTTCGTCTGCGTGTCGACGCCGTTGAAGACGAGCACGTCGCGGCCGACGGTGGTGAAGAAGTTCTGCGGGTCCTCGACCGGCTCGTTGTTGTCGCGGAGGAAGAACTTCCCGTTCGCGGTCGTCGTCGGCACGAAGATGCCGTTGACGTCCTGCACCGCCGTGACGAGCCGGTTCTCGTAGACCGGCGTGGGGCCGGCCGCGGTCATCTTCGCGTCGCAGAGCAAGGTGGGGTCCCAGCCTCCGGATGCGTGCATCTGGAGGAAGTACGGCCCTCCCCACGTGGCCTGGTCCGCGCGCGCCTGCGAGGAGGTCGCCCACGGCATGAAGAGCGAGAGTCCGGTGAGACCGGTCAGCTTGAGGAAATTGCGGCGGTCCATGGTTCGTTCCTCCGGCCAATCACTCGTGGGTGAAGCGGTAGTCGCCGAGCAGGTAGGTGATGACGGCCTGCCACGTGCGGACGGTGAAGTTCTCGTCGCGATCGAGCTTCATGCCCGGCTCGTACGGCGCCTTGTCGGGCCAGTCGCGCAGCTTGTCGAACACCGGCGTCAGGCGGTTGTTCTGCATCTCGAACCGGACCGGCTTGTCCCAGTCGGTGTCCGCGACGCAGCGGTAGTTGCTCATCTGGTAGTTCTTGTTCTGCGCCTTGAGCGTCGTCTCCTCGAGGTCCTTCCAGACGTCGACGAAGAGGTTGTACGTGCGCGTCACCTCGGCCGAGTCGGCCGCGACCGTCTCGCCCAGCAGGCGGAAGTAGAGGTCCTTGATGTTCTCGCGGATCTTCTGCTCCGCGTCCGGGACCGGGACGAGCGCCGCGCCCTCGTTCGCGCGGATGGTGAACGGCGTCGTGTTCAGCTCGACGCGCTTGAAGAGGCGACGCTGAGCTTGCGGCTTGGTGAAGTCGTAGCTCGTCGCGCGGCACGCGACGATGCCCGCCGTGTACTGGCTCGTCGCCAGCATGATCGGGCTCATCGTCTCGGTGCGCTTGGTGACGTCGCCCGAGTCGATGCCGCCGTACACGAGGCGCCAGTCGCGGTCCTCGACGAGATCGCTGCGCAGGTAGCCGTCGCGCGCGCGCTCCTCGTCCTTGCGTGCCGCCTCGCCCGTGAAGAAGTAGAGGCCGGTCGTCGCGCGGAACTTGCGGCCGAGCATCTCGGGCGTGAGGAGGCGCCCCTGGCCGAGGCCGTCGTGGAGCCCGTCCTTCGTGGCGTCGCCGGACTTGGCGCGGAAGTAGGGGCTCTTGACGATCGCGACGACGAGCTTGCGGAGATCGAACTTCGACGCCGCGAAGTCCTGCCCGACCTTCACGAACCAGTCGTTCTGGATCGAGTAGCTGCGCACGCGATCCTGGTAGTCGGGCGCTTCCTTGTCCTTCGGGAACGACAGCGGGTCGTCGCCGATGATGCCCTTGTACATGACCTGCGCGACCGAGATGGCGAAGCGGGGGTCACGCGGGATCTGCGCGCCCAGCCACATGATCGCGTTGCCGTAGTTCGACGGCGGCATCTGCACGGCGTTGACCCCGGGGGGGAACATGTCGTCGTGCCATTTGTCGTCCGGGCGGAAGCGCGACATGTTCTGCTCGTCGAACCCACGGAAGCCGCCCGCGATCGGGTCGATCACCGTGTGGCACACCGAACACATCGCCGAGTTCTGCGTCGGGTTCTGGACCGACGTAAGCGCGGTCGAGTCGACCGGCCGCTGCGCGAACTTGAGGATGTCCGTCGCGAGGAAGTTCTTGAGGACGATGCGCGCGCGCTTGCGGCCCTTGTTGGTCGGCGTCGTCTCCCAGCGGTTGAGGAACGCCGGCGTCGTGAGCACGCCCGCGACCGGCACCGCCGTCGTCTGCGGCGCGTCGTCGACGACGCGGTTCTGCACCGGCGTGAAGTCGACGCGCTGCCACGCGAGGAAGTTCTCCGGCGTCATCGGCTTGTCGTGGGGGACGCCGTACATCTTCGCGGTGTACGGGTTCGCGACGAGGTAGTTGCCCGAGACCACGTCCGAGAACGGCAGGTTGTTCCGGACGACGTACTCGATGAAGCGCATCGGCTCCTGGGTGACGGAGGCCGTCGCCCACTGGCGGTTCTCCGTCGTGTAGCCCGGGTAGCGATCGTCGTAGACGAACGGGTTGTTGTTGAACGTCTGCCCGACGCTCGCGTCGAGGCCGCGCTCGGTGAGGAGCGCGTCGTTCCAGGTCTCGCGGAGCAGATCGTAGAAGAGCTCCTCGTTCGTGAGCTTGATCACGAGCTGCTCGAGGCCCTCGTCCGATCCCGCCTGCGCGAGCTCCTCGTCGGTGGGCACGCGGCCGGCGAGGATGATGCCCGCCTTGCGCGCGGTCTCGCGGCCGTCGAGGTACTCGACGCCGAGCTGCCCGTTGCCGTCGCACGTCTTCTCCGCGCCCGAGCGAAGGTCGCCGACGAACTTGGTGAGGATCTTGTACTCCTCCGAGTCCGGCGAGAGCACCGGTCCTCCGCCGTGGCTGCGCTCGCCGAGCGGCTTGCGGAGGAAGAGCGGCTTGCCGTCGTAGTCGAGCTTCACGTAGTCGCGGAGCAGATCGAGGTTCGCGGTGACGAAGTCCGGGTACGTGTCCCGGTACATCTTGAACTTCGCGCCCCGCTGATCGGCCGCGCCGCCGGGCGTGTGGCAGCCCGCGCAGACGGTGAGCGCCTTGCCGTAGACCTGCGTCGTGAAGTACTCGCGCGTGCTCACGCACGACGGCGACGACGGATCTTCTCCGTCGTCCGACGAGCAGCCGCTGGCCGACCCGGCGACCGCCGCCCCCGTCATCACGACGCCGAGGGTCAGCGCTCTCTTTGCGATGCCCATGCGCACGCTCCTCTCCTTGCTCCACTACGACAGCTTCAGTGAGCTCGTCCGTCAAGAACGGTCCCCCCCCGTACCAGGTTTTTCGTGGGCGAAGTTCCGACCGCCGGCCGCGGTGTCGGAGCATGGGCGCGCTCCGGCGTGTTGCATGTACATTCCATGATCTTGCGGGCACTGTTATGGTCGTGGGCATGCGCGGATCGGTGCTCGCTGTGGCCGCCACGATGCTGCTCGCCGCGTTCGTCGCGTGCGGAGGGGACGACGAGGGAGACTCCGGCAAGGGCAACAGCGCGCAGACCAATGGCGAGTTCGTCCCGGGCGACGCGCCGCCGATGCCTCCGCTCCCGCCGGGCGCAGGCACGCAGCCGCCCCCGCCGCCCGACGACCCGGATCCGCCGCAAGACGCGGGCATGAACGACTCGGGATCGACGCCGACGGACAGCGGCGCGCAGGATGCACCCGCGGGCTGACCGCGCTGGTTGATGGAGGATCGCAATCGATGACGAAGGGAACGAGCACGCGCGTGCGCGCGTCGATGTCGTGCGTCGTGAGCCTGGTGATGATCGCGCTCTCGATCGGGTGCGGGAGCGATGACGGAAGCACGTCGAGCAGCAGCTCGAGCAGCGGGACGGGACAGAGCTCGTCCGGGCTCTCGGCCGCGTTCGGCTCGAACTGCGCGCGGTGCCACGGGCCGAAGGGTGAAGGCCAGGGCATCTATCCGAGGATCCCCGGAACCAAGGACGAGCCGACGTTCATCGCGTTCGTCCGGACCGGCAAGGGCGAGATGCCCGCGTTCGATTCGTCGAAGATCTCCGACGCGGACCTCAAGGCCGACTACGCCTGGATGACGACGAAGCGCTGATCGCCTCGCTCCTTCAGAGCGAGGCGAGGAACGCGAGCAGCGCCGCGCGATCGTCGCGGCTCATCGCGCGGAACGCCTCACGCGCCGCGGCGCCCTCTCCGCCGTGCCACAGGATGGCCTCGCGGGCGTCGCGCGCGCGGCCGTCGTGGAGCAACAGCGTGTGCTTGCTCACGGTCGCGAGGAGGCCGAGGCCCCAGAGGGGCGCGGTCCGCCATTCGCTGCCGCTCGCGCCGAAGTCCGGCCGGCCGTCGGCGAGCTCCGGTCCCATGTCGTGCAGGAGCAGATCGGTGTACGGCCGGATCGTCTGACCGCGGAGCGCGGCGATCGGAGACGACGAGCCGGTGACGAGCTTCGGCGCGTGACACGAGGAGCAACGAGCCTCCTCGAACAGGCGCTCGCCGCGGCGGCTGACCGGATCGGCGGCCTTGCGGCGTGCCGGGACCGCGAGAGAGCGGCTGTAGAGCACGACCTCGGCGAGCGTGTCGTCGGAGAGCTCGGGGGTGCCGCCGGTCGGCGCCGCACGACACGCCGCCTCGCGCGCGCTGCACCCCTCCTCGGGGAAGAGCCGCGTCGTGATCCCGATGTCGCCGTTGAACGCGCCCGCGACCTGCTGCTCGACGGTGGGGACGTTCGCCTTCCACCCGAAGCGCCCCACGGTCTCGCGGCCCTCGGCGACGTTCCACACGAGGTTCACGCGCCCCGAGATGCCGTCGTGATCGGCGTCGTCGGGATCCGCGAGCGCGCGCAGCGTCTCCTCCGGGACCGCCTCGAGCAGCCCGAGGCCGATCATCGCGGGCGCGGTGCGCGGCGAGACGAGTATGCCCTCCGCGAGCGGACCGTAGGCGAGCGACTCGATCGTGTACGTCGGACGGCGGAGCGAGTACGGCTCGCCGTCGCGGAACGTCCCCGGCACCTCTTCGTACGCGATGACGTACTCGCCTTCGCCCGGGACGCCCACGATGCCGCTCGGCTGGAGCTGACCGCCGTAGGTGGGCTCCGCGAGCGGGCCGCCGTGGGCATCGACGCCGGGGATCGACAGCCGGAGCAGCAGGCCGGCGCGCGAGTCGCTCGCCGCCTGGGGCGGCATGCTCCGGCCGTCGCGTCGATGACACGCCGAGCACGAGGTCGCGTTGAAGAGCGGACCGAGGCCGTCGTTCGCGGAGGTCGAGGCCGGCGCCGCGACCCAGTTCCGGTTGAAGAAGTGATCGCCGAGCGAGAACACGTCGCGGTCGTCGCTCGAGAGGTTGCGCGCCGGGAAGCTGTATGCGATCGGCGTCGCGTCGAAGACGGTGGTCTCGCCGCCGAGGAGCTCGGCTCCTTCCTCGACCGCCGGCTCGTCCTCGCCGAACGGCGAGCCCGTGCACGCGGCGATCGCCGACGCGACCACGACGACGAGCATCTGGGTCGTGGCGCGCATGCTCACTCCACGATGTCGACGTGGACGTCGAGCGCGTTCGCGGCCTCGATGAGCGCGTCGGTGAGCGCCTTCGTCGCGTCGATCGCGGCGCCGACCCTGGGACGCTTGTCGAGGTCCACGATGGCCCGGTCGAACGGCGCGGGGATCGCCTCGATCGCCGCGATCGCCGTCGCGAGCTTCTCCTTCACGCGGTCGTCGAGCGCCGCGTCCTTCGCACGAACGAGCTCGTGGATGCGCGACTCGACGTAGACGTTCTCGATCCCGCGGACGTTCGCCGAGAGATCCGCGGTGGTGTTGTCGCTGAAGCAGGAGTGCTCCTCCTCCTGCTCACCCTTCTTGTAGGCGTTGTCCATGCGCTCGCGCGCGATCTCGACCCCGGCGAGCATCACGATCCCGCGGAAGGCCTTGGTGAGGGCCTCCTTCTGCGGGAGCTTCACGAAGGACGAGGCGAACGACGCCGGGTCCGCGTCGTCCCAGCCGGCGGCGACTCCGGTGAGGTCGTCCACGAGGAGCGCGGTGACCGTCTGCAGATAGGTCCGCCGCCGGTCGGCGTTCGGCGCCGAGACGTAGTCGGTGAAGGGACGGCTGCCCGGACCGGTCTCGCTCAGATCCTGGCCCCAGAGGAGGAACTCGATCGCGTGGTACCCGGTCGAGAGGTTGGCCTCGCCGTCCTTCTCGTTCAGCTCCTCGAGCAGCTCCTTCGTGATCGAGGGGTACTCGGTCAGGTGATTGATGATCCCCGCCGTCGGCTGATCGACGACGTAGTCGATGTACGCCTCGTCGAGCGGCCATCCGTTGACGCGGCCCTCGGGGCCGGTCTGCTCGTTGTCGATCGGTCCACCGAAGTAGCGGTACACCTCGGTGCGCCCGTAGGGACCGCGCGCCGCGAGCCACGCGGCCTTCGCCGCCTCGAGCCTGTCGGCCGTGGGGTCGGCGACGAATGCATCGACGGCAGTCTTCAGATCGCGCGTCTTCGCGAGCGCCTCGCCGTAGCTCCCCTTCGCGACGGTCACGTACGCGCGGAGGATCGCCGCGTCGTCGGTGGTGGGGCTCGCGGCCGGCGGAGCCTCGTCGCTCGAGCCGCACGCAGCGACCGCGGAGAACGACGAGAAGAGCAGGGCGAGGAGCCAGGCCGGACGGGAGCGCATGCGCGAGGACATGCCGTCCTCTCTGGCATGCCCGATATTGAAAGTCAAAGTCAATATCCACCCCCGCCCCTTTCACCCGGGCGGGCGGAGCACCTGCATCGTCCGATCGGCGACCATCGCGCTCGCCGCGTCGAGCGCGTCGCTGATCGCGGCGACGACCTGCTCGATCTTCACGTCGCCCGCGGGGAGAGGCTCGTCGACGGTGATCGTCTCCTCGTGCAGAACGTCGTGACCGTCGTGGAGGATGATCCGGAGCTGCACGCGCGCGACGTGCATGGGCGCACGGATCTCCTCGAAGGCGAACAGCTCGATCTCCAGCGTCGGCACGTTCACGCCGCCGAGCGAACGACGGAAGCCGCGCTCCTCGAAGAGCGTGCGACCGACCTCGCGACGAACGAACGCCTCGGGTCGCTCGGTCCATCGGCGGTCCTCGTAGTAGCCGACCTCCCATCTCGCATCGCGGTACGCCATCTTCTGACGGAGGTGCGAGCTGGCCGTGACGCGCCCGAGCTCGAGGGTGATCGGCTGAGCTGCCGGGGCGGCCTCCGCCGACGTGAGGCGCGGCCTCACGCGCTCCGGCGTGAACCATCGGACCGCGACGACCTCGCCCTTCGACGTCAGCGCGCACGACGGCGCGAGCGTCGCGAGCGCAAGCGCAGCTGCAGCGATCGACCACCTGCGGCTCATCGGACTCCTCCACGCACGCGCGAGGCCCACGGACCACAGGCACGACGCGGGCCGTGCCGTGCGCGGAGAGATCTCGTGCGGTCCGCGCCGGCGAGTGGGGCGATTGTCCTCAGGTGAGGCCTGGGCTCGCCCCGGGCACGCCGCCCGCGCGAACCTCGCGCTCGTAGAGCCGGAACGCCGCGACGAAGACGCTCATCACGATGGGCGCGACCACGAGGCCCGCGAGCCCGAACACCTCGATGCCGCCGAGGAGCGCGATCAACGTGAGGAGGGGATGACCGTGCCCGCGCGAGCCGACGATGCGCGGGCGAATCACGTAGTCCGCGAGCGACGTGACCATGACCACGCCGTAGATCGCCATCAGCACCGCCCGCACGGGGTGACCGTCCATCAGGAGGTAGCCGGCGACGGGGACCCAGACGATCGCGGTCCCGATCACCGGGAGGAACGACGCCAGAGCGGTGACCACGGCCCAGGTGACCGGCTGCGGTACGCCCAGGAACGCGTAGCCGATGCCGGCGAGCATCCCCTGCACGACGGCCGTCGCGATCGTCCCGATGAACGCCGAGCGCCCCACCTCGCGCGCCTCGACGATGAGCGCACGCGTGTGACGCGGCTCGAGCGGCGCGATGCGCTCGATGCGGCGCGCGACGCGCGTGCCTTCGAGCAGCGCGTAGTACATGGTCGTCAAGGCGACGACGAGCCCGAGGATGCCGGAGCTCGTCGTCCGGACGACCAGCGCCCGAGGGTCGCGGCATAGCTCGCCGCCGCCTCGAGCTCGCGGCGGAGCCACGCGTACAGGCGCGCGGTGTCCACGCCGAGCTCCGAGAGGGCGCGCTCACCGCGCTGTCCGACGAGGCCGGCGAGAGAGCCAGTGCTGCCGTGCGCGTCGAGATGCGCGACGAGCTTCATGAGCTCGTTCGTCAGGGTGAAGAGGATGACCGCGCCGAGGACGGCGACGAGGAGCCCGCTCCCGAGCGTCACGATCCCGGCAGCCCAGCTCGCGTGGCGCTCGCCGAGCACGCGCACGAGCTGCAGGTACGCCCGCCGCGTCGAGGTCGCCATGACGACGCCGAGGAGGACGGCCACCCAGAGCGGAGCCGCCACCCAGGCGGCGAGCGCGAACGAGATCACGACCACGGCGACGAGCGCCCAGCGCTTCGTCCTATCGACCCTGTCGACGTGTGGCGCCGCGTCGGGCGAGGACGCGTGACCGGCGCCGAGCACATCCTCGGCCGCACCTGCGCTCGCCGGCGAACGTGCCCCCTCGGGGCTCGCCTCGCCCGTGTCCGGGTGCGTTCGGTCGCTCACGCCGAGGCTGAAGCAGGCGACGTGCCGTGGGGTCGCCGAGCCAGGCGGAGCTTCCGACCGGAAGGACGGGCGGGAGAGCGAGCGGTTGACTCGGTACCAGGTACGGGGGGCAGAGTTTGACGATGGCGGGCCTGTGCTCGCGCGCCGCAATTCGCGGGAGGGCCGAAGTCTTGGAGCGGAGAAACCCATTTGCGCCGGAGCCGGGCACCACGCCGTCCGTGCGCAATCCGGTCCTCGAGCAAATGGTCCGCCGGGCCCCGTCGCTCGAGGTCACCGACGAGCCTCCGCGCGCGCAGACAGGGACGGTGCCGCGGGCGTCCCGCCCGTCCGAGATGCCGACGATCGCGCCTCCCCCGGCCGCAGGCCCGGAGACGGACGCCGAGCCCTCGACCGTGCGGCCGCGCATGTCGGACGCGGCCGTGCCGCGCGTCGTCGCCGATCCCGCGTTCATCCGAGCGCTCCCGCTCGGTCCGAGAGAGGGGTTCCTGCTCGCGCATCTCGACGGTGTGTCGGACCTGCGCACGTTGATGGACGTCACCGGCATGGCCGAGCTCGAGGTGACGTCCATCGTGGAGAAGCTGATCGAGCTCGGCGTCGTCGAGGTTTGATGTCGTGGATGGCACTCAGTACGTTGAGGCCGTACCCAAGTACGGGAGTAAGCTCCAGCCGCTCATGCCTCGGATGACGATCGGCGAGCTCGCCCGGCGCGCGGGCGTCGGCGTGGAGACGGTGCGCTACTACCAACGCCGCGGTCTCTTCCCCGAGCCGCCGCGCCAGCCGCGCGGCTTCCGCGAGTACCCGAAAGAAGCGCTCGAGCTCCTGCGGTTCATCCGCCGGGCGCGCGGGCTCGGCTTCACCCTGCGCGAGATCGAGCGTCTCCTCACCTTGCGGAAGAACAAGAAGGACGGGGCCGAGGTCGCGGCGATGCTCACCGCGAAGGCAGAGGACGTAGAGCGTCAGATCCGCGCGCTCGAGCGCGTCGTGGCCACGCTCGGAGACCTCGCGACGCGCATCGAGAACGCCCCTCCCGACGACCGCTGGCAGGTGCTCGAGGAAGACGCCGGGAGCTGAGCGACCGCGTTCTCTGGTAACCGCCGCGGCCACGTTCGGTCACTCGACCTGCCGATGCCGTCTCTCTCGGCGCGAAGGTCTGCGTACTTGGAGACGGTTTCCCGGCGGTACGTCGATTGCCTCCGTCGATCTCATCGATGCCGAGCAGCGCGAAGCGAGGTGCCGCAACCCGACGACTGGACCTCCTCGCGAAGCTGCAACCGCTCCTGCGCGCGCCGGCGGACGAAGAACGCATGCTGCGTTCGGTGGCGAGCCTGCTCGCGATCGAGATCGGACAGTACTGCATCGCCGACATGGTCGATCGCCAGGGCGCGCTCAGGCGTGTCACGATCGAGCACGCGGATCCGAGCCGGCGTCCTCGACTGCGGGTCGCGTGCGAGGATGCGACGTTCGAGCCGGGCGGCCGCGTCGCCCGCCTCGTCGCGAGCGGCGGCAGCGACCTCGTCGCGCGCGTGACCGAGGGGGCGAGGGCGCGTGCGTTGACCGACATCCGGCTGCTCGAGGGAGATCGCGTCCGCTCGTACGTCGCCGCGACGGTGCCGGTGGACGGCGGTATCACGGCGGTGCTGACGCTCGTCGTGACGAATGGCACGCGGCGCTACGACGATACGGACCGCCGCTTCCTCGAGACCGTCGCCGAGTGGACCGGCCTCGGCCTCGAGAACGCGATCCGCCGCGAGGCGCAGGCGCGCACGACGACGCCGACGGTGCCTCCGGCCTCGCAGGTCATGGGCGGCGAGGAGGCCAAGACCGACGTGCGCCGCTCGAATCCGCTCCGCGAGCGCGTCAGCCGGTGAGCAGCCGGCGGAGCTGACCGCGGAGCGGCTCGGTCGAGCGCTCCGCGCGCTCGGCGACGAGACCGCGATAGCCGACGCCGCCGATCGCGAGGAGCGATCGCGCGAGCGCGATCACGACGGCGTCCTCGCGCGAGAGACCTCCCCGCGACGAGACGGGAGCACGGTCGACCGGGACGTCGCGTGCCGGGGTGACGAGCTGGGTCAGCACGGAGATCGCCGGCTGCCGTGCGCTCGCAGCCGCATGGCCGAGCGCGACCGCGGCCGCCGCGCGGAGCTCTTCGCCGGCGGGGAGACGGCGCGTGAGGATCGCCTGCAAGCGCGGGACGACGTGCTCGTCGATCGCGTCGATCTGGCGGAGCCCCGCGATGCCGGCGACGCGCACGACGTCGTCCTTGCTCTGCAGCATCCCGACGAGCAGCGGCTTCGCGCGCTCGCCCCACAGCTTCACGATCGCGGCCGTCGCCGCACGGCAGACGCCGGAGACGTTCACGCGCAGGTACTTGACGACCAGGTGCCCGGCCTGCTCGTCGCCGACGAGCGGGACGCAGAGCAGGAGGTCCTCTGCGAGCTCCATCGTCGCGGCGTTCGGCTCGCTCGCGAGGATCTTCTCGAGCGCGGCGCGCACGACGGGCCACGCCTTCGGCCCGAACTCCCCGAGCGCGGCGCCGAAGCGTCCGCGCGCCGCGGCGTCGCCCGCGAGCTTCACGCGCGCGCCGTACAGGCCGTAGGCGCCCGCGACGCCGGCGTTGACGAGGATGCGCTTCGCCTTCTCGCGCGCCTCGTCCGCCCCTGCGAGGAGCTGCTCGGCCACGAGCGCGAGCACGCTCGGGTCCTCGAACACGCGTAGGCTGCGCGACGCGAGATCGGCCCTCGACCCGGTCGCACGCGTCCCCTGCATCGCCAGGTCCTGGAGCGTGCTCGCGACGGCCCAGAGCGCATGCACGTCGCCGCGCGCCGCGAGCGCGCGGAGCGCCGGCTCGAGCCGCTGGAGCGACTGGGCGAACGCCCGTGGATCCGCCGTCTGTGCGAGCTCGCGCATCGAGGCGCTGGGGTTCGCGGAGATCGCATCCGCGAGCTCGTTGCCCTTGGAGGCCGACGCCGGTGGCGCGGCCGCCCCCACGTATGCGCTCGATGCGGCCGCGCTCGGCGCGTACACGGGCCCCCGCTCGAGCCACTCGGGCGCGCGCGCGGGTGCCGGGGCCGGCGGCGGCGGCGACTTCATCTGCTGCGGCGTCGGCAGGCGGCGCACCGAGGCGGGCGGCGGAGACGCCTCGGACGCGGTGAGCTCGCGGAGGGCGGCGCGCAGCTCGCGCAGGCTCTGGTAGCGCTCGTCCGGCTCCTTCGCGAGCGCCTTCACGATCACGCGCTCGAGCGCGGCATCGACGCGCGGGTCGATCTTCGACGGCGGCAAGAGCGGCGTGAACTGGTGCTTGTTGAGGATCGACTGCGGGCGCTCGGCCGTGAACGGCACCTGGCCGGTGGCCATCTCGTAGAGGACGACGCCGCACGCGTACAGGTCGCTGCGCGCATCGAGCTCGTCGCCGCGACACTGCTCCGGGGACATGTACTCGGGCGTGCCCGCGATGACCCCGTCCTGCTCCATCGACGCGGGGAGCGCCCGCTGCTGGGCGATCCCGAAGTCGCACACCTTCACGATGTGGATCGGATTGCCGTCGTCGTCGTGACCGGGGACGAGGACGAGGTTCTCCGGCTTGATGTCGCGGTGGATGATCCCGCGCGCATGGGCGTGCGAGAGCCCCGCGCAGACCTGGGTCATGATCTCGACGATGCGCGCCGTCGGGAGCACGCGCTCCTTCTCGAGCACCGCGCGGAGCTCGGCGCCGTCGAGGTATTCCATCGCGAAGTAGAGCTGACCGCTCGGCTCCTGGCCGAAGTCGATGACGCGCGTGACGTTCGGATGATCGAGGCGGCTCGCGGCGAGCGCCTCGGCGTAGAACCGGCGGCAGAAGTCGATGTCGTGCTGGAACGACTCGTGGAGCACCTTGACCGCGATCGGCATCTTCAGCTCGCGATGACGGGCGCGATACACCGCGCCCACGCCGCCGCGGCCGATCAAGCTCTCGATGAGGAGCTTGCCTCCGGCGAGGGCGCGTCCGGTGAGCGAGTCGTCCGCGCGAGGAGGAATGGACGCGAGGTCTGCGGTGTGGCTCGCGGTCAGCGTCTCGCGGGCGATCGAGGGCTTCCTGCTCTTCATGACCTCGCGGGACGGCGGCGTGAGCGCACGCGCGCGGGTCGCCGAGGGCTTGTGCGTCGACTTGATGCGCAGAGGAAAGCCGTCCGCCGTGGGCGGGCCGAGCGGCGTCGCGAGGTACGTGATCGGCTCGGCGGTGCCCGGGACGTGGACCTCGAGGACGTGGTCGGCCGCGCTCACGGGGGCCGTCTCGAGCGGCAGGTAGATGCGCCCCCCGGTGAAGGCCGCCGCATCGAGCACGTCGCGCGCGTCCTCGTCGGCGAGGTCGGCGACGAGCACCGGCAGGAGGTCTTCCGGCGGCAAGGAGGCCATGGACACCGGCCGAAGGATCTCATCTGCCTCGGCCGTGGGTCAATGCGTGCTGCTCGGTTTTCGCGCGTCCGTAGCTGCTCCTTTCACATCTGCAACGCGCATCGTGCAGCTTCTTTCAGGGCTGCGAGTGAGCAAGCGTGACGACAGCGGCGCGGACTGCCGCGTGCGGGGCACATCCGGAGCCGCCCGCCGCCCTTCTTCTACCTCGAGCAGTGCGGTAAAGGACTGGCGTGTCCCCGGATGCGCTGCTGCCCGTGCTCGTCGCCGAGCTCGCAGACGACGAATCGAGACGTCTGATCGAGGAGCTCGCGCGCGCCGGCCGCGTGTGCATCGTCCCGGTGATCGATCCGCCCGTCGACGCATCGATGCACGTGCTGGAGGTGAGCAGCCCCGGCCACGCGGCGCCGCTCGTCGTGCTCGCCGAGCCCGCGGGCGCCCCCACCCCGCGGGGGTTCCCGCTTCGCCTGCATCCGTTCGGCTCGTCGCCCGCGAAGAGCGTCGCGCCGCCTCCGAAGGCCGACGCGCTCCCGGCGGTCCGCTCGACGCGCACGCGCCCTGCGACGCTCACGCCGCGCCACACGCAGGATCTCCTCGGCGATGCGGTGCACGCCGGAGACGGACGACCGCCGGACGTGCACGCCCTCGTTGGTCGCGAGCTCGCTGCCGGCAAGCTCGTCGTCGAGGAGCTCGTAGGGGTCGGCGGGATGGGGGCGGTGTATCGCGCGCGCCACAAGCAGCTCGACAAGCACCTCGCGGTGAAGGTGCTGCACGCGCGCTTCCGCGACGACCTCGCGTTCTGCGCCCGCTTCCACGCCGAGGCGCTCGCGGTGAGCCAGCTCGATCACCCGAACGTCGTCCGCATCCTCGACTACGGGCAGGAGCCCGACGGGCTCCTCTACCTCGCGATGGACTTCCTCTCCGGCGTCGAGCTCTCGGAGGTGCTGCAGCTCAACGGGACGCTGCCGCTGCCGCGGATCGTCGACATCGCCCTGCAGGTGAGCGCTGGGCTCGGGCACGCCCATGCGCGGGGCATGGTCCATCGCGACGTCAAGCCGTCGAACATCATCCTGGTGAAGGCCGACGACGACGAGGGCCGGACGGTCGACCTCGCGAAGGTCTGCGACTTCGGCATCGCATCGCATGCCGGGGCGCGCGAGCTCGTCGGGACGCCCGCGTACATGTCGCCCGAGCAGTGCAGCGGCGCAGAGGTCGACGGACGCAGCGACGTCTACTCGCTCGGCGTGATCCTGTACGAGCTCGCGACCGGCCAGCTGCCGTTCAACTCGGACGACGCGGCGAAGGTGATCGAAATGCACCTCGGCGCGCCGCCGCCGCCGCCGTCGCTGATCCGTCCGGTCGACGCCCGGCTCGAGAAGCTGATCCTGCGCATGCTCGCCAAGCAGGCGTCGCAGCGCCCTCAGAGCATGCGCGATCTCCGGGCGGAGCTGCGCGGGCTCCTTCGCCCGCCGTCCCTCCAGCTGCACGACGTCGGCGCCGGACGCACCGAGCGCACGAGCGGCGCCCAGGAGACCCCGATGCCGCCGCCGCCCCCCAGCGTGCGCTCGGTCTCGGCGCAGCTGCCGAGCGTGAACCCGCACGCGATCGCCTCGCAGCTCGCGAAGGAGCCGGTCTCGACGCTGCGGGAGAGCCTCCTGACGCCGGAGCGGTTCGCGCAGGAGGCGCGAGGGATCGCCGCCGCCATGCGTGTCCTGCTCGAGCAGAAGGAGATCGCGCCGCTCGCGCACGTCGTCGCGATCTTCCGCAAGGTCGCGACCGATCCGAGCGGCGACGTGCGCGCCGAGATCGCGGCGCGGCTCGTGCGCACGCTCATGGATCCGGCGCTCCTCGCGCCCATCGCGCAGAACGCGCTCGCCGAGCAAGACGATGCGGCGCCCGCGCTGCTCGCCGGCCTCGGCCCCGCCGCGGCGCACGCGCTCTACGCCGCGCGCGTCCGGGCGCATCCGACGCCACCGGTGCGCGGGAGGTTCGTGACCGCGATGCGCGCGATCGGCACGGGCGCGTGGCCGATCGTGTCGGCGGCGCTCCAGCGCAACATCCCGGGGGAGGCGGTCAATCACGACCCACGGCTCGCGGAGGATCTCCTCCGCTCGATGCCCGCCGTGTCGGACGAGGCGGTCGGCAGCGTCGTCGCGAAGTACCTGCGCTGGGGCGAGCCAGCCGTCCGGCGTTCCGCGGTCGCGCCGCTCGTCGCGCTGTGGGGAGATCGCGCGCGTGCGCTCCTCCTCGCCGTCCTCCTGAAGGACACCGACGAGGGCGCTCGCATCGCCGCGATCAAGGGCCTCCGCCACCTGCGCGGGATCGACGAGCACGTCGTGCGGAAGGTCGAGGACATCCTCTCCGACGGGACGATCTCGCAGACCGTCCCGGCAGGGGACACGCTCAAGCAAGCGGTCGCCGAGGCGCTCGCCGACGCGAACGAGGAGGCGCGCACGCTCGCCGCGAGCACCCTCCGACGCGCCCTCACGCCGAAGGGCGGCGGCGTGCTCGGGAAGCTGCGCACGAAGGCGCCCGCCGCCGCGCCGGGCGTGATCGTCGCGCTCGCGCGATCGTACGTCCTCGTCGGCGGCGCGGACGCCGCGCAGCTCGTCGAGGACATCGCGAAGAGCGTCGACGATCCGCTCCGGACGCAGCTCGTCGGCGTCCTCGGAAGCGGCACCGTCGGCGCGTGATCACTTCGTGGCGACGGCCACGCGCGTACCGCTCGCGCCGGTGACGAGCTCGGGCGAGGTCCACGTCGTGCCGCGGAGGCGCGTGGCCTTCACCGCGCCGCTCGATGCGAACACCACGATCGCGTCGTCGCCGCAGACTCCCTTGGCGACGGCGGGCGCCGAGTCGACCGCGACGCTTGCGCCGCCTCCGATCGGCTGTGCCGCGTTCCAGGTGAACGCACCGGCGCCGTTCACCGTCCCCTGCAGGTAGTAGCCGTTGCCGTCCTGCCCCTTGAACGTGACGAGGAAGGTCGACTGGCCGACGCGTGCGACGGAGAAAGGCTCGGCGGTCGTCGCGAACATGTGGATGACGCCGCCATCGGTCCAGGCCTTCGACGTGGCGTCGCGTGACGCGTACGAGAGGCGGAGCGTCGTCTCCTGCACGTAGACGGCGACGAGATCGTTCTTGCCCTCGGCGCCGACGACGACCGGCGGCGTGGGGAAGTCCGTGCCGACGGTGGACGCGCCGGCGATCTCGGTGGCCGCACCGGCAGGCCAGCCGCCATCGTACGTCCGCGTGTAGAGCTTGTGATCGCTGCCGTTCTCGACGAAGACGACGGTGTTGCCGGCGCCCGCGAGCCCCGCGCCGACCGTCCCGAACGACTGGTCCGGGCTGATGCCGACGGTCGCCGTCGCGGCGTTCCACGCGTTTCCGTCGTGGATGCCGTGGAAGAAATCGCGGTTGCTGCTCGGTCCTGCCGAGTAGACGACGTGCGCGCTCGCGCCTGCCACCGCGAGCGCGGGCGGCCCCTTCACCCCTACGTTGCCGAACGCGGTCGCCGCGCTCCATGCGTTCGTGAACGCCGTCGACTGGAGCGCGCTGGCGGTGCCGTGGGTGACGCCGAGGAAGCCTTGACCGAACGCGACGAGCGCGGGCTTCGAGAACGCGACGCCGCCGGTGATCGCCGCGCCGCTCCACGCCCCGCCCTTGTCCTGCACCGCGCCGCTGAGCGCGCTGTTGCTCCCCGCGAGCACGGCGACCGTGCCGCTCGTGCACGGCGCGCTCGCGTCGCCGCCCGCGTCGTTCCCGCCGCCGTCGTCGGGCGAGCCGCCGTCCGGATCGCCGCCTCCGCCCGAAGACGAAGAAGAGGAAGAGCTCGCCGATGCGTCCTTGTCGTTCGGACCGAACGCGGGGCCGAAGATGTTCGAGCCGTTGTCGGTCGCACATGCGAAGAGCGTGGCGAGAGCGGGCACGAGTCCGAGCGCGAGGCGGTGCTTCATGAGCTCCTGAAGGCGTTCTACGCGATGGAAGGCAGCTCGTCATGGCGAACTGCCGCACGTGGCGCGATCCGCGGCGCCGGAAGCCCCGGCTCGGCCGACGGATCCGCGGCTTTCCGTCCCCGCCGCCGGCGGCACGGGTCGTGCTCGAGTTTCTGGCGTGGTGTCCCTCCCGTCGCATCGGCTGCCCCTCGTGCTCGTCGTGGAGGACGAGCCGGAGTCCGCGGAGCTCATCGAGATGATCTTCCGGCGCGAGGGGTGCGAGGTCTTGATCGCGCGCGACGGCGCTGCCGCCCTCGAGGCCGCGCGGGAGCTGCCCCAGCCGGATCTCGTCCTGCTCGACCTCGAGCTGCCGGTCATGGACGGGCGCACGCTCCTCGCGACCATGCGGAGCGATCCGTCGCTCTCGGGGATCCCCGTCATCGTCCTCTCGGGCGCCCCCGACGCGACGACCGTGCGCGCGACCGACAACGTCCGGAAGGCGAAGCTCCTCGACGGGCTGGCGCGGGTGATCGAGCGCCTGCGCCACGAGCCCGAGCTAACGGCGTGACGCAGCGTCGCTGGACTTTTCCGACAATCCGGCCGGCGACGCAGCCCGCGTTGCGAGAAACGAGCCAGGGCCGCTAGACTTACGCCGATATGACGGCTGTTGGCGCCGGCGACGTCGTGGCGGACAAGTACCGCGTCGAGCGCCTGCTCGGCAGCGGCGGCATGGGCTACGTCGTCGCCGCGCGTCATCTGTCGCTCGACCAGCTCGTCGCGATCAAGTTCCTGAGCAAGGGAGCGCTCGGGGACGACGAGGCCGCCGCGCGCTTCCGCCGGGAGGCGAAGGCGGCGTCCCGCCTCCGGAGCGATCACGTCGCGAAGGTGTTCGACGTCGGCGTCCACGACAACGAAGAGCCCTTCATCGTCATGGAGCACCTCGATGGCGCCGATCTCGGCGCGATCGCGAAGCAGCGGGGGATGCTCGCCCCGTCCGAGGCGAGCGAGTACGTGCTCCAGACGTGCGAGGCCCTCGCCGAAGCCCACGCGCTCGGCATCATCCATCGCGACGTGAAGCTCGCGAACCTGTTCCTCACGCGCTCGGCGTCCGGATGGCCGCTCGTGAAGGTGCTCGACTTCGGCGTCTCCAAGACGATCGCCAAGGCCGAGGCGCAGGCCGACGTCACGAAGACCGCCGCGATGCTCGGCTCGCCGAAGTACATGTCCCCCGAGCAGATGAACGATCCGCGCACCGTCGACGGGCGCACGGACGTGTGGTCGCTCGGCGTCTGCCTCTACCGCCTGGTCACCGGCAGGCCGCCCTTCGACGGGGACACCATCGGACGGCTCTGCACGAGCGTGCTCACGGTCGATCCTGCCCCGGTGAACGTCGTGCGCCCGGACGTCCCGCCCGGCTTCGCCGCGGTCGTCACCTGCTGCCTGGAGAAGGATCGCGATCGACGCTTCCGCAACGTCGCCGAGCTCGCCGCGGCGATCGCCCCGTGGTGCGTCGATCCGGAGCGCGCGCAGGCCGCGGTCGGCCGCATCGCGAGCGTCCTCGGCGTGCCCGTACCCCCGCTCGGGTGGATGCCTCCGCATCGCGCTCCCCTGCCCCCCGAGAGCATCTCGCGACAGGGTCACGCCGCCTGGTCCGCGACCTACGGGTCGAACCCCGCGCCTGCACGGCGAAGGCCCGAGCTGCTCCTCGCCGGGGCGATCGCTGCGATGGGCATCGTCCTCGGGATCGTCGCCGTCGCGATCTTCCGCGCCCCCGCCGCAAAGGCCGCGAGCGAGGCGCCCCCGCCCGTCACGGCGACGACGACGATCGACCCGAGCCCGGACATCGCCCCGACGACGACGGCCGCGCCGACGACGCCGGCCGTGATCCTGACCGTCGCCCCGACGGCGGCGGCCGTCACGACCACGGCGACGACGACGAGCACGGCGAAGGACGTCCGGCGCACCAAGACGCCGCCGTCACGCACCAACGGATCCGGCGACGCGAAGACCGATCCGTTCCCGAGCGATCGCAAGTGAGCACCATGCGAAGGACCGTGGCGATCGCCGCCCTCGGCACGAGCCTCGTCTTCGCGGCCCGGGCGCACGCGAACGATCCGGCGACCGCGCAGGCGCTCTTCGACCAGGCGCGCAAGCTGATGAGCGAGGAGAAATTCGCCGAGGCCTGCCCGAAGCTCGAGGAGAGCCAGAAGCTCGATCCCGCGGGCGGCACGCTCCTTCACCTCGCGCTCTGCCGCGAGCGCGAAGGCCGTATCGCGACCGCGTGGGCCCACTACCAGGACGCGCTCTCGCAGGCCAAGCGCGACGGTCGCAAGGATCGCGCGAAGATCGCGCAGGAGCGCATCGACGTGCTCGGGCCGCGCCTCCCGAAGATGCGCGTGCGGGTCGCGCCGGCGAACCGCGCCCTGCCCGGCTTCCGTCTGACGCGCGACGACGTGCCGGTCGGCGAGGCGCAGTGGGGCGAGTCCGTCCCCGTCGATCCGGGAGCGCGTGTGCTCCGCGCACGGGCCGAGGGACGCAAGGACTGGACGGCGAAGGTCGAGATCCCGACGGGCCCGAACGAGGTGACCGTCGACGTCCCCGAGCTCCAGATCGACGCGCAGGCCGCCGAGACGCCGAAGGACGAGAAGAAGGTCCGCTTCGACGACGCGCCGGGCGGCGACGGCCAGCGCACGCTCGGGCTCGTCGTCGGCGGCGTGGGGATCGCGGGCCTCGTGGTGGGGGGCGCCTTCGGCCTCGTGTCGATGTCGAAGAACGACGAGGCCGACGCCGAGTGCAAGCCGCCCGACCACAAGCTCTGCACGCAGAAGGGCCTCGACGCGGGCGAGGCGGCGACGCAGGCCGGCAACGTCTCGACCATCGCGTTCATCGCGGGAGGCGCGCTCGCCCTCGGCGGCGCCGTGCTCTGGCTCACCGCGCCGTCCGGCGGCACGAGCGTCGGCGTGATGCCGTCGGCCGGCCCGCGCGGGGCGTCGCTCTCCTTCACCGGCCGCTTCTGAGAGCTCGACCGCGCGCCTGCCGCACGCTGCGGCACGGTGCGTGGATCCATCGAGGGGATGAAGTCCATCCTCGTCGCCGTGGACGCGTCGCCGCGCGCCGCCGACGTCCTCTCGTCCGCCATCGAACTCGCGCGCAGCTCCGGCGGCAAGCTGCGGCTGCTCCGGGTCGTGGGTCTGCCGCCGGAGCTACCGGCGAACGTCTGGGCGATCCCGCAGACGCAGGT
>WBZO01000742.1_pt1 | contig 61879 bp, 53 predicted proteins | sample 5204261 | NCBI WGS metagenome assembly WBZO01 (sample SAMN12412400, study PRJNA552823) | activated sludge metagenome | isolation source: activated sludge from anammox sidestream of wastewater treatment plant... | place: USA: North Carolina | collected 2017-09
CTACGCCGCGAAGAACCCGTCGTCGGGCAGCTTGCCGCCGACGATGCCCGGATCGCGGGCGAGGAGCGTCTTGAACAGCGCGGTGAGCGCCGGCCGCGCTGCCCGCGCGGAGCGAACCATCAGGTTGCTGAACGGAATCGAGCGCTCGATCACCGGTGCAGGCAGCTCCAGATAAGACGCAGCCACCTTTCCCGCGCTCGTCGGGTTCGCCCTCACCCACGCGGACGCTTCAGCGAGGGCGGCGTTGAGCGCCGTGATGCGCTCCGCGCCCGCGCTTTGCGCGAACGCGGCCGACACGGCGAGGCCCGCCTGCGGGATCGACGCCGCGCCGCCGGTAGCGGCGCTCCACGCCTTCTGCATGTCGATGACGCGCTCGACGCGCTTGCCCGCCCGGGTGCCCTGCACGACCGCTGCGGTAGCCGCCGGCTCCGCGAGCAGCGCCGCGTCGACGCGGCCAGCGAGCAGGAGCTGCATGGCCTCGGGCGGCGTGCCCGCGTACTCCAGCGTGAGGTCGCGTTCGAGGCTCACGCCCGTCGCGCGCGCGACCGTGGCCAGCACGTGGTCCGGCATGTCGTTGCGGAACGGCACTGCCAGCTTGCGGCCCTTGAGTTTCGCGAGCGAGTCGAGCGCCGGGTCGGTGGCACAGACGTAGAGCAGCCCGTCGGTCATCGTGTTCACGAGCCGCACCCCGGCGCCGCGGTTGTAGAGATTCGCCGCGACGTAGGTCGGCACGATCGAAGCGGCGGTCTTGCCCGAGGCGAAGCCCGCGCGGATCTCGTCCGGCGTGCGCCACACGCGGAATGAAACGCGCTCTGCGATGGCGCGCAGCGCGCCCGACTCCACCGCCTGCGCGGCCACGATGGACGGCCCGGCCGGCGGCCCGTGCAGGACCAGCTCGGGGAGCGGCGCGGGCGCGGCGGCGAGGCGGCCGGCGGGTGTCGCGGCGAGCGCCGCCGCGGGAAGCGTTGCGAGGAAGCGTCTGCGGTCGAACATGACGATCTCCGTCGGTCAGAAATTCACGACGACGCGCAGCCACGCGAATCGGCCCGGGGCGTTGACAAATCCGAGGTTCGTGTCGTCGGTCGTACGGAAGGGGACGTGCTCCGCGTAGTCGCGGTCGAAGACGTTGTCGATGCCGACCTGCGCGCCCACACGGTCGGAGAACTGCACGCCGGCGAAGAGGTCAAGGACGGTAAAGCCCGCCGTCTCGGCCGGATCGTAACCGCTGCCGGTGGCCGGATCGTCATCGGCACGGTCCTGGCGCGCGACCATCCGCAGCCGCGCGGCAGCGTTCCACGTCCCGATCGCTGCGAGTCGGTCGTGCCAGTCGGCGATCAGCGTGGTCTCGAGCGGGCGCATGCCGTAGAGCGGGCGGTCGTCGGACGTGTTCTGGCCGTAGTTCCACCAGACGTTTGCGCGCAGCGAGAGCTTGCGCGTCAGGTTCCACTGGAGGTCGGCCTCGGCGGCTGCGATTTCGGCGTCGACGTTGCGCCAGATGGCGGCATTGTCGGCGCGCAGCACGCCGGCTTGCGCGCGCGCCCGGTCACGGGAGATGAAGTCGTCGATCCGGTCGAACGACGCGGACAGCGCGAGCCGCCACGCCTGCGTCGCGACAGGGCCACCGCTCGCGCCGCGCGTCCGGCGCCAGTCGACCCAGTCCGCGCCCGTCCACGTCAGCCCGGCATCGATCCGGTTGTGTATCTCGTTGTTGAGGCCGGGGTTGCCGATCTGGCGACTGGAGGTTCCGCTCGGAACGTTGGTGGCGGGCGACGACGGGAGCGCGACCGTGAATTCGAACAGGTCGGGGAAGCGTGCGATCCGGGCGGCCGACACCCGGGCCTCAGGCCCGCCCGTGTTGAACCGGTGGCGTGCCTCGACGAGCCCACTCCACGCGTTGCGGTCCGGTGAGAGGTCGAGCCCGTTCCCGTAGTAGAGCGCATACAAGCTGCGGGGCGTGCCGGAATATCCCGGCAACGAGAAGGCTTCGTCCGCACGCGTGATCTCCGCGTCCCACCACTGCCAGCGCAGCGCGCCGGCGAGAGAACCGCCGGCCCAGGGCCGCCCTGCCGCCTCGACGAATGCGCCGTACGTCGTCGCCTCCGGCCCGGGCGCCTGGAATCCGGTCGTCTGGTCGAGATTGTTGACTGCCGGCCCGCCCTGGCGCCGGCCGTCGCGCGAGTCGCTGCGTACTTCCGCTCCGAGGCGGAGGTCCGCCCCTGCAACCGCAAGATCGCCGAACGCGGTCGCGTCCCAGATCGTGGCGTCGAGGGCGTTGCGGACCCGGTTGGCGGCCGGGGTGGTGCGCAAGGTGTAGTTGTCGGCGGCACGGTCGAGTCCGACCCAGCCCCCGGCGACGCGCACGCGCCGCAGCGCGCCGAACCCGCGCGCGTCGTCGACGGCAAGCCGCACGCCGGTGCGCTCGGTCTTCAGCGGGTCGGCGCCTGCGCCTTCGATGAGCGGGATGCCGCTCTCCACGACCGGCCTGCCGAGCGGCATGAGGAGGTCGTCGATACGGTCGTAGACGACGTTGCCGCGTAGGCTGCGCTGCGCGTCCGGGAACCAGGCGCCGCCGAGCTGACCCGTGGTCCGGTTGTACCCGAACCGGGTATCCGATCCCGCGCCGTCCGAGTAGCTGTCGATCGAGCGCTCGGCCAGCGCGGCATTCGCTGCGCCGCCGGCGAACGTGAGACCGCCCTGCGCGAACGCCTCCCACGCATTGCCTGCGCCCGCGTAGCCGCCGCCCAGCTTCACCGTCCGCTGCGCCTCAAACACGCTCGCCGGGGCTCCGCCGTCCAGCACGACGTGGCTCTGCACGTAGGGATTGAAGATCGGCGCGGTGCCACCGCCGAACGGTTGCGGAACGGGAAAAGGCATCGGACGGGCGTGTGGCAACAGCTCTCCGATCAGCAAGCCATCAGTGCGTAGGACGGGTGCCGGCGCCCCTTCGGCGCTGAGGTCGGCCGCCGGTGCGAGCGCGAAGGCGACAACGCAGATGGCACTACGAGGCCGAGCGAGCAGCGATTGAATCCCGCTAGACGTTAGCGCAGATTCGACGCGTGCTGGGGATGGCTCTTGCTGATTCGTCACGATTATACCTGGCGCCATCAAGAATGAGAATGAATGTCATTATCAGCAGCACCTCATCAGAGTCTTTGATCCAAGTTGTGTAAGAGACGCGTCCCGCATACCGAACGCGCAACACCGGTCGTGAGCCGGGAGGCGGACGCTCGGATTCGCCCGTGGCACGAAACGCAGCGGCGTAGGCGCCGGGCGGGCACAGGACGATTCGCGCTCTGCCCGGCTCCCTCGTCAGAAGAGCCGGCGGCGAGAACCACCCCGACGCGATCACGCACGGTCGGCGCGATCGCGGTTCACCACCGTGCGGCCGATGGTCGCGCGAGAATGTCCTCAATGGCGACCATGTAATCCCCGTTCGGGTGCGGGCCTTCCCGATCGAAGCGGACGAGGCCCGCGTGGATAACGCCGAACGGCCCGAGGTCCAGATGGCCGCCGAAGTACCTGTCGGCACCGATTCACGCCATCTCCTCGCACCCGATCACGTCCTCGCCCGGCTTCCATACGTCGGCACGGCCGCTTCCGAAACCGGAGGACCGGAAGCCCATCGACTACCGGGCGACGTTGCCGGCGAGGGACATCAGGCCGGCGCAGGCGAACTACTTCCCCCACTTCCGCCTGACCGCGAGGAGCAGGCGGTGCGCCGTGCGGCGCTATCGGTCGGTTGTCGCTTCGGGCAGCGACACGAAACCGATCCGCGTCGTCCCGGCGGCCGCCGAGTCGGCGAGCACTTCTGCGATCGCCTGGTACTGCGTGGTCCGGTCGGCGCGCAGGTGGATCTCCGGCTGCGGCGCCTGGGCAGCCGCGGCGACGAGGCGCGCACGTAGCCCCGCGCGGTCGACCGGCTCGCCGTTCCAGTGGATGCGGCCGTCGGCGTTGATCGCGAGCTCAACGTGGTCGACGCGGGTGAGGTTGGGCACGCTCGAGGCCTGCGGCAGGTCTATCCGCACCGCGTGCGTGAACAGCGGCGCGGTGATGATGAATATGACGAGCAGCACCAGCATCACGTCGATCAGCGGGATCATGTTGATCTCCGCCATCGGGCGCGTGCCCGCGCCCCGGTCGCCGAAGCCGCCGAACGCCATGGCTCTAGCGCGCCCCGTCGCTGACCATGCGCACCCGCGCCGGGCGCGCCGACGTCGAGGATTCGCCCTCGCCGTTCTGTGCGCCGGTGGTCAGGAACGAGAAGAGATCGTGCGCGAACGCGTCCAGGCGCGCGAGCACCAGGCGGTTGGAGCGCACGAATGCGTTGTAGGCGAGCACCGCCGGAATCGCCACTGCCAGACCGAGCGCCGTCATGATCAACGCCTCGCCCACCGGCCCTGCGACGCGGTCGAGCGTCCCCTGCCCGGCGAGACCGATCCCGACGAGCGCGTGGTACACGCCCCAGACGGTGCCGAACAGCCCCACGAACGGGGCCGTGCTGCCGACCGACGCGAGCACCGTCAGGCCGGACTCGAGGCGCGCGGATTCCTCGTCGATGACGCGTCGGATCGCGCGCGTGAGGAAGTCCGCCGCGCTGCCCGCCGCGTCGAGCCGGTCGGCGCCGTGGCGCGCGTGGTGCCGCGAGGAAGCGAGCGCGTGAAAGGCGAGGTGCGAGAACGGCTCGTCGGGGTGCTGCGTCTCGAGGCGCCGCTCCACCGCGGCGAGCGACGGCGCGTCCCAGAAGGCGGCGAGGAAACGATCGCTCCGGCGCCTGCGCGCCAGAGCCTCGATTCCCTTGGTGACGATCAGGTACCAGGTCGCGACCGACATGAAGGCGAGGATCAGGAGGATCGCCTTGCCGACGGTGTCGGTCTGCGCGAGCAGGTGAGCGAAGCCGAGCGCGTGCGTCTGTTCCATCGTTCAGCCTTCCAGTGCGAATGCAATCGGGACCAACACCCACGCCGCGACCGGGCGCTCGCCCTGCCGCGCCGGGACGAACTTCCAGCGCTTCACGGTTTCGAGCGCTGCCCCGTCCAGCCGCGCCGAGCCGCTCGAGGTGCGCAACTCGACCCTGTCGGGTGCGCCGTCGGCGTTGACCAGGACGCGCAGGACCACGCGTCCCTGCTCGCCCATTCGACGCGAGAGCGGCGGATAGGCGGGCGCAGGGTTGTGGAGGTAATCGGCGCTGAAGCTCGGCGGAATCATCGGTGGCGCCGGGGTCGGCACAGCGGCTGCGGCGCGCTGCGGCGCCGCGGCCGCGGCCGGCTGCGGCGTCGGCGGCTCCGACGCGGGCGGCTCGGGCGGCGGCGCCGGCGCGACGGACGGTGCTGCGACCGGCGCGGCGACGATCCGCGGCGCGGCAGTCGGTCGCCGCACCGGCCTGGGCACGGGCCTGGGAGCGACTTGCTCGGGCGCCGGCGGAGTGACCGCGACGCTCGGGGGGGTGATCAGGCTCACCATGATCGGCGCGGCGACGCCCAGCGCCTCCCGCACCGGCGTGAAGTGGAGCAGCAGGAATATCACCGCCGCATGCAGCGCGACGACCGCCGCGAGCCCGGGAACCTTCAGCCGTCGCCGTCCGGACTGCTCGGCGAACAGGAAGGGCGAAGTCGCAGCCATCAGGCGCTCACCACGACGAGCGGACGGGCGATGCGCGGATGGGCCACGACGGTCGCCTCGACGTTGAAGCAGTCACCGAGGGCCTGCGGCGTGAATACCGCCTCCGGCGGACCCTCGGCGAGGACACGCCCCTGCTTGAGCAGCACCACGCGATCGGCGTACTGCGCGGCGAGGTTGATGTCGTGAAGCACCGCGAGCACGCCTGCGCCATCCTCGTGCGCGCAGCTGCGGGCAACCCGCAGCGTGAGGTGCTGGTGCGCCGGATCGAGGCTCGCAACCGGCTCGTCGAGCAGCAGATAACGCGCCGTGGATCGCTCTGCGGGCCAGAGCTGCGCGAGCACCCGTGCGAGCTGCACGCGGGCGAGTTCCCCGCCCGACAGGGTCGTGACGAGGCGCCCGGCGAGATGGGCAGCGTCCAGTTGCTCGAGCGCCGCGCGCGCGATCTCGACGTCGTGCGCGCGTGCGACGCCGTCCGAGTGGGGATGGCGGCCCAGCAGGACCGTTTCGAGCGCGCTGAAGCCGAATGCCAGCGCGGCGCTCTGCGGCAGGACGGCGCGCAGCCGCGCGCGCTCCCGCAGGCGCCAGTCGCGCAGCGGCCGGCCGTTCATCGTCACGCTGCCCGCGCGCGGCACGAGGTCGCCCGCGAGCGTCTTGAGCAGGGTGGATTTGCCCGCGCCGTTCTCCCCGAGCAGCGCGACCAGCTCGCCCGGGGCGAGCGCGATCGAGACCTCGCGCAGGAGCGTCGCCCCGCCGGCGACGACCGTGATTCCGGCTGCGGCGAGCATCACAGGCTCCAGGCGCGACGCTCGCGCAGGAGCAGCGCGACGAAGAAGGGCACTCCGATCAGCGCGGTGAACACCCCGAGCGGCAGCTCGGCGGGGGCGGCGACGGTGCGCGCGACGGTGTCGGCGACGAGAACCAGGATCGCGCCGAGCGCCGTGGCGCCGGGGAGCACGACGCGGTGGTCGGGGCCGCACGCGAGCCGGACGATGTGCGGCGCGACCAGGCCGATGAAGAAGATGAGTCCGCTCACCGCCACCGCGGCGCCGACCGCGAGCGACGCGGCGATGAGCGCCACGACCTTCACGCGCTGGACGCTGATGCCGAGATGGCCTGCCTCCGCCTCGCCGAGCGCGAGCGCATTGAACGGGGCGGCCAGGCGCCACAGCACGAGGGTCGCCAACACGATCGCCGGGCCGACGAAGGAGAGGATCGCCCAGCTCGCGCCGCCCACGCTCCCCAGCCGCCAGAAGGCGAGGTTCCGCAGCTGCTCGTCGTTCGCGACGTAGGTGAAGCCGCCGATGCCGGCCTCGACGAGCGCGTTGACCGCGATGCCGGCGAGCAGCAGCACCGCGATCGACGTCCGTCCCGAGTGCGTGGCGATGCGGTAGACGAGAGTGGCCGCGGCCAGCCCGCCGACGAACGCCGCGAGCGGAAGCGTTGCCGGGCCGAGGCTCCGCGCGAGGCCGGGGAGCCAGACGACGCCCATCACGATCACCGTCGCGGCCGCGAGCGCGGCGCCACCGGCGACGCCGATCAGCGTCGGGTCGGCGAGCGGGTTGCGGAAGAGCGCCTGCATTGCCGCGCCCGAGGCGCCGAGTCCGGCGCCGACGACGATCGCGAGCACGACCCGCGGCAGCCGGATCGACAGCAGGACCGCCTCCTGCTGGCCGGCGAACCCCTCGGCGGGACCGAACCCGAGGCCGTGAGCGAGGATCAGGATCGCTTCGCCGGGGCGGATCTGGAACGCGCCCGAGCTCACCGCGACGAGCGCGGCGAGAACGAGCGCCGCGGCGAGCCCGCCGTGCGCCGCCGCCGGCGGAATCCGGCCCGAAACACGCGGGATCCGCGGGCGGAGCGCCCGGCCGTCCACGCGCACGGTCAGCTCCTCACCCGCCATGGAGCGCCTGCGCGAGATCCTTGACCGCCTGCGGCAGGCGCGGGCCGAAGCCGAGCAGATACAACGCGTCGAACGCCACGACCCGCCTTGCCGCGCCGGCGGGCGTCAGCGCGAGCCCCGGACGCGCCCAGAGCCGCTCGGCGCCGCCGACCGTCTCCAGACCTTCTGTCGTGATCAGCACGACGTCCGGCGCCGCGTTCACGGCGGCCTCTGCGGTGAGCGGCTTGTAGCCCTTGAACCCGGAGAGCGCGTTCCGGGCCCCCGCATAACGGATCATCGCGTCGGCCGCCGTCTCCTCGCCGGCGACCATCGCGCTGTTGCCGGTGTGCGCGAGGAGAAACAGCACCTTCGGCCGTCCGGCGTAGCCGGCCACCGCGCGCTCGGCCTCGCTCCATTGGGCGGCGATGCGCGTCTCGAGGTCCGCGCCGCGGGATTCCAGTCCGAGCGCGGCGGCAATCGTCCGCACGCGCGTCCGCAGCGTGTCGAGGTTGTGGTCGGAGGGCACCGTCGTCACCGGCACGCCGGTCGCGCGGATCTGCGCGAGCGCCACGGCCGGCCCGGCCTCGGCGGTTGCGATCAGCGCCTGCGGTCGCATCGCGAGGACGCCCTCGGAGGAGAGGGAGCGCATGTAGCCGACGCGCGGCAGGCGCGTCGCCGCCGCGGGGAAGATGCTGGTCGAGTCGACCGCGACCAGGCGGTCGCCCGCGCCGAGGGCGTAGACGATCTCGGTGACCCCGCCCCCGACCGCGACCACCCGGCCCGGCGGCTCGGCACCTACCGCCGTCGCCGCCACCGCGAGAACCAGGGTGGCGGCAAGACACCGCGGCGCTAAGCAGTGCATGCCGGCGCCGGAAACAGCCGTTCGACCGTTGCCTGCCACTGCGCCAGCTCGGGGCGGCCCGGCTTGCGCTCGCCGAACAGCATCGCGATCGTCTCGCCGTCCGCGTCGAAGAGCTCGAGCGAGGTCACGACCCCGTCCGTGGTCGGCTTCCTGACGACCCAGGCGGAGGCGATGTGATCGGTGCGCAAGTGCAGGTTGAACCCGGGGTCGAGCACGTTCAGCCAGTGGTCGATCGGCCGCAGGTTGTGGATCGGCCCGGTGTGGATCTGGATGCAGCCCGGGTTGCCGGCGAAGACCATGATCGGGAGCCCGGTCACCGCGACGTCCTCGAGCAGGCGGCGCGCCCCGTCGAGCGACGCGGGGTAGGCGAGGTCGGTCCCGCCGAGTCGCAGCGCCTGGGTGCGCGACACGTCGAACTTCCCGAGCAGGCCGAAGAACGCGTGGGTGTCCTCCAGGTTCGCCCACGCGGCGCGCAGCCCCGCGACATCGACCGCCGCGTCCGGCCGCTCACCCTTGCGCGGCGCGCGCGGCGCGACCTCGAGCCCGGGCTGCTGGTCGGGCGCGGCGGCCGCGCGCACGAGCCGCTCGTACGCGTCGGCATCGGCGCCATCCTTCAGGAAGATCTTGTGCACGGCCTGGCCGGCACCGTCGTAGAACTGCAGACTCTTCATCGCGCCGTGCTCGCCCGCCTCGGTCACCGCGAAGCCGTGCTTCCAGTGCGCGAAGAAGAGGCGCAGATCGATGTCGGCGCCGAGCGTGAGCCCGACCATCCCGTCGGCTTCGATGCGCTCGTAGACGCCGGTCTTCTCGTGCACGCAGGATTCGTTGCGAGTGAGCGCCATCACGCGACCGAGGGTCGGCGCGCGCTTGAGGACCTCGCGCAGGTCCCCGGCGAGGCGCGTGACGCCGTCGCCGACGCCGGTCGCGAGCAGCTCGCCCTCCGACACCTCGAGCAGCGCGGCGGCGTCGCGCTGCCGGATCTTGCGTTGCGACTTGAGTTCGAGCCAGGCGGCGCGCAGGCGCGCGGAGCGGTCGGTGCGGTGGGCAGTGGCTTGAGTCATCGGATCATCCTCGGTGAGTGCAGCAATGAACTCTGCTTCAGGCAAGCCGGTGCAATCCCTGGGTCAGGGCGGAGACGCTCGAGCCCGGAAGGAGCGCGCACGACTTGCCAAAGCGCTTGCAGTAGCGCTTTACGGCGTAGTACGCGCAGTGGCTCACGTCGGCAGCCAGGCACACGACGGCGTCCGCGCTGCGCAGCAGCGCGGGGAGGCGCGAGAGATGATCTTCGATCCCCCCGTCGTGATACAGGAAGACGCCGTTCGCGCTCTCGATGGCCGCGCGGTACTGGGGCACGAGTCGCGTCTTGCCGCCCACGCACAACAGCCTCCGCGCGGTCAGGTCGGCCGGCGACGAGGGTTGCTCCGCGGACGGAGGCGGCAGGCCCGGACGGCATTCGCGCCTTGCCGGCACGCGCTCCGGGAGGCCCGTGCGGACCGACGACCGGCGCATGAACGCGGCCAGCTCGCGGCGCGCTTCCGCCGCCGCGTGCCGCGCCGCGGCGAGCGAATCCTCGAGTGCACGGACGCGGGCCTCCCAGCCGCGCGCCTCGTCGCCGCTCGTCCAGCGCAGGAGCGCGGCGTTCGCGCGCGCCGCTTCTCGCCGCGACTGCTCGCAATCGCGGCGCAGCGCCGCTGAGGTGGCACGGAGCGCGGTGCACTGGGCCTGCACCCGCGCGAGCGCGCCTTCGAGCTGCGCGGCGTGCTCGTCCGCGTCGCGCAGCCGGCGGGTCGCCGCGCGCCGCGCAGCGAACGCGAAGTGGGCGAGCATGTGCATGTCCTGCGAGAGGAGCTCGTCGGCGTCCGCGTCGCACTGCGGGTGTGTGATCGCCGCCCAGTAAGCGCCGACCTGGTCGCCGGTCGCGGCCCAGTCGCGCCAGGCGTCGATCACCTCCGTCCGCGAGCGCGCCGCGCGGAAACGGTTCAGCGCCGCAGCGCAGCGCTCGTCGAGCTTCTTCTGGAGCAGGGCGGAGAGGTCGCTGCGCGTCTTGGCGTGCTGGACTGCGGTCGAGTGCAGGGCGTAGTCGCTCGCCTTGTCCCAGTCCGCATAGCCGGCGCGGCGAACGAGCTGGCGCAGCTCGCGGGCGTCGAACGCGGCGCCGAGCAGCGCGCAGAGGTGCTTCTCGGGCAGCTGCCACAGCCGGCGCCGCTCCGCGCGCGGGGCCGGCGCGTGCTGCCGGGGAGCCGCCGCACGCGCGAACGAGGCGCTGATCGCGGCCCACCCTCCGCCGGCATCCTGGCGGTCGCGGTCACAACAGACGATTGGTCTCATCGCGCGCGACCTAGAACTCGAACTTCACCGCGATCGTCGCGTTGCGACCGGGCGAGGTGTAGCGGTCGATCGACGCGAACGGCGGGGAGGTCGTGTTCGGGCCGATCCCCGTGCGCCACGTGTCGGCCCACAACCAGTATTTCTTGTCGAAGAGGTTGAAGATTCCGGCGGTAAGAGTGAGGTTCTTGAGCGGCCGCCAGTAGCCGGTCAGGTCGAAGACCGCGAACCCGGGGGTCTGGAAGATCGGGGGGGGCGTCGTGCCAGAATTGTCGACGCTGGTTTTCTGCGAGGCCGCGGTCATCGTCGCCGCGCCGCCGAACGTGCCGGCCGGTTGGTCGAAGCGCAACGCCAGCACGCCGGTGAGCGGATTGATCGAATTGAGCGGCAGGTCGAGATCGGTGTCTTCGCCGTTCGCGTAGGCGATCGACCCGGTCAGCGTCCAGCCGCGGGCGAACATGTAGTCGCCGCGTGCCTCGAGGCCCCAGATCGTCACGTTCGCGCGGTTGATTGACTGGAACGTGCCGCCGAATCCGGGCACGCAGCGTGGATCCGCGGGACAGCTCAGCTGCACCCGCGAATCGATGAAGTCCTTGTAGCGGTTGTAGAAACCCGCCGTCGAGAAGCGCGCGACGCCGTAGTCCCCGCGCAAGCCCAGCTCGACCCCGGTACTCGTCTCCGAGGTCAGGTTCGGGTTCGGGATGACCGCATAGGACTGGACCGGGTTGCGGAACGCGGCGTTGACGTCGTCGTAGGGTGGGGCGCGGAAACCCGTCGCCAGGTTGACGTAGGTCGAGGTCTGCGGGGTGAATCTCCAGATTGCGCCGAGCTTGGGCGACCATGCCGAGTCGCTGAAGTCCGACGCCTGCACGCCGAGCGGAATGACGGCGAGATAGCTCGCGTCGGGCTGCACCTTCAGCTTGTAGTTGTCGTAGCGCAGCGCGGGGATGATGTCGAGCCGCCCGTCGAGCAGTCCGATCTCGTCCTGGACGAAGACGCCGACCCGGTCCTGCGTGCTCGAGGGAAAGTCCCGCAAGGGAAAGCTCTCTCCGGCCAGCGACTTGGTGGTCGTTCCGGTCGTGATGTTGGAGATCGTCGCGTCGCGCAGCTCTTCGGTTTCGGTCCGGTTGACGTCGAGCCCGTACAGGATCCGGTGCGCGGAGGCCCCCCAGTTGACGCGGCTCTCCCCGATGACCGTGCCGCCCCAAATCGACTGGTCGAAGGTGAACAGGCGCTGGATCTGGCAGGTGTTGACCCCGGCGACGACCCCCGAGCAACCGGCCGTGGTCTGGCGGCGCGTCTCGTACGAGTTCTCGGTCGTGTCGCTCCCCTGCCAGTAGAGCGTCAGCTTCAATCCGGCGAGCCAGCCGCCCTGGGGGTTCGCGTACTCGTAGTCGAACGCCGCGCGCTTGCGCTCGTAAGTGTCGTCACCCGTGATGGCACTCGTGCGCGGCGTGGCGTAGTTCAGGCTCAGGACGTCCGTGTTGACGTCGTTCTCGAACTGCTCGTAGGTGAGTCGCAGCAGCTGGTTCGGCGCCGGGATCGCAACGAGCTTGAACAGGCCGTTCTTGATCGTGGAGTCCTGCGGGTTGGCCTCCGTCCGGTTCGGCCCGACCGAGCCGTTCGTGCCTTGCGTCTCCACCTCGTGGCCGTCCCGGTAGGTGAGGACCGCGAGACCGGACAGCGGGCCGCTCGTCCCCGCCGCGGTGACGGTGTTCGTCCAGCCGCTGTCGACCGACGCATAGGCCGATCGCCACGACGCGTACCACGGCCGGTCGCGACCGGCGAGGAAGTCGGCCGGATCCTTGGTGATGTAGCTCACCACGCCGCCGAGGGCGTCGGAGCCGTAGAGGCTCGAGTTGGGGCCGCGCAGGATCTCCACGCGCTTGAGCGAGTCCATGTCGACGAAGTTGCGCGGGACGGTGTTGAACGGGCCGACGCTGAAGCGGAAGAAATCCGGCAGGCGCACGCCGTCGACCTGGATCACGACCCGGTTCTCCTCGAGGCCGCGGATGTTGAAGCCGGTCGCGCCGAACCGGTCGGGATCGTTGGGCGCCGAGACCCCGGGCTCGTGGCGAATCAGGTCACGGATGTCGCGCACCAGGCCGCGTTCCATCTCCTGCGCGTCGATCGTGTCGACGGTCGCCGGCACGTCGTCGGTGCTGCGCTCGGTGCGCGTGGCGGTGACGGAGATTTCGCGCAGCGGCGTTGCCGGCTGTGCCTGCTGCGTCGGCTGCGGTACCGGCTGCTGCGCATGCAGTCCTGCCGCCGCGAGCCACAGTGCCCCTCCCAGGGCAATTCCTCTCTTCATTGCCAGCCTCCCCCTTCTGCATGGTTCTCGCGGGCTGGCATCGCCCCGGTGAGGGCGGCTGGCTGGCTGTGTGCCGGGGCGACGCTCGTGCGCCGCTCAGGCGGTCAGGATCAACTTGCCGTTCTGCGTGATGCGAAGTCGGTACTCACGGCCTTGGTGCACGATGATCAATTCGCCGTTGCCACCGAGGAGCTCGCGTGACGAGACCCGCGGCGGCGGCTCCACCGACCGTGGAACGGGCGCGATCGAGGGTGACTCCGAGCGGTTGTCCGACATTACTTGATAATAATGAGTCTTATTTGTATTGACAAGACCCAACCCTGTCCATGGGAATGAAAAGCCGCATAAGCGAGCTAAATCAGTGAGATTTGTTGATCTGGATCACATCTGGTTATCACCATGATGAACAAGTGGTTGCCAGAACGCGCCACGATAATGATAATGTCTCGCATTACCGTTCTCGTTCGACCACCATGTTCGTCTGCGTCTGCAGCGCAGTCACCGACCGCGAGATCCGGCAGTGCGCCGAGCTCGGCGTAGCGAGCATCGCGGATCTGAAGGACGCGCTCGGCGTTTCCGCAAGCTGCGGCAAGTGCGCGTGCGCGGCGGACGAGATCCTGCGGGAATGCGCCCGCGCCTGCGCGGCGCAGGGCGACTGACCTCGAACCGCGACTGACCCTGGAAGGCGCCGACTTGCGCCGTACGCGAGCCTGCCCATCCGGGAAACGTTCCCCGCACTGAACGCCGCCGCTCTGGCGGTATCGATGATGGTCCGCATGGTGCCCGCCAGCCGGCGGATGCGGATTGCCATCGATCGCTAGCGCGAATCGACGGCACAGCGGCCGTGACGCATCGCTCGTCGCATCATGCTCGCGTTCACCGCCCTGATGATCACGCGCGAAGGGGTGGCGCTGGCCCAAGGTGCGGAAGCGCGCACGGACCCGACGGTCGCATCCCTGCTGTCGGGGCGGTCGACCGCGGGGCACGCTCACGTTGTGCGCGGCCGCGGCCGCGCACAACGTGAGCTCTCGCTCGAGGACGTCCATCACCAGCCCCAGTCGACGAGCGAAGGTGAGTCGGGCATTCTTGTGCGTGTTCATCCGGCTGAGATTCCTGGGAGAGTGGATTGGGTCGCACCTTCCAGTCGCGCAGACTCAGTCCGGATGAACAGAAACAACCTATTGGGCCATTACGACTAGTGCGCGTGCTATCCTCGCGCGCGGGGCGGCAGCCCCAGCGGCGCGACGTGACGCCCAAGTCTGGCGCGCGAGCCGCAATCCTACCCACGCGTTCCCGGCGGAGGCGCCATGAAGGGCGACAAGCAGGTCATCACCCATCTCAACACGGTCCTGAAGAACGAGCTGACCGCGATCAACCAGTACTTCCTCCACGCGCGCATGTACGCGAACTGGGGGTACGAGAAGCTCGCCGAGCGCAGTCGCAAGGAGTCGATCGACGAGATGAAGCACGCGGATCGGCTCATCGAGCGCATCCTCTTCCTGGAGGGCCTGCCGAACCTCCAGGACCTCGGGAAGCTCATGATCGGTGAGAACGTGCCGGAAGCGCTCGCGTGTGACCTCAAGCTCGAGCGCGAGGCCCATCCCGTGCTCAAGAAGGCGATCGCGCACTGCGAGTCGGTCGGCGACTACGTGACGCGCGAGGTCTTCGAGCGGATTCTCGAGAGCGAGGAAGGACACATCGACTGGCTCGAGACCCAGCTCGACTTGATCAAAGATGTCGGGCTGCAGAACTACCTGCAGTCGCAGATGAGCTGAACGTCCGCGCCCGGCGCGCGCAGTGCGGGCACGTCCCGCGCTTCAGCTCATGTCGCGCGCCGCGGGCAGCCCGGGCAGCCCGGCCGCCGCGCGCACCGCGCGCACGACCGCCTCGGCCACGGCCTCGGCCGCGAGCGCGCCGATCCTCATCAGGTCCGGCGCGCCCGGCAGGTCCCCGGTCGCGAGGGCGAAGATCGTATCTCCGTCGAGCGGCGTGTGCGCGGGCGCGATCGCGCGCGCGACACCATCGTGCGCCATCTGCGCGACCTTGCGCGCCTGCGCCTTGTCGAGCGCCGCGTTGGTCGCGACCACGCCGATCGTGGTGTTCTCCCCCGGCCGGGCGAGCGGCTGGAAACCGCCCGTCCGCAGTAGCGTCCGCGCGTCCGCGAGCGCGCGCCCGTCCGCAGTCCGCACGCCGGCGACGAGCTGCCCCGTCGCCGGGTCGATGACGTCGCCGACCGCGTTCACCGCGACGAGCGACGCCACGACCAGCCCGTCGGGCAGCGCGATCGACGCCGAGCCGAGCCCGCCCCGCATCGCGCGGGCGAGCCCGGCGATCTTGCCGACGGTTGCCCCGGCGCCGGCCCCGACGTTGCCCGCCGCGACCGGTCCCTCGCTCGCCGACCGCGCCGCGCGATAGCCGCTGTCCGCATTCGGGCGCACGTGGGGTTTTCCGCCCACGGACAGGTCGAAGAGCACCGCGGCCGGCACGATCGGCACCTTCGCGACGCCGGCGTCGAAGCCGACGCCCTGCTCCTCCAGGTAGCGCACCACGCCGGCGGCCGCGTCGAGCCCGAACGCGCTGCCGCCGGACAGCACCAGCGCGTGCACCCGCTGCACGGTGTTGCTCGGATCGAGGAGATCGGTCTCGCGCGTGCCCGGCGCGCCGCCGCGCACGTCCGCCCCGGCGACCGCGCCGCGCCGGGCGAGCACGACCGTGCAGCCGGTCGGCCGCTCGGCGAGGGTGTCGTGACCCACCTCCAGCCCCGGCACCGCAGTGAGGCCGGGATCGGATTGCGGCAACGCGACGGCGGGCGGTCCGGACACGCGGTGAATTAGAGCGCACTTTGGCCCGCCGCCCTAACCCCGAACCGACAGGCGGTCCGTTTACCGCGGCGAACCTGCACGGGAGGACCGCCATGCGCCGCACGTTCGCCGCCTGTCTCGCCGTCGCCGCGGTCGCCGCCGCGGCGGCGGGCGCCGCCCCCGCCTCCCCCGCGCCGCGCAAGACGCTCACCGCGTTCGCGAGCGAGCAGGAGCTCGCCGACCTGTTCAGGCGCTGGGCCGCGGAGGCCGAGCGCCGCCGCGACGCGCAGCGTGCGCAGCGCCCGCAGCCGGGCGCGCTCGCCCAGCCGTCCGCCCCCGCACCGGCGCCCGCGGCCGAGGCCGCCGCAGCCGCGGCGTCGAAGGACGAATCGGTCACCAACGTCCAGCACGCGGGCGTCGACGAGGGCGGCATCGTCAAGGTGCACGGCGACCACCTCGTGATCCTGCGGCGCGGGCGGCTGTTCACGGTGCGCATCGGCGGCGGCGACTTGCGCCCGGTGTCGCAAGTCGACGCGTTCGGCCCCGACGTCGATCCGCGCGGCGCGTGGTACGACGAGCTGCTGATCTCGGGCAGCACGATCGTCGTGATCGGCTACAGCTACGCGCGCGGCGGCACCGAGGTCGGCCTGTTCGAGATCTCCCGCGCGGGCGAGCTCGCGTACAAGGCGACCTATCACCTCCGTTCGAGCGACTACTACTCGTCGCGCAATTACGCGAGCCGCCTGATCGGCACGAAGCTCGTGTTCTACTCGCCGCACCCCCTCAATGTCTGGGCCGGCGATCCCTACCTGTCGCTGCCCGCGCTGCGCCGCTGGCGGCCCGGCGCCCTGCCGGCCGAGTTCCGGCGCATCGCCCCGGCGACGCGGATCTACCGCACCGACGAGCCGCTCGACCCGTTCCAGGGCGTCGCGCTGCACAGCGTCTCGGTCTGCGACCTGGCGCAGCCCGAGATGGACTGCGAGAGCACCGCGGTGCTCGGCCCGCCGGGGCGCGTGTTCTACGTCTCGCCCGGCTCGGTCTTCGTCTGGACCACGGCGGGGCGGCGCGGGTCGCCGCCGGCCGCACCCGCGTCCGCGGTGTTCCGCATCCCGCTCGACGGCTCGGCGCCGAGCGTCCTGAAGACGAGCGGCAGCCCGATCGATCAGTTCTCCTTCCACGAAGGCGACGACGGGATGCTCAACGTGCTGGTGCGCGCGCGCGGCCGCGGCGACGGGATGTGGGCGGCCGAGTCGAACGCGGGCGATCTCGCGCTGCTGCGCGTGCCGCTCGCGAGCTTCTCCGACGGGCGCGACGCGGCGCCAGCCGCGGCGTACCGCGCGCTCCCGCAGCCGGCGGGCCACGCCCTGCAGAGCCGCTACGTCGGCGCGTATCTTCTCTACGGCGGCGGAACGGGATGGCGTCGGCCGCAGGCCACGACCGAGTCGCAGGTGTACGCCGTCCGCTACGCGAGCGGCGACGTCTACGCGCTGCCGCTCGCGCACGCGGTGGACCGCATCGAGGCGCTCGGGACGAACGCCCTCGTCGCCGGCAGCGACGGGCGCGACCTGCACCTCACGAGCGTGCGCCTCGCCCGGATTCCGGTGACCGTCGACCGCTACACGCGCCAGGACGCGGTGCAGGGCGAGACGCGCAGCCACGGCTTCTTCTACCGGGCCGAGAGCGACCTCGACGGCCTGCTCGGCCTGCCGGTCGTGGGCGGCAGCGAGCCGGGCGCGCGCCACTTGCGCAAGACTGCGGCCGCCCTGCTCTACCTGCGCAACCGGGGCTTGTCGTTGAGCGAGCTCGGCAGCCTCGACGCGCGCCCGGGCGAGGCCGACCGCAACGACGGCTGCCGCGCCTCGTGCGTCGACTGGTACGGGAATTCGCGCCCGCTCTTCCTGCGCGGCCGCGTGTTCGCGCTGCTGGGCTACGAGCTCGTCGAAGGCCGGGTCGCCGAGAAGCGGATCACCGAGGTGCGGCGCGTGAGCTTCGCGCCCGCGGCGATCGGCATCGCGCGCTGACCGCCCGGCGCGCGCCGCCATCGTTTCGCCACCTTTGGCTGGCGGTTCGCCCGTCCGGCGACCGCGCGCCGCCCGCCGCGCGCGCTCGAATGCGGTCACCGGGGCTGCGCACTCCCGTCGCGGCCGGATTCGAAAGGGCAGCGACCGTGTGGCAGCGACTGCAGGACGTGGTGCGGGCGATTCGTGCGTGGGCGACGGGGCGGCTGCCTCGGCTCGCCGATGCGGTGGCGAGCGGCGCGCGCGCCGGCGCTGCGCGGACGGCGTCGGGCGCCGCGCGTGCGCGCGGCGCGCTCGCCGCGCTGGCGCTCGTTGCCGCCCTCGCCTACCTCGTCCACGCCTACCCGCCGCTGGTGAACGTCGGCCGCGGCGAGGCCGGCGTGCGCACGAACCGGGTCACCGGCAGCGTGAGCCAGTGGCGCGACGGCGCGGTGATGGTGCTGCCCGGGCTGCACGAGATGGCCGTGTACTCGCTGCGCGATCGCACCTACCAGCCCGAGGGCATCCGGCGCGCGGACGGGCCGGCGCCGCTGCAGTCGGTGGAGGGCCTGTCGCTCGGGGTGGACCTGTCGGTGCGCTACGCGCTCGACCCGGACCAGCTCGCCGCCACGTCGAAGCGGCTGCCCGAGGACGTCGGGGCGGCGGTCGTCGAACCGGTGGTGCAGGGCGCGGTGTACAAGATCTTCGCGCGCTACACGGTGCGCGAGATCTTCTCGACCAAGCGCGTCGAGATCCAGCAGGCGCTCGAAGCCGAGCTGCAAGCGAAGCTCGCGTCCGACGGGGTCCTGCTGCGCGGCGTGCAGGTCGGCAAGGTGGACCTGCCGGCGGACTACAAGCGCCGCATGGAGACGCTGCTCGCCGAAGAGCTGGCGACGCAGAAGATGCGCTACACGCTCGAGCTCAAGGAAAAGCGCGTGAAGGAGATCGCGCTCGACGGCGAGGCGGAGAAGGTGCGCAGCGAGAAGTCCGCCGAAGCCGCCGCGCGCGCGCAGGTGATCGCGGCGAAGGCGCAGGAGGAGGCGATGAAGCACGTGCTGCCCTTCAAGCGGCGCCAGATCGAGCAGCGCCAGCTCGAGGCCGAGGCGGAGAAGGCGGCGCGCATCCGCGGCGCCGAGGGGGCCGCCCAGGCGCGCCGCATCGAGGCAGGCGGCGAAGCGGACGCGCGCCAGAAGCTCGCCGACGCGGAGGCCTACCGGCTCGACCGCGTCGGCAAGGTGAACGCCGAGCAGATGGCGCGCGAGGGCGACCTGCTCACCCGCCACCCGCTGCTCGTGCAGAAGGCGCTCGCGGACAAGCTCGCCGACAAGGTGCAGGTGATCATCGCGCCCACGCCGGCCGACGGCGGGTTCCTCGGCGCGTCGATCACCGGCGCGCCCGCGCTCCAGGCGAGCCGGCGATGAGGGCCGCTGCGCGACTGGCGGCCGCGCTCGCGCTCGCGTGCGCCGCGCTCGGCGCCGCGGCGGCCCCGGGCGCGGCGATCGTGGTCCGCGACCAGGCCGCCCTGCGCGCCGCCCCGCGCGACTCGGCGCGCACGCAGGCTGCGCTGTGGCAGGGCGAGATCGTCGAGGTGCGCGGCGAGCGGCTCGACTACCTGCAGGTGTACGACTACCGGCGCGAGCGCGGCGGGTTCGTGCGCGCGAGCCAGGTCCGGCGGCTCGGCGCGGGCGACGCCGCCGAGCTGCTCGTCCTGCTGCGCTTCCTGCGCGAGGCGCCCGGCGCCGAGGCGCTGGGCATCGGCCTCGCGCTGGCGTTCGTCCAGGCCGCGCCGGCCGAGGCCCTGCGCGGACCGGACGGCGCCGAGGCGCTCGACGCGCTCGGCGGCTTCGCCGACCGCCTCGCGCAGCGCGCCTCTGCGCGCGCGGAGGCCGCGCGGGCGCTGGAGGCGAAGATCGCCGCCCACCTCGACGTCGCCACGCGCTACGGCCTGCGGTTCGCAGCCTACGAGCGCGCCGGACGCATGCAGGTCTGCTACGACGGCGACGCGTTCCGCCGCGTGCTCGCGCTGCCGTCCACGCCCGAGCAGCGCGCCCGCGCCGCGCTCGCGCTCACCCGCCCCGAGTGCGTGGATCCCGACCTCGGGCCGGCCGCGCGCGCGGCGCGCGACGAATGGCGCGCCGAGGTGCTCGAGGGCGTCGAAGCGGGCGCGCTGCCCGGCTACCTCGCGAACCGCGTGCTGATGCGCCGCGCCGCGGTGTGGTCCGGTGTCGCGTACGAGCGTGCGCGCGGCGGCGAGGCAGCCGACGAGGCCGCCCGGCGCGGGCTCGCGGCGCTCGCGGGCGTGCGCCGCGCGGAGCTGACCGACGACGACCTGCGCGAGTACGACGACGCGGCGATGCGCGTGAGCGCGTCGCGCTGGGCGGCGGCCCCGGTCGCATCCCCGCCGGCGGCGCGTCCGGTGCACCTCGTGCTGGAGCCGGGCGCGCCCGGCGAGACCTGCGTCGCCCTCGTGGAAGCGAGGAACGCCGCGCGCGGCCCGCTCGCGCGCCGGTGCACGTACGGGATCGTGTGGCCGGCCTCGGCGAGCGCGAACCGGGAGGGCAGCGCACTCGCCGTGGCGGTCCAGCCCGCCGCGGCGTGGCTCGAGCTGTGGGTGTTCCACCGCGAAGGGAAGCACTGGACGGTACGGATTCTTCCGCCCGCCGCGACCACGCCCGAGCTCGGTTACGCGGAACTCGCCGGCTGGGTGCCCGGCGGCGCGCAGATGCTGGTCGCGCGCGAGGCCCGCGGCGAGGGCAGGTACCGCCGCGCCTATGAGGTCGTCCGCCTCGACACGCTCGCGGTGGCGCGGCAGGCGGTCGATCCGGCGCGTCTCGGCGCGTTCAAGCGCTGGCAGGACCCGGCGTGGCGAGCGGCGACGCTCAGCATCCGGTGATCCCGCGCGCGTGCAGCGCCCCGGGGATCGGGTAGGCTCGCCCCGGGAGGAAGCAGGCGTGCGGGGAAGCGCGAGCGCGAGGGTTTCGCTTTGGGGCATCGCCGGCGCCGCGTTGCTCGCCAGCTGCGCCGCCGCGGCGCAGCCTGCCGACGCGCCCCAGATCGGGCAGGTGAGCCGCGACTCGGTCTGGGTGCCGACGCCAGAGCGGGTGATCCGGCGCATGCTGCAGATGGCCGACACCACGCCCGACGATCTCGTGGTCGACCTCGGCTCCGGCGACGGGCGGATCCCCATCCACGCCGCCCGGCACTTCGGCGCGCGGGCGATCGGCGTCGAGCTCGAAGAGAACCTCATCCGGCTCGCGGTCGAGGCCGCGCGCGCGCAGGGCGTCGCCGAGCGCGTGCGCTTCGTCCGCCAGGACCTCTTCGAGTTCGACCTCGGGAGCGCGACGGTCGTCGCGCTCTACATCAGCCCGGGCGTCATGACGCGGCTCGCGCCGCGCCTCCGCGCGCTCAAGCCGGGCACGCGCGTGGTGTCGCACTTCTTCACGCTCGGGGAGTGGGAGCCCGACGAGTCGATCCGGGTGGACGACCGCACCGCCCACCTCTGGGTGGTGCCGGCCGACGTGCGCGGCACCTGGACCCTGAGGACGGGCGACGACGTGCTGAGCGTCACGGTCGAACAGGTGCGGCAGCGGATCACGCTGCGCGGCCAGCGCGCCGGCCGCGCGGTCCCGGTGATCGGCGCGCGGCTGCGCGGCACCGAGATCGGCTTCGGCGCGTTCGACCCCGACGGCAGCGTGCGGCACTACCGCGGACGGATCGAAGGGGCCCGGATGAGCGGCGACTCGGACGGCCCCGGCGCTGCGCCCGGGCCGTGGTCGGCGACGCGGGACTGAGTCAGCCGATCACGCGCGCGCCGCGCGAATCGCCTTCCAGACTCCCTCCCTCGTCACGGGCATGTCGATTTCCTTCACTCCGAGCGCGCCGAGCGCGTCGATCACCGCGTTCACGACGGCGGGTACGGCGCCGTGCGTGCCCGATTCGCCCGCGCCCTTCGCACCGAGCGCGTTCAGCGGGCTCGGCGTGGTCTCGTCGAAGTGGCACTCGAGGTCGGGTACGTCGTCGGCGCGCGGCAGGGCGTAGTCCGCGAACGAGCCGGTGAGGAGCTGGCCCGACTCGGGGTCGTACACCGTGCGCTCCACCAGTGCCTGTCCGATGCCCTGGACGATCCCGCCCTCGATCTGGCCGTGCGCGATCAGCGGGTTCATGACGCGGCCGATGTCGTCGACCGCGACGTGCCGCGTCACCGCGACGACGCCGGTCTCGGGGTCGATCTCGACCTCCGCGATCTGGCAGCCGTTCGGCCAGGTCTGGTCCCGCGCCGTCTCGGACGCGCTCGCGGCGAACTTCGCGCCGGGCTGGCGCCTGGCGAGATCGAAGAGGCCGATGCCGCGGTCGGTGCCGCCGATCACGAAGCGCCCGGCGCGGAATTCGATGTCGCCCTCCGCGGCCTCGAGGGCGACCGCCGCCAGCTTGCGTCCCGCGTCCACGGCCGCGCTCGCGCCGGCGAGCACCGCGCCGCCGCCGACCTGCAGCGAGCGCGAGCCGCCGCTGCCGCCGCCCGACTTCACGATCGCGGTGTCCCCCTGGACGAGCGTGACGACCTCCGGCGACACGCCGAGCCGCTCGGCGACGATCTGCGCGTACGAGGTCCACAGGCCGGTCCCCATCGCCTGCGTGCCCGAGACGACGGTGACGCGCCCGTCGCCGGTCACCGTCACGTCCACCGCCTCCGTGAGGTTCGCGCTGCCGGTGACTTCCACGTAGCACGCGAGCCCGCGGCCGGCGAGCACCCCGCGTCGGTTCGCTTCGGCCTTGCGTGCGGGAAAGCCGTTCCAGTCGGCCGCCGCGAGCGCTTTGTCGAGCACGCCGGGGAAGTTGCCGCAGTCGTAGGTGTACCCGGCCGCGTTCTTGTACGGCATGTCCTGCGGGCGGATCAGGTTCCTGCGCCGCAACTCGACCGGATCGACGCCGAGCTCGATCGCGGCGCGGCTCGCGAGGCGCTCCATCAGGTAGCCCGCCTCGGGTCGCCCGGCGCCGCGGTACGCGTCGACCGGCCCGGTGTTGGTCAGCATCATCCGGATCTCCTGGTGCAGGAGCGGGATGGCGTAGACCCCGGTGGGGGTGCGCGCCCCCGACATCGCCGGCACCGCGGCGCCGAAGTTCGAGATGTACGCGCCGATGTTCGCGTAGGTGAGGATGCGCATCGCGGTGAAGCGCTGGTCCTCGTCGATCGCGAGCGAGGCCTCGCTCACGTGGTCGCGGCCGTGGTTGTCCGAGAGGAACGTCTCCGACCGGTCGGCGAGCCACTTGACCGGCCGGCCCACCTTGCGCGCCGCCCAGGTCACCGCCGCGTACTCGGGGTACGGCCACACGCGCGTGCCGAAGCCGCCGCCGAGGTCGCCGCAGATCACCCGGAACTTCTCCTTCGGCACTTTCAGCACGCTCTCCGCGAGCTGAGCGAGCATGAGGTGCGTGTTCTGGGTGGGGCACCAGAGCGTGTACGACTGCGTCGCCGCGTCGTACCGGGCGACCACCGCCTTCGGCTCGATCGGGTTGGAGACGACGCGGTTGTTGACGATGCGGATCGACACCACCCTGTGAGCGGCCGCGAACGCCGCGTCGACCGCCGCCGGGTCGCCGACGCGATAGATCGCGGCGATGTTGCCGTACTCGGGCGAATAGGCGGGTTCCCAGTGCTTCGGCACGTCGGCGCGCGCCGCGTCGACCGCGTCGACGATCGCCGGCAGCTCCTCCCACTCCACCTCGACGAGCTCGGCCGCGTCCTTCGCCTGGTTGCGCGTCTCGGCGATCACCAGCGCGTAGGCGTTGCCGACGAAGCGCACCGCGTCCGCGGTCAGCGGGTAGCGCGGCGGCGCGACGACCGGCGCGCCGTCCGGGCGCTGGTGCATCTGCGCGAACGGCAGCGGCTGGACGCCGTCGGCGATCAGGTCCGCGCCGGTGAACACCGCGACGACTCCGGGCGCCTTCCGCGCCGCGGTCGTGTCGATCCGGACGATGCGTGCGTGCGCGTGCGGCGAGCGCGCGAACGCGCAGTGCGCCTGGTCGGGCAGATTGACGTCGTCGGTGAACGCGCCCCGCCCGGTCATGAGGTGCTGGTCCTCGAGACGGCGGACGGGCTTCCCGATCCACTGGCTCTTGCCGGGCTGGAGGTACTCCGGTGCGGTGCTCATTCTTGATCGCGCAGTCGAGAGGAGGACGAAGCGCGCAAGGGTAAAGGAGCGCCGCCGGTAAGTCGAGTCGCCGGCGGGGCGGCTAGGTCGCGTCCGCGCGGGACAGCTCGCCCACCCGCACCCCGAGCAGCCGCACGCGCCGATCGAGCTTGAGCCGTCCGAGGCACTCGAACGCCGCCTTGCGGATCGGGAGCTCCGCGTCGACCGGCGCCGGCAGCGTCTTCTCGCGCGTATGGGTCTCGAAGTCGGCGAAGCGCAGCTTGATGCCCACGGTGCGCGCGCGGTAGCCCTCGCCGCGCAGGTCCTCGGCGACCTCGCGGGCGAGCGCGGCGATGGTGCGCGCGATCGTCTGCCAGTCGCCGGTGTCCTCCTGGAACGTCGTCTCGCGGCTGCGCTGCCTGGGCTCCCAGTGCGTCACGATCGGGTCCTCGTCGATGCCGCGCGCCGCCTCGTAGAGGAAGACGCCGTACGCGCGTCCGAACTGCCCGACTAGCGCCTCGACCGGCACCGCGGCCAGCTCGCCGACCGTCTGCACGCCCATCTGCGCGAGGCGCGCTTCGGTCTTCGGGCCGATCCCCGGGACCTTGCGCACGCCGAGCGGCCCGATGCGCGCCGCGACGTCCTCCGGCGCGAGGATCGTGAGACCGTCGGGTTTCTGCATCTCGGAGGCCATCTTCGCGAGCAGCTTGTTCGGCGCAATCCCGATCGAGCAGGTGAGCCCGGTCTCCGCCCGGATGCGATCCTTGATCTCGCCCGCGATTGCCTCGCTCGAGCGATCGAGCGCGGTGAGGTCGAGGTACGCCTCGTCGATGCCGCGATCCTCCATCTGCGGGGAGACGCTGCGCATCACCGTCTTGAACCGGCCCGAGTAGCGGTGGTACTCGGCGAAGTCCACCGGCAGGAATACCGCAGTCGGGCAGAGCTTCAGCGCGGTGCGCAGCGGCATGCCCGAGCGCACGCCGAACGCGCGCGCCTCGTAGGTCGCGGTCGAGACCACGCCGCGCCGCGTCGGGTCGCCGCGCCCGCCGATGACCACCGGCTTGCCCTTCAGTTCGGGACGCCGCAGCAGCTCGACCGCCGCGAAGAACGCGTCCATGTCGAGGTGGAGGATGCGGCGCAGGGGCACGGCGGTCATTCCGGCGCGAGCCAGCGCACCCGCGTGCCGCCCGCGCCGCCGTCGGCGAGCGCGCGCCAGAGCCAGTCGAGCATCGTCCGCGCTTCCGCCTCGACGCCGAACGGCGGGTTGACGATCAGCATCCCGCACCCGCGCATGCCCGCCGCCCAGCCCTCCGGGTGCACCGCGAGCTCGGCCTGCAGGACCCTGCGCACGCCGGTCGCGACGACGTCGCGCTCGAACGCGCGCAGCGCGACCGGCTCCATCAGCGGATACCAGAGGGCGTAGACGCCCGTCGCCCAGCGCCGGTGAGCCTCGGCGAGCGCGCCGGCGAGCCGCTGGAACTCGCGCGCGCGGTCGAACGACGAGTCGACGAGCACCAGCCCGCGCCGCTCCCTCGGCGGCAGGTGCGCCTTGAGCGACTGGTACCCGTCCATCAGGTGGACGGTGACGCGCCGATCGGACGCGCAGCGCTCGGCGAGCGCGGCGCAGTCCGCGCGATTCAGCTCGGAGAGGACGAGCCGGTCGGCCGGCCGGAGCAGCCGCTGGGCGATGCGCGGCGAGCCGGGATAGAAGCGCAGCCGCGCGCCGCGGTTCTCGGCGCGCACCGCGTCGAGGTACGGCGCGAGCAGCGCGGGCGCGTCGTCGCGCGCCCACAGCCGCCCGATGCCGTCGCGGGACTCGGCGTGCTTCCGCGCCCACTCGTGGGCGAGGTCGTAGACGCCGAGACCCGCGTGGGTGTCGACGTAGCAGAGCGGCTTGTCCTTCGCGGCGAGCTTGACGAGCAGCCGCGCGAGCAGCGCGTGCTTGAGCACGTCGGCGAAGTTGCCGGCGTGGAACTGATGGCGGTAGGCGAGCAAGCCGCGGCTACAGCTTGTCGTACTTGGTGGCTCTCCCGCGCGCCTTCTCGACCGGGTACTTCTGCGCGTTCAGCGCGAGCTTGCGCTCGGCCGCGGCGAGCGGGTCGATTCTCAGCCGGTCGGCGAGCTCGACCAGGAAGATCAGGACATCGGCGATCTCGTGCTCGACTTCGGCGAGCGTCTCGGGCGGCAGGCGGTCCGCCTGCTCCGGCGTGAGCCACTGGAAGTGCTCGACCAGCTCGCCCGCCTCCGCGACCAGCGCCATCGCGAGGTTCTTGGGATTGTGGAACTGGTCCCAGTCGCGCTCGGCGACGAAGGCGCGCAGCCGGTCGCGCAGGGCGGCGAGGGAATCGATGCGCGGCATGGGGAACTTCGCGTCTCCGGGTGGCGACGCGAGTTTACCGCGCACGGCGCCGCGCGACGCCGTGCGGGTCGCTGCCGAGCGCTAGTTCAGTTCCTTGTCCTTCCAGACCTTCGTGCCGGCCACCGCGCCGCCGGCCTGGAACCCGTTCTTCGTCAGGCTGTAGACGTTGCCCCCGAGGAACTGGCCGCCGGTGCCGCCGCCGCCGGTCTTGCCCGCCTTGGCGCCCGCGCCGCCCTCCGCCCCCGCTTCCCAGCCCGAGTCGATGAACCGCTTCATCGACGCCGCGTCCTTGAAGATGAAGAGGTAGCGCGCCTCCTGGGCGCCGACCTGCAGTCCGGCGCTCGCCTGCGCGAGGTCCATGTAGGTGTTGTGCTTGGTCTTGGCGTCGTGGACCATGCCCTTGCCGCCGGCGCCGCCGACGAGGAAGCTCAGCCCGAAGGTGGTGAACACCGCGTAGCCCGGCGCTTTCTCGACCTGACCCTTCAGCTTCGGCTCGGCCTTGTAGAAGTCGGCGAGCGCCTTCTCCGTGTTCGCACGGACCTCGGCCTGCTTCTTCTCCTTCTCGGACTGCGCCAGCGCGCTGGCGGAGGTGAAAGCGACGGCCGCCGCGGCGGCGACCGCGAGGATGCTGTGGAATTTCATGTTGTTGCTCCTTTAGTTCGGGGGACTCCGGATCTTCCTGGCGCCAGCCCGCAGCGAGTCGCGGGGGCATTCGGCCGCAGCGCGGCGGCGGCAATTATCCTACATCTCGCCCGGCACGGATCGCGGTCCGAGGCAGCCGAGTTGGGAGCGGGAAGCCCCGCGCCCCCGGGGTGACGGCTGAGCGCTAGATTTCCACGAATGCGCGCGGCGCCTCGGCGCGGCGGCCGATCGCATACCCGCAGTCGCGCGCGGCGAGCGCGCGCGCGAACTCGCGGTCGGCGGGAAACTCCGCGTACACGCGGTAGAGCGGCTCGCCCCTGCGCACGCGGTCGCCGAGCTTGCGGCGCAGCTCCACGCCCGCGCCCTTCGCCATCGGCGCGCCGGCGAGCCGCGCGATGCGCGCGAGCTGCAGATTGTCGATTCCGATCACGTAGCCGGCTGCGGGCGCGCCGACCTCGAAGCGCAGGCGTCCGAGTCGCAGCCAGTCCTCGCGCCGGCCCTGTGCGTCCACGATCGCGTTCATCTTCGCGAGCGCGCGCCCCGAATCGAGGATGTCGCGCGCGATCGGAAAGCCGTCCCCGCCGCGCACGTCCGGGTCGAACTCGAGCACGCGCCCGGCGAGCCGCAGCGCCTTCTGGCGCAGATCGGGGGGTGCGGCCGGGTCCCCCTGGAGCACCTGCAGCACGTCGCGCGCCTCGAGCACCGGGCCGATGCCGCGGCCGACCGGCTGGCGACCGTCGGTGATCACGACCTGCACGTGCAGCCCGAGCTGCAGCGCGACGTACTCGAACAGCTTCCGCAGCCGCTGCGCCTCGCGCATGTGGCGCACCTTGGCGGTGGGGCCGACCGGAAGGTCGATGAGCAGGTGCGTCGACCCCGCCGCGACCTTCTTCGACAGGATGGAGGCGACCATCTGGCCCTGCGAGTCGAGGCTGAGCGGGCGCTCGACCGAGATCAGCAGGTCGTCGGCCGGCGCGAGCCGCGCGGTGCCGCCCCAGGCGATGCAGCCGCGCTCCTTGCGCACGATGCGGCGCAGGCGCTCGAGCGGCAGCGCGACCGCCGCGAGCACCTCCATCGTGTCGGCCGATCCGGCGGGCGAGGTGATCGCGCGGCTCGAGGTCTTCGGGATCAGCATGCCGTGCGCGGCGACGATCGGCACGACCAGCAGCGATGTCCGGTTCCCGGGAATGCCGCCGATGCAGTGCTTGTCGGCGACGAGCGGCTCCTGCCAGTCGAGCCGCTCGCCCGAGTCGACCATCGCGCGCGCGAGCGCGAGCACCTCGTCCCGGTCCATCTCGGTCTGGCCGGTGGCGACGAGGAACGCGCCGATCTCGGTCTTCGAGTAGCGGTTCGCGGTGATGTCGCGGATGATCGCCGCGTAGTCGGCGGGGTCCAGGCGCTCGCCCCCGATCTTGCGCCGGACCGCGTCCATCGACGCCGGGGGCTCGGCGTGCCGGATGCGCAGCGCCTGGCCGGCGCGGCCGCCGAGCTGCGCGAACGCCTGCTCGGAGAGCCCGAGCTCTCCCGGCGCGACGATGCGCGCGTCGTCCACGACGTTGAGCACCGCGATCACGCGCCTGCCGTTCGCGCTCACCTCCACTTTCGCGAGCGCCTGGAAGCCCTCGGCCCGGTACGCCGGGCATTGCCGGTGCAGGTAGGCGACGTTCTCGCGGTAGGTGTCGATGGCGACGCGGCGCAGGCGCAGCGCACGCCTCGGTTGGCGGCTCATGCGCCGACGATACCGCACCGCCGCGCGCGCGGAGTCGACGCAGGTCAAGCGCGCGCCGCGGCGCGCGGCTAGATGATGCGGAAGCGCACCGGGAGCAGGATCGACTTGTGCGCCGCCGCCGGCCCGAGCGTGCCGAGGCGCCGCACCGCGCGCACCGCCGCGTCGTCGAGCGCGGGGTGGCCCGAGCCGCTCGCGATCGAGGCATCGAGGATGCGCCCGCCCTCGCCGAGCTCGACCAGGACGACGACCTCGCCCTCGAGCCCGCGCCGCAGGGCGTCGGCGGGATAGAGCAGCTCTTCCGCGAGCCGCCCGAGCGTCTCGCGCAGCGCGTCCGGGGCGAGCCGCTCCGGCGCGCGCGCCTGCGGGACGCGCAGGTCGAGGCCCTGGCCGAGCGGCGCCGCGGGCGCCGGCGCGCTCGGGGCCGCGGGCCGCGGCGGCGGGGCGTCCGCTTTCGGCCGCGGGGTCTGCGCGGCCGCGGCCTTCTCCGCGATGCGCCGCCGCTCGCGCGAGCGGATCGGGTCGGCGAGCGGCTTCGCGTGCGGCGGGTCGAGCGTGTTCTTGAGCACCTCGGGGGGGGCCGCGGGCGCGGCCGGCGCGGGCTCGAGGCGCGCGGCGAGCACCGTGACCGGCTCGGCGCGGGCGGGCGCGGGCCGCTCGAGGTGCGGCCCGATCAGGAGGAAGGCGATCGCGTGCAGCGCGAGCGAGGCGACGAGCGCCGGGGGCAGCGCGCTCCGCGGACGCCGCATCACCCGCCGAATCCGTCCGCCACCATGACCTCGACGAGCCCCGGGCCGCCGCGGGCGGCGGCTTCGCGCAGCGCCGGCACGACGTCGTTCGGATCGGCGACGCGGCGCGCGGGCACGCCCATCGACCGCGCGAGCGCGCAGAAGTCGATCGCCGGATCGCGGAGGTCCATGCCCACGAACCGGTCGGTCGCGCGCATCGACACGAGCCGCTCCTTGAGGATGCGGTAGCTGCGGTTGTTGGCGACGACGTAGGTGACCGGCAGCCGCAGGTGCGCCGCGGTCCAGAGCGCCTGGACCCCGTAGAGCGCGCTGCCGTCGCCGACCACGGCGGTCACCGGCCGCCCCGGCAGCGCGAGGCTCACGCCGACCGCGCCCGGCAGCGCGAAGCCGAGCCCGCCGCTCGCCAGGCCGTAGAAGCCCTGCCGGTCGGCGAGGTGCAGGAAACCGGGCAGCGCGACCGAGGAGGTGAGCGCCTCCTCCACCACGACCGCGTCCTTCGGCAGGTGCTCGCTGATCCGCAGCATCAGGTAGCGCGGATCGATCGGCGTCGTCTCGGCGTCCTGCATCGCATCGATCGCCGCCTGCGCGCGCTGCGCGGACCAGTTGCGCGGCGCCAGCTCGGCGAGCCGGCCGGCCGCCTGCGCGGCGAGCTCCGGCGTGCGTCCCGCCCGCACGCGCGGGAGCAGCGCGCGCAGCGTCTCCTTCACGTCGGCCTGGAGCGCGAGGTCCGTGCGGTAGTTCTTGCCGAGCTCCCAGCCGCGCTCGCTCACGTGCACCACCGGCAGGTCCGCGGGCAGCGGCTCGACCGGGCTGTACACGGACATGCGCAGCAGGTCGGCGCCGAGGCAGACCAGCAGGTCGTACGGCGCCAGCGTCGCGCGCACCTGCTTCTGGTTGCGGGTCAGGGCGCCGAGGAACGCCGGGTGCGCGGTCGGGAACTGCGCCGAGTACGGGATCGGCGAGGCGTACACCGCCGCGCCGAGGAGCTCGGCGAGCGCGGCCGCCTCGGCGAACGCGTCGCGCGCGGCGAGCTCCTGCCCGGCGAGGATCGCCGGGCGGCGCGCGGCGAGCAGCCGGCCGGCGAGCCGGTCGAGCGCCTCGTCCGACGGCCGTGCGCGCGCGTCGACGCGCACCGGCCGCCCGAGGTCCAGCTCGGCCGCCGCGTCGAGCACGTCGCCCGGCAGGCTGATGAACACCGGCCCGGTCGGCGGCGTGAGCGCGACCTTCGCGGCGCGGTGCACGATGCGCGGGAGGTCCTCGACCCGCGTCACTTCCACCGCCCACTTCACGAGCGGCTGCGCGAGCGGCACCAGCGGGTCGTAGAGGAGCGGCTCGAGCAGCCCGTGCCCCTGCTCCTGCTGCCCCGCCGTGACGATCAGCGGCGAGTTGGAGAACTTCGCGTTGTACAGCGCGCCCATCGCGTTGCCGAGGCCCGGCGCCACGTGCACGTTCGCCGCCGCGAGGCGCCCCGACGCGCGCGCAAAGCCGTCCGCCATGCCGAGCACCACCGACTCGTGCAGCCCGAGCACGAACCGGAGCTGCGGGAACTCGGGCACCGCCTCCATGATCGGCAGCTCGGTGGTGCCGGGGTTGCCGAAGAGGTGCGTGAGGCCCTCGTCGGCGAGGAGCTGGAGGAAGGCGCGGCGGCCGGTGAGCGTGGGCATCGGGGGTGCGGGCGCGCGGTCGGCGGTCGGGCGGCAGGTTGCGCGAGAATATAACCGGACGCGTCCCGTCCCACCCGCACCGGATGAAACCGCATGAGCACCGCCGCACCCTCCCGCTCCCTCCGGACCGCCCGCCGTGGCGCGCTCGCCCGCGCGGTCGAAGGCGGTCCGCGCACGCCGGATCCGGGAGTCGTGGCGCAGGCGCGCGCGTTCCGCCCGGACGCCGCCGGCACGCCGGGCGCGGGATGGCGCTGACGCCGGACACGGGCGCGCCGGCGAACCTGCGCCGCCTCGTCCTCTTCCTCGGTGCGGCCGCCGCGCTCGTCGTCCTGGCCGCGACCGCGGCCATCGTCTGGGTTGCGCGGGAGGATGCGCTCGAACGCGCCGAGACGCGCCTGGGCGATCTCGCGCTCGTGCTCGCCGAGCAGATCTCCCGCTCGCTCGGGCAGATCGACAGCATCCTGCTCGGGGTGGCCGACGGCCTCGCGCACCGCGCGCCCGGCGAGGAGGCCGTGTCCGAGGCCCTCCTGCACGACGCGCTCGCCGCGCGCGCGCGCGTGCCGCAGGTCCAGTCGCTCGCCGTGCTGGACGCGCACGGGCGCGGGATCGCGTCGAGCCACGCGTTCCCGGTCCCGCCGACCGACGTCTCCGATCGCGAGTTCTTCCGCGCGCAGCGCGCACGGGGCGCGCGCGGCCTGCAGCTCGAAGCGCTGGCGCAGAGCCGCATCACCGGGCTGCCGAGCGTGACGCTCTCGCGCCCGGTGCTGGACTCGGGGGGCACGCTGCGCGCGGTGGTCGCGGCCTACCTCGACACCGCGTACCTGACCAGCCTCTACCAGTCGCTCACCCTCGGCCCGGATGCCGGCGTGGGCCTGTACCGCGCGGATGGCACGCTGGTGTTCGGCACCCCGGCCGACGGGGGCGCGGGGTCCCTTCCCCAGGCCCTGCGCGCCCCGGCGCCGGCCACGGTGCGCGTCGCGCGTCTCGCCGGACCGGCGGGCGGGCGGCTCGCCGCCGCCGCCGCGCTGCCCGACCTCCCGCTCGCCGTCGCGGTCTCGACGCGGACGGACTTCGCGCTGCGCGCGTGGCGCCGCGAAGCGCTCGTCGCCTGCGCGCTCGGGACGCTCGCCGCCGCGTTCCTGCTGGCGCTCGCGCGCGCGACCAACCGGCGGCTGGAGAGCGCCGGCCGCCACCGCGCCGAGCTGCTCGAGAGCGCGGGGCGGCTCGACGCCATCGTGCAGTCGGCGATGGATGCGCTCGTCACCGTCACCGAGGATCAGCGCATCGTGGTGTTCAATGCCGCCGCCGAGAAGATGTTCGGGTGCGGCGCCGCGGAGGCGCTCGGCGGCCCGCTCGAGCGCTTCATTCCGGAGCGTTTCCGCGCCGCCCACCGGGCGTACGTGGAGCGCTTCGCGCGCACCGGCGAGACGGCGCGGCGGATGGGGTTCCAGACCGCGCTGCTCGCGCTGCGCGCCGACGGCACGGAGTTCCCGATCGAGGCGTCGATCTCGCAGGCGTCCGCGCGCGGCGAGCGGCTGCTCACGGTCATCGTGCGCGACATCACCGAGCGCGTGCGCGCCGAGACCGAGCTCGCGCGCTCGCACGCGCAGCTGCGCGAGCTGGCGGTCGCCATGCTGGAGGTGCGCGAGGCCGAGCGCACGCGCATCGCGCGCGAGCTGCACGACGAGCTCGGGCAGACGCTCACCGGCCTGAAGATGGACGTCGAGCTGCTCGCCCGCACGGTGCCCGGGGAGCGCGCCGACCTGCTCGAGCGCGTCCAGGCCATGCGCGAGCTGGTCGACGCCACGGTCGCGACCACGCGGCGCATCTCGACCGACCTCCGGCCGCTGGTGCTCGACGACCTCGGGCTGCGCGCGGCCGCCGAGTGGCTGGTTCAGAACGTCGCCCAGCGCGCCGGGCTCGAGTGCGAGCTCGACTTCGACGATTCCTTCGCGCAGCTCGGCGAGCCCCACGCGTCGGCGCTCTTCCGCATCATGCAGGAGTCGCTCACCAACGTCGTGCGCCACGCGCGCGCGCGCCGGGTCGCGGTGCGGCTCGCGCGCGCCGACGGCGCCGCGGTGCTCAGCGTGAGCGACGACGGGGCCGGCATGGACGCCGCCGCGCGCGGCAAGCCGCGCTCGTTCGGGCTGCGCGGGATCAGCGAGCGCGTGCTGCTCTTCGGCGGCACGGTGACGGTCACCAGCGCGCCGGGCGCGGGGACCACCCTCGTCGCCCGCATCCCGCTCGATCCTTCGCGCGCGCAGGCGGCGGCGTGACCATCCGGCTGCTGATCGCCGACGACCACGCCATCGTGCGCGAGGGGCTGCGGCGCATCCTCGCCGCCGAGCCGGCGTTCGAGGTCGTCGGCGAGGCGCGCGACGGCCACGAGGCGCTCGCCGCAGTGCGCGCCGGCGGCTTCGAGGTGCTGATCCTCGACCTGTCCATGCCCGGCCGCGGCGGCATCGAGCTCCTGCGGCAGGCGAAGAGCGAGCGGCCCGAGCTGCGCGTGCTGGTGCTGTCCATGCACGCCGAGGACCAGTACGCGGTGCGCGCGATCCGCGCCGGGGCCTCGGGCTACCTCACCAAGGACACCGCGGCGACCCAGCTCGTCGCGGCGCTGCACCGGATCGCCTCCGGCGGGCTCTTCATCACGCCGGCGGTGGCCGAGGCGCTCGCCCTCGGCCTGCAGTCGGCCGGCGACGGCCTGCCCCACAAGCGGCTCTCCGACCGCGAGCACGAGGTGTTCGTGCTGCTCGCCGGCGGCGCATCGGTGACCGAGATCGCCGCGCGGCTGCGGCTGAGCGTGAAGACGGTGAGCACGCACAAGACCCACATCCTCGAGAAGATGGGGCTCGGCTCGCTCGCCGAGCTCGTCCGCTACGCGCTCGCGCACCGGCTCCTCGACGACCCCGACCTGCCGCGGTAGCGCGCGGACCGGGCGGCCCCGCCCCCGCCCCTAGGAGGATTCCTAGCCCCCTCCGATCCCATCCCGGCGCAGATTCAGCCGCCGCCGATGGTGCCGGTTCCGGCGCGTCGCAATACTGGCCCGGTCGAACGTGAGCGTCGGGACAGTGAAGGTCTACGTCGTCGAAGACTCGCCCGCGGTGCGCACGCGGCTGCTCGCCATGCTCGCGACCGTGGCCGGCGTCGAGGTGATCGGCGCGGCGGACTCGGTGGCCGGCGCCGTGGACGGCGTGCTGGCCGCGGCGCCCGAGGCGGTCATCCTCGACCTGCAGCTCCTCGACGGCACCGGGTTCGAGGTCCTCGCCCGCATCAAGCCGCTGCGGCCCGACCTGCGCGTCATCATCCTCAGCAACTTCGTCAGCGATCAGTATCGCGCCGCGGGCCTCGCCGCGGGCGCGAGCGTCTTCCTCGACAAGTCGCACGAATTCGTGCGCGTGCCCGACATCCTGCGCGGCTGGGTGGCCGCAGCGGAGGGGGCGCGCGCGTGACGACCGGAATCCCCTCGCATCTGCAGGAGCCGACGATGACCCTGACTGCCAGTACGAACGACGACACCCCGACCGCCGGCGCCCCCGCCGGCGGCTGCGCGCGCGCGAGCCTCGCGGACCTGGCGCCCGAGCTCGGGCTGGATGCCACCGAGCCGGCGTTCGCCGAGATCTCCTTTCCGGTGCGGCGGCTCAAGGCCGGGGAGGCGCTGGTCCGCGCCGGGGACCGGTTCGAAGCGATCTACGTGATCCGCAGCGGCTTCCTCAAGACGGTCCGCACGGATGCGGCGGGCAACCAGATGGTGCTCGCCCTGCCGATGGGCGGCGACACGGTCGGCCTCGACGCCATCGATCCCGGCCGCCACGGCGCGGACGTGATCGCGCTCGACACGACCGTGGTGGTGGTGGTGCCGTACGCGCGGCTCGCGCAGCTCTCGCGCACGTATTCCGGCCTGGAGCGCGCGCTCTTCCGCGCGTTCAGCCGCCAGATCGGGCGCGACCACCGGCTGATCTGGCTGCTCGGCACGCACAACGCGGAATCGCGCCTGGCGGCGTTCCTGCTCGACCTGTCCGAGCGCTTCGGCCGGCTCGGCTACTCGCGCACCGTCTTCGAGCTGCGCATGACGCGGCAGGAGATCGGCAGCTACCTCGGCATCAAGCTGGAGACGGCCAGCCGCGCGCTCTCGGCGCTCGCCGCCGCGGGAATCATCGGCGTGAACCGGCGCACCATCACCCTGCGCGACGTGCCGGCGCTGCGGCGGGTCCTCGAGCCGCGCGAGGCCGCCGTGCGCCCCGAGCCGGCGTCCGCGCGCGCGCGCGCGGAGCGAGCGCGCAGCGCGCAGCGCGGCGGTCTCCCCGCCCTCGGCAGCATGGCGCTGGCCGCCGCCTGAACGCAGCCCTGCGGGACCGCGCCCCCGCGCGCCGACCATGACGCTGAACCGCGCGCAGCGGCACGAACTGGAACGGCTGATCGAGGCGGAGCGGCGCGCGCTCGCCGGCGTTCCCGAGGCGCAGGCCGCGCGCCGCCTGCGCGCCCTGCACGACGCGCGCAGGCGTCTCGCCGACGGCACCTACGGCACGTGCGCCGCGTGCGGGCGCGAGATCGACCTCGACCGGCTGATCGCGCACCCCGCGGCCGAGCGCTGCCTCGAGTGCCAGAGCCGCCTCGAGCAGGACGAACCGGGGCGCGGACGCCCCGGCGCGGAGCCCTGAATCGCGGCGCCGGTGCGCGCCGGCCTCACTCCAGTCGGAGGAGGCGGGCCGCGTTGCCGCCGAGGATGCCGTCGCGCTCGGCCTGCGTGAGCGCGAGCCGGTCCACGGTCTGGACCGGCGCGGCGAGGCCCATGTCGAAGCAGTAGTCGCTGCCGAGCAGCACGCGGTCGGCGCCCACCAGCCGCACGAGGTGCTGGTTGATGCGGTCGTCGTGCCCGATCGTGTCGTAGGTGAAGCGGCGCAGGTACGCGCTCGGCGGCTGCTTCATGTGCGCGAGCTCCGGGCGCACCTTCGTGCCATGGTCGAGCCGCCCGATCACCGCGGTCAGCGCCCCGCCCGCGTGCGGCAGGCTCACCTCCAGCCGCGGAAACGCGTCCAGCACGCCGCCGAGGATGAGGTGCGCGGCGGCCACGCCGGTGTCGTAGGGGTTGCCGAGCAGGTTGCGCAGGTGGAAGCGCTGCGTGCGCTCGCTCCCGATGGTGTCGACCGGGTGCAGGAAGATCGGCCAGCCCAGGGCCTCGCACTGCGCGTAGATCGGCCAGAACGCCCGGTCGTCGAGCTCGGTGCCGTTGACGTTGGTCGCGAGGTAGAGCGCGCGCAGGCCGGGCAGCTGCGCCGCCCGCTCGAGCTCCCTCAGCGCGAGCTCGGGCGCCTGCATCGGCAGCATCGCCGCGCCGAGGAGCCGCGCCGGATGCCTGCGGTGCGCCGCCGACGCGGCGTCGTTGAACGCCTGCGCGAGCGCGAGGCCGAACTCGCCCGGCGCCCAGTACACCATCGGCGAGGTGAGCGAGAGGAGCTGCAGCGCGACGCCGGTGCGGTCCATGCCGGCGAGCCGGCGGTCGATGTCCACGAACTCGTCGGTGAAGACGTTGGTGAGGGCCCCGGCGCTCACCTTGTAGCCCTTGGGCGTGCGCGCGAGGCTGCCGCCGAAGCGCCCGGCATCGCGCTCCATGAGGCGCACCCACTCGGGCGGAAACCAGTGCGCGTGGATGTCGATCGTCTTCACCGTCGTCCTCGTTCGTCGGGCGTGGCAGGCGCGCAATGGTAGCAGCGCGCCGCGCCCTCATCGCATAGACTGCTCCCGTTCGCAGCCCCAGCGCCCCGCCGAGATCCGAATGCCCGCCGCCCCGCGCATGCCCGTCGTGTTCTTCGGCCACGGCAGCCCGATGAACGCGCTCGCGCCCAACCGCTACGCCGACGCGTGGCGCGCGCTCGGGACGCGCGTCCCGCGCCCGCGCGCGATCCTGTCGGTCTCGGCGCACTGGTACACCCGCGGCAGCGCGGTCACGGCGATGGCGCGGCCGCGCACGATCCACGACTTCTACGGATTTCCGCCGCCGCTGTACGAGTTGTCCTATCCGGCCCCCGGCGACCCGGCGCTCGCCGCGCGCGTGCGCGCCCTGGCGGCGCCGGCCGAGGTGCAGCCCGACTCGGGCTGGGGTCTCGATCACGGCACCTGGCAGGTGCTGCTGCACGCCTTCCCCGGCGCGGACGTGCCGGTGGTGCAGCTGAGCATCGACGGCACGCAGCCCGGGTCGTACCACTACGCGCTCGGCCGGCGCCTCGCGCCGCTGCGCGACGAGGGGGTGCTCGTCATCGGCAGCGGCAACGTGGTGCACAACCTCGCGCTCATGCGCCGCGACCCCGCGGCGGGGCCCTACGACTGGGCGGCGCGCTTCGACGAGCGCGTGCGCGCCCTGATCGCCGCGCGCGCGCACGCCGCGCTCGTCGACTACGAGACCCTGGGCGAGGACGCGCGCCGCTCGATCCCGACGCCCGAGCACTACCTCCCGCTGCTCTATTGCCTCGCGCTGCAGGACGAGCGCGAGGAGGTCGCGTTCCCGGTGGACGGCATCGAGCTCGGCTCGGTGAGCATGCTCGCGGCGGTGATCGGGTGAACCGCGCCGCGGAGCGGCCGCGGCTCACGCCCGGCCTGATGGCGCTCCTCACCGCCACCTGCTTCACCACCGCGGGAACGGTGCACTTCCAGACGCCGATGCTGCCGGAGTTCGCGCGCGAGTTCGGCGCGAGCCCGGCGGCGGTCGGCTGGGTGGCGACCTGCAGCTTCGGCGGCTTCCTCGCCGGCACGCTCGCGCTCGCCCCGCTCGGGGACCGCTTCGACAAGCGCCGCCTCATCATCGGGCAGCTCGCCTGCCTGATCGCCGCGATGCTCGCCATGGGCGCCGCCCCGAACCTGCCGCTGCTCGTGGCCGCCGCGTTCTGCGTCGGCGTGTGCGCGAGCACTTCGCAGCACATCCTGCCGTTCATCGCCGAGTTGTCCGCGCCCGGCGAGCGCGGCCGCGCGCTCGGCACGGTGATGTCGGGCCTCTTCCTCGGCATCCTCTTCGGCCGCGTGGGCGGCGGTTTCGCGAGCGCCTTCCTCGGCTGGCGCTGGACCTATGCGCTCTCGGCCGCGCTGATGCTCGCGCTCGCGCCCGCGCTCGTCGCCCGGCTGCCGAGCGCGCCGCCGCAGACGCGCCTGCCGTACGCGGCGCTGCAGCGCTCGCTCCTCGGCCTGGTGCGCGGCCGCGCGGACCTGCGCCGCGCCTCCGCGGTCCAGTTCCTGCTCGGCATCTGCTACGGCGGGTTCTGGGCGACGCTCGCGCCCATGCTCGCCGCGGTGTACGGCATGGGCCCGGCGATCGCGGGGCTCTTCGGCATCCCGGGCGCGTCCGGCGTGCTGGTCGCGCGCCCGGCGGGCCGCTGGATGGACCGCTTCGGCGCGCGCCCGGTCGTGACCACCGGCATCTGCCTCGTTCTCGCCGCCTACCTCGCGTTCGGCTTCGGGCTCGTGACGCTCGCCGCGCTCGTGCTCGGCGCGATCCTGCAGGATTGCGGCCTGCGCTCGGCGATGGTGGCGAACCAGGCGCTGGTCACCACCGCCGACCCCGACACGCGCAGCCGCTCGAACACGATCTTCGCGATCCACGTGTGGGGCGGCAACGCGACCGGCGCGTTCGTCGCGAGCACCGCGTGGACCACCGCCGGCTGGCTCGGCGTGAGCGCGAGCGGGATCGTCGCCGCGCTGGTCGCGCTCGGCGTGTACCGTCTCGGGCGCGCGCCGCGCTGACCCCTCCGTTTCCCGACCGAAAGGAGACCTCCGTGACCGCCACCACCACCGCCACCGGGCTCGTGATCGAGGATCTCGGCGTCGGCGCCGGCGACGCCGCGGCCGCAGGCCGCAGCGTCACCGTCCACTACACCGGCTGGCTCGCCGACGGGACGAAGTTCGACTCGAGCCGGGACCGCGGCGAACCGTTCGTGTTTCCGCTCGGCGCGCGTCACGTGATCGCGGGCTGGGACGAAGGAGTACAGGGCATGCGCGTGGGCGGCGTGCGCAGACTCACGATTCCGCCGGCGCTCGGCTACGGCGCACGCGGCGCCGGCGGCGTCATCCCGCCGCACGCGACGCTCGTCTTCGAGGTGGAGCTGCTCGGCGTCGGCTGACGCCGTCCGGCCTACCGCGGCAGGGCGCGGCCGGTGACCTGGCGCCGGATGTCGCGCAGCTTCGCCTTCACGCGCGCCGCGTTCGCGGGCCCGATGCGGAGCAGGATCTTCTGCCCGGCCGAGCGCGCTTCGAGCGCGGGGTCGGCGAAGACGTACAGCACGTGCGGCTGCGCGAGCGCGATCGGGCCCGGGACGTCCGGCGTCGCGAGCAGGTGGTCGATCACCTCGATCAGCCGGTCGTTGAAGTACCGGTCCGGGTAGCCGAGGTCGCGGTACGCCTGCTGGAACAGCGGGTACAGGCGCACGTACAGGGCGACCAGCTGGCCGGTGTCCACGGACTCCATGAGGCGCAGCGCAGGCTCGTAGCGGCGGTAGTTCTCCGCGCCCAGGTACGTCGCGTCCTTGCCGCCGGTGGTGACCAGCGGGCCGGGCGTCGGGACGAGCGGCCAGACGCGCCGCGGCGCCTTGTTGCGCGGCAGGTTGTCGATCGTCGCCACGACGTTGCGCACGAATCCGGACAGGGTCGCGAACTGTTCGAGCGGGCCGCGGCCGACGAGCGCGGCGAGCGCATCGGCGACGGCCGGGTCGCTCTCGTCGAGCGACGGCGGGGCGGCGGCGACCGGCGCGGCGGCCTCGGGCCGCGCGTCCTCGATCGGATGCCGGACCGGCGGCTCGGCCGGCGGTGCGCTCGGCGTGCCCGCGACCGGCGGCGCGACCGGCGGCGGGGACGACGCGCGCTGCTGGAACCAGTACGCGAGCGCGGCCACGACCGCGAGCGCGAGGAGCACCGCGCCCCACAGCGCCGGGCGCCGCCGTTCGCGCGCGGCCAACCGCTCGACGTGCGGCGGCGCGCGGCCCAGGTCGAACGCCGGCTCCGCCGGGGCGCGCGTGTCGACGAACTCGCCGTGACCCTGCGGCGGACGGGACGGCGTGCCTGCGGGCGAGTCCCCTTGCATCATGCTCCTCCGACCGGATCCGCGCGCGGGAGTTCGCGCGCGGCGCGAAAGCTAGTCGAACACCTGCCGCCGCGACGCCTTCAGCTGCCCGCGCCGGACCTTGCGCTCGACCCGCCGCCGCTGCGCGGCCCGGGTCGGCCGGGTGGGCTTGCGCGGGCGCGGCACTGCGGCGGCGCGCGCGACGAGCGCCTGCAGCCGCGCGAACGCGTCGGCGCGGTTCTTCTCCAGGCTGCGGTGCTGCTGGGCCTTGATGACCACGACGCCGTCGGCGCTGATGCGCTGGTCGGGAAGCCGGAGCAGCCGCTCCTTCACCCCGTCGGGCAGGGACGACGCGCGCACGTCGAAGCGCAGGTGGATCGCGTTCGAGACCTTGTTGACGTTCTGGCCGCCCGCGCCCTGCGCGCGGATGGGGACGAGCTCGACTTCCTCCGGCCGCACCCTGATCACGTCAGCGGTCGAGCTCGGGGTAGTGGCGCCAGAGGTCCGCCGGGCCGAACGGCAGGCGCCGCGCGGAGGCGAGGTAGGCCGCGACGCGCGGCCGCGCCGCGACCGCGTCGTGGAGCCGCATCAGTCGCGGGTACCGGGCGGCGCGCCGCGCGAGCGCGCGCGGGAAGGCGTGGCGCAGGCCCGCGACGACCTGGAAGAGCGAGAGATCGACGTAGGTGAGCCGCGCGCCGAGCATCCAGCGCCCGCCGCCCGCCGCCAGCCCGCGCTCGAAGTAGCCGAGGTACTTCGGCAGGCGCTCGCGGACGAACAGCGCGGCGCGCCGCTTCGCCTCCGGCCTCTGGTCCTCGTAATAGAGGCTGCCGGCGATCGGATGATGGGTGTCGTGCGTCTCGGCGACGAAGTCCGCGACGGTGAGCTGCAGCTGGTGCGCCCACAGCCGACCCGCCTCCGAGCGGGGGGCGAGCCCGAGCCGCGGGCCGAGGAAGAGCAGGATGTTCGCCGTCTGGGCGACGAGGAGGTTCCCCGCCGCGAGGAACGGCGGCGCGAACGGCGGCGCGCTGCGCCGCGCCATCAGGCGCTGCAGCGCGGCCATGCCGCCCTTGCGCGCGCGCGCGACGTCGTCGTAGTCGGCGCCCGCCTCCTCCAGCGCGAGGCGCACGAACTCGCCGCGGCCCTGGATCCCGGGCCAGTAGTAGAGCCGGTAGCGCATGCGGCGCGCCACCCTCAGCGGGCGCGCGGAAGCGCCGCCGCCGCGAACCGCATCCTGCTGCGCCGTCGTACCATGAGCGGGGAGTCTAGCAGGCGCCCCGCCCGCGGTCCGCGCCGCGCAGTCCTTGACCCCGCGCAAGCGGCGGCGCGCGACCTCGACTAGGCTGGGCGACAGGAACGCCTCTACGGGGAGTGCACTCATGAGCCGGCCGACGGACGCCTGGCGCGCCGAGCACGACAGCTTCGCGCGCCTGCTCGACATCTTCAGCCGCGAGGTGGACCGGTTCCACGCCGGCGAGCACCCCGACTACGAGCTGATGCGCGACGTGCTGACCTATCTGCGCCACTTCCCGGAGCGCACTCACCACCCGCGCGAGGACGTCGCATTCGCGCGCCTGCTCCAGTACGACCGCTCGCTCGAGCCGGTGGTGAGCCGGTTCCTGCAGGAGCACCGCGTGATCGGGGAGGCGGCGCGCGCGGCGCAGGCGCTGCTGGAGGCGGTCGAGGGCGACGAGTTCGTCGCGCGCGAGGAGGTCGAGGCCGCGTGCGCGACGCTGCTCGTCTACTACCGCCACCACCTCGCGGGCGAGAACAGCCTCGTCCTGCCGCTCGCGGCGAAGCACCTCACGCCCGCGGACTGGGACGCCGTCGGCAGGGCGGTCAGCGCCGCGACCGACCCGCTCTTCGGCGACCAGGTGGACGAGCGCTACCGCGAGCTGCGCGAGCGGATCGAGGCCAAGGCGCGGCGCTAGCGCGCGCGCGCGCCGGGCGCCGGGCGCGGCCGGCGCGACGGGGGCTCGTAGCGCACGGCGAGGAGCTTGCGCGGGCGAAAGCCGTCCAGCGTCAGCTGCACGCCGTAGCGCGGGCTGGCGAGCACGAACGTGCCGTTGACCGCCTTGCGCACCTCGCGGTATCCCTCCACCAGGCAGACCCAGACGAGCGTCAGCAGCGCCGCGCGCGCCTCCGGGCGATCGCAGAGCGCGTAGTAGCCGAGCAGCTCCTGGGCCTCGACGTTGTTCTCGAAGTCGTCGTAGCTCTCGCGCAGGTTGGGCAGGCGCGGGTGCGCGGCGCGCGGGTCGAAGAACGCGAACGGTCCCTCGGCGGGGGCGGCGGCGCGCGGCAGCGCGAGGCGCACGTTGCGGTAGTCGAGGTCGTCGGCGTCGGCGAACTCCGACGGCGCGACGTTCACCTCCTGCGGGCACACGAGCAGGGCGAGCGCGAGCGTCACGCACGCGCAGCGCTCGTTGGGGTCCACCCACGGCGCCGACGCGAGGGCGACCAGACGATCGGCGAGCGCAGCGTCGTGCGCCGCGTCCCGGACTTGCTGCGCTTGCATGGTTCACCCTTCCGCGTTCGGTTTCTGGGCGCGGAGGTTAGCGGCGCGGCGCGCACGCCGCCTCGTCTTTGTTCACGAAAGCGCGCGCGGCGCGCGGGCGGCGCCGTGCGGCGAGACATAGCGCACGTCACTGACCGGGGATCGACAGTCGGGCACGGAGCTTGCGCGCCGCGCCTTTCCGCGCGCTCGCGCTAACATCCGCCCCCACAGCGGCGATCCGGCCGCGACTACGGCGATCCCCATGCGTCTCCTGCAAGCGACAGTGGTGCTACTGGCCGCGCTCACCGCGAGCGCGCACGCCAACTACGAGAAGGCCCTGGCCGCGGTCGAACGCAACGACTCGGCCACGGCGTTCAGGGAGTTCCGCGCCGCCGCCGAGGCGGGCGACGAGCGCGCCTTCATTCAGGTCGCGCGCGCTTACGCGGTCGGCGTGGGAACGCCGGTCGATCTGGGCGCGGCGCGGCGCTGGGCGGAGAAGGCGGCCGCGAAGGGCGCCCCGGACGCGCAGTTCCTCGTCTACGCGGTGATCGTGTCGATGCCGGAGCTCAACTACTTCGACGCCAAGGGACAGTTGGACGCGAAGCGCCACGCGGCGCTCGCCGCGCGTCCGATCAGCCAGCGCGAGGACGAGATGGTCGCCTACGACATGCTCGGCAGGGCGGCGGCCCAGGGCTACCCCGACGCGCTGCTGCGACTCGCCGGTTTCTACGCCGACAACGTCGGCGAGGGCAATCGCAAGCGCGCCGCGGAGCTGCTCGACAAGGTGCCGAAGCGGCCTGCGGTCTTCGACGGCCTGCGCAAGGCGCTCGCCGAGCTGGACGCCATCGGCCCCACGCTGATGACCGTGCGCATGGCCGACCAGGCCATCCCGGCGGCGTTTCGCGCCGCGCAGGCCGCGGCCGCGGAGAAGGACAAGTCGAAGGCCGAGTGCAAGGCGGTGAAGCCGGTGCGCGCGCAGCGCATGGGCGCGATCAACAAGCCCATCTGGCTGCCGCTGGCGGTCGACGGGCTGAAGACCGCCTATCTCATGAGCGGCGAGTGGCGCGAGCGCTGGACCTTCGACGTCTGCGGCGCCGAGAGCGCCGTGCAGGTGATGTTCGTCGCCGACGGCCTGGGCAGCGCCCGCTACACGGTCGAGAAGGAGCGCTAGCCGCGGCGCGGGCAGGCGAACGCCCGCGCCTCAGGCCTTCTTTCCCTGCGCGTAGAGCGACGGCGTCGCCTTCGCGCGCGCGAGGTACTCGCGCAGGCTGCGCACCCCCTGCCGGTCGAGCGTGCTGCTGTGGTGCGGCCGGTGGAGCGTGCCCTCGTGGCCGTTCAGCACCACGCGCACGCTCGTGCCCGAGCTCTGCTCCATGCGCGCGCCGAGGTGGTTCAACAGCGATTCGACCTCGCGCCAGTGGATGTTGCCGCTGATCGGGTCGTGGAAGATGGTGCGCAGCAGCTGCTCGTGCTTGTGGCTCATGGTCGGCGCGGACCGCTCCCCGGAGTCTGCGCGCCAGCATACTCCGCCGCGCTCCCGCGCGGCGACCGCGCGTCGCCCGCCCCGGAGCCGTCACCATTCCACGTCCCGGCCGCGCGGCCCGGGCGCGATTCCCGGATCCGCTGTATAGTGCGGGCCCAAGGCATCGACGCATCTTCATCCGGTTCGCGTCGGCCCGTCGTGGCTGGTTCCTGCGCAGTGCTTCCGCGCGCGTTTCCGAACTCCCGATCCAATCCGCAGCTAATCGCATTCGCCTGAACCGGTTCTGACGGCGCCACGCCGCAGCAGGCCGTGCTCAGGAGACATTCGTTGTCACAGTCGTTTGATAGCCTCGGGCTCATGCCCGAGCTCGTCCGCGCCGTCGCGGACGAAGGCTACACCGCGCCCACGCCCGTCCAGGCGCAGGCGATCCCGTTCATCCTCGCGGGCCGCGACGTGCTCGCCGGCGCCCAGACCGGCACCGGCAAGACCGCGGGCTTCACGCTCCCGCTGCTGCAGCGGCTCGCGTCGCACGCGAGCCCGTCGCCTTCCCCCGCGCGCCATCCGGTGCGCGCCCTGGTGCTCACGCCGACGCGCGAGCTCGCGGCGCAGGTCGAGGACAGCATCCGCACTTACGGCCGGCACCTGCGCCTCAGGACGGCGCTCGTCTACGGCGGCGTCGGCATCAACCCGCAGATCGACGCGCTCGCGCGCGGGGTCGACATCCTGGTCGCGACCCCGGGGCGCCTGCTCGACCACGTCGGCCAGAACACCGTCGACCTGCGCCAGGTCGAGATCCTCGTGCTCGACGAGGCCGACCGCATGCTCGACATGGGGTTCATCCGCGACATCCGGCGCATCCTCGCGCTGCTGCCGGCGCGGCGCCAGAACCTGCTCTTCTCGGCCACCTTCTCCGACGAGATCCGCGCGCTCGCCAACGGGCTGCTGCACGATCCGGCGACGGTGCAGGTCGCGCGGCGCAACGCCGAGTCGGAGCTGGTGGCGCAGCGCGTGTACGCGGTGCCGCAGAACGACAAGCGCGCCCTGCTCGCGCACCTGGTCGCCGCCGGCGACTGGCGCCAGGTGCTCGTGTTCACGCGCACCAAGCACGGCGCCAACCGCCTCGCCGAGCAGCTCTGCAAGGACGGCATCGAGGCCACCGCGATCCACGGCAACAAGAGCCAGGGCGCGCGCACGAAGGCGCTCGCGGGGTTCAAGGCCGGGGACGTGCGCGTGCTGGTGGCCACCGACCTCGCCTCGCGCGGCCTCGACATCGAGGAGCTGCCGCACGTGGTGAACTACGAGCTGCCCAACGTCCCGGAGGACTACGTCCACCGCATCGGGCGCACCGGGCGCGCGGGCAGCGCGGGCGAGGCGATCTCGCTCGTGTCGCCGGACGAGGCGCCGCTGCTCGCCGACATCGAGAAGCTGCTCAAGCGCAGGGTGGAGCGCACGCCCGCGCCGGAATTCGAGCGGCGCGCCGCCGCTCCCGTCGAACCGCGGCCGCGCGCGCAGGCGCGGCCGCACGACGGCGGGCAGCCGCGCCGGCAGCAGCCGCGCGATGGCAAGGCATCCTTGCAGCGCCACGCCGCGCGCGGCGCGGACGCGCGGCCGCGTCGTCAGCCGCCGCACGACCCGGATGCGCAACCGCGCTACGAGGGCGCGCACGCGGCGGGGACGTGGACGCACCGCCGGCCCCGGCGCGACGCGGACGCGCCATCGCGCCCCCGGCCCCCGCGCGACGCGGACGCGCAGCCGCGCCATGCGTCGGCGCACGAGACGCCCGGGTGGCGGCTCCGGCAACTCCCGCCCGACGAGTCGGGTGCGCGCGGAGATCCCCAGCGGGCGCGCCCGGGCGGCGCACAGGATCACCAGGACCCGCCGCAGCCGGCGAGCCACGAGTCGGCCCTCGGCCGGCTGCAGGATCACGGCCGGCGCCCGCCGCGCCCCGGTGGCCGGCGCGACCGGCCCGTACCCGCGCTGCTCCGCGGCACGCCGCGGCGGACCGGTTGAGCACCGCCGCACGTGAACGAGGCGTGCCGCTGCGGCGACCGCGGCCGGTCGCGGCGGCGCCGACCGAGTCGGCGTATAGTGATTTGTCCGATCTCCGCGGTTCCCGGAGGATCCCGCACCGGGCGGCGTGGTGCGCAGCTTCGGTCCGGCGGAGACAGGAGGAGCGATGTTGTTGGCTAAGAAGCTGCGGCCGGTGGGCGTGTGCTCGCTGTGCCACGCAGTGACGTACAAGACCGAGACGATCAACCAGCGCTGCGGGCGCAGCCCCAACGGCCGGCGCTGCCGCGGCGAGTTCAAGGCCGCGACGCGCGAGGTCGGCTGGAAGGCCTGCACCTCGTGCGAGCAGACCGGCATCTTCGAGTCCCGCCCCTGCCCGTTCTGCAACGGTGTCGGCTGGCACCTGATGCGGGCAGGCAGGCTCTGAGCGCCGCGGCCGGACGCCCCGCGGCGGCAGGCGACGAGGCGGTTCACCCCTACGCGGCCCTCACCCCCGACGTCGTGCTCGACGCGCTCGAGGCGGTGGGCTTGAGCGGCGACGGGCGCATGATCGCGCTCAACAGCTACGAGAACCGCGTCTATCAGGTCTACCTGGAGGACGGCCCGCCGGTCGTCGTGAAGTTCTACCGGCCGGGGCGCTGGAGCGACGCGCAGATCGGCGAGGAGCACGCCTTCGTCGCCGCGCTCGCCGAGCGCGAGATCCCGGTGGTCGCCGCGCTCGGCCCGGGCGGACGCACGCTCAACGAGCACGCGGGCTTCCGGTTCGCGGTCTACCCGCGCCGCGGCGGGCGCACTCCGGAGCTGGACGACGCCGAGACGCTCGAGTGGATGGGGCGCTTCATCGGCCGCATCCACGCGGTCGGCGCGACGAAGCCCTTCGCTTGCCGCCCGCGGCTCGACGTCGAGACGTTCGGCGTGGAGCCGCGCGACTGGCTGCTCGCGCACGGTTTCGTCCCGCCCGATCTGCTGGCGGCCTGGACGAGCGCGGTCGAGCTGGCGCTCGCGGGCGTGCGGCGCTGCTACGAGCGCGCGGGCGACGTGCGCACGCTCCGGCTGCACGGCGACTGCCACGCGGGCAACGTCCTGTGGACCGACGACGGCCCCCACTTCGTCGACTTCGACGACAGCCGCAGCGGTCCGGCCGTGCAGGACCTCTGGATGCTGCTCTCCGGCGAGCGCGCGTCGATGACGAGGCAGCTCTCCGACGTGCTCGCCGGATACGAGGACTTCGTCGAGTTCGACCGCCGCGAGCTGGCGCTCGTCGAGGCGCTGCGCACGCTGCGCCTCGTCCACTACTGCGCCTGGATCGCACGCCGTTGGGACGACCCGGCCTTTCCCGCCGCGTTCCCGTGGTTCAACACCCAGCGCTACTGGCAGGACCGCGTGCTCGAGCTGAAGGAGCAGATCGCCCTGATGGACGAGGCGCCGCTCGGGCCGGTCTAGGGACGAGCAGACGCGCCGGAGGGCTTCGGTCACGCCGGCGCGCGTGCCTTATTGCGCGCTTCCGGCGCGCGGCGACGCGCGTGCGCCGCCCCCGATGGCAGAATGGCCCGGCTCGACTCCGCATCGACGCGCCGCATGCTTCCCCACGCGCTGGGCCGCTACAGGATCCTCGCCGAGCTCGGCCGCGGGGCGATGGGCATCGTCTACAAGGCGCGCGACCCGGTCATCGAGCGCGACGTCGCGGTCAAGATCCTGCGCCCCGACTGCCCGCCCGACGAGCTGCCGGCGGTGCGCGAGCGCTTCCTGCGCGAGGCGCGCTCGGCGGGCCGCCTCACCCATCCGTCGATCGTGATCATCCACGACGTCGGCGAGGGCGAAGACGGCACCGCGTACATCGCCATGGAGCTGCTGCAGGGCGAGTCGCTGAAAGCCGCCCTCGCCCGCCCCGCCCGGCGGCCGTTCGAGGAGCTCGCCGAGCTCGCGGCGCAGATCGCCGACGGCCTCGACTACGCGCAGCGGCACGAGGTCGTCCACCGCGACGTCAAGCCCGCCAACATCATGGTGACCGCGCCGGGGGCGGCGAAGCTCACCGACTTCGGCATCGCCTACGTGCCCTCGGCCTCGGGCGCGAGCACCGAGATGCTCGGCTCGCCCAGGTACATGTCGCCCGAGCAGGTCAAGGGCGAGGCGCTCGACGGGCGCTCGGACATCTTCTCCCTCGGCGTCGTGCTCTACGAGATGCTGACGCGCAGGACCCCGTTCGAGCGCGCGAGCGACGCGAGCGTGTTCCCGCTGATGCAGCGCATCGTCGCCGCCCCGCACCAGCGCCCGAGCGAGGTCGATCCGTCGATCCCGCGCGGCTTCGACGTCCTGCTCGCGCGTGCGCTCGCGAAGGACGTCGACCGCCGCTACCAGCGCGGCGCCGAGTTCGCCGCCGACCTGCGCCGGCTCGGCGCGCTGCTCGCGAGCGACGGCGCCGCGCAGACGCCCGGCGCCGCTGCGCTGGACGCCACGACCGGGCCGGCGGTCGCGGCGAAGAGCGGCGTGCTCGGGATGCTGCGGCAGAAGGCGGCCGCCGACGCCGCGGTCCGCGCCGCGCCGGAAGTCTCGCCCGAGGCGATCGACGCGCGCATGCGCGCCGCGTTCCGCTACCTGAACGAGCTCGGCGCCACGCTCAAGGAGGCGCGGCCCGCGCTGCACCGGCGGCTCGAGTTCGTCTTCCTCGGGACGCTGCCGGAGCTCGTCTACGGCGCGCCGTTCGTCGACTACCGGACGCGGCCCGGCTCCGAGTCCGGGCTGTGCGAGCGCATCCTCTTCACCGCGCGCGTCGAGGCGCCGGAGCCGGTGCGCATCGAGCTCGTGCGCGACGAAGTGGCCCTCATGAAGAAGGAACTCGAGCGCGCCCGGTTCAAGTACGAGTGCGCGGAGACGAAGAACGACTTCGGCGTGGTGATGCGCGCGCGCTTCACCATCGCAGCGGGCCTGCCGGTGAACGCGGAGCTGCGCGCGGACTACGCGACCGGCATCGTCCACGTCGACCTGCGCAACATCGGGCTGTGGGGGAGCGCGCAGCTCCAGCTCCCCAGCGGCGGGCTCGACGACGACTGGCTGGAGGAGTTCAGCAAGCTCCTGCTCGGGATGGAGAGCCGGCTGGCCGCGCAAATCGGCGCGCAGGGCTGAGTCGCCCTGCCCGCGCGCTTTGCGCAGGCGCCGCCGCCTCGTACACCCTGGCCGGTTCCTCGCCGCGGAGCTGGACAATGCCGACGAAGCGGCGGCGTTCAAAGCCGCCGGGTTCGCCCGGCGCGGCAACGCGTGTCGCAGCGGCTGCGACGATCCGACCCCCGGCTACTCGCCCGGCAAGATCGAGACGGTGACCGACCTGAACGGCGACGGCCTTCCGGAAGCGGTGCTCTCGGAGGGCGGCACCTTCTGCTACGGCCACACCGGCCAGGGGTACTGGGTCGTGAGCAAGCGCGCGAACGGCGGCTGGAAATTGATGACGCGCGGCGCCGGGATTCCCGAGTTTCTCCGGACCAAGGGAGCGGACGGCTGGCCCGACGTCAGCGTCCGCGGTCCCGGCTTCTGCTTCCCGGTCGAGCGCTGGGGTGGGAAGGCGTACAAGCGCCAGCGCCGGGAGTGCGAAGGCAAGGCCGGCAAGCCGCCGCGCTGAGGCGTTCGCGACCGGCCGCAGCGCCGCTCACGCCCGCTTCTTGGCGCGGCCGCGCTTCTTCGCTGCCGTCGCCTTCCCGGCCTTGCCGGGCCTGCTCTTCATCAGCGACTCGATCACCTGCTGCATGCGGCGCCCGGCCAGCTGCTCGATGCGCGCGCCGACGGCGTCCAGGTCGCGTTGCAGCTCGCGGTTCTTCACTCTTCCGCGCAGCGCCTTGAGCAGCGCGCTCGCCCGCTTGCCGTCGGCCTCGCCGAATACCGCATTCTTGCTGCGCACGGATCGGGCCGCGACCCGGATGAGCTCGCCGGCCGCCGCCACCACGTTTGCGTCGCGCACGGCCGCAGACAGCACGGCGAACTGCGCGCGCTCGAACAGGGCGATCCACTCGCGGCCTGCCGCGGTCGTCGCCAGCAGATCGTCGCGGACGGTGCGCAGCGCCGCCGCCTCGGTGTCGCCGCCAAACAGCCGCAGGCCGATGAGCTCGATCGCGCACACCGACTGCTGCAGCAGGGACAGTATCGCCGCCTTCGCATCGCGCTTGATGAGCGCGGGGTCGGCCGGATGGAACGATTCGGCCGCATTGCCGGTGTTCGGCCCGGTCTCGAAGGTGAAGCCGTAGGTCTTTCGCAGGCCGGGATTCGCGATGTGCCGCGCGTACGCGTAGTCGCCCTGGGTGCCGGTCGTGGCATACAGGGCGAACGAGGTCTGCGGCGTGTAGCGGCGCCCGCGCACGGCGGCGATGTCGGAAACGATGCGTCCGGCGACCGTGCGGAAGCGCTGCACGTCGCGCGGGGGCATGTATTCGGCGTAAGTGGACGGAATGCTGGCCGTGCACGTGCCCGTCGGCAGCCCGGTAAAGCGCCTGGTCGAGTCGGTGGACTGCGTCGGCGCGTGGCCCCACGGGTAGAGCACGAGCTCGGAAAACGAGTGGACGTCGACGAACGAGACGATGCGCTCGCTGTCGAGGAGGTGCTTGACGTTGCGCGTCTCGGGTTCGCTGAAGGCCGAAGGGCCGCAGTAGACCTCCGAGCACGGCGAGCACGAGGTCTGGCCCTGCGCGACGCCCCACACGACATCGGCGTTGCGATTCAGGTCCACGCCGTCGCAGGGCGTCCCCGGGTTGTCGCGCCGGTTCTTGCGCCACATGTCGTCGACCGTCATCACGTGGTGGCGCCCGTCCGGGTTGACGCAGGGCAGCAACCAGATGTCCATCGCCTCCAGGATCAGCTTGACGTCGTCGGCCGCGAAGGTCTTTCCGCCGTAGCGGATGTTGGTTCCGTTCGAATAGCTCAGCAGCAGGTCGATCGCGAGGTCGATGATCGCGTCCGGGTTCATCAGTTCGCGCGCGTGCGTGCCGCCGACGACGAGCACACCGCGGCGTCCGGTGCCGCTTCCCGCCCGCATGCGCAGCGCGTAGACCGCACGCCCCTGGACCGACGCCTCGGGCAGCTGGACGCGGGTGAAGAGCTGGGGAAACCAGCTCGCGAGGATGCCGGTGGCCGAGTCGATCTGTGCGACGGTGCGATACATCAGCGGCCTCCCTTCTTCGGGAGGTCCCTGACCCGCTGCTCGAGCAGGCGGCTCGCCTGCTCGTCGGACATGACCAGCTTCCGGTCCAGCGGCGCGACCGGAATCGCCGCGGTCAGATGGACTTCATAGCCCTGCTCCAGCAGGCGGCGCGCGTCGTCGGCCGTCAGCAGCAGCTTGACCTTGCCGTCGGCATCGGGCAGCCGGTCGAGGTCGAGCTCCGCGGCCGCCAGCACCGCCTTGCGGTGAGGCGTCGAGCCCAGGGTGGCCTCGAACCGGACCGAAGTGGCCTGGGTGATCCTGGGGGGAACGGGTTTCTTTCGAGTGGCCATGCGGTCTCCTGCTCTGGTGCCGCAACCGTGCGCGCGGTGCTCGTGCGCAGCGTGATCGGGCTGCGCCGGCCCGCCGCGATGCCCAATCTGCCGCGGCGCAGCGCCTCGTCCCGCGCACACTTGCGACTCTATACATCCCTGCCGTCGCAGTCAGTCGTCCGATTGGTCTAAGCGTGTTCCGCCGATGCCGCGACGGCCCGGCTGGTCGCCCCTGCGCGCAACCCCGGTAGAATCGCTTCCCGGAAGGGCGGGGAACGAGCATCGCGCGGCGCATGAACGAAATCGTCACCCCCGTTCCCGACTTCGACGCGCCCGCCCGCGCGGCGCGGGGCGCGATCGCCATCCACGGCGCGCGCCAGAACAACCTCAAGAACCTCCACGTCGAAATCCCCACCGGCGAGCTGGTGGTCGTGACCGGCGTCTCCGGCTCGGGCAAGTCCTCGCTCGTCTTCGACACCCTCTACGCCGAAGGCCAGCGCCGCTACGTCGAGACCTTCTCGCCGTACGCGCGCCAGTTCCTCGACCGCATGGACAAGCCGCAGGTCGACCGCATCGACGGCTGCCTGCCCGCGATCGCGATCGACCAGACCAACCCGGTGCGCACCTCGCGCTCGACCGTGGGCACGATGACGGAGCTGAACGACCACATCAAGCTCCTCTTCGCGCGCGCCGCGCAGCTCTGCTGCCGGGGCTGCGGACGCCCGGTGCGTCGCGACACCCCCGACGCGATCCACGACGAGCTGCGGCGGCGCGCCGCGGCGGCCGGCGACCCGCGCCTGGTCCTCGCCTTCCCGGTCGAGGTGCCGCAGAACTTCACCGCGGCCGAGATCCTCCAGCTCCTCGAGCGCCAGGGCTACACGCGCGTGCACGCAAGCACCGGTAGCCTGCTCGAAGTCGTGCAGGACCGCTTCCGCGCCGCGAACGCCGAGCGCGCGCGCGTCATGGAGGCGATCGAAGCCGCGCTGAAGGTCGGGCGCGGCCGGGTGAACGTCCACGCGCTCGCCGAGGACGGCACCGACGCCGCCGTCTGGCGCTTCTCGGGCGACCTCCACTGCGCCGACTGCGACATCCACTACACCGAGCCGACGCCGAGCCTGTTCTCCTTCAACTCGCCGCTGGGCGCATGCGAGACCTGCCGCGGCTTCGGGCGCGTGATCGGCGTCGACTACGGCCTCGTCATCCCCGACGAGGGCAAGACGCTCGGCGGCGGCGCGATCAAGCCGTGGCAGACCGAGAGCTACCGGGAGTGCCAGGGCGACCTCGAGAAGATGGCGCGCAAGCGCGGCATCCCGCTCGACCTCCCGTGGCGCGAGCTCTCCGACGCCCAGCGCCGCTGGGTCATCGAGGGCGACGACGGCTGGGTGAGCTGGCGCAAGTCCTGGCCCGGCCTGTGGTACGGCATCCGGCGCTTCTTTGCCTGGCTCGAGACGAAGGCGTACAAGATGCACATCCGCGTGCTGCTGTCGCGCTACCGCGCGTACACGCCGTGCGAAGCGTGCGACGGGGCGCGGCTCAAGCCCGACGCCCTGCTCTGGCGGCTCGGCGAGCGCGCGGACGCGGACGGCGCGCTCGGGAACTACCGGCGCTTCAGGCCGCGCGGGGTGCAGTTCGACGACGCGACCCTCGCCGCGCTGCCGGGCCTGTCGGTGCACGACCTGATGCTGCTGCCGATCGAGCGCTGCCGCGCCTTCTTCGCGACGCTGCACCTGCCCGCGCCGCTCGACCAGGCGACCGATCTGCTGCTCACCGAGATCCGCACGCGCTTCGCCTACCTCGGCGAGGTGGGCCTGAACTACCTCACGCTCGACCGCCAGTCGCGCACGCTCTCCGGCGGCGAGGTGCAGCGCATCAACCTCACCACCGCGCTCGGCACCGCGCTCGTCAACACGCTGTTCGTGCTCGACGAGCCCTCGATCGGCCTGCACCCGCGCGACATGGGGCGCGTGATCGACGTGATGCAGCGGCTGCGCGACGCCGGCAACTCGCTCGTGGTCGTCGAGCACGACCCGCAGATCATGTTTGCCGCCGATCGCCTGCTCGACATGGGCCCGGGACCGGGCGAGCGCGGCGGCGAGATCGTGTTCTTCGGACCTCCCGACGACCTGCGGCGTACGCACACGCTTACTGCCGAATACCTGTCCGGCCGCAGGCGCGCCGACGCCGGGCTCGCCCCGCGCGCGATCGCCGCGGACGGCCCGCGCATCGAGATCCGCGGCGCGGCCGAGCACAACCTCAAGGGCATCGACGTCGCGCTGCCGCTCCGCGCGCTCGTCTGCGTCACCGGCGTTTCGGGTTCCGGCAAGTCCACGCTCGTGCAGGACGTGCTGTACGCGGCGCTCCTCAAGGCGAAAGGCAGGCCGACCGAGACTCCGGGCGCGCATCGCGAGCTCCTCGGCGCCGACCTCGTCGACGCGGTGGTGATGGTCGACCAGACGCCGATCGGCAAGACCACGCGGTCCAACCCGGCGAGCTACGTCGGCGCCTTCGACGCGATCCGCAGCCGCTTCGCCGCCGCGCCGCTCGCGCGCGAGCGCGGCTACACGCCCGGCACCTTCAGCTTCAACGCGGGCAACGGCCGCTGCCCGACCTGCGGCGGCAACGGCTTCGAGCACGTCGAGATGCAGTTCCTGTCCGACGTGTACCTGCGCTGCCCGGACTGCGACGGCAGGCGCTTCCGCCCGGAGGTGCTCGAGGTCCAGTGGCGCGACCGCAGCATCGCCGAGGCGCTCGAGCTCACCGTCTCGGAGGCGGTCGCGTTCTTCGCCGGCGAGGCCGACGTGATCGCGCGCCTCCAGCCGCTCGCCGACGTGGGGCTCGAGTACCTGCGCCTCGGTCAGCCGGTGCCGACGCTCTCGGGCGGCGAGGCGCAGCGGCTCAAGCTCGCCGGCCACCTCGCGGAGGCGGCGGCCGCGACACGCGGCGCGCAAGGCTCGCTCTTCCTCTTCGACGAGCCCACCACCGGCCTGCACTTCGACGACGTCGCGAAGCTCCTGCGCGCGTTCCGGCGCCTGCTCGACGCCGGCCACTCGCTGGTCGTCATCGAGCACAACCTCGACGTGATCCGCGCCTGCGACTGGGTCGTCGACCTCGGGCCCGAGGGCGGCGACGCGGGCGGCGAGGTCGTGTGCGCGGGGTCGCCGGCCGACGTGATGCGCCACGCGCCCTCGCACACGGGGCGCGCGCTGCGCGAGTACGAAGCCGCGCTCGGCGCACCGGTCGCGCCCCCGCGCGCCGCCGAGCCGGCCGGCGCGCCGCTGCAGGCGGCGCTGCGCGACCGCGCGCGGCGCTCGATCCTCGTCCACCGCGCGCGCGAGCACAACCTCAAGAACGTCGAGGTCGACATCCCGCGCGAGCGCTTCACCGTGATCACCGGCGTGTCGGGATCGGGCAAGTCGACGCTCGCGTTCGACATCGTCTTCGCCGAAGGCCAGCGCCGCTACCTCGAGTCGCTCAACGCCTACGCGCGCCAGTTCGTGCAGCCGGCCGCGCGCCCCGACGTCGACGCGCTGTTCGGGCTGCCGCCGACCGTCGCGATCGAGCAGCGCACGAGCCGCGGCGGGCGCAAGTCGACGGTGGCCACGCTCACCGAGGTCTACCACTTCCTGCGCCTGCTCTACATGAAGCTCGGCACCCAGTTCTGTCCCGACTGCAACGTGCCGATCGAGCCGCAGAGCGCGGAGGCGATCGCCGCGCGCTGGCTCCGCGACTACCGCGGCCGGCGCATCGGCCTGCTCGCACCGCTGGTCGTGAACCGCAAGGGCTACTACACCGATCTCGCGCGGTGGGCGCGCGGCAAGGGCTACCCGAGCCTGCGCGTCGACGGCGAGTTCCTCCCGACGGCGAAGTGGCCGCGCCTCGACCGCTTCAGGGAGCACACGATCGAGCTCCCCGTCGCCGATCTCGTGATCGGCCCCGAGCGCGAGGCGGACCTGCGCGCCGCGCTCGCGACCGCGCTCGAGCACGGCAAGGGGGTCGTGCACGTGCTCGACGGGCTCGACCGCCTCGAGGCGGCCGCGCGCGCGGCGAAGGCGGCGCGCGTCGAGCTCGCCCTGCCCCAGGCGATCTTCTCGACCCGGCGCGCCTGCCCGTCGTGCAACCGCAGCTTTCCGGAGCTCGACCCGCGCCTCTTCTCGTTCAACTCCAAGCACGGCTGGTGCACGAGCTGCTACGGCACCGGCCTGAAGCTCGCCGGCTTCGACGCGGAGCAATCGGGCGAGGAGATCTGGTGGAACGAGTGGTGGGAGGAGGCGACGCAGGCCTGCCCGGCCTGCGCCGGCCGGCGCCTCAACCCGGTCGCGCTCAACGTGCGCTTCCGCGGCCGCTCGATCGCCGAGCTGACCGCGCAGCCGGTCGCCAAGGTCGGGCAGCTCGTCCGCGACTTGCGCCTGGAGGGCCGCGAGGCCGACATCGCGCGCGACATCGTCGCGGAGCTGCGCGCCCGCCTGGGTTTCCTGGACGAGGTCGGCCTCTCGTACCTCGCGCTCGACCGTGCGGCCCCGACGCTCTCCGGCGGCGAGGCGCAGCGCATCCGGCTCGCCGCGCAGCTCGGCTCGAACCTGCAGGGCGTGTGCTACATCCTCGACGAGCCGACGATCGGCCTGCACCCGCGCGACAACCGGGTGCTGCTCGACACGCTCGCGCAGCTCCAGGCGAAGGGCAACACGCTGCTCGTGGTCGAGCACGACGAGGAGACGATCCGCCGCGCGCACCACGTGATCGACCTCGGTCCCGGCGCGGGGCGTCTCGGCGGCGAGGTGATCGGGGCGGGCACCGCGCAGGCGCTGATCGCGAACCCCGCCTCCACCACCGGCCGCTTCCTCGCGCAGCCGCTGCGCCACCCGCTGCAGCCGCGGCGCCGGGTGAACGGCGCCGATCCGTCGCTCGAGGTGCGCTCGGCGAGCCTGCACAACCTGCGCGCGGTCGACGCGCGCATCCCGCTCGGGCGGCTCACGGTCGTCACCGGCGTCTCAGGCTCGGGCAAGTCGACGCTCGCGCGCGACGTGCTGCACGACAACCTCGCGCGGCTCGTCGCCGCCGGTCGCAAGCGCGGCGCGGCCGCCCCCGGCCTCACCGGGTGCGCCGCGATCGACGGCGCCGCGCACGTCGGGCGCGTGCTCGAGGTCGACCAGACGCCGATCGGCAAGACGCCGCGCTCGTGCCCGGCGACCTACGTCGGGTTCTGGGACGCGGTGCGCAAGCTCTTCGCCGACACCTCGGACGCGCGCATCCGCGGCTGGACCGCGAGCCGGTTCTCGTTCAACACCGCCGGCGGGCGCTGCGAGGCGTGCGAGGGCCAGGGCGTGCGCAAAGTGGAAATGAGCTTCCTGCCCGACGTGAAGGTGCCCTGCGACGCGTGCCGCGGGTCGCGCTTCAACGCCGAGACGCTCACCGTGCGGTGGCGCGGGAAGACCGTCGGCGAGGTGCTGGCCCTCAGCGTCGACGAAGCGGTCGACTTCTACGCCGCGCACCCGTCGATCCATCACGCCCTGCGGCTCCTCCAGGACGTCGGGCTCGGCTACCTCACGCTCGGCCAGCCGAGCCCGACGCTCTCCGGCGGCGAGGCGCAGCGCATCAAGCTCGTGACCGAGCTCGCGAAGGTGCGCGCGGACGCCGCCGACGCGGCCGGCCGGCCGGGGCGCGCGGGCGCGCAGCGCCACACGCTCTACGTGCTCGACGAGCCGACCGTCGGCCTGCACATGGCCGACGTGGAGAAGCTCGCGCGCGTGCTGCATCGCCTGGTGGACGCCGGCAACACCGTCCTCGTCATCGAGCACAACCTCGACGTCATCGCCGAGGCCGACTGGATCATCGACCTCGGCCCCGAGGGCGGCGACGCCGGCGGGCGCATCGTGGCGATGGGGCCGCCCGAGGCGGTCGCGCGGCGCGCGACGCACACCGGCCGCATCCTGGCCGGATTCCTCGCGGAACGTGGGACGCGCGTGCAAGACCGCACGCCGGCGGGCGCCCCGCTTTGACAACCGGGCCCGCATCGGGGAGGATCCAGGCTCTTGAATACAAACCGCTTTCGATGACCCTGCCAAAGCTCCTGCGCCGTCCGTTGGCCGCCGTCCTGGCGGCGCTCGCGTGCGCCGCGCACGGCGCCCTGCCCGATCCGGTCCAGTACGGCGTCGCCATCGAGCGCGGCGACGTGAAGGCGGTGCGTGCGTGGCTCGACGAGGGCCTCCCGCCCGACACCCTCGCCGATCGCATCGGGACCGGGCTGATGATCGCCGCGTGGGAAGGCAACATCGAGCTGATGACGCTCTTCGTCAGCCGCGGCGCGAACGTCAACCGCACCAACGCGAACGGCGAGCAGGCGCTGATGTTCGCGGCCTGGCGCGGCCATCTCGACGCGACGCGCTGGCTGCTCGAGCGCGGCGCGCAGCTCAACCGGCGCGGCCTCGAGTGGACCGCGCTGCACTACGCGGTGTTCGCCGGCCACGAGCAGGTCGCGCAGTTCCTGCTCGAGCGCGGCGCCGACATCAACGCGCGCTCGACCAACGGCTCGACGCCGCTGATGATGGCCGCGCGCGAAGGCCGCGAGCAGCTCGCCACGATGCTCCTCGAGCGCGGCGCCGACGCGGCGGCGCGCAACGACGTCGGCGACGATGCGTTCGTCTGGGCGATGCGCAACAAGCACCCGCATATCGCGAAGATGGTCGGCTCGCCGGAGCGCCTCGCGGCGGCCGCGCGCGCGCCGGAGTCGTTCGGGCCGCCGACGCGCTCGCTGCCCGCGCCGGCGCGCATCGACGACCTGCTCGCCGAGATGCGCCGCGCGGCCGCGGACGGGCGCCTGACGCTCGAGCTGCAGAGCGCCTACCTCGCGGCGGTGCGCGACCTGCGGCGAGCGCAGGCCGCGGCGGCCGAGCAGGCGCGGCGCGAAGCGCCGAAGGCGCTCGAGATCCGCGCACGCCGCGGCGCGCCCGGGCGCGAGCAGGCGGTGCTGACGTACGAGGGGAACGGCGCGCGCGAACTGTTCAGCGGGCATCCGGGATTCCCGGCGGCCGCACCGGCGCCCGCCCCCGCCACCCCGCAGTAGCCCCCTCAGCGCTGGTCGCGCGCGGCGCCGAGCGCGGCGTGGGCGGCGGCGAGCCGCGCGACCGGGACCCGGAAGGGCGAGCACGAAACGTAGTCGAGCCCGGCACGGTGGCAGAACGCGATGCTCGCCGGGTCCCCGCCGTGCTCGCCGCAGATCCCGATCTCCAGTCCGGCGCGGCGGCTGCGGCCGCGCTGCACGCCGAGCGCCATCAGGTGTCCGACGCCGCTCTCGTCGAGGGTGGCGAAGGGGTTGCGCAGCAGGATGCCCTTCTGCAGGTACTCGCTCAGGAACCCGGTCTCGGCGTCGTCGCGCGAGATCCCGAAGGTGGTCTGCGTGAGGTCGTTGGTGCCGAAGGAGAAGAACTCCGCGTACTCGGCGATGCGGTCGGCGACGATCGCGGCGCGCGGCACCTCGATCATCGTGCCGATCTGGTAGCGCACCCGCACTCCCAGCTCACGCATCACCAGGCGCGCCTCCTCCTCCAGCAGTGCGCGCTCGACCTTGAGCTCGCTCGAGGTGGCGGCGAGCGGAATCATGATCTTCGGCTTGACCCTGACGCCGTCCTTCGCGCACCGGCACGCCGCCTCGAAGATCGCGCGCACCTGCATGCGGACGAGCTCGGGCATGTGGATGCCGAGCCGCACCCCGCGCAGCCCGAGCATCGGGTTCTGCTCGCGCAGCGCCTCGACCGCCTCCAGCAGCCGGCGCTTGGCCTCGAGCGTCCGGGCGAGCTCCGCCGCATCGCCATCGCGCAGGCGCAGCCGGGTTTCGAGCTCGACCACCGCCTTCTGCAGCTCGTCGTGTCCCGGCAGGAACTCGTGCAGGGGCGGGTCGATGAGCCGGATCGTCACCGGCAATCCGCTCATCGCGCGGAAGAGGCCCTCGAAATCGGCGCGCTGCATCGGCAGGAGCCGCGCGAGGTGCGCGGCGCGCTCGCGCGGCTCGCGCGCGAGGATCATCGCCTGCACGATCGGCAGCCGGTCGGTCTCGAAGAACATGTGCTCGGTGCGGCACAGGCCGACGCCCTCGGCGCCGAACCGGCGCGCGCGCTCGGCGTCGCGCGGATAGTCGGCGTTCGCCCAGACGCCGAGCCGGCGGATCGCGTCGGCCCACTTGAGGAGCTCGAGCAGGTGCGGGTCGGCGACGTCGGGCACTACGGTCCTCAGCTCGCCGGCGAACACCTCGCCGGCGGTGCCGTCGAGCGAGAGCCAGTCGCCTTCCTTCAGCATCCGCCCGCCCGGCGCGCGCACTCGACGGGCCTCCAGGTCGATGTCGAGCGACATGATCCCGACCACCGCGGGCTTGCCGAACTGGCGCGCAACCAGGGCTGCATGGCTCGTGCGCCCGCCGCGGCTCGTCACCACGCCCTGCGCCGCGAGCAGGCCGTGCACGTCGTCGGGCTTCGTCTCCGGCCGCACCAGGATGACGCGCTGCTTGTCTTCGCGCGCCCAGCGCTCGGCGGTGTCGGCGTCGAGCGCGATGCGGCCGATCGCGGCGCCGGGCGACACGTTCAGGCCGGTCGCGATCAGCGCCCCGTCGTCCTTGGCCGCGCGCCGCGCCGCCGGATCGAGCTGCGGGTGGAGAAAGTAGTCGACGTGATCGGGCGACACGCGCTTCACCGCCTCGGCGCGCGTGATCAGCCGCTCGCGCGCGAGCTCGACGGCGATGCGGATCGCCGCCTGCGCAGTGCGCTTGGCGTCGCGCGTCTGCAGCATCCAGAGCTTGCCGCGCTCGATGGTGAACTCGATATCCTGCACCTCGCGGTAGTGGCGCTCGAGCCGACGCGCGATCGCGCGCAGCTCACGGTCGATGCGCGGCATCAGGCGCGCGAGCTCCTGGATCCGCAGCGTGGTGCGGGTGCCGGCCACAACGTCCTCGCCCTGCGCGTTCACCAGGAAGTCGCCCTCCATCTCGTTCGCGCCGGTGGTCACGTCGCGCGTCGTCGCCACGCCGGTGCCCGAGTCCTGCCCGAGGTTGCCGAACACCATCGTGACGATGTTCACCGCGGTGCCGAGATCGTGCGGGATGCCCGCCGCGTTGCGATAGTCGAACGCACGCTTGCCGTTCCACGACTTGAACACCGCCATCGTCGCGAGGCGCAGCTGCTCGATCGGCTCGTCGGGGAAGGGCCGGCGCGCGCGCTCGGCGACCACCCGCTTGAACTCGCCGGTGATCGCCTGCAGCGCGGCAGCCGGGAGGTCGGCGTCGTTCGCGACGCCGTGCCGCACGCGGTGCGTCGCGAGGACGTGCTCGAACGGCTCGTCGGGCACGCCGAGCACGACGCGGCCGTACATCTGCACGAGGCGCCGGTAGGCGTCGTGGACGAAGCGCGCGTCGCCGGTCAGCCGCGCGAGGCCGGCGGCCACTGCGTCGTTCATACCGATGTTGAGTACCGTGTCCATCATTCCCGGCATCGAGAACTTCGCGCCCGAGCGGCACGACACGAGCAGCGGGTTGTCCGGGTCGCCGAGGCGCTTGCCGGTCGAGCGCTCGACGCGCGCGACCGCCGTGAGCACCTCGTCCCACATGCCCGGCGGAAATTTCCCGCCGGCCGCGAGAAACGCCTTGCAGGCTGCGGTCGTGACGATGAAGCCGGGCGGGACCGGCAACCCGAGCCGCGCCATCTCGGCCAGGTTCGCCCCCTTGCCGCCCAGCAGGGCGCGGACACCATCCCACGTGCCGGCCGCGCGCTCGGCGCGGCGGACCTCGTCGAACCCATAGACGTGCTTGACCCGGCTCGCCTTGTTCCTCGGGGCGAGGCGCCGCCCCGTTCTCTTGCGCTGCATTGACGCCTCCCGACGACAATTTGACCGCCGCCGCACGACTGCCGCGCCGGTTCTGAGAAAATTCTGGCCTGCCCCGAAGGCGGTCTTCTTGAACTAGCGCAAAGGGTCCGCGCACCGGCGGGCGGAGTATGGTTACAAAGTTTTACCCCTCGAGCCGTCAGCTGGAGGCACCATAAATACGTTCTCTCGCTTAGGTGTCACGCGGCTAAAGAGGGACTCGGTGGGCGGTGCGTCCGGCCTACCGTGCAAGAAGATGAGATCCTGGACATTCGTGCTGACGCTCGCCCTCGCCCTGCTCGGCGGCGCGCTGGCGAGCGAGCCCGCGTTCGCGGGCGGCCGCTCGCGCGTGGTGGTCGGCGTGGGCGTGGGCGTCGGCCCCGGATGGTGGGGCCGTCCGGGCTGGGGCCCCGGCTGGGGTTGGGGTCCCGGCTGGGGCTGGGGCCCGGGGTGGGGTCCGGCCTGGGGCTGGAGTGCCCCGGTCGTGGTGAGCCCGCCG
>WBZO01000657.1_pt2 | contig 61844 bp, 50 predicted proteins | sample 5204261 | NCBI WGS metagenome assembly WBZO01 (sample SAMN12412400, study PRJNA552823) | activated sludge metagenome | isolation source: activated sludge from anammox sidestream of wastewater treatment plant... | place: USA: North Carolina | collected 2017-09
GGAGTTCTCCGGCGGGAGCGTTCAGTTGAGACAGCGCTTCGTCAGACCAGGCGATCTCTTCCATCTTGCGGGCTTCGCGCTCGAGGTAATAAAAATCCTGCCGGTCGCTGTTTTCAGGGAAGGCTTCTTCGAAGTTGAAATCCACGTTGACGGTGGCTTTGGCGCGATAGGGCGGCGGGGCAACGGCATATAACGCCGCGCCGAGCGCAGAGCCGAGGAGCGCGCCCAATACCCAAAACCGCCAGGCTTTGAGCAGGCGGACGAGGTCGTCGAGGGAGGGAGGGGAGAGGAGGAGGTTCATGGGGGGTGGGGAATTGGGAAATTGGGGATTGGGAAATTGGGGAATTGGGGATTGGGAATTGGAGATTGGTAATTGGAGATTGGTAATTGGGAATTCGCCTGACCAGATTCCAATCTCTACTCTCTACTCTCCAATCTCTAATCTCTACTCTCTAATCTCTACTCTCTACTCTCTGCCTTATCCGCCATTTCCACAGCGGGCCGATGATTTTTCTCAGATAGTATTTTGCCACGATCGGGGCGAAGAACGAACCGCCGTCGCGGTAGTGGACGCGCAACATTTCCTTCCAGCCGCGCGCGTCGTTCACGTTGGTTTTACTGGAGGCGTGAATGCGGAAGTTTGCCCAGGTTTTGCCGGGAAGGTATTTTATCGGCGCAATTTTGGCGATGCGAACCCACAGGTCATAATCCATCGCAAAGTAGAACGACGGGTCGAGCGGGCCGGCCTTCCGCCAATATTCGGCGCGAAAGAACATTGTCTGCTGGGGGATGTGAACGTATCCGCGCCGCAGTTTTTTATAGTCGGTCTGGCGCGCGGCAAATTTGCCTATGACGTTTCCTTCTTCGTCAATGAAATTACAGTCGGCATAGACCATCGCCGCGTCGGGATTTTCAACCAGAAAGTTGACCGCCTCTGCGACGGCATGCGGCGCGGCATAAGAGTCGTCGGAGTTGATCCATGCGAGGATGTCGCCTTTGGCTTTGGCGAATCCTTTGTTGATCGCGTCTGTCTGACCTTTGTCCGGTTCGCTGACCCATGAAGCGATTCGCCCTTCATACTTTTTGACGATCTCCACGCTGCCGTCGCTCGACCCGCCGTCCACGATAATGTATTCGACGCGCGGATAGGTTTGTCCCAGCACGGATTGAATCGTCTCTTCGAGAAAATCCGCCTGATTGAACGACGGGGTGACGATGGAGACGAGAGGTTGGGCAGGCATTGGAGGAATTAGAGATTGGTAATTTGGTAATTTGGTAATTGGGTAATTGGGGATTGGGGGTTGCGGATTACCAATCGGCGTCGGTGTAGAACGCCTGCCACACGCCTTCGGTAATATTGCGAACGCGGGAGATTTCATCGGCGGAGAGGATTTTTTTCCAGTTATCGAGGCTGGCGCGGCTGTCGAGTTTGACCGAGTGGGTTTTGTTCCTGGCAAGCCTTGCCGGGTTTTCCGAATTGCTGGAATTTTCGATGATGGATTGCGCGCGCGCGGTAAAGTTCAGCCCGAGGGATTGGTATAAGGATTGAAAGCCGGGGATGGGGTCGCGGGCGAGGTCTTCGTGGCGGACAATGTGAAATTGCGGGAACGATTCGCGGGTCGAATGAACGAAGCGGTAGATGAACTTCCACAACAACGCCGCCTGGCTGATAATATCGCTCTTGTCCATCGCCTCCATCGCGGCGCGATCCGCTTCGAGATGGTCGCGCATCAGGAGCGGCTGATTGAGCAGGTTGTTGAAATCGTAATTCCAGCCGAGGCGTTTGAGACTGCCTGCAAAACCCGCCGGGTGTCGGGCGGTGATGACGACTTTGCAGTTCAAGCGCTTTGCAAACCAGGGCGCGGAGAAGACCGCAAACGGGTCCTTGATAAGCGCGCGTTGTCCGTGCGTGTTGCCGTTGAAAAAGATGCGGAAGTCGCGCCCCATGCGCAGGAAGTCCTTGATCGAACGCAGGGATTTTATTTCCAGCCAGATGTGATATTGAAAGTTCAACAACTCGCGGAAGGCGGGGAGATAGTCCGCCTCGTTCTCCCCCGTGATGTAGGTGTACCAGTATTTGACCGGCGCGCGAAAGACGCCCGGTCGGTGCAATACGTTGAGCGGTTCGCTGATGTAGGCGGTGTCGGCGTCGGCGGCGAGCATTTTGCCGACCCAGGTTGTGCCGCTGCGGTGCGAACCGGCGACGAGGATGGGATCCAACTCACTCACTTAACGCCTCCAGGAGGTCTTTCGTCGAGAAGGATTGGATGGACGAGACGCGATAAAAATTCGCCGCGCAGACGTTGATCCAATGCGCCGGGTTGGAATCCAACTCCTTGACGCCATGCGCGCCGCCAAAACCGGGGATGAAAAGATCGGTCTCGCCTTCCGCAATGCGGCGATGAATGTACGCGTCGCGCAGGTCCCACAGTTCGGCGCGCTCGCGGTATTCCGGCAGGGTATTCTGAAAAAGGGCGAAAGCGGCGCGCAGGGGATATGCCGTCGAGATCGCGACAAAGAGAAGCAACGGCGCCCACACCCCAATTGTACGGTTGATTTTGAATTCCGGCAGAATTAAACCGAGCCAGACGCCCTCCAGCATGAGCGTCGCGATCAGCAGCGCGCGGGCGAGAAAGCGCATACGCTCCACGGGGAAGCCCTGCCCGAATACGCTGGGTGAAAAACCGGCGGCGATCAACAGCCAGACGACCAAGGGGGCGACGATCATCCACAGCGGGAGTCGGCGGGCGTCCGGCAGGATCGCATCGCCCGATTGTTTCAACAGCCGGATCAACAGCAATGACGTCAAAAACGAGAGGAATAGCGGCAGGGGCAGGCTGACGAATGAATCGCGCATGAATTGAAGCGCGTAAATGAAGGAATTAAACAGAACGGCGACGAGGTCCGGCGATTTCTCGCGCGTCACATTTGCCACTGCCGGGGAAAGTATAAGGACAATCAACCCGCCCAGGGAGCCTGCAAACGCCGAACCGACAAGGGCAAAGCGCCGGTTTTGCAGGGGCGATTTGTTCCATAATCGGATCGCGAGCAAAAGCAATGCAAAAAAAACGACCAGCGTTGCCGCCGGCGGTTCGGAAAATCCCGCCAGCACAAAACATGCGAAGCAGATGACTCCATACGTCAAAACGGAGGAGGTTTCCTGCGCGGGGCGCCGCGCCTGCCGCGCCAAAAAGGCAAGCGTCAGGGAGCCGAATATCAACGGCGCGAAATGCGTCATCATGGACGAGCGCCAGTACACGGTCTGGAACAGGTTGGGCGCCTGCACGAAACTCATGAAAGCGAGCGTCCCGCCGAAAAATACGTCTGCGAGCCGCGTCCATGCCATGCCTGCGAGAATTCGCGTTTCATGAACCAGCCAGGTCAAACCAACGACCCATAAGACGACCATCGCGACCATGGTGATCGGGATGCTGTTCCGTCCCAGCATTTCGCTGAAGCCGACGAATAAAATGTTGGAATAACGGTTCGCCGAGCGGAAGGAGCCGTCTGAATAACGGTCAACGACAGCTTGAATGGGCGATACGGACGTAACGCGCACGGCTTCGCAGTAATCGTCCGCGATATAGCGGGAGAACGCGCCAAGGCTGGCGTATGCCGTCAGCGCGACAAGCAGGGCAAGCGCGGACAGCCACAGCGCGGTCCCGGTTTTATGGTCTTGTAACGGCATTTGTTAAATTTCCATTATCGAAGTCTATAGATCGCGTACCCGTCCCCTTCGGCGAAGACGGGGTACGCTTCGAGTTTTTCCTTTAAGAAGGGCTGGCGTTCGAGGTCGTCGAAATCGGTGACGAGGAACAATTCCTTTTTGGCGACGAGTTCTTTGTAAAAATCTTCCAGGTCGCGTCCCGCTCCGCGCGCGCCGCCGTAGATTAAATCGCCGGAAGTGGGCCAGGAAGCGATATTGCGCCATCCCCAATACGCCATGCGCGCGCCGTAATCCTGCGTCAGCCCCGCCAGATTATACCCGTCGGTTTTTGCGGCGATCTCCGCCCACATGGCGGCTTCGGGGCGATAGTCTGCGGCGTTTAATTGATTGCGGATGTTCCAGAGGGATGCAAAGATACCGATGAAAAGAAAGAGGAAAGAGGAAAGGCGCAATAGTTTTGTGTTGGTGAGCCCGGCGAGTTTCGAGAGGAGAAAATCCGCCAACGGCGCGAGCGAAAGCGCGAGGATGGGGATCAGCGGCAGGGAGTAGTAATCGTGGGTGGAAATGTGAAAGTTAAAGTAAAAGCCAAAGAGGGCGTACCCGGCCCACAGTCCAAGCAGGAGGCGAAGCTTTTTATCCTCAAAGAAAAAAAGACCGAGCAGGGCAAGCCCAAGCGTAAATCCGCCCGTCGCCAAATTCAACATGTTCAGCCAGCCGACGTAATAAGAAGGGCTGAGAAAAAGCGCGGGGATGAATCGCCCGCTGAACTGCTGACCGAGATAATCTTCGACGAAAATTCCGTGAATGAGATACGCCGCGCCGGGCAGGATTCCCAGAACGATCATGGCGTAGAGTTGCGGATTCTTGAACGCTTCTTTCATGGACCTGTGACTTAATGCCGCTCCCAAGCCTCCGCCTGCGACGAAGAATGCCGCCGGAAATTTGACGTAGATGGCAAGCCCGCCGAATATGCCCGCGAGTATGACATGAATCCACTTTGATGAACTTGACCATTCCCACACCGCCCATAGAAACATGACGATTAACATAGTCATGAGCGGGTCGGGTTGAAAACTGCGGCTGGCGATGACGCCATAAGGGAGGCAGAGGTAAACGGCGGTGGCGGCGATTGCGCCGTCGTCGGATACGAGCCGCCGCGCAAGAAGGTAAAGGAACAACCCGCCGATAAGCCAGAACGCGGAGGAGTAGATGCGCGCGATCCAGACTTTTTCGCCGGTAAAGCGATACGTCCACGCGACGATGCGTTCGAAAACCTCCGGCTCGACCGAGGCGCGGAACTTCCATTGCTGAATGGCGAAGGCGCGTTCTTCGGGCGGAACGTCGAAGCGGGTTTCGTAGTACATGCCGCGCGCCTTGAGCGCCGAAAGCAGCTGGCGGGTGGAATGAAATTCGAGCGGCAGGTCGGTCAGGTCGTAGAGGCGGATGGCAAGCGCAAGCGCGAAGACGACGGTCAGCGCGATTATTCGCGCGGCATGGGTGGAGAAGAAGCGTTTCATGAAAATTTTGGCGAAAAAGCCGTCTTTGAGAAATCGAGCGTTCTGTATGAAGTGTAGCACACAAAATTCAAGGGTCGTTCGTCGCGATCGGAGCGGCGCGGAATTTCCTTCATAAACCGCCGCCGGGCTTGCGCCAAGTTTATCGAGGCGACAAACGCAGTTTTATTTTTTTGCAAGCGTTGGCGTTTTCAACGACTACGATTGCAATGGAGTTTTTACCGCCAAGCCGCCAGGGGCGCCAAGTTTTTTCGGGTTTTCCTGGCGGCTTGGCGGTTTGATTCTATTCGTTTGCACGGTAGAGAATTGAAAATTATTTTTGGACGCGGACAAGCGCGGAAAACGGGATTTACTCTTTTATCGGCGTCAATCCGCGTTCATCCGCTTCCGTCAAAAGAGATTTGATTTATTGCGATAATGTCCATTGTTTCGCATTGCGAGTCGTCGCGTCGCTTCGACGCAAACATATCCGCGATCCTTTTGAATATTTTAAGATAAAAACACGCGCACAAAACCTTTACATAAACAAATTGTCGTATAAAATAAAGACGCAACAATAAAATTTTACTTATATCTTCATTGCATTGTTGCATTTCAATTGAATGGTTCAATCAAATGAATCAAAAAATATAAATTCAAACATGCGCTACGCCAGTAGAACAGGATTGAAAACGGAAAGAGATACAACAGAGGAAACAACATGTATATTTGCGTATTGTCGAGCACGCCGGATGCCAACGATATACCGTACGATCCGTCGCATTACATGAAAGGATATCGCTGGAAACAACATCATGTAAACCCGGCGCAATTGGATAAGCAGATCAAACAATTGATGAACGAAGGCGTGGATGTGTTCGTCAACCTGTGCGACGGCACTCCCGACGACCCTGTTTCGGGCATTGCGCTGGTGAAAACGCTCGAAAAGTTTAACGTTGCATTCACCGGCGCCGATTCGAAATTCTTCGACCCCACCCGCGACGAAATGAAGAACGCGGCGAAGCGCGTCTCCGTCCCCACGCCGGACTGGACCTTCACCAACCGCCCCGAAGACGCCGAAAAGATCGCCAGGAAGTTGAACTTCCCCATGCTCGTTAAGCCGCCGCACGGATACGCCAGCGTCGGCATCCGCCGCAACTCGCGCGTGACGAACGTTGAAGCCCTGCGCGAACAATTGAAACTTGCGATCGCCGAATTCGGGCGGGCATTGGTCGAGGAATTCATCGAAGGGCGCGAGTTCACCTGCCTTGTGGCGGAGAACCCCACCGGCTCGAAGCCGCACACCGTCACGCCGGTTGAATTCGTCTTCCCCGAAGGCGAATCGTTCAAGCACTACGACATGAAATGGGTGGATTATGCAAAGATGTCCGTCAAGGTCGTCAAAGACGCCCGCATCGAGAAGACCCTGCGCGAACAGACGGCGCGCGTCTTCAAGGAACTTGGCGGCAACGGATATGCGCGCTGCGACTACCGCATGGGCGCGGACGGGGCGATTCACATGCTCGAGATCAACCCGAATTGCGGCATTTTCTATCCGCCGGACGAGCCTGGTTCCGCCGATTTCTCGCTCTTGAACGACCCAAGCATGGATCACACCAAATTCATGAAGATGATCATCCGCAACGCGCAATACCGCCAGACGCGCATCGCCGCCGAACGGGTCATCAAACGACGCCAGCGAAAACGCGTCCAAGTCGAGCAGATGGCATACACATAACCTGGAGCGCGTGGGAGGAGCGTCTCGTATTCAGCCGCCCACCGACGAGTTGGGCGGCATGCTTTTGTTATAATCCTCCGCATGTTTGAACGCATCCTGCGCGGAATCGAGATCACGGTCATCTTGATCTTCCTCGCCGCGCTCACGGGATATAGCAACCCCTCGCTCACAAATTCCATCGAAAAAATCCGCGCCTATACGCGGGGGATCGAGTTCGACTACACCGAATGGATGGCGGGCGCCGCGGCGCTCAAAGCGCAAGCCGCGTCGGTGAATCTGCCCCAGACCCTCGACCGCGAAACGCAAAAGCGGGTCGTCGGCGAATACTTCCGCATAACGCAATCCATCCTCGATAAAGAATATCAACTCTCGCAACTCTACGCCGACCCGTCGGTCACGGACAAAGATTCCGCGACTCAACCCATCCGCCACGAGTTGGCAAAACTCTATGAACGCCAGCGCGAGGTCGCCCCGCTGGCGGAGGCGATCTTGCAGGAGCAGGTCGCGCAGGTCGTTGCGGAAACCGGGCTGAGCGCCGGCGGTCAACCCATCCCAAACGTCTGGTATCGCTCCACCCCCCTGCCGATGGCGCTGATCGTCTCTCCGCGCGACCGCATCGAGCAAACCGCGAACATCTCAGTGGATACCGATCTCACGGTGGACGAACAAGTCAAACTCGAAGACGACGTGGCGCGCGGACTGGACGTCTCTTCGCTCGTCGTGCAAATCGGCGGCGTGGGCGTATATCCCACCATGGTCGCGCGCACGGCAAACTTAAACTGGCTCGTCAACACCATCGCGCACGAGTGGATTCACAACTACCTGACCCTGCGCCCGCTCGGAATCCTCTACAATAAAACGCCCGAACTGCGCACGATGAACGAAACGACCGCTTCGATCGCGGGGGATGAGATCGGGATGCTGGTCGTCGAAAAGTTTTACCCGGAATTAAAACCCTCCGCCTCTTTTCCGGAATTCGAGTTGGTCTCCCTTCCATTCGACCGTCCCGACCCTGAGACTTTGCTCCGCCCGCCCTTCGACTTCCGCGCGCAAATGCACGAGACTCGCATCAACGCCGACGCCCTGCTCGCGGAAGGCAGGATCGAAGAAGCCGAAGCCTACATGGAGGAACGCAGGCAGGTCTTTCTAAGAAACGGCTACCTGCTGCGCAAGATCAACCAGGCATATTTTGCGTTTCACGGCGCGTACGCCGACGTTCCCGGCGGCGCGGCGGGGGAAGACCCGGTCGGTCCCGCCGTGCGCAAATTGCGCGCGCAAAGCGATTCGCTTGCCGATTTCGTCAAGGCCATCTCATGGATGAGTTCCTTCGAACAATTGCAGGAAAGGGCGCGGTAACGAGTCCGAAGTCCTGTCCTCGGTTTATCGAAGGACTCCCGACTTTGGACTTACAGATTCTCAAACGTCGGGAGACGTTTGAGACCAGACAACAGCCGTCATGAAAAAATTTCTTTTCTTCCTTGTAACCCTCGCTTTTGCAATTCTTATTACAGCCTGCGCGGACGTTGACGAACGGCCGACGACGATCACGCCGTTTTTCGCGACGGATATAGCCGTCCCGCCCGCGTCCACGCCGGAGTTTTCCTGCGCGATCATCAACGTCATCCCCACTCCTCTGGCGGATGCGCAGTCGGAGGCGCCGCCCATCACCGCCGCGGATTATTCCATCGGTCCTGCGGACGCGCCGGTGACGATTCTCGAATACTGCGACTTCCAATCCGATATTTGTTTGACAATGGCGCAGACGATTGCGGAGTTGATTCGCAACTATCCGGGGGGAATCCGGCTGGTTTTCCGCCCCTTCCCGCTGACGGATTATTTCGATAAATCGGACGACGCCTGGCTGGCGGCGTTCGCCGCCGATAAGCAGGGAAAATTTTGGGAGATGTACGACCTGCTCTTCGTCAAACATGCGGAGTGGTCGCATCTCAGTCCGGGCGAGTTCAAAGCCTGGCTTGCGCGCGAGGTCCCAGCCGCCGGTATGGACGCGAATCAACTTGCGGAGGAGATGAAAGCCGCAGAAACGGCAGACCGGCTCAAGTCCGCGAAGGAGGCGGCGGCTCTCCTCCCGGTGCAGGCGGCGCCGCTGGTCTTCATCAACGGTTCGCTCCAGCAATACTTTCTCGATTATCAGAGTTTGAGCGACACGGTCGGATTGATCCTGCTTGGGCAGAAGCAATTCACCGAATGTCCGCCTTTCACAATAGACGCGGCGAAGCAATATATTGCGACGATCGAAACCGCGAAGGGCGACATCGTCATTCAGTTGTTTCCCGATAAGGCGCCGCTCGCGGTGAATTCATTCGTGTTCCTCGCGCGGCAGGGTTGGTTCAACGGCGTGACGTTTCACCGCGTCATCCCCGGCTTTGCGGCGCAGGCGGGCGACCCGACCGGGACCGGGCGCGGCAACCCCGGTTATCTTTTCAACAATGAGTCGAATGATTTGCTGTTCAACAAACCCGGCGTGGTGGGCATGGCAAATTCGGGACCGGACACGAACGGAAGCCAGTTCTTCATTACGTTCGCGCCCGCCGCGCATTTGAACGGGTCCTTCACCATTTTCGGGCAGGTCATCAGCGGGCTGGATGTGGCCGAGCAGCTCACGCCGCGAGACCCGGCGCAGGGCGGCTACCTGCCGCCGGGCGATGCGATCTTGAATGTGACGATTGAAGAGAAATGAATGTCATATCGGGCGTTGCAACCAACGCAGGTTGCACCCGATATAGGCATTTTTCGGAAAGGGCTACTACTCAAGAAAATCTCCGTGGCGCAGATTGATATTAACGAGTATTGCGTTTATTAACCAAGCGACCGTATTGAACAGCAATCTGCTCATGAACTTACAAAACATTCCAGACGAGTTGCCATGAACAATCTCCTGCCACTTATCACACTTCTATTTTCCTGTCATTTATTGCTCCGATTTATCACCCCCTCTAGGGTAACGGAGTTCATTCTATCGTTCTTTCTGGTTGCATGCACCTTAATTACAACGTGGGGTTATATTCTGGCAGGTTTCGGGCAACTTGGGAATCTTGCCGCTTGGCGTAATATCGGGACCGCAACTTTCATTTTCTTATTAATTGCTCTCGTCGTCAAAAAGAAGAAACCCCGACATGCCATTTCGTGGAGCGATACTACAGAACAGGTCAGGAAAGTTCTAAGTGGATATTCTCCTCATGCAAAATTCATCGTCCCGCTAATGGCGCTAACTACTATAATCACCAGTGTTGGTATTTTATTTCTCATCATCACCATCCGTCCGCACGATTGGGATAGCATGACATATCACCTCCCTAGAATGGCGCACTACCTCCAAGTGGGAAACCTGGATTATTTCGACGCAAATTACTGGGCTCAAGTCGTTCATCCAAAGAATTCGACACTGCTATTGTTATACACATTCCTCACGTTCGGGCGAAATGAATTTTTGACTCAATTCCCGCAATTCATTTCGTATTGGATGATTAGCGTAGGTGTTTATGGGGTAACCAGAAGGATCGGTTTTGATTTTACACAGGGGTTGTTCACTTCTTGTGTGAGCTCCTTGATAATCTCTGGCATCACTCAGGCAAATTCGGCACAAAATGATCTCATACTTTCAGCCTTTATTTCAAGCAGTGTCTACTTCCTGTTTGCGTTCAGAAATTCTCAAAATAAAATGCATCTTATCCTGGCTGCTCTTGGCATCGGACTTGCCGCCGGAACAAAATTCACCTTCTTGATTGTTATGCCTTCCATTATGACGCTGGTTTTAGCGCTTACCGGCTCAAAAAATAACAGGATGGGGTGGTACACAAACCTTGCGGTTACAGCCGCATATGTGTTGATTGCAATGTTCTTTTTCATCCTACCATCCGGTTATGTGGAAAATTATAAAATTTTTGGCAACCCGTTTGGCAGTCAGGATGTCAATGCCTTGCATACATTCGATAAAGCAGGCACAAAATCAATTCTTCATGGCGGGTTTTACAATTTTCTACGATACGGAGTTGACTTCATTTCCCTTGGCGGGCTACCTCCAACCGCTCACGTGGTGCGAATTCAGAAATATATGCACTATCCACCCCAGATCACCCTGCCATTATTCGATATTTACCTGGATTCCCGTGAAGCCACCAGCTTTTCCTGGTTTGAGTACGGCGTTCCGTCACGCGGGAGTTATTGGGGCGTCCTGGGATTCGGTTTCATCTGGGTCGTGACGGCATTATCACTACTACGAATCATACGACGCACTGATTTTTTTCTTCTTGCGTCAGCCTCATTGATTTTCTGGATTAGTCTTTCATGGAGCGCGCCTTATGACGCGTCAAAGGGCAGATACTTTTCAATGTGCATCGTTTTCGCCGCGCCATTGACAGCCATCATCCTCGACACAAAACATCGCGGTATTCAGGCGTATCTCACAACTATTGCGGTTCTTGGATGTATGTCGGCTATCTCTGCCGTTGTCTTAAAAACGATGCCCATCTCGGCAACTTACTCCGAATTCATAGAGAAGGATTCTCTCCTCGAAATGGACAGGCTCGAACAGCTGACATTTAATTATCAAAAATATCACAGACCGTTCGTAGCCTTTGAGTTTCTCGTCCCCGCCGATGCCGTCGTTGCTGTTTATCTGTATCCAAACACATTTGAATATCCGCTATACGGGCAGTACTTGACACGGAAGATCATTCCAATCAATTCGTTTTATAAAGGCATACAAGCAATCCCGCCCGAAGCTGAATATTTACTCTATGCAAGAGGTTACCCATGTCCCCTGCCAGAAGACCGTCAACTTGGGGATAATTCAGGAATATTCCTGCGCATACTGAACGAAGACAATCGTAAATGCGATGCGGCTTCGAGACCGTAAATCGTTATTATTCAACAAAAAGGGTACAATTAATTCATGAAATATCATCTCGAAGCGCGCGCAGGCGACCTGGCGCAACTGGTCGGTCTCACGCATAAGCATTTCATCTTCATCCTGCAAGGCGGCGGGGATTTTCAGAGTCATCGCGGCGTGATCAAACACGACGACCTGATCGGCAAACCGTGGGGGTCGCAGGTGTTCAGTCATACCGGCGCGCCTTTCTTTTTGCTCCAGCCTTCGATGGCAGACGTTCTCAACGAACTGCCGCGCAATACGCAAATTCTTTACCCGAAGGACATCGGTTATATTTTGATTCAAATGGGGGTATCGGAAGGTCAAACCGTGCTTGAAGCCGGGACCGGCTCCGGCTCGATGACAATCGCTCTCGCATCCGCAATTGGTTCAACGGGACGGGTCGTCTCCTACGAGAACAAGCCGGATACGCAAAATTTGGCGCGGAAGAACCTGGAGCGGATCGGTCTCGCCCCGCGCGTGGATTTCAAACTGCGCGACATCCAGGAAGGCTTCGACGAATCCGACGCCGACGCTTTCTTCCTCGACGTGCAAAACCCGTTCGATTACATCGCCCAAGTCCGCGCCGCGCTCAAGCCGGGCGGTTTTTTCGGTTCGTTGATGCCGACCTATAACCAGGTGGAAAAAGTCCTTTACGCCTTGAAGCAGAATAATTTCGCATTCGTGGAAGTCTGCGAGTTGTTATTGAGATATTACAAGACCAATCCCGCCCGATTGCGTCCCACCGACCGCATGGTGGCGCACACAGGCTTTCTCGTCTTCGCCCGCAGGATCGAGCCGAACGACGATCCGCGCGCGGACGCGCTCGCCAAAGAGATCAGTGGGATCGAAGAGGAGTATTGATATGTTTCGACGAGCCAGAAGATTCATGAGGGGAGGTCCGCCGCATTGGCGGCAAGGTCCGTCCGTGCCGCCCGCGCTGCGTCGCGCGCATCGCTTGATGGATGAAGGCAATTATGCCGAAGCCGCGCTCGCCTTCCACGATCTCGCCAAAAAAGCGGAGGAGATGTTCCCCGAACGCGCGCCGTTTTTGTACATCGAAGCGGGTCATGCCGCGACCTTGAACGGAGCCGGCAAAAAGGCTGTGGCTTACTTTCGCAGCGGGTTGACCTTGCTCGGAACTCAACAACGCCATCACCGCCTGCGCAAAGCGGGGCGGAGGGTCGTCGAAGCATTGCGCGAGCGCGGCTTCAACGCCGAGGCAGACGAGGTTGAATCCGTCGTCGGAACAAACGTCACAGTTTGGGGAAAGGCGGATGCGCCCACTTCTAAAGAACGCCCCATCCTGCCGACGCATTGTCCCTCCTGCGGGGCGGCGGTGCGATCCGATGAAGTCGAATGGATGGACGACCTGACAGCCGAATGTGATTATTGCGGGAGTCCCGTTCGCGCCGAGTCGTAGCATGACGGTCATCACCGAAGAGTTTCTGCGGGTGAAATTGAACGAGACCGACCGTTCCCACGCCGAGACGGACGGCTACGCCGAGATTCCCATCCACCCCGATGTTCACCTCAAATGCGCGGCTGTGCTTGTGCCGCTGGTTCAATTTCAAGACGAATGGCATATTCTTTATACGCGCCGTACGGATAAGGTTGAATCGCACAAGGGGCAGGTCTCCTTCCCCGGCGGCGCGTGCGACAAAGGCGAGACCACGCCCGAGCAAACCGCCCTGCGCGAAGCGGATGAAGAGATCGGCATCCGCCCGTCCGATGTGCGGGTCATCGGCAGGTTGAGCCGCATGGTGACGATCAGCAAGTTTCGGGTGAGTCCCGTTGTGGGAATCATCCCTTTCCCATACGCGTTCAAAACGGCGGGGATCGAAGTGGCGCGGGTCTTTACCATTCCATTGTTGTGGCTGGCGGAGCGAAACAATTACTGGGAGTTTTCCCTGCCCGGTTCTGAACGAAGCGTGATTGCGTATCATCCCTACGACGGCGAATTGCTCTGGGGCGCGACGGCGAGGATGACGGTCAACTTCATGAAGATATTAGGGTTGATTGAATAAGCGTACATACAACAAAAAAATCCGCCATCCTTGAGATGACGGATTTTTTATTGGAGAGGAGATTACTTCTTCTCTTCTTCGCCTTCTTCGGCTTTCTTGCCGCGCTCCACGCTGAGTTCGGGAGCGGCGGGTTCGGCGGCGGCAATCGCTTCGCCTTCGGCGGCGACAGGAGCCGTTTCTTCCTTGATGATCGTAACCACGGCGATGGTTTCTTCGGGGTCGCCCAGGATGCGGATCTTGTCCGAGACGTGAACGTCATGCACGCGGATCAGGTCGCCGATCTGCTTGAGCATGGCGATGTCCACTTCGATGCGCTCGGGCAGGTCGCCGGGGAAACATTCCACCTCGAGCCGTTCCAGGTTGTGGACCAGGATGCCGTTGTAATCCTTTACGGCGGGCGAAACGCCCACAAAGACCAAGCCCACGCTGGCGCGGATCTTCTCGTTCATATCCACGGCGAGGAAGTCCACGTGCGTCAACGTGCCTTTGATGTAGTCGCGCTGGCGTTCGCGTACGAGGGCGGGATACTCCGCGCCTTCCACGCTGATCGTGACCAGGCTGGAGGATGTCAACTTGCCGAGCGCAAGTCCCGCGCTGTGCGCTTCCATGGCGATCGAGATCGGCTCGACATGCCTGCCGTAGATCACCGCCGGAAGTTTGCCTTCGCGGCGCAGGGCTTTCACCTGTTTGCCGGTCACATTGCGCTTGACCGCTTTCAAAACCACTTTCTCCATCTTGCCTAACTCCTTGGGCGCCTCTCACGCGGCGACTCAGCCGCATTACCTTCGCCCTGTCATAGATTTTGTTCCCGCACGATACGCGCCTCCGCAGGGAGGCGCAAGATTGGGAACGGGGTGGATTTTATTCGCCCGCGGGGGTTTCGTCAAGGAAAAGGTGTGCATGCAAAACATGTCAGGTAACCTGTTCCCAGCGCCGTCCTCGGCGCGGGATTTCCCTCGTAAACCGCCGCCGCCCACAGGGGGCTTCGCACAGGACGGCGGCTTGAGCGAAGGCGCTGACAACCTTTGCTTGCACACAGGAAAAGGGAAAAGTGTCGGGAGCATTCAAATTCTGTAGAATCAAGCGACAAGGCATCCCACTGACGGATAAGCCAAGCGGCTCTGGCTTTGGCAACTGCGGAGGCGCTCGACTCTCATTTTACCTGGTCATATTTTCCAGAGCAGACCAATCTATACCCATGTTCTCAAACCACAACCATCCGCCCCAGCCCGCTTAGAATTCTCTAACCAAAATTTTCTTGACAATCATCCGCGCCGGGTGTATTATTACCAACGATGACTGCTAGGGTGCCCCCCTCACCCTAGCAGTCATCATTTAACCGACTTGATTCAAAAACAAAACGGGCGCACCCGCGCCCGTTTTTGCGTTCCTGCCATTACTTCTGCGACTCTTTGACCATCTGCCGCGCGGTTTGGAGCAATTCGTGAGCGGAGCGCAATGTCCCTTCGCCCACCTCGCCAAGCATTTGTGAAAGTTCCAACAGGCGCGATTCGCCTTCGAGCGGCTCGACGCGGGTCAGGGTGCGTCCCTTGTCCACCAGTTTTTGGACCTGGTAATGCTGGTCGCCAAAAACTGCCAGTTGAGGGAGATGCGTCACGCAGAAGACCTGATGACTGCGCGAGAGATTCCACAGTTTGTGTCCCACTGTCATGCCCACACGCCCGCCGATGCCCTGGTCAATTTCGTCGAAGATCAGCGAGGGGACTTCGTCGGCGCGCGCCATGACGTTTTTGAGTCCGAGCATGAGGCGGGAGGTTTCGCCGCCGGACGCGATCTTCGCCAGCGGTTTGAGCCCTTCGCCGGGGTTCGGGGCGACGAGAAACTCCACCTGGTCGAATCCGTTCTGGTCGAAGGCGAGGCGGGTTCCATCCGCAATGGGGACTCCGTTCAGGTCGGGCCTGGTCTTGAAATCCGTACCAAACTGGGCGGACGCCATGCGCAGGTCGTCGAGTTCGATCTCGATGCCCTTGCCCATTTTCCCCGCCGCAGACTTGCGCTTCTCGGATAGCGCCGTCCCCTGTTTCGATAATTTTTCCAGCAGGGTCGCTTCCTGCATTTCCAGCTCGTTGATGCGGTCCGCCGCGCCGGTGATGGTCTCAAGTTGTTTCTGCGCATCCGCGCCGTAGGCGATGACGGCGGGGATGCTTCCGCCGTATTTGCGCGTGAGCGAACGGATGAGGTCGAGGCGTTCCTCCACTTCGTCGAGTCGTTTCGGGTTGAATTCGATTTCTTCGAGATAATCGCGCAGGTCGTGGATGATGTCTGAGAGCGTGTCGAGCATGACCTCGGCCTGATTCGACATTTCGCTCTGCCCCGCGTCTATTTTCGCAAGAGCCGCCAATGCCTGCGCCGCCTGACCGATCAAATCGGACGCGGCCGGCGTATCGGGCGAACCTTCATCGAGGATCGCCAGCGCCTCCTGCGCGTTTTGCGCGAGCGACTCGGCGTTGGCGAGGCGGTCGCGTTCTTTCTTCAACTCTTCGTCTTCGCCGACTTGCAATTTCGCGGATTCGATCTCCTCCGCCTGGTAGGTCAGCATTTCGACGCGGCGGTCGGCGTCTGCCTGGGCTTTGCGCAGAGAGTTGAGTTCGTTGCGAAGCGCCAGCAGGGAGTGATAGGTCTGGCGGTAATCGTTCAACGGTTTGGCGACGTCCGCGTACCGATCGAGCAATCCCAGATGCGCGCGCGGGTCGAGCAGGGAGAGATGCTCCGCCTGCCCGTGAATATCCACCAACAGCGCGCCAATCTCTTTCAATAATCCGACATTCGCCGTCCGCCCGTTGATACGCGCCACGCTTCGCCCTTCGCGTCTCACTTCGCGCATCAGGACGACATAATTGGGATCGTCCATCAACGCTTCGCGGTTGAGTATCTCATGCACTGCATCGCGTTCAGGACCCTTGAGATGGAAGACGCCCTCGACGAACGCCGCCTCTGCATCTGTTCTTACGAAAGTCGTATCCGCTTTGCCGCCAATGAGCATGACCACAGCGTCGAGGATGATGGATTTGCCCGCGCCGGTCTCGCCGGTCAGGATGATCAGCCCCGGACCGAAACGCAGATCGAGTTTGTCTATAATCGCGAAATTTTGGATGTGGAGTTCGCTAAGCATGGGTTATCGGGTAAGCTGAATTCCGGAAAGGCGGGCGAACACCATCGGCGCGGCGATGAATAGATAGAGCGCCTGAAAAATCAGCCCGAAGACGTTGCCGCTCAACAATTGCAGGAGCAGCATGGGCAGGGCGCCAAGCACGACCCCCGCCGCCACAGTTATGAAAAGCGGGCGGGAACGACGCCTGCGCGTAATGGCTCGAACGGCTTCGGCGATGATACCTCCGGCGGCGGAGGAGCCGAGGAAAACCAACAGCCAGCCAAAGAAGCCGATGCCGCCGATCAACGTCGTCAAAAAAGATGCGATGCCAGAGAGAACCCCCGCTACGGTAAAACCTAAAACAAAATCGTACCAGACGGCGGTATCGAAGGTCTTTTGTCGTTCGTTGACGCACTCCCTGCACATGTAGCCCGTCGGGGTGCCGACCGCGCAGGATGTGCAGATATAACGCTCGCAACGCTTGCAGCGCAAGGTCGTCTCGCGGGCGGGATGGTTGTAACAATATGCGGCAGTCGGCTCGGTCATCGCGGAAATCCTGAAGAGTTTTCGTTTATGTGCATGGTGATATTCCGATAGAAATATCCCGGGTCTCCAAAACGGACGAATTGCGCCGTGACTTCAGCGGCGGCGACGTTGACATGGTCGCCTTCCTTCAACGGCGTGGGGGGCTGGCCGTCCACGCTCCACACGGCGTTATCGCTCTTGATCGCAATATCCACCGAAGAGCCTTCGGACAAAACAACCGCGCGGTCCACCGAAAGATGCGGGGCGATCGGCACGAGCAGGATGTTGCGCAGTTCCGGGGGCAGGATCGGTCCGCCGGCGGCGAGCGCGTAAGCCGTAGAGCCGGTCGCAGTCGCCGCGATCAAGCCGTCCGCGACATAACGGGATAGTTCGCGCTTATCCACAAAGGCGGTCATGCGCACCGGGCGGAGCGTCTCGCCGCGCGCGACCACAGCCTCGTTCAACGCGATGGTCGCGCCGAGCGATTCACCGTCGCGGATGCGTTCCGTCTTCAGCATCATGCGATTCTCGATCCATGCCTCGCCGTTGAGCAACCGCTCGAAATATTCGCGCCATTCCCTGCGGTCTATCTGGATCAGGAACCCGAGCCTGCCGAGGTTGACCCCCAGGATGGGGACCTTCGACGGCGCGCACAGGTGGGCGGCTCTCAGCACGCTTCCATCCCCGCCGACGGCGATCAGCATGTCAAACTCGCCTTGTCCGACCCGATTCCGAATCCCCTCATCGTACAGCGAGCCGACCAGGACGTCCATGCCTTTTTCCGCGAGGAATGCCCGCATGGCTTCCGCTTCGGCGTACGCTTCGTTGATCTTCGGGTACGCGGTGATGACAATGCGCTTCGGGATGAAGGGCGATGACATGATGGCGATTATACCTGTCCGTAGAGCAAGTCTATAGACTTGCTCTACTCACATCAAACTCTGCTCGCAGATGTTCCTGAACCCGCATCCCCTGCAACGGGACGGCTGTTCGTGCGAGCGGGCGATATTTCCGCGCACGTCGTCCTCGCGCATGTCGGCGATCAGTTCGATCAACGCGGACTCGAGTTCGCGGGTGTAATCCACAGCGAAATCGCGGTTCTCGTAGTGGATGATCCCGTACGGGGGGCGCCTGCCGTAGGTTTTTTCCACCAACAGGCAATACGAAGCGAGTTGATAGATATGCGAGTCATACGGCGCTTCGGGCGCGCGACCCGATTTGACCTCAACCGGGATCAACCGCCCGTTTTTTTCGATCAGATAATCCGGCTTGCCGGTGAGCGCAAGCGCGGGGTAGAACAAGGGTTTCTCCACTTTTCCCCAGCCGCGCGTATCGGTATAAACAACGCGCCCGCCGGGCAAGCCCGCGGCTTTCCGTTGACGGTAGGATTGCCAGAAGAACAACAGCGCGAGCAAAAAAAGGATCAAGACGATGGAAGTCATAAGACTTGAAAAGCGAGATACGTCACCAGCGTAAGAATCGCCGCCAGAAGCAGAATCCAGCCCACAGTCCGGGTGAGAGCCGAGGCGAGGACCTGCCTCCCGTGACGGCGGTGGAGTTCGGTCCCGGCGTTTAATTCAGCCTGATTTTCCGAAGGAGTCCCGGTCTTGCGATACCACCAGGCGCGGCGGCAGTAGAGGTAGTTGCCGATCTCGGAGGAGCGGATGGCGCGCATGGGCGGAGTATAGCACAAATTTTCTAATCAATAAAAGCGGGCTTTTGTTTATAATCGCCGCCATGACAAAACGAAAACCGCATATCCTCCTCACCAACGACGACGGCATCCGCTCGCCGGGCTTGTGGGCTGCCGCAAGCGAACTTTCGAAGATCGGCTATGTGACCGTCGCCGCGCCGCGCGAACAATCCAGCGGCATGGGGCGCAGCCTGCCCAGCACATCCAGCGGGGTTATCAAGAAGGAACAGGTTCAGGTCAACGGGCAAACGTGGGATGTCTATGCCGTCGGCGGCTCCCCGGCGCAAGCCGTCCTTCACGGAGTATTGGAGATTGTCCCACACGAGCCTGATCTGGTTGTATCCGGAATCAACTACGGGGAAAACGTCGGGTTGGGCGTGACCATCTCCGGCACGGTCGGAGCGGCGATGGAAGCCGCCGGGCTTGGTTATCGCGCGCTCGCGGTCTCGCTCGAAACCGATCCGCATTTCCATCTCACCCATTCGGAGGATGTAGACTTCAAAGCCGCCGCGCATTTTACAGCCCGCTTCGCCCGCCTGCTTTTGAATAAGAAATCCTTCGACGGCGTGGATGTGTTGAAAGTGGAAGTGCCGCGTCATGCCACGCCCGAAACGGAGTGGCGGCTCTCGAGCCTTTCCCGCCTCCGCTACTATAAACCCACCCCTCCCAAGCGGAAGTCGTGGGACGAACCGGGTCCGATCGGCTATGAACACGATAACAACCTCCCGCATGAAGTAAAAGGGACGGATGTGTATGTGTTGCGTCACGAGAAAATGGTCGCCGTCACCCCGATCAATCTCGATATGACCGCCCGCGTGGATTTCGACGCCTACGATAAATTCCTGCGCGATTGAGTTTTGAAAATCTTCCGTCGCCGGATTGTAAGAGGAAGTTGCGCATCCAGCCGGGGGCGCGGATCGCCGTGACCGAAGACGGCGGCTCGATCATTTTGACCCCGATCGCCGACGTTCGCCCGCGCTTGTGGAAGGGCAGGGGCTTGATGAAGGCGTTTTTGGAGGAGAAGAAGAGGGAGAATGCCAGCGCTGAAATAAAAGTAAGACAGTTTTATATTGACTTACTTTTTATTTAATGGTATAAATTTATCGAATTTACGAAAGGAGAACAAGTAATGAAAACTATTGCCACCTCAAAGGGGCAGGTCGTCATTCCATCCAAGGTCCGCCAGCAGTTGGGCATCAAGGATGGGACGTATCTTCAAATTGACGTGAACCTTGCGACAAAGCAGATCATCCTCACCCCTGTCACTCGCGAATATATCCGGTCTATGCGCGGCAAATATAAGGGTAGAGGGTTAATGAAGGCATTGATGGCGGAAAAGAAACGCGAAAGGGAGTTGTAAAATGGCAAAGAAGGCAAAAGCATATGTGTTGGACGCCTGGGCGGTGATGTCCTACCTGGAAGATGAGCCGTCGGGGGAAAAGGTTGAAGAATTGATTGCCAGCGCCCATGAAGAACAAATCCCGATTTATATGAGTGTGATCAACCTGGGCGAAGTTTGGTACGCCTTCGCAAGAGAAATTTCGGAAGAGGAAGCCAATGCCAGCGTGAAAATCCTCAGAGACCTGCGGATTCAGGTTGAGAATGTGGGTTGGGAAATCACGCAGGAAGCGGCGCGTATCAAGTCGCAACATAAAATGTCTTATGCCGATGCTTTTGCCGCCGCTCTTGCCAAAGTGATGAAGGCAGATTTGGTTACGGGCGATGGGGAATTCAAATCACTGGACGGTGAGATTAAGATTTTGTGGGTGTAAGGAGGAGGAGATACGGGCAAGCCATCCCATGACGGATGGATTTATTGAGTTTTCAGCGTTATGCTCGATTTACATAGCATAGAATACAGCCAACGAAGCGAGGAGTCATGTCATCAAACAAATGGACGCGCGAAGAATTGATTCTGGCTTTCAACTTGTATTGCAAAATACCCTTTGGGACAATTCACATTCGCAACCCCCAGGTTATTTCGCTGGCAAAGATTCTCAACCGCACGCCCTCGGCTGTCTCGTGGAAACTGGCGAATCTTGCAAGCCTTGACCCAACGCTGAAGACGAGAAATATTACCGGCGCGCCTCATGGAAGCAAGTTAGACGCGGAAGTTTGGAATGAATTTGTGGGCGACTGGGACAGGCTTGCTTTTGAAAGCGAGGGATTGTTGGCGGGCAGAACCGGCAAACAAATTGAAGATGCAACTGAAATAAAAGTTGCCGATTTACCCAGAGCAGGTAAAGAGCGGGAGGCTGTTATCAAAGTTCGAGTTAATCAGAGTTTCTTTAGAAAGGCTGTGCTTGCGGCGTATGATTTTAGATGTTGTATAACAGGTTTGGAAATTCCTGAATTGTTGAACGCAAGCCACATTATTCCGTGGTCTGAGGACAAAGCCAATCAGGTAAACCCGAGAAACGGTCTTTGCCTGAACGCCCTCCATGACAGAGCGTTCGACAGAGGGTTTTTGACCGTTATGCCCGACCTGACGATAAAACTTTCCAAATCAATCAAAGGGAGGAAAGCGAATAGCGCAACCCAGGAATTTCTGTTGAAGTACGATGGTTTTAAAATTAGCAAGCCGACAAGGTTTTTTCCAGACGCTGAATTCTTGAAATACCATAACCGGATTCGTTTCAAGGGTTAGTTTCTTGGTGATAGTGGCGGAAGCGCGGATGAATCCCCTCATGTTTGGGCGTTATTGAAACGTGATCTCCTCCACGCGCCAGTTTTCTTCGCCCATGAGGTTCTTGAGGCGCTCGAGCAGTTCGGGGCAGATGCGCGTGGTGTCGTTGGGGAAGTCTATCAGGTGGCCTTTGCCGTTTTCGTAGATTTGGAAACTGAATTTGTCGCGTCCGTGATGCGAGATGAGCGTGCCGTACAGGGTTTTGATGCGGCGTTTGTCGCGTTCCCTGTCGCCGGTGGGGCGCAGGAGGACGGTGATCTGTTGGGGCGGATGGTCCTTGTCCTTGTTCTCTTTGGCGAGCGGGATGTACAGCGATGGAATGACCGCCTCGTCGCGGTCTTCGGTTTCGATTTCGGCGTAGGTCGGATTGGCAATCCGACTTACCAGCGGCGGAGTCACTTCTTCGTCTTTCTTGAATTTCGGCGCGGGCTTGGCGGCAATTGCGGCATCGTCGAAGGAGGGCTGCCATTCCACGTCCCAGCCGGGCGGGAAGTTATCGGGCGGGGGCGGCGAATTATCATCTTCGATTTCGTACGTTGGAGCAGGCTCGGCAACGGCAGGGACGGGAATCGCTTTGGGCGTGGAGTAGGTCGGATTGGCAATCCGACTTACAGGCGGAGTCTGAGCCGGGCGGCGGGGGGATTGGGATTCGGTTCGGGGGAGGAGCGGCTTGGGAGTCGCATCCGGTTTGGGGGTGGAGGCGTCCGCCGCTTCGATCACTTTGATTTCGGTTTTGATCGTGTCCACCAGGATTTTTGGGGGGGTGTTGGTCTGGTCCACTTTGCCTTCGACGATGATGATCTGGTCGGCGGCGAGTTGGTTGCGGTATTGTTCCCATGTGCGGGTGAAGAGCAGGAGTTCGATGCTGCCCTGGATGTCTTCGATGATGACGAAGCCCATGGGTTTTCCGGCTTTGGTGGTGTAGGGGCGGATGTTGGTGATGATTCCGGCGACGCGGACTTTTTCTTCGTGTCCGGCGTCGGGGAGTTGGGCGGAGAAGTAGCTGACGACCTGGGCGAGGGTGGCTTGGTATTCGTTGAGGGGGTGGTCGGAGATGTAGAGTCCGATCAGTTCGCGTTCCCAGTTGAGCGTTTCGCGTTTGTCCACGTCTTTGACTTCGGGGAGTTTGATTTCGTCCACGATGCCGGTGGCGGCGCCGAAGAGGGACATTTGCCCGGCGTCGGCGGCGCGGAAGTGGTTGCCGGAAATGGCGATGATGCGTTCGAGGGCGGCGAGCAGGGAGGCGCGGTTGCCGAGGGCGTCGAGCGCGCCGACTTTGATCAGTCCTTCGAGGGAGCGTTTGCCGACGGTTCGCAGGTCTACGCGGCGGGCGAGGTCGTTGAGGTCGGTGAATTTGCCGTTGGCGGCGCGTTCTTCGATGATGGGTTGCACGGCGGTCTGCCCGACGTTTTTGATGGCGCCCAAGCCGAAGCGGATTTGGGGTTTTTTGTTGCTGTTGTTCGTTTCGCCGTCCCCGGCGAAAGCGTTGCTTGTTGAGTCCCCGCCGCCGGGGACGGCGGCTGGAGCGGACTCTGTTTCAATATCTTCGATGTCGAAGTCCCATGTGGAGGCGTTGATGTCGGGGCGCAGGACGGGGACGCCCATGGCGCGGGCGTCGGCGACGTAGGCGGCGATTTTTTCCACCTGCCCGGCGGAGGCGGACATGAGGGCGGTCATGTACTCGGCGGGATAGTTGGATTTGAGGAAGGCGGTCTGGACGGCGATCACGCCGTAGTCGGCGGCGTGACTATTGTGAACCAGGATGTCGTTGGCGATGAAGTTGTGGGTCTCTTCGATCTCAAGGTCGTAGGTCTGCTTTTCGCCGACGTATTCGATATAGGCGATGCGGTCCCAATAGATGTCGCTTTCGGCGTACCGTTTGATGGCAGGGTCGTCGAAGTAGTTGCCAAGGCGTTGCAGTGTGGCGCGCCCAAAGCCAACTTTGCCTGCGGAGTTGGTCGGCGAAAATTCGCGCGGAGCAATGCCGGTGGTGGCGGTGATCTCTTTCCAAGTCAGCCCGGACGAATCTTTTGCGGCGCGAATATGTTCCTTGACGGCAGCAGGGACGATATCTTTTGTGCCTACAGCAACCGGCGGAATGGACGCGGTCAGTTCCTTAAGGGCTTGAGTCTTTTGCGCACTCACAAGGAAGCAACCAATACGTTCCTTGAAGGTGTTGATGTTCTCATGCCCGGTGATGAAGACCTGATACCCAACCCGCCCTTCTTTGTAGGGGAACTCGACAGTGCGCAAGCGGCTGATAATGCCAAAGCGCAACAGCAGGTGTTGAAGTTGTTGTGCGAGTCTCTGCGAAGCAGTGGCATAGTACAGGCTTCGTCCACGGGCGTCAATGTGACCATCGCCATCCCACATACGGCTGATGACCAGACCGATCTGGCGATTGTTCAACTCAAAGATGGCAGAGGGGAAGTCTTTGTTGTGGGCATTCTTGCCAAGCAAGCTCAACTCGCGCGCCCAGGAAAAGATGCCGGGTTCATATTGCTTATCGGCGCGGGCAGCGTAGATGGAGTATGTCCCTTTGTGCATGACAATCGTGCATTTGACATTCTCGAACGACTCGGCGGCTTTCACAAAATCATTCACTTGATGCATGTCTTGATTGTAATAATAGACTGAGTGCGGGTGGCAGAGATTGCCTTCTGCCAGCAGATGCCCAAGCGCAATCGCTTCGTGGTCCGCCCATTCCTGTTTGCCTTCCACAGGAATGATACGTGGAACAGCAATGAACTCGTCGGGTTGGAGTTCTTCGAGGTTGCGCCAGCCGTTATAGGCGTAGAAAGGATGATTGCCCGTCGCTTCGATGGTGCGTCCCAATGCGGTGGTCAGGCGGAAGACGGGCTTCATGCCGTTGTCCATGACGTTGAGTACGGACTGATTCTTTAATTTCAGCGTGGAAATATCGCAGGAGAGAGTCGTTTGTATCTCTACCGCGCCGCGATACAGGTCTTCCACTTTGACGAGGCGTCCGGTGGCGGCGTCCAATACTTCCACATCGCCGGGCAAACATTTATTAAATCCATACCTGGCGAACTCTTCCCAATCCGAATAGATCGCGTCGGCGGTTTCCTGCGCCATGCCTTTTTCGACGGCGCCCTTTACGAACTTGGCGCGATGTTTGTCTATGTCTTCTTTTTTCTTTTTCGAGATGGCTTTGCGGAGCTCGTCCGACTCGGAGGGCGTGTACCCGGCCAGTTCGACGGCGGCTTGCATCAGTTGTTCCTGATAGACGGGGATGCCGTAGGTGTCGCTGAAGATCGGCTGCATGTTGGGGTGGCGATACTTCACTTCGGCTTGTCCGTGCATCCGCGCGATGTAATCGGGGATGAACTGCATCGGTCCCGGGCGGTAGAGCGCGACCATGGCGATGATGTTTTCGAGGGTCTGCGGTTTCATCTGCACAAGGTAGCGCGTCATGCCGCTATTGTGAACCACGAAACCATTGGCGACAAAATTATTCCCGGGTGACTGCATCTGCAGGTCGTAGGTTTCTTCTTCCCCGATGAATTCGATGTTTTTGACGCGCACCCATTGGGTGTCATCGGGAAATTGCGGACATTCCCATTTAACAAGGTCGGCATATTTGACCTGGAATTCGGCAAACATCGTCTTATCCACGACAATTAAATTACATTCAGGGTATTGCTCCTTGAACAGGGCTATCTTTTCCGCGCTGGCTTTATCCATCCAGCCCTTGATTTCGTAAAACGTATTTTGATCAGGCACATAGAAATCAGGAGTATATGTGATGGCGACGCCGTTGTCTTTAACCAGTTCAAAGGTTTGGGGTTCGTATTGATATTCCCATCCCAAATACCGGAACACTCGCGCCATATCCGCTTCCCATGAGGAGCGCACATAGTGATCTAAATCTTCACGATATCCGGACTTTGTATAGGTTTTCGTTTCCTTTGGCGGGCGTCCATACATGGGATTATTCCTACCCGAAAGTTTTTTAGAAAGTTTGGCTCGAATTTCCGCCGCGCGTTCCGGGCCGTGTCTTTCTTCCAAAGTAATACCTTTCTGGGCAGAGTTGTACATGCTCAGATTCTTGATCCACAGGGTATCTTTAGCCGACTCCGCGGTGAGACCCTTATTCCACGCAGGATTGCCTTTATTTCTTTTTGAGATAAGCGCTCGCACCTCAGGGCGGCTCGGATTCGAGGAGATACGAGCAGAACAACTTTTGCAATGACGCGCATATCCTGAAGCAATTTTCAAAGGCTCGCCGCAAACAATGCAAAGTCTGCCCGAACGGCTGGTATTGCTTTTAAAAAGCAAGGCGTCAGATTCGGGGTCAATTTCGCCGAGTTTCACCCAGCCGCGCTGCGTAAAGAAATGATGGTCGGCAGTTGCTTTAATCCATCTATTGTTATTGACGCTCAAACGATAGACCGGCTTTACGCCGCTATAAACGACTTTGTTGATGACATTGGGAATAAAGCGCCCCTCGTCCAAATAGCAGGAATTCGCGCGAAGAAGCTCGCGCCCGCCTAATGTGCCTGCATTTTCACGCGCTTTGAAATCGGCGTATAGTTCCTTGATGGTTCGATGCCCGATATAAGTATCGCCGCTTAGACAACCTTCTATTTGGAATAAGCCTGCCGTCTGTCCGCTGCCCATCAGTTCGAATGCTTTGGGGTCGTCGAGCGGAATGTTGCTCAGGTCGAATTTTATTCCGTGCCGTTTGTAGATCAGGTCGCAGGCGCGCGCCATGACGGTCAGCGTGATGAGTCCGAGGAAGTCCACCTTTAACATGCCGAGCGAATCGAGCACGCCCATTTCGAACTGGGTGACGGATTTGATGGGCGTTTCTTCCGCGCCGGAGGTCGGGCGGTGAAGCGGCAGGTATTCCATGATGGGCTTGTCGGAGATGACCACGCCCGCGGCGTGCGTCCCGGCGTTGCGAACCGTGCCTTCCATCCTTGCGGCGATGTCTATCACTTCGCGCATCTTCGGGTCGGTGTCGTAGATCTGCTTAAACTCTTTGACCGCCAGCGCGTCGTCCATCGAGGCGCCGCCCGCGGCAAAGGGGACGAGTTTGGCGACGCGGTCCACCTCGGGCAGGGGAATTTCCATGACGCGCGCCACGTCGCGGATGGCGGCTTTGGCCCCCATTGTGCCGAAGGTGATGATCTGCGCCACTTTGTCGTCGCCATATTGGCGCGCGCAGTATTCGAGCATTTCGTGCCGGCGGTCGTCGCGGAAATCCAAATCAATGTCGGGCATGGAGATGCGCCCCGGGTTGAGGAAGCGTTCGAAGATCAGCGCGTGTTGAAGCGGGTCCACCATCGTAATCTCGAGCGTGTATGCGATGATGGAACCAGCCGCCGAGCCGCGCGCGTTGTACCAGATTCCGTTTTCGCGGGCGAAGCGGCACAGATCCCATACGATGAGGAAGTAGGCGTTGAATCCCATGCTGTCCACGACGCTTAACTCGTAGTTCAGCCTCTCGCGGACTTTGGGGCTGTCGCAGTCGTCCCCGTACCTTTTCTCCGCCCCAGCCTCGCACAGCGCGCGCAGGTAGGACTCGGCAGTGTGTCCGTCCGGCACGTGGAATTCGGGCAGGTGATAGCCCTTGAAGCCAAGGTCCACGTTACAGCGTTCGGCGATGAGCAGGGTGTTGGATAGAGACTCGGGGACTTCGGCGAAGAGGCGGTTCATCTCCGCGGGGGTGCGCAGGAAGTAGGAGTCGTCGGTCATGCGCATCCGCTCGGGGTCCGCCAGCGTGGAGTTGGTCTGGATCGCCAGCAGAATGTCCTGCAATTTTGCGTCGCTCTGGTTGATGTAATGCACGTCGTTGGTGGCGACATATTTTGCGGAATAGCGCGCGCCGAGTTCGAGCAGTTTTTTATTCAGGTCGAGGATTTCGGGGATGTTGTGTTCCTGCAATTCGACGAAGAAGCGGTCGGGACCGAAGACTTCGTGATACCAGTTCCATTTTTTCAGCGCTTCTTCGGGGTTGTCGTTTAGCAGCGCGCGCGGAATTTCGGCGGACATGCAGCCGGAAGTGCAGATCAGCCCTTCGGAGTGCGCGGCGAGGAAGTCATGGTCAATGCGCGGGTAGTAGTAGAAACCGTCCAGTTGCGCGGCGGAGGCGATCTTCAATAAGTTCTGGTAGCCTTTTTCGTTCTCCGCAAGCAGGAGCAAGTGGAAGGAGGAACGGTCGAGTTTGGAGTCTTTGTCCTTCATGCCGCGCGCCGCCATGTAGGCTTCCAGCCCGATGATGGGCTTGACCCCTTCCGCTTTGGCGGCTTTGTAGAAATCAATCACGCCGAACATCGTGCCGTGGTCAGTGATGGCGACGGCCGGCATGTTCAACTCCTTGACGCGCCGAACCAGTTTCTTGATATCCGAGAAACCGTCGAGCAGGGAGTATTGGGTATGGACGTGAAGGTGGGCGAAGGACATTTGTCGGGTGGTCGGGTAGTCGGGTGGTCGTTTGGTCGGGTAGTCGGGTGGTCGGGTGGTTGGGTGGTTGTTTGGTCGGGTGGTCGGGTGGTCGTTTGGTCGGGTGGTTGTTTGGTCGGGTGGTTGTTTGGTCGGGTAGTCGGGTGGTCGTTTGGTCAGGCTATTCGACTACTTAACTACTCGACTACTCGACTATTCGACTACGAGACTACTCGACTACTCGACTACTCGACTACGAGACTATAAGACTAATAAACGCCATTATAGCACGCATGTTCAGGTTATAAGACGAAGCGCGGCTTAAAGATTGATGGTAGAGGTTTTCAGCCGTGTTGGCGAGTCAACGAATCAGCGTCTCAGATTTGCTGTCGAGCGGGCTGGTTCGCCCAAAACGAAATCGCGCGGAATTTCCCTCACGAGCCGCCGTCGGGCTTGCGCTGAGTTTATCAAAGCGACGGCGGCTTGAGCGAATTGCCGAGGCCTTTGCGCTTTATCCCTTTCCGCGCGTCTTGACAGGCTTATCATTCGGCATATAATACCGCCTACATAAACGCATTGACCGGGACGAGTATGCGGTCGCATTCCCGACAGGGAGAAGAGGTCGTTGATTGAGAATCTCTTCCGGGAAACCCGCAGAAAACCGCCCGCGAGCGTGAAGCAGAACAGTGATCGGCGTTCCAATTCGGCGATCAGTCAGTAAGCGAAACGGATGGCTCCGTTAGAGGCTGAAGAGTGGTATGTCGAAATTAATTTCGACGTACAATTCGGGTGGAACCGCGTGAATTAAATTCTCGCCCCGTGTTCGGGCGGGTTTTTTGTTTAATACTGGGCTCGAGAGTCTCCCGACTTTCGATATCCAACATCGGGAGATGTTGGAGTTCTGCATGAAGGAGTAGAAAATGGCACAACAAGCGCAAGAAAAATACGAAGATTCATACCTCTACAAGATTCGTCACTCGGCGGCGCATGTGATGGCGCAAGCCGTGCTGGAAATATTCCCCGACGGCAAGCCGACCATCGGCCCGCCGGTGGAAAACGGCTTCTATTACGACTTCGACCTGCCGCGCAACCTGACGCCGGAGGATTTGGAGCAGATCGAAAAGCGGATGCGCCAGATCGTACAGGGCAAGCACGATTTCAAGAAGACGGTCATCTCGGCGGAGGAGGCGAAGAAAATCTTTGCCGACCAGCCCTACAAACTGGAATTGATCGAAGGGCTGGAAAAAGGCGGGCTGGACGAATACGGCAACCCGCTTAATGAAAAGCCGGAGATTTCCATCTACCAGCAGGATACCTTCACGGACTTGTGCCGCGGCCCGCATGTGGCCAACACAAAAGAGATCAAGCCCGACGCGTTCAAGTTGATGTCGGTTGCGGGCGCGTATTGGCGCGGCGACGAGAACAACAAGCAGTTACAGCGCCTGTACGGTACGGCCTGGGAAAACAAAAAACAGCTCGAGGAATACCTGCATCAACTGGAAGAGGCAAAGAAGCGCGATCATCGCAAACTGGGCAAAGAACTGGAAATCTTTACCTTCGACGAGGAAGTCGGTCCCGGACTGCCGCTCTGGCTCCCCAACGGCGGGATCGTGATCGAAGAACTGGAGCGGCTCGCCAAGGAAACGGAAGAGCAAGCCGGATACCTCCGCGTCAAGACGCCCAGCGTGACGAAGGAAGACCTGCTCCTGCGCTCCGGTCATTTGCCGTATTACGCCGAAAGCATGTACCCGCCCATGGAATTGGAGGGCGTTAAGTATTACGCCAAGCCGATGAACTGCCCCATGCACCACAAGATCTTCGGCTCGAAGGGACGCTCCTACCGCGACCTGCCCATCCGCCTCGCCGAATACGGGCTGTGTTATCGCTACGAAAAATCGGGCGAACTCTTCGGCTTGATGCGCGTGCGCTCGATGCAGATGAACGACGCCCACATCTACGTCGCCGAAGACCAGTTCGAGAAGGAATTCCTGGGCGTGACAGACCTGTACCTCAAGTATTTTTCATTGTTCGGAATCGAAAAATACGTCATGCGGTTTTCGAAGCACGGCAAATCCGGGCTTGGCAAAAAATACGTGGACAATGAACGCCTGTGGATCAAGACCGAGGAGATGGTGCGCCGCGCGATGATCAACGGGAACATCCCGTTTGTGGAAGTCGAAGACGAAGCCGCATTCTACGGTCCCAAGATTGACGTGCAGATCTGGTCGGCCATCGGGCGCGAGTTTACGCTGGCGACGAATCAGGTGGACTTCGCCCAGCCCGCGCGCTTCGATTTGAAATTTACGAACAGGGACGGCCACGACGAAATGCCGCTGTGCATCCATCGCGCGCCGCTTTCCACGCACGAGCGCATGATCGGCTTTCTGCTGGAGCATTACGCCGGAGCCTTCCCGGTCTGGCTTTCGCCGGAACAGGCGCGGGTCATCTCCATCACGGACGAACAGAACGAGTACGCCGAAAGCATCGCCAGGGAATTGCGCGCCAACGGCATCCGCGCCAGCGCGGACGTTTCCTCCCAGCGCATGAACGCCAAGATCCGCAACGCGCAGGTGATGAAGATTCCGTATATGATCGTGGTCGGTAAAAACGAGATGGAAGCCGGTCAGGTCTCGCTGAGAGTCCGCGACGGAAGCCAGCAAAACGGATTCGCCCTGGGCGAGTTCATCGCAAGGGCGAAGGATCGGATCTCACGCAGGACGGCGGAACTGTAGTCATCCGACGTTTTGTAAAACCATGTAGCGCTCCGAGGTCTTAAAGACCTCGGAGTCTTTTTAGAGAGCGCCTGAAAACCCATGCCATTGCCATTTCGAGCGTCAGCGATAAATCTTTTCCCCGCCAGCGCGCAAAATTTCTCCCCGCTCCGTTCGTCAAAATGACAGTTTACGACATTAGACATTATCGGTAATCAGTCAAAGTCCTTTTGTCGGACGCAGGTGAACGCGGATTTACGCTGATAAAAGAATAAGACAGGACTTACGAAGTTAGCGGACGAAAAAACATTCTGCGTAAGTCCTGACTTGAAAAGGTTGTTTCGATAATGTCTTTACCCAACATCCGCCTGCTCGAAACGCCCGAAGCCCTGCGCCTGGTGGAGGAACTTCAACGCGTAGTCTGGCCCGGCTCCGAAACGGACATCGTCCCCATGCACCTGCTTATCACCGCCGTCCATAATGGCGGGCTTGTGCTGGGCGCGTTCGAAGAGGAAAAAATCATCGGCTTCGTCTTCGGCTTCCCCGGGCTGGAGGAAACGCCCGACGGCCCGCGCGCCAAACACTGCTCGCACATGATGGGCATCCACCCCGACTGCCGCGGCGCGGGCGTCGGCTTTGCGCTCAAACGCGCGCAATGGCAGATGGTTCGCCGCCAGGGACTGGATCACGCCACCTGGACGTACGACCCTCTGCTCAGCCGCAACGCGCGCCTCAACATCGCCAAACTCGGCGCGGTCTGCTCCACCTACCGCCAATCAGAATATGGCGAAATGCGCGACAGACTCAACGCCGGACTGCCCTCCGATCGTTTTCAAGTGGACTGGTGGATTCACTCGAATCGCGTAAAAAAACGATTGAGCAAAAATCCGCGCCCGCTCCTTGATTGGAATCACATCGCCCGCAGCGGACTCCGCCCGTTTTACGCGCTTCGATTCTCCGACCTGGGCCTGCCCCACCCGCCCGAGCGCCTCCCTCCCTTTGAGGATCGCCTCCTGCTCGCCGACATCCCTCACGATTTCATTCACCTCAAGGCGCAAGATTTCCCCCTCGCCCGCGACTGGCGCTTCTTTACCCGCGAACTTTTTGAAAGCGCCTTCGCCAAAGGATTCATCGTCACCGATTTTGCGTACGGTCACGACGGGGAACATCCGCGCGGCATATATGTGCTGACTCACGGAGACAGCGCGCTGGATGAGTTTGAGTGACCCCATCCTGCAAGGGTGAATAGACTCCCCCGGTTGAGTCCGGCGCGGCGCGCGCGATGCCGCCTGCCAACCGGGCGCAGAATCCACATGGGATCTCGAATATCGCGCTTTCTATTTCCGGCGTTGTTTTAACCAACTCAACGCATCCTCTCCTCTTGGATGACCAAGTTGTTTTGCCCGCGAATAACATCTTTCCGCATCTTTGTATTTTCCCATGCTCGCCAAAACCCCGCCGAGATTGAACCACGCGCTCATGTTATTGGGTTGCGCCTGGACAATTGCGCGTAAAATCTCAAACGCCTCCTGATGCCGCTTTGACTTGGACAACTCAATCGCCTTCTTGATCTGCGTCTCGCTGTCAGAGACCGGCTTGATCGCTTGTGGACGATTGACAGATTTTGCAGGAACGCGCTTCGGCTTGCGCGTGCGGATGTAGACAAAGACTCCGCCGATGGCAAGGAAGGCGAGGCAGAGAAGTCCAAACCCGCCAGCCACGAAGAGAGTTGTCGAAGATGTGATTTTTGGAAGGCCTAAATCTTTAGGGCCAAAATCCCTGTAAGGATATACGGCGGTTGTGTAAGGCGGCCTCTCTTCTATCAAAAGTGGAATCTCAGTTTCATCCAACAACAAAATATTGCGAACAGTATAAGCGCCATCCTTTTGAGACGCGTAAATCGCCTCGCCATCAAAACGCATTTTTGCGATCTGGCTTCCTGCTTCAAAACTCTGGCGGATCGTAGCGGGAGCAATAAAGATATCGCCCGCATATAAATCTCCAGAAATCACGTAATTCCCCGCTTGCGCGACCGTGAGAGGAGTTTGAATTTCCAGATATTCGTAAGAGCCATCATTGTTCTCGTCAATACCGCTGTCTGAAAACGGGTCAACAAATTTCGCTGTTGAAGGGGCGATTACGAAGTATCCAATAGCGTTTCTTGTGAATGTTTGATTGTTGAAAGAGCCTGTGGCTGTAAAGAAGGCTCGATAAACTCCGCCGATCTCCGTTTGCGAGAACGCGTTGCCGTATATTCCATCATTTGCGCCGCCATCTTGGTGGATTCCATCATCGAATAAATCGAGCGGATGACTTGAACCATCGGGGCGAATAACAAGAACCGAAAGCGCGCCGCCTATTACGGGCGTATTTTCAATTGAAACTTTTGTTGAGATCTCCACTGAGTTTTGATTTGGCCGCCATTCGGGAAGAATGGGTTGCAAAACAATTGGAGTTGACGGGGTGGCAGAAACAACAAAGGAAGATTCCTCCGAACTGGCTGTTCCATCCACACTGACGATCCATTTTCCCGCCAACATGTTGTTTATTTGATAGCCCTTCAGATTGCTTCCTTCCAAAGAAAATTCCTGGTATTGAATTCCCGGCGCGTCCTTTGAAATGCTCTGCCCGTCAGGTTGAATGAGTTGCAGTTGTAAATCCTTGTTGCTTGTTACCAAAGTGATTCCCAGGCTTTCCGCCTGGGAAACATTAAATTCAAACTGCTGGCTTTGACCCGGACTTAGAATCCCATCGCCAATATGAATGTTCAATTGCGGAGCGTATGTCTGTGGTTCCTGTTGAGTAATAGAGATTGGCGTCGCGTTTGCCATTATCTTGTTCTGCATATCAATAGGCAGTACCATCCATGACCCACCGCCCCCACCGCCAGATGGCGTTTCTGTTTTTCCGATATAAGGTAATACCTCTCGCGCTAAAGTCTCGCTGTCAGAATAATAAGTTGGGGGTGAAAAAATCGGAATCAGCCTTCTTCCCGAAGGATCCCAGCCATGCCAATCATGTGTAACAGATGTTCTCACATTTGGATAACGAGATTTTAGCAATACAGATGTGCCGAGAATCAATGAGCTGCTTTGGTGAACAGCAAGATCACTGTCGTAGTACCTCAGGGAGGGTAATGATGGCGAAATCAACAGAATCGAAGAAAGAATGTTGATATTCAGAATCTGAGCAACCTGAGCCCATGCGTCCTTCTCTGCGTTTCCAATAATCAAGTAATAGTTCACATCATCTGGTTGCCTGGAAGTCATATTGATCCATTGTCGAATAGGCGGAAACATTTGCTGCGCGGCTGGAGAAAACACAGGAGCGGGTGTCGTTATGCCAGTCCACACATCCACGCCAATGATAAGAGACGCAAGCGGAAGCAACTCGCCGTTATATGGTTCGCCTCCATGCGGACTTCCCAGGGTAAACAAATTGTCAACCTTTATTACTTTTTCCATCGTTCCATTGACTATGCAAAATCCATAAAGGTTTGGATCTTCAAGATATGCTCGACTCCTTACGCCCCCATAACTGTGCCCAATGATATCAAAATGACCGTTCCAGTCGGGGCGGTAACTTTTTATGATTTTATACGCGTCGCAGAGACTCCTCTGAATTTCCCCGGAATTCACCTTTTGATAGTTGCTCGGTGAAGTTCCCGTCGCGTAAAAAATATTGCACTCAGGCACATAACCGTGCTTTGCAAAAAATTCCCGCGTGTAAACGGCAAACTCGTTGGTTTCTGTTGCGAGACCTGGCGAGCCTTCGCTACCACCCCATCCCACGACAAGCATGATTGGCTGGACGGGCGCGGCGTCAGAACAAATCGAGGGAGTAGGCGGCGTAACGCCGTCCATTGGCGGCGTTTCGGGGATGTCAACTTCCCCATTCGTCCAATCAACACTATTCTGGTAGTACTCATAACTAATTCCTGACGATGTATCCACATCCTTGATGATTGGCAAGTCCCCAATCTTTATGCTTGTGTCAGTCAAATCATCGTATACCATCAAATCGCCATTGATCTTATCCCCGCCTACATTGTATTGAGCATATACAAGCCTTTCTGAATCCTTCGACAGCCAGAACAAGGGTTCTGCACTTGTGGCAACGCGAACAGGCAAGTTCCCTTTTTTTACAACCAGCACACGTTGATCGTCGGCTGAATAAGTGTTGACCATTACAAGATTGCCGCTACCGGACCAAAGCGCTTTTATTTCATTCTCCGGATTATTGACCGGCCAGGCGTACACTGATTCGACGGCGGATGTTTCAAGATTTAAATCATAAAGCCCGGCATTTTCATCTGTAAGAAGCAGGTGTTTCGAATCCGGGGATAATAGAAAAAAATTGTAGGGGTCTTGCCAGAAAAAGTCCTCAAGCGCCCACATTTCATTGGGTATGCTTATTTGAGCCGTTGTTATGCCTGTTTTCAGGTCAATAATCAGGATTTCCCCGTGTTCGTTGTCAACATGGATAAAATAGGACCCGTCGCGCGTCCATACACCTTGTACGGAAACGTCGGCGATCTGGACTTCATGTGTTGTATTTTCAGCCCAGTTATGAAGAATTCCGCCAAACCCTGGATTGGAATTCCTTTCATTGAATTCAAAAAATGTATCCAGGTCAAAATTGATATTAATTTTATTTCGGTGCGAGTAAGTGTCAAGCAAAAGAACGCGTTCCCCGGAAAAATACACGCGATAATAATATTCATGATCGTATGAGGTATTCTCAACCCCTGTTTCTTCCGTGAGGCTCTGATGAGCAATGATCGAATCGCTGTCCCGGTGCCATTGCATGGGATTATATCTACTGTGTTCGGAAAAGTTTAATTTTGCGGCGATGTTGCCGCTGGCGACATCATAAATATACAGTCTGTCTCCTTCATCGCTGCTCCAGCGAGTAAACGCCAAATAAGCGCCGTTTGGAGAAAAGCCAAATATTTCATATGTAGGTTTTTGGTTTCTTTCCAAAGGATTTTGACCGGCGTCTCCATCAGTCGTTACGGGAACTCTTTTTCCATCGCCCGTGGCAAGAATGATGTTTCCGGTCGAGTCTTCGTAAGCAATTATCCCTTCAAAAGACAATTGGGATTGCGCCTTGGCGGGCAAATATCCCGCCGACCCGGCTAATAAAGCAAGAATCAAAAAGGCAGAAAACATTCGCCAGCGCTTGAAAATGGTTTGCGCTTTCATTTGTTTTCCGGAAAAAATTCTATTGTCGTTGGTTGTTCTTGATCCAGTTGAGCGCGTGGTCTGCTTTGGAATGCCCGTATTTTTTTGCCCGCAAAAAGCATTTTTCAGCATTGACAAAATCTCCCATGTTGACCAGATCGTAGCCGAGATAATACCAAACTTCCGGGTTGTTCCCTTCTGACTTCAGCAAGTCTCGCAGCATCTCGAAAGACTCTTGAAAACGCTTTTCCTTGGCAAGGCGAACGGCGGCTTGGAGTTGGGGAGACGCCGGCGATGATGTTACTTGTGCTTTTTGAAGCGCTGGCGCGTTTGGCTTCCTGCTCTTGGGACGGGTCATCCACCAAACTGTTCCTGCTCCCAAACCCAACAAAACGACCATGCCAATTCCCCCAATAAGCAGGATTGGGGTGTAATCAGGATTGACAAGCGGTTCAATAACGGGCGGCTGGCTTTGTGGATTGCTTTGCTCTGCAGGATTCGCATTGCCCGGGTTCGCATTGCTATACGGCGCTGCGCCTGGCGTTGTTTCCGGCAAGGCTGAGTCGTTCAATACCCAATCAATTGGCTCGATGACAATCGCTTCCGAGGACATGTCCGATACAACCATATCCAGTATTTTGGAGCTGTTTCCTGCTCTTCTATCGTAGACCATCAATTCCCTGTTCAATGCGTAATCGTCGGCGGATAATTGGGTCATTTGGATAAAGTAAATTTTTTGCGAATCCTTGGACCATTCGTAATAAAAATCCGCCGATGAAGAAATCTTGATGGGGCTACCTTGAGCTGGCAAAAGGGTCAAATTGGAAAACCCAATATAGTCCGCCGACTCCTCGAGGATCGAGAGTGAATTGTAATCGGGCGATGTTTTTACCCAAATCTCAACCGGGCTGGATGGGGAATACAACAATTCGCTGGATTGTCTGTTTAAATCCACTTTATAAAGAGACGTTGGCGTTCCATCGCCATGGCTTCCCACGACTAAATAATATCCGCGCTCTGTCATATCTATAATTCTGGCGTTGTATAGGGCAAATCCCCATTGTTCTACTTGTTTTGACTGGAGGTTGACTGTAATTATCACATCCGAACCATAGCTTGAAAAGATAATTTCGTCGTCCGACAATCTTGTAACCTCGAGAAATTTCTCTATGGGGGTATTAATTCGGAGATACTCCCGCGTGTTGAAATTGTAAAAGACAATCTCATATGGGTTTTCTTCATAAACCGCCATGTTGTGAAAACGGGCAATAACTGGAGAGTACAAAGCTTTTGTCGTGTACTCATAATTCAGTTCTCTTTCGCCTGAAATGTATTGAGTGTAGCCTCTTTCGATGATGTCGCCGGACGGCAATTCCTCCATCTCGTCTATTTCATAGAAGAGTCCCTTTTCGTCTATGCCTGGAAAAGAATTGCAATATCTATCTTCTGTCGGGCTACTATAAATCACAGTTTTGTTTGAAAGATCGTAAAACACACTTTCGTCCGGCGTATTGTGCTTATTGGTTCGCCTGGTGAAGAACAGATGTTTTTTATCTTCGAACAAATCGAGACAGTCGTACCAGATTTTATCCGAGGCGCCGTCCTGACCTTCGGCGATCATTGCGTCGAAGGTAACTTGTTGCGTTAAACCATTTTCCCACAGCGTATAAATATTCCCATCGACCCCAATATAAGTTACAACCCCGTCAAATGGAGATTGAGATTGAAGCGTAATCGTCGGCGTAAACAGGTTTATGGAAAAGAAAATCGGCAAGGCGATGGAAACAACGCGATATGACTTCATTAGTGGGCATCCTGACTTGCGCGCATTGAAAAGGGATCTGCTCCTTGAGCGCTAAAGAAAACCGTCAAACCCGATTATATCAACTGTCTCCTCCGTTATATATTGATTTCACTACAGGCGCGGCGCCAAAATAAAATTAACGGCGGCTGCAAGTCGGAACTATATTTCGACTTGCAGCCGCCGTCATGCGATGGGAATCGCTGTTGCAGAATTATTTCGCGAGGTCCCGGCTTTGGAGTTCCGACCACAACACCACCCGGTTGCGTCCGTTGTTTTTGGCGGCGTAAAGCGCCCGGTCGGCCGCTTCGAGAACCGATGTTGCGTCGTCGCCATGCGCCGGGAACTCGGCAATTCCGATGGAAATCGTGATCGAAATTGCCCCATCCCTTGCAATCAACCCCGATTCCTGCACCGCCGCCCGAAGCCTTTCAGCGATTTGGAGGGCGCGCGCCTCGGGGATGTTGGGAAACACAATCAAAAATTCCTCCCCGCCGTAGCGGCAAACAATATCCCCGTTACGGGTGAAGGTCAACAGGTGTCCCGCCAGGCGTTTCAAGACCAAGTCCCCAGTTGAGTGACCGCGGGTGTCGTTGAGGAATTTGAAACGATCAATGTCCACCAGGGCAAAGGAGACCGGGTGACCGTCGCGCCGGGCGCGCGCCAGTTCGTGTTCCATGGTTTCGGAGAGATAATGGCGGTTGTGAAGCCCGGTCAGGGAGTCGCGCACGGCCTGTTCGCGCAATTCAGCCTGCAACGCCTGGATTTCTTTCACCTGTCGTTCGAGCCGGGCATTCGCTTCGAGCAGTCTTGCCTCCGCTTCCTTGCGGGCGGTGATCTCCTCCTTGATCGCTATATAGTTGGCGATCTGCCCGGCGCTGTCGAAAACGGGAGCCACAACCTCCAGCTCCCAATACAGATCGCCGTTTTTCTTTTTGTTCAGCAACTCCCCGCGCCAGACGCGCCCGGAGCCGATGGTCTGCCACATATCTTCGTAGGTCTCCAGGGGAGTCTGCCCGGATTGGATGACGCGCGGATTCCGACCGATCAACTCGGACGCGTTGTAACCGCTGACTTCCACAAAGCGCGGGTTGACGTATGCGATATTCCCCTGCAGATCGGTGATCACAACGCTTGCCGGGCTTTGTTCCACCGCCTGGGTAAGTTGCAGAAGGCGCAGTTCGTTCGTCTTGCGCTCGGTCGTGTCGCGCAGGATGATGAGCCGCCCGACAATGCCCCGCGGCCAGTCGTCGCGCAGGGGGGAGATCAGCGCGTCATAATATCGCCTGCCGCCGATGTTGAGCTCGAATTTGACCTCTTTCTCCGGGGCGTTTTGCAACTCCGGGGTAAAGCGCGGGAAAACATCCCCCAGTTTTTTGCCAAGCAGGGCATTTTCGTTATCGCCAAGCATCTCCGCCGCCGAGCGGTTGACGTCCATGATGCGGTCCTGCAGGTCGAGCGCGATCATGCCGTCGCCCAGGCTTTCGATCAGTTTATTGCGGGCGATGGGCGCGATGTCCAGCAACTTGTACCCATATAAAGCCCAGAGAACAAACACATTTGTGAAGGCGGATGTTGCAGAAGTCCAATCCACTCCCGGCATATTGAACAGATCGAGGTTGTAAGCGACGTTCAGAAAGATTTGCACAAGAAACGCTGTCAGGATCACGTAGGCCTGTCGCCTGACAATTTTCGACCCCCGAAAAGAAGCGCTGGCGAACAGAATCATCGCCGTGAGCCCGATCAAATAACTCGTGAGAACCGTATAGCCAAAAGCGGGCCCATGCGCGAAAAGGAGTACATTATTTGCCTGCGGGACAAAGTCGCTCCACATTAACCCATGCTGCTGATTTGTGGAGATCAATAACCCATGGGAAAGAATGTGAAAAATGCCATAGGCTTTTACCCATTTATTCTCCGCAATGCGTTCGTACCCCGCGAAGCATAAGGCGAACAATAGGACCAACACGTCAGAGGTTCTGTATGCCCAGCCGTCCATGACCGCAAAGAAGACTTTTAACTGCAGAGGAACTGCCGCGTACCCGAGCGTAACCATTATTCCCCATAAAGTCTGGACGGCTGTGAACAGGCTGAAGTAAACGCCCATCCGGTCCCGCCTGCGCCGCCAGGCGATGGTGGTATTGATTGCAAGAACCGCGGTCGAGATGAACGCGGAGACGACGATGGGGGTTACGACGAACATGAAAGCAGTTTATCGCCTTTGGGGTCAAAAATCAATCGCCGCCTCTCATGCTAAAATACGAACCCGATGACCAGACGAATCTTCATCTCCGCCGACCACGGCATGGCGATCATCTACTTCCTGCAAAGCGACGTCGTTTCGACATTGCTCGATGCGGGCGTCGAAGTCGTCGTCCTGACCGACGACGAAACGAAGGATAAGATCGCGTCGCGTTTTGCGCATCATGGATTAATCTTTGAAGGTTTGCGATTGAAGCAGGCAAATAAATTCGCCGCTACAGTTCAGCCGCGCGTCCAATGGCTGCTCGCCTACCTGCGCCGCGTGGGCGGCTCGCGCCGCATCAACACCGAAGCCATGGACAGCCACATTTGGGAGGTCTGGGCGGAAAACTCGTGGAAATTCCGTTTGGGCATTTGGATTCCCTCCGCGCTGATGATTCTCCTCTTGCGGAATTTTTCTTGGGCGCGCAAACTTTTGATTCGGATTCAAAACCGCTTCACCCCCGACCCCGGAATTTATACCGACCTCTTCGACAAATACCAACCCGACATGGTCATCGCCTCTACCCCCGGCTGGAGACTGGATCGCTACCTTCTGCGTGAGTCTGCCAAACGCGGCATCCCCAACATGACCGTCATCGTCGGCTGGGACAATTCATCCTCCTACAACATCTCCGGCGCGGACGTACAATACGCGACCTGCTGGTCGCAACTGCAAAAGGATGAATTGGTCTACGGCTCAGATTGGAATCCTGAAAATGTTCATGTCGGCGGCATCCCCTCGTATGACGGATATTTCCGGGAGCAATGGCTCATGCCGCGCGATGAGTATTTCAAGTTGCATAACCTTGACCCCAAGCGCAAATTAATTTCTTACGCCAGCAGTTTCGTCCACTTTGCGCCGAACTTCCCGAACATCGAGGCGCTGGCAAAACTCGTTTCATCTGACTCTTTGGCAGAGCCTTCGCAATTGTTGATCCGCTTGCACCCGAGCCACTTTCAGGACAAGCCGAAAATTTTTGCGGAAGAACGCATAAGAGTATTTGAACTTGAGAAGAAATACCCGCATGTACACGTTGTCCAGCCTGCGGCGTTGGGCGGATCGCTCGGCTACTATGGCGGCGAGGATATGGATGAGAAATCCTCCATGATGGCGTATTCGGATGTGGTGGTGACGGTCTATTCGACCATGCTGGTCGAGACCGCCGTCCACGACACGCCCATGATCGCCGCGACGATTGACGTCCCCGGCGGGTGGAACAAGAAAAATAAATTCTCGCTCTCGTTGAAAGAGATCGGCGATTGGCCCACGCATAAGAGATTTAGAGAGGCAAAGGCGGGACGAGCAGCGGGTAACGAGAATGAATTGCGCGAGGCGTTGAATATGTATTTGAAAGACCGAAGCATTGACTCGAAAGAGCGCCGCAAGTTTGTCGAAGACGAGATCACATTTACCGACGCGTCCTCGGGTAAAAAGACAGCGGAGTTTATCTTGCAGACGCTCGAGAGAATCGCTCAAGGATCCGCTCCTCGCGCTTTGCCCAGGTAAACTGCTCCGCATCCTTGCGGGCTTGTTTGCCCATCTTCAACCTGCGCGATTCATCGGCGAGCAATTTCTCAATCTCCAATCTCCAAGCGCCAATCTCCCCCGGCTCTGCCAACATCGCATTCCCCTCGTTCAAAACTTCCCGTATCGAAGGCAGGTCCGCCGAAATGATCGCGCGTCCCGCCGCCATGTACTCGAACATCTTCATCGGGTTGATGACTTCGGCAATGTCCTGTCCGCTCGACGCTTCTATCGAACGCGAATACGGCATCAGCAAAACGTCCGCCGCGGCCTGATATAGCGGAATCGATTCGTGATTCACGAAACCGGTCATGGTCACGTTGCTCATCCGCGCTTCGGTCAGTTTGTTTTTCCAAAACGCAACCGACTCCGGGGCTCCGCCCACCCACAAAAAATTTACGCCCGGCATTTGTTTTGCGAGTTCAAACAACAAATCCGCGCCGCGCCCGGGGTAGATATGCCCCGTGAAGCCGACGGTAAGTCCCTCTTTCAAATTTAATTGACGACGAGCCTCAACCGGATTTGGCAGACCCGCGTACCTTTCCAATTCGACGCCGTTCGGCGCGAGAAGAATCGCCTCATCCTCGAACCGGAGTTTGGTCGAGCGCTCCAGGGCTTTTCTCAACGCCGAAGCCGTGACCGTCATCAACTTGCGCGTCTTCGACTTCCAAAAGCGGCGCATCCACCACGCGCCGAGCAAGCCGGAATTATCCGCGTGCATTTCGAGGACGACGGGATAACCCGACCGCGAAGCCAGCGCCGCAGACTGCGGAAGCCAGGTGTAGAGCAACTCCGCGCCGAAATTTTTTGCGGCGCGCTGTGCATGGAGGATAAAGTCGAGGCGTTTGAGTCCGCCGATGGACGGGAGCCGTTCGAGGTCCGGAACGAGGCGTAATCCGTAATGGGTAAGGAGAGTCGCTTGCGAGACCGGTTCCGTTTCAGCGGGGGCGAACATCCTGATGTCGTGTCCCAATTGCGCCAATGCCTGGGCGACCTTCATCGCCTGGATGGAGTTGGCGGTCAGGGACGGAATCCGCGAGTTGGTGATGAGCGCGATCTTCATCCTATTCCCTATTCCCTATTTCCTTCACCCCTCGCAAAACCATCAGCCCGACGGAGGCGATGTAGTAGAACGAAAGCAACCCGCCCGCCGCCGTCACGCCGTAACGCGGAACGAGCCAGAACGAAAGCGCGAGTTTTGCGACGCCCGCCGCAAGCGTGGCGTACACGGGAAACTCCGGCAAGCCGAGCGCGAGCAATAACGGGCGATTCCAAAAGAGGATGTAGTTGAAGACCAGTCCGATGGCGAGCGCGATCAATGCGGGGTAGGCGTTGAGATACTCCGCGCCGGAATAGATGCGGATGATCCATTGACCGAGCAGGAAGAAGACGATGCCGATGGCGACGTTGTATGTAAACGCAAAGGCGGTGATTTTTTTGAGGAAACTCTTGAGTTTGTTCCAGTTCTCTTCCACCGCAAGCCGGTTAATTTCGGGGAAGGTCGTGGCGATGAGCGGGTCGGCGGGAATGGAGAGGAAGTGCGCGATGGTGTACGCCACGCGGTAATAACCGACGGCGGTCGTGTCGAGGAAGAAGCCGACCCAGATCAATTCGCTCTCGCGGAAGAGTTTGATGATCGTCGCGCTGATGTTGGAACTAAACGCGAAGCGGACGATTTCCCTTTTTTCCGTCAAAACGGAGAAAGGCGCGCGCCGCCATCCGTCGCCGAGTTTTTCATTCAATTGAAGTTGGGCGAGGATGAACAGCCCAAGTCCCAGGATGGATTTGCCGATGAGGTACGCCACGAGAACGGTCGCGAGCCCGCCGCCGAAAAAGAACGCGCCCGCGATGATGAGCGTCGTGGCGACGGCTTGAATCAAGTTGATCGTCCCCTGCCATTTGATGCGGTCGGTGATTTGAAGGATTCCGGTCGCCGTTTCCGTGTTGAAATTTGCCAGAAGGTTGAGGGCGAAGACTGCGAACATCCACGCCGCGTTTTCAGTTTTGGCGAGATGCTCCTGCGCGAGGTTTGCAGTAAGGAACGCGACGCAAAACGCAAGGAACGAAACGACTCCCTCGGTCAGGCTGGCGGCTTTGAGCAGCGCCGCGGCTTTTTCCTTCTCGCCCCTGTTGAGATATTCGCCGCCGTAACGAACCGTCAGTTCCCCCATGCGGAACGAAAAGACGCTGTTGACGGTCGAGGCGAAGGCCATCACCACGCCGATCAGTCCGAATCCCGCCGGTCCGAGCAGGCGCGTCGCCATGACGCCCTGAACGACGCTTAATCCCAGCGCGAGAGTGTTGGCGCTGAACAGCGATCCGCTCGAACGGAGGATTTTTGAAAAGAGGGGATCGTTTTGGAAGCGGGAGAGGAGGGACATGAGGTTGCGCCGACGAAGATTATACAGGTGCAAGCGGAGATTGGTAATTGGATGCCCGTCCCTCTCGTATTTTCAGCATTATGGCGTTTTTTTTACGGCGTCAACACATCCTTTGCCCATTCGCGTTCCTGCAAATACCAATCTATCAGGTTCTTCAGCCCCATGCGCAGGTTTACTTGCGGTTCCCAGCCGAGCAATTCCATCGCTTTGGAGACATCCGCCTGATTGGTGAGCATATCCGCCAGGTTGGGCGGGCCGTATTGAACATTTGCCTTCAGCCCGGTCAATTCTTCGGTGAGTTTGACCAGGTCGTTGATGCTGATGACCTCATGCCCGCCGAGGTTGACAATTTCGTACCCCAGCGGTTTTGTCGCCAGGATCGTGCCGCGCACGATGTCGTCTATGTAGGTAAAGCCGCGCGATTGATTCCCATCCCCGTTGACGCGCACAGGCTGGCCTTCGATGATCCACTGCACAAAACGGAACATGGCCAGGTCGGGTCTTCCAGCCGGGCCATACACGGTGAAGTAGCGCACAACAGTCGCGTCAATCCCGTAGAGATGATGATACGAATGAACCAATGCCTCCGCGCCCTTCTTGCTGGCGGCGTACGGCTGCATCGGCTCGCTGCTGGAGGCGCTCTCCGGCGTCGGGTAGGGCGGGTTCTCGCCATAGATGCTGGAGGTGGACGCCATGACGAACTTTTTGCACCCGTACTGGCGGCAGACTTCGAGCATGTTGAGCGTGCCGATCACGTTCGATTCCAAAAACGACCAGGGGTTTTCCACGCTGTAACGCACGCCCGCCCGCGCCGCAAGGTGGATGACCGCGTCGAAGTTCTCGTCCTTGAACAACTCGATGCAGGGCTTCTCAGAAATATCACGCCGGTGAAATTTAAATCCCGGCAGGGCCGTCAGTTTTTTCAGGCGATATTCCTTCATGCGCGGGTCGTAGGCGTCGTTGACGTTGTCAATGCCAACCACTGTATGCCCCTGTTCGATAAGCGTCTGGGACGTTCGCGCGCCGATGAAACCCGCCGCGCCGGTTATCAGATAATGAGCCATTTCAATCCTTTATGTCGTTGCGAGGAGGGCGACACCCCGACGAAGCGCCCTCCACAGTCACGGAAGATTACTTCGTCGTTACGCTCCTCGCAATGACGGCTAAAGCCGTTCCACATGCGCAAACTTTCCCAACTTCCCCGTCGCGTTGCGCGTGTCGAAGACGAACTTCGCCGCGCCGACGATCTCCCTGAAATCATACTCCCTATGATTGGTCACAATCACCACCGCGTCCGCCTCTTTGACGGCCTTCAGCATGTCCGTCACGCTGTCCATGTACCAGCCTTCGCCTTCATGGTGGATGCGCGCAATACGCGGGTCGTGGAATTTCACGTCCGCGCCCTTCTTTTGAAGCAGGGCGATCACATCCAGGGCGGGCGATTCGCGCACATCGTCAATGTCAGGCTTGTAGGCTACTCCCAGTACAAGGATGTTCGAGCCTTTAATCGTCTTCCCGATTTCGTTCATCGCCTCCATCAACCGCCCCACCACATAACGCGGCATATTGGTGTTGATCTCGGACGCAAGCTCGATGAATCGCGCGTTGTAATTCAGAGCCTTCATCTTCCATGAAAGGTAAAGCGGGTCAATCGGAATGCAGTGTCCGCCCAGCCCGGGGCCCGGCGTGAACTTCATGAAGCCGAAAGGCTTGGTGGCCGCCGCGTCAATCACCTCCCAGACATCCACGCCCAGGCGCTCGCACATGATCGCCAGTTCGTTGACCATGCCAATATTGATCATGCGAAAGGTATTCTCCAGCAATTTTGCCATTTCCGCCGCTTCCGCCGTCGAGACTTTGTGAATGGTCTTGATCGCGCCTTCGTACCAGGCAGTCGCCACTTCGCCGCAGGCCTCGGTAATTCCGCCCATCACTTTGGGGGTGTTGATGGTCGTAAAATCTTCGCGGCCGGGGTCCACGCGTTCGGGCGAAAAGGCCAAAAACCAATCTTCGCCGACCGTCAGTCCGTGTTCTGCGCCCAGTTTGGGCAAAAGCAGTTCGCGCGTTGTGCCGGGGTACGTCGTGGATTCCAGCGCCACGACCATGCCTTTGTGCATGTACCTGCTCAATTCCTCCACCGCGGAGATGATGAAAGACATATCCGGGTCGCCGGTCTGACGCAAAGGCGTCGGCACGCAAATGCTGACCGCGTCCACATCTCTCAACACCGAAAAATCGGTCGTGGCAGTCAACCGCCCATCCCGGACAAGTTTTGCAACCGCTTCAGACTGCACGTCCGGAATGTACGATTCGCCTTTGCCCAATGCGTCAATCTTGCGTTTATCCGGGTCCACGCCAATGACGTTAAATCCCGCCTCGCCAAACACGACCGCCAGAGGCAGTCCCACATATCCCAGACCGAGAACCGCCACTTTGGCGGTCTTGTCCCTAAGTTTTTTTATCAAATCTGTTTTTGTCGCCATGATTTCCTCTGTCAAAATAGACTTAACTGCCGCGGCGTCTCCGCTTTTCGATTGGCTGTGTTCGTTTTTCTTTCAACCGGGCGCCTGCCCAACGCGGCGCGGGCTTCGTTTAACTGTCCGGGCAGATTCGCAAAATCCGCCAGAATGGACGGGCGCAGGGCGGGCTGGTGCAACGCCGCCGCCGGATGAAACATGGGGATGATAAACCGTCCGTCAATTTTCTGCATCCGTCCGTGAATGGACGTGATCTTCGCGCCGGGGAAATAGCCGCCCATCGAAACCCGCCCAAGCGTCACAATGATACTCGGATTTATCGCTTCGATCTGGGCGTTCAAATATTCGCGACACGCCTCAAGTTCGTCGGGGCGCGGGTCGCGGTTGCCCGGCGGACGGCACTTGACCACATTGGCGATGAAAACATCCGCGCGCTTCAACCCGGCTTGCTCCAGCAGTTGATCCAGAAACCTGCCCGACGCGCCCACAAACGGACGCCCCTGCTCGTCTTCATGAAACCCCGGTCCCTCGCCGATGAACAGAATCTCCGCATCCGCGGGACCCTCGCCCGCCACCGCCCGCTTGCGCGACTCGCACAGGGCGCATTTTTTGCAAACGGCAATTTCGCCCGCAATACGGGCAAGAATCCGCGCTGGCATGTCAACCGTCCCCCAGGCTGCGCAGGTCGTTCAACGACATCAGGATGGCGTCCTCGCCGTTATCCTTGTAATACTCTTTCCTTCTTCCGTCTTCCTCAAAACCAAGATCGCGATACATTTGGATCGCCGCTGCATTGCCTTCGCGCGCTTCGAGAAAGGCGCGCGTCACACCCTCGTCGCTTGCGGCGAGTAAACCGTGAATCAACAGCCGCCTCCCAATGCCGCGCCCGCGAAACTCCGGGTGAGTCGCAATGGTGGCAATGTGCAATTCATCCACAATCAGCCAGCCGACCAGCATCGCCGCCACACGCCCGTCCACCTCCGCCACCCAGGGTCGCGCAACCCTGTTTTCGTTCACTTCATAGTGAAAGGAACGGGGCGGCCATGGCAGGGAAAATGAAGCCTGGTCTATCGCGATCACCTGTTCAATATCCGCTTCGGTCATTTTACGAATGATGAGACCTGACAGGCTTCCAAAGTTGATTTGCGAAATTGAGCTCATTTTCTGAGATCTGGCAGGTCTTATACTTTTATTCAATCGGCGTCCCCGCCACATGCAGATAGATCGGCGCAAGCGACGCAGCGTCGTCCACATCGCCCTTATGCCAGCGTTCCCATGCCAGTTCCGCCAGCACGGCGGGGCGTCTTACGCATAACGCGGGCGACGCCAGGTTCATTTTCCGGGACTTCGAGATTTTTTTTCGTTCATCGGATGCGAACTCGCCCGCGATGAGAGTCGGACTCTCGATCTCACCCAGCAACTCGTCCACCGTTCCGCTTCGCGCCGGACCTTGAGCCTGCCACTGTTTCCCCAGGCTTTTATACTCGCCGAAAGCGATTCGCGTCCGCCCAGCCTGGATCGCCGCGATCAGCGGGCGCCGCGCCGGCGGTTGCGCCGCCGCAATGATATCCAGCGTCGAGATTCCCATCACCGGTAAATTGCGCGCCAGCGCGATGCCCTTTACCAAAGACAAACCGACCCTCAGGCTGGTGAACGACCCGGGACCGACGGCCACGCCCAAAGCGTTGACAGAAGCCATCGCAGCGCCGCAACGGCTCAAAAGTCCCGAAAGAGCCGGGGGCAGTTCGGCGGTGTGATGTTGTTTGGTCGTCCAACTCATCTCGCCCAGGACGCGATCCCCGTCGTATAACGCCAATCCCACAAACGATGTGGACGTATCCACAGCCAACAGCATGGTCAACCTCCCACCACGGCATGGCGGATTTCATTCAACATGGAGTCGTAACGTTTGCCGCGCGCGTGAAAACCCATGCGGCGATGTTCCTCGGCGATGTGTTCGATCTCGATGTGTAATCGTTCTGCGGGGATCAAATTTTCAAGCCGTTCGGGCCATTCGATGATGAGCGCGCCTTCGCCGAGCATCGCATCGAGATCAAGTTCCTCCGCTTCCGGCGCGGAGTCGAGGCGGTAAGCGTCGAGATGGAATAGAAGCGAGCCGTCGGCGCGGCGATACTGGTTGACGAGGATGAAGGTCGGGCTGGAGACCGAATCGAACGAACCCCATCCCTGCGCGACGCCCTGCGTGAGAGTCGTCTTGCCCGCGCCAAGATCGCCCTGCAAACAGATCACATCGCCCGCCTTCAACAAACCGCCCAGACGCATCCCAATGCGGCGCGTCTGCTCCGGGCTGCGGCTGAAAAATTCCATCATGTGTTCGTCGAGAATTGGCATCGGGGTGAAATTATACCCTCCGTCCCTTCCTTCCTGACGCATCGCGCATTTCGTAATCCGTGATGCGTAATGCGTCAGCCCTTCCTTCCCGGCAGGATTTTGTTGATCTCTTTGCCTATCTTCTGCGGAATCTCGTTGATGCCCCTGCCAATGCGCCGGGGAATCTCGTTCAATTGTTTTGGAAGGATGCGTTTGAACAACTTCCCGCGCCAGTTCTGCAAAATGGCTTCCATGTAAAGTTTTTCCAGCGCCGCAACCTGAGCCTCGATGGAATATTTTTCGCTCAACGCCAGCGAATGTTCTCCGAACTTTTTCAATCGTTCGCGGTCGGGCAGAAGATCGGCGAGCGTATCGGCGTATTTTTGCGCGTCGAGCGGGAGGGCGTACCCATTCAAGCCGTCTTCGAGCATCCCTTCGAAGGCTTCGTCTTGAACCGCGACGAACGGCAAGCCGGAGGCAATCGCCTCGATGACCGAGATCGGATGTACCTCGGTGGTGGAGGCGGAGAGGAAGACATCCGCATCGCGCAAAATGTCCGGCAGGTCGGCGCGGTTTACCATCCCCAAAAAGTGGATGCGGTCTTTGGCGCGGGTGGCGCCGGCTTTTTCCTCCACGCCTTTGCGCGCGCCGCCGTCGCCTGCAAAGACAAGATGCGCGTTCGGGACCCGCTCCGCCATCAAGTCAAAGGCTTCGACGATGAACTCCAGCCGTTTCTCCGGGTCCATGCGCCCGACGGTCAGCAGAATATGCGCTTCGGGGCCCAGCCCGAGCCTGTTTCGCAAAGCCCCGGGGTTTTTTGCCGCCTTGAACATGCCCAGGTCAATTCCGTTTGGGATGATCGTGATGGGCTGTTTCACCTTTTGATTCAACAACAAGCGCTGGAACTTCGGCGAAGGGACGATGATCTGATCGCCCAGGTTGGTGGAGGCCTTGCTGAACCACGCCGCCGCGTATTTGATGATGCCGGTGTTGCCGATGAATTTGATGTAATGGGTGTAATCGGTGATGGAGACGTGGTAGGTGTAGATCAGCGGCAGGCGCTTGGTGGAGGCGGTGAGATACGCCAGCAGCCCCACGCTGGCCGGGCTGTGCGCGTGAAGCACATCGAAGTGTTTGTGCGTTAACTTCCATGTGGAGCGCGGCGTGCCAAGCACAGCCACATAGATGGGCGGGTTATTGAGGTATTTCAACGAAGGCAGGCGCATGACGTTCGGCTCGTTGTCTTTGTAGCCGGGGAACTTTGGCGCGAAGATCGTCACCTGATGCCCGCGCTTTTGCAACCCCTCCGAGATCATCTGCAAGGAGACCGATACGCCGTTCACCTGCGGGGCGTAGGTGTCGGTGAACAAGCCGATGCGCAGCGAGCCGATGGGGAGTTCTGAGTTGCCTGGGGTCATGGGGTCTCCTGTTTTGAATTTTCCCGTTCCTGTTGCGACAAATTCGTCTTCATGCGCTTTGCCAGTTCGCGGCGCGTGAGCAGGACGCGGTGTTTGCAGCCGCAACATTCCAGTCCGATGTCCGCGCCGAGGCGCGTCACCGTCCACTCGTATGAGCCGCAGGGATGCGGTTTGCGCAGGCGCAAAAGATCGCGCATTTGCAGGTCGGGGAGCATGAGGAAAATTATACCTTTACGGACGATAGATAATGGACGATGGACGATGGACGATGGACGATGGACAATGGACGATGGACGATAGACGATGGACGATGGACGATATCGCCCGTCGTCCGCCTTTGAGAAATATTTCCCAGCCGCCGTGAGAAGACTTTCCTTGAAGAATGCGCCGTTTCGAACATAATGGAGAGCGTAACGGGCGCGCTTTTGCGCCAGTCCGATGTAAAAAACGGAGGCAGGCATGAACAGGGATTTCACGGTCAAAATTTGGGGCGCGCGCGGCAGTTACCCGACGCCGGGCGCAAATACCGTCAAATACGGCGGCAACACCTCTTGCGCGCAGATCAACGCGGGCGGGCGCACGATCATCCTCGACGCCGGCACGGGCATCATTCCGCTTGGGCGCGAACTGGTCAAAAAGCAAAACTTCGAACTGCTGATTCTGTTCAGCCATTTGCACCACGATCACACGCAGGGATTTCCGTTCTTCGCGCCGGCCTATTTGCCGAAGGCGAAGTTGCATATTTATGGTCCCGGCGGCACAGCCGAGACGGTGAAGCACGTACTCGAACATAACCAGTCGTCCGATACGTTTCCGATTTCTTTGCGCGATATGGCGTCCAACAAGGATATTCGTTCGTTGCGCGAGTCGCAGGTCATTGTCTGGGACGAGGACGGAGTCCGGGTCTGCGAATCAAGCCCAAGCCCGGGTCCCGAGGCGGTCGTCATCCGCATTCACAAATCGCACGCGCATCCCGGCGGCGTGTATCACTATCGCATTGAATATCAAGGCAAGTCCGTTGTGTACGCCACCGACACCGAGGGCTATGCGGGCATGGATCGCAGGTTGATTCAGTTTGCGCGCGACGCGGATGCGTTGATCCACGACGCGCAGTATTCGGACGATCATTATTATGGATGCCTCGCCGGATTCCCCTCGACGCAGGGATACGGCCACTCGACGGCGACGATGGCGGCTCAGGTCGCCGCCTCTGCCGAAGCCGGACAGTTGATCCTGTTCCATCACGACCCCTCCTACGCCGACGACTGGGTGGCGGCGCAAGAATCCGTTGCGCAAAATATCTTTCCCGATTCGCGCGCGGCGTACGAAGGCATGGAGATCAGGCTTCCGAAGTCTGATAACGAGATTGCAATCCATAACGCATCCCGGACTTCGGAAGTCTCCGGTGAAAGAGCAGTAAAATATGTTACGCATGGTTGAACTGAAGAAGGACGACACCCGCAACATTCTCTCGGACATAAAATTGTTCGAGGGACTCGCGCCCGCGCAGCTGGATTGGGTGGCGCATCGCGCGCATCGGCGCGTGTTCCCCGGCGGGAAGAATGTAATGCTGATCGAACAGCCCGGCGAGGCGGTCTATATTATTTTGCACGGGACGGTGAAGGTCTATACCGAGCAGGGCGGGCGCGACGCGATTTTATCCATTTTGGGCGGCGGCGACCTCATCGGCGAGATGAGTTTGATAGACAGCGTGGGGCGCTCCGCCAGCGTGGTGACGCTCGAAGACTCGCTCATGCTGTGGATGGACAAGACCGCGTTCTATTACATGCTCGATAACTTCCCGCCCATTGCGCGGAATTTGGTGAAGATTCTCTCTGCCCGCGTGCGCCTTTCTGATCAGATGATTCAATCGCTTGCCACGCTTGACGTGAACGGACGGGTGGCGCGTCAACTGCTGGCGTTTGCGGAACGGTACGGGCAGGACACGGACGGCGGAATTAAAATCCGCATCGCGCTGACGCAAAGCGACATCGCCGACCTGGTGGGCGCGTCGCGCAAACGGGTCAACCAGGCGATGGTCTTCTTCAAGGAGCAGGGGCTGGCCACCGCCGACGCGGATGGGCGGATCGTCATTCAGGATAAAGCCGGGCTGGCGGGGTTTTGCGATTAGCCGTATGGTCGAACAGGCGTGAAGCGGGCGCCCAGTTTGGATGTTTACACGAGTATCGGTAGCGCGCGCATATCGTTGCAATGGATAGTATAAAATACCCCTCGCGGGTATAATCGCCGTGAGGTTTCCAATGACCGATAAAAAAACGAGTCCTGAACAAGCGCAAAGGATCAGAGTCCTTGTCGCCAAGCCCGGTTTGGACGGCCACGACCGCGGCGCGAAGGTGATCGCGCGCGCCCTGCGCGACGCGGGTATGGAAGTGATCTACACCGGGTTGAGACAAACGCCGGAGATGATCGCCGAAGCCGCTTTGCAGGAAGATGTGGACGTGGTCGGTTTGTCCGTGCTTTCGGGCGCGCACATGGCGTTGACCCCGCGCGTGATGGAACTGTTGCGTTCCAACGGACAGTCGCACGTCAAACTCTTCATCGGCGGCATCATCCCCGATGAAGACCTGCACCGTCTGGTGGAAATGGGCGTGGCGGGCGTGTACGGTCCCGGCGCCAACACCGAAGACATTATCCGCGATATAAAAAAGGCTGTGGCGGGATAGCCTGCACACGTTGACACAGAGCCTTTGCTCTGTGTTTTTTTCCAAGAGATTGTTTCTTAAAAGGCTTTCTCGGACACGGATGACGCGGAAAGAGAATGCACCCCTGAGGTCACAGAGTTCACAGAGAATTTTGAATGGATTTTCTCCGCGCCCTTTGTGAACTCTGTGATATTTTCAAGGAAACAAATGAGCGCAACTCAAGCGATTCTTAACGGCGACCGACTCGCCCTCGCGCGGCTGTTAACGAAAGTGGAAAACAACACCGCCGAGGGTCGGGACGCTTTAATCGAACTCTTTCCGCATACCGGCAGGGCGCATCTGATTGGCGTGACCGGCGCGCCGGGGACGGGCAAGTCTTCGCTGGTCAATCAACTGGCGCTGCATTACCGCAAAACCGGGGATAAACGCATCGCGATCGTCGCCGTTGACCCTTCAAGCCCGTTCACGGGCGGGGCGGTGCTGGGAGATCGAGTCCGGATGCGCGACCTTTCCGGCGACCCGAATGTTTTCATCCGTTCGATGGCTTCGCGCGGTTCGCTCGGCGGGCTGGCGCAGGCGACGGCGGATGCGACTCAGGTCTTCGACGCAGCGGGATTCGACATTATCATCGTCGAGACTGTCGGCGCGGGGCAAAGCGAAGTGGATATTGCGCGCCTCGCCCATACGACGATTGTGGTAGAAGCCCCGGGGTTGGGGGACGACATCCAAGCCATCAAAGCCGGCATCCTTGAGATCGCGGACGTTCTCGTCGTCAACAAGGCGGACCGTCCCGGCGCGGAAAATACCGAGAAGGCGTTGAGAACCATGCTTGAACTGGCTCACCCGGCGGAGCGCGTGTTTATTCATCACGGCGCGGCGATGAAAACGGACTCTCCGAAAACAAAGACAGATCATGCCTTGTGGATTCCGCCCATTCAGCGCGCGGTCTCGACGGAAGGGACGGGCATCCCCGAACTGGCGGATGCGGTGGCGCGGCATGTGGCGCACTTAAGATCCAGCGGAGAATGGGCTTCTCGTGAGCGCGCCCGGCTCGAGGTCGAATTGGAGGCGTCCATCCGCGAGGGATTGATGAGAAAATTCAGAGAGACGCTGACGGCTCAGGCGTACGATCAGACTCTCGAGTCGGTCATCCAAAGAAAACTATCGCCGCGGCAGGCGGCGGCGATGTTGATGAATGGAAGAAAGAAATAAGCGTATTGCCTTTCGCGTGGGGCGCGCGTAAGAAGGAGAAGCAAGGTTCATGCACCATGTTCATCGCGATTTGAAGGTTTACGGCGGCATCAAACTCTTCGGGGGCACCGGCTCGCCCGAACTCGCGCAGAAGATCGCCGAGTATCTCGACCAGCCGCTCAGCAGCCACGAGGTAATCGAATTTCCCAACGAGAATCTGTTCGTCAAGTTGAACGGCAGCGTGCGCGGGCAGGATGTGTACCTGATTCAGACCACGTCTTCGCCTGTGCATCGCAACCTGATGGAACTGCTGATCACCATCCAAACCCTGCGGCTGGATTCGGCGGCGCGCATCACGGCGGTCGTGCCGTATCTGTGTTACGGACGTTCGGATAAAAAAGACCAGCCGCGCGTGCCGATCACCGCCCGCCTTGTGGCGGATATGATCGAAGCCGCCGGCGCGGACCGTTACATGACTCTCGACCCGCACGCCGGGCAGATCCAGGGATTCTTCTCCATCCCCGGCGACGTGCTGACCGCTTCGCACATGCTCATCCATCACATCAACAAAACCTTGCGAGCCGATATGAAAGACCCGGTGGTCGTTTCGGTTGATCTCGGTTTCGCCAAAAAGGGACGCAACTACGCCGCAGACATGGACATGCCCATCGCCTTCATCGAAAAACGCAGGCAGGGCAACGACGCCAAAGCCGAAGCGCTGACCCTGATCGGCGACGTGACGGACCGCGATGTGATCATCGTGGACGACGAAGTGGACACCGGCGGCTCCATCGCGCAGGCGGTGGATGTCGTGAAACGCAACGGCGCGCGCGACGTGTACCTTGCCTTCGTTCACCCGATCCTTTCTGCGAACGGCGCGCAACGACTCGCCTCCCTGCCCATAAAGCGCATCATCACCACAGATTCCGCCCCGCTTTCGCCGGAGAAGACAAAACTGCTCGAAGATAAATTAACGGTTCTTTCTGTCGCGTCATTGCTCGGAGAGGTCATCAAGCGCGCCCATGAGGGCAGGTCGGTGGGGGAGATGTTTAATGAGTGACGAGTAACAAGATACGAGTTACGAGTTACCCTTAATCTCCAATTACCAATCACCCATATGCCCGAACTTCCCGAAGTCGAAACCATTGCCCGATCCATCGCGCCGCACGTCGCCGGGCGGAAGATTGTCTCCGCCGATGTGCGCTGGGCGCGGACGGTGGCGACTCCTTCGCCAAAGAAATTCAGGGAACGGATCAAAGGTCAACGCATCCTGGGGGTGACGCGCCGCGCGAAATACCTCATCCTCAAGCTCGAAGATTACAATCTCCTGATACATTTGCGCATGAGCGGCGATGTTGTCGTGAGAAAAGGTAAAATGCAGGCGAAGAAGCACGACCGCCTTATCCTCGCCCTGCGCGGAGAACGCGGAGAGGAGAGCAGCCTTGCCTTCAACGACACGCGCAAATTTGGGCGCGTCTGGCTGACGGACGACCCCGACAGCATCCTCGGCAAACTGGGACCCGAACCGCTCGGCAAAGAATTCACGCCGAAATGGTTGTACGAGAATCTTCGCAGGCGAAACCGTCAGTTGAAACCCTTATTGCTCGACCAGAATTTTCTTGCGGGCATCGGCAACATCTACGCAGACGAGTCCCTGCACCTGGCGAAACTGCACCCTCTCGGGTTGTCCAATGCCGTAACGCTGAAACAGGCAAAGGCGTTGCATGAGGCGATCCGATCCGTCTTGAAGGAAGGCATCCGCCGCAACGGCGCATCCATAGACTGGGTCTATCGCGGAGGCGAATTCCAAAACTACTTCCGCGTGTACGGCCGCGAAGGAGAACCCTGCTCTGCCTGCGGGACGGAGATCCAAAAAATTACTGTCGGTCAGCGCGGCACGCGCGTCTGCCCGAAGTGCCAGCCGCTCGAAAGGAAATAACATGCAGATCAATTTTGCCACCGTCACCATTCCGACCCTTATGCTCTGGGGCTTGGGATTTCTCGTGTTTCTCATCGGCGGATTGCTCGGTTATTTCAACATGGCAATTGACGCGCGCAAAAAAGCGGATTCGGCGGACTTGAAAGTTGAGAACGCGCGGGAGGAAGCCCGGCGAAAATTTGCGGAGGCTGAAAAAATCTTGAAAGAAGCGCAGGCGCTGAAAGACCAGGCTCCGCAGGCGGCGGGCGAACCGGCTTTATTGAAGTTGACCAACGACGAAAACTTCCGCGCGCAGATCGAGATGGACGGCAAACCCCTCGTCGCCCCGTTGACGCCCGAACGAAGAAAACGCCTGCTCGAACTCATCAATCAATTCCGCCCATGGATCGAAGGCGGGGATGTTTCGTCCCAGACGTTTTCCTCCGCCTTTGCCGCGCCTCAGACTCCGCCGGAGGCTGTCTCCGTTCCCGAACTTGATTCAACGCTCAAGCCGGTCCCCGTCAATTTGATCTCCCCCGCGCAAAAGCCCAAGACCGATCCTGAAACCGAATTCAAACTGCTGAGCATGGTCAAGCAGATAGACGTCGTCCTGCAAAAACGCATCGCCGGGACCGCGCTCGAACCGCTCGGCATCCGCTTGCAAGACACCATACACGGCGGGATCGAAGTCATGATCGGCTCGAAAAAATTCGAAACCATAGACGACGTGCCGGACGCGAACATAAAGAGCGCCATCCGCGCCGCCATTGCGGAATGGGAACAGAAGTACGTGCCGGGGGCGTGACGCGTAAGCCCGCGCGAGCATAAACGCCCGCGCTATTTTTACAAAATTTTGCGGGGGCGGGTAAGGATTGCCGGGTTTAATTATTAACTCATCTTACACACTTTTGCCATCCTCACGAACCGTCCACGAATAAAGTCGCGAATGCTGGCGCGCCTATTCGTTTATTCGTGAACATTCGTGGACGGTCGCCGACTCATCGGCAGGCGCATTTCCTAACCAAATGCCGCCTTGCGTAAGGCGAATTATTAACTCGCCTTACGCGGCAGGAGACGAAATTTCAAATTTCTCAAAGAATGGAAAGCAATGCCGAAGAAATTTTAACCGCCTATGACTTCTTATCGGTGGGGCGCGTTCCTGAACCGCCCGGGGATATTCTTGGCGTTTTTGAAACCGTTTTATTCCCCGACCCCTGATATGACAGCGCAAGGTTGATCCTTCGCCGGGGGCGGCGGCTTTGAGCCTGACTTTATCGGGGATTATTTTTGGATGCGGACAAGCGCGGAAAACGCGGATTTCCTATTCTTTTATCAGCGTAAATCCGCGTTCATCTGCGTCCGACAAAAGGACTTTGACTGATTACCGATAATCAGTAGTTCACGAAACGGCTTGAACATGGTTTACTTGGCTCTTACCAAGGAGACCAGCCGCCATGTCCAAGCTTGCCCATAAAAATAACCGAATCTTGCGATCTCAGCAAGCGTTGAACGCCTTCGTTACAATCATGCGTCCCTATTTACCGCTTGACTTGCGAAACACGCGCATTACAGCGGAAGACATCATTGCCGTATTGGGATATGCCAGCATTCATCGTGTCAGCATGGATGCGGCGTCGCATGAATTGAAAGAGGCGCCGTCTGCAAACCGTTTGCGCGAAGTGTTGGCGCAAGCCCTGCCTGAGCGAAAAATATTGCAGCGCGGTGTCTCTTAAGTTCTTTTTGTACGCGGATTACACGGAGTTCGCGGCATTTTATGAAACAATCCGGTTAGTCCGTGAAATCCGTCAACTCCGTGTACTTAAAAAGGGCTTTAATTCGATCTTTGAGTTGAAATTCGTTCGCTGATCGCGCTCCACAGGCGTTCATACCAGCGTTTGCGTTTAAGATAATCGAGCCGGTAGGAGAAGCGCGCGGGCATCAAGCCGAAGTAACGCGGCATGGAGTCGACAGAGGTTGTGCGGTTGACGGCGAAGTAATCGAGAAAGAGGGAGGAAATGGGAAAGCCAGGCAGCACGCCTTCAAGAAAGACGGTGACGGCCCGCAGGGTAATTGGCGAGATGGGCGCAAGGAAGCGCCGTCGGCGGGTTGTTTCCATGACGATTTCCACGATTTGCCGGAGGGTGAAAAATTCGTTGCCGCCGACCTCGTATACCTGGTTGAGCGTGTCTTTGTTTTCCAGCGCCCAGATCATGCAGGTGACGAGGTCTTCCACCCAGACTGGCTGGACGACGGCCCGGCCTCCGTTGGGGATGGGAAAAAAGCCGGGCGAGTTGCGAATCAACTGCGCGAGAACGTTGGTGAAATGATCTTCAGGCCCGTACACCAGCGATGCGCGGATGATGGTGTATGGGGTTCTGCCCGCGCGGATGCTTTCCTCTGCGATGCCTTTGGTTTTGAAGACCGGGTAGCTTGAGGCGCGGGCCGCGCCAAGGTGGCTGAGGTAGATGAACCGGTCAATGCCCGCGTCGGCGGCCGCCTCGACCAGGTTTTGCGTCCCCTGAATGTCGGCGGTCAGCAGGCTTCCGCGCGAGCCTTGATTTTCGGCGCTGGCGAGATGAAAAACTGTTTCCACATCGCGCATGGCGGCGCGCAGGCCGCGCGTATCGGCGAGCGAGACCACCGCCACCTCCACCGGCACGCCTTTGGGCAGGCGCGGGGTTTTCGCGGAGGGGCGGATCAGCGCGCGCAACGGATACCCGATGGAGGATAATTGCCGCACAAGCGCGCGCCCGATGAATCCGGTTGCGCCGGTAATAAGAATCATGCGAAGAATTATACCCACACGCCGGGGATGGGTTCGCCGCACTTCGGGCATTTCCCGTCGGCGGTTATTTTCTTCTCCATGATGATGTACCCCCGCCTCTTGACCAGCCGGTGACTGCACTTCGGGCAAAGGGTATCTTCATACTCCCCGACCGTCCCCGGCAAATTGCCCGCGTAGACGAATTTCAGCCCCGCCTCGCGCCCAATCTCCGCCGCGCGGATCAACGTCTTCGCGTCGGTGTTGTCCGGTTCGGTCATTTTGTAGTCCTTGTGAAACGCGGTCACATGCCAGGGAATATCCGTCGAGACTCCGGCAAGGAAGCGCGCCGCCTCCCAAAGTTCCTCATTCGAATCGTTGAAGCCGGGGATGACCAGCGTGACCACCTCCACCCACAAGCCGCGCTCCCTCGCGCGTTTGATTCCGTCCAGCGTGTTTTGCAGTGTCCCGCCGAGTTTGCGATAGTTCCGGTCGTTCATGCACTTGAGGTCAACTTTATAGGCGGAGAGATACGGCGCGAGATAATCCATCGCTTCGGGCGTGTTGTTGCCGTTCGAGACGCAGGCGCACAGCAGTCCGTTCGCTTTGGCGATCTTGAAAATCTCCACCGCCCACTCGCTGGTGATCAGCGGCTCGTTGTAAGAGGAGACCACTGCCGAAGCCCCGACTTTGCGGGCATAATCCACCACCGCTTGCGGGGTTATTTCGCGAATGAACTGCGCCGAAACATCCGACGCCGGGTCGCGCATGGCTTGGGAGGTCAGCCAGTTCTGGCAGTACGGGCAGTGATAGTCGCATCCCAGCATCCCAAAAGTCAACGCGCTCGCGCCGGGCAGGACGTGCGAAAAAGGCTTCTTTTCGATGGGGTCGTTTTGCAACGCCGCCACATATCCGTGCGGGACCATCAACCTCCCGCCTTTGTTGAAGCGCACCTGGCAGATGCCGCGCCTCCCCTCGCGGATGAGACAGCGATGCCCGCAGGCGAAACAACGCACAGCGCCATCGGCGAGTTTTTCGTACAACTCGCCTTCAACCGTCAAAGCATCGAGCCGATTCGCCAGTCTGCTCATATCATCTATAATATACCCATGTTATCGGTCATAATTCAAGCAGGCGGAATGTCCACGCGCATGGGCGAGGACAAGGCGCTCAAACCGTTTTTAGGAAAGCCGCTGATCGAACGGGTTATTGAACGGCTTTCGCCCATTGCGGATGAACTGATTGTAACGACCAATCGCCCCGGGGACTATGAATTCCTTAAAACGCGCCTCATGCCGGACCTCAAGCCGGGCCGCGGCGCCCTGGGCGGACTCTACACTGCGATCGCATCCGCCAATCATGCGTTCGTGGCGGTTGCGGCGTGCGATATGCCCTTCGCCAGTCCACACTTCTTCGAAAGCGCGCTCCGCCTTCTCGTTCAGGAAGAGGCGGATGTGGTCATCGCTAGCGTAGCATCCCGAGCAAAGCGAGCGGGCAAAACGGACGAAGGCTACGAACCGCTCCACGCCCTGTATCGCCGCGAGACCTGCCTGCCCGCCATCGAATCTGCCCTGGACGCGGATTTATGGAAAGTCGTCGCCTGGTTTCCGCAAGTCCGCGTTCGGACGTTGTCGCCGGACGAGTTGCAGAAGTTCGACCCGGACGGACTGTGTTTTTGGAACGTCAACACCCCCGAAGAGTTTTCCCGGGCTGAAGCGCTCGCCCTACAGTCCGGCCGGCAGGCTACCTGACGATCAACACCGGGCAGGGCGCGTGAGCCACAACCTTCTGACTCGTGCTTCCCAGCAACAAACCCGCCAGCCTGCCAAGCCCGCGCGACCCCATGACGATCACGTCGCTCTTGCGGGTTTTGGCGACTTCGATAATGGCATTGGCCGGATCGCCCTCCACAATTCCGGTCTGAATTTCGCACGGAATCTCGCCAACGTCCTTTACCGCTGTGTTCAATATTTCCTCGGCTTCGCCTTTGCGGTTTGTGATGGCGATCTGCATGTTCGGCTCGCCCAGATACAACGGAATGGGATCGTAGGCGACAACGATGCGAAACTCCTCAGGTTTCATCAGACGCGCCAGTTCTGCGGCTTTGCGGGCGGCGTGGAGGGCGTGTTCGGATCCGTCCACTGCAAGAAGAATTCTTTTGAACATGGATGCTCCTTTCGATGGTGTACAATTTCAGTATATATCCGGGTCGTCAGATTTTCATTTGAGACGCGCCGCCGTATGTAACCAAATTGCAATGTCGTTTGTCAGCGATTCGCCGGCGCCGCCATTTCCCTTTGTTTAAGACAATCAGGTTTTCAGGAGTTTATATGGAAGGCTACGAAGGTCTATCAAGCGCATGGATGGAACAAATGACCCTGCTGAGTTCGATCATCGGCGGGTTTTCGCTCGCCATTGCGGTCGAATTTCTGGCGGGCGAGAAAAAACAGCGCGTTGCCGGACCCCTGATCGGTATTTTCATTCTGGCGGCGTCGCTTTTGCTGATTGCAACCTCGGTCGGAAGCCAGATTGTGGTGAAGATGGCGATTGTGGAAAACGTGGAGATCGCAAACATCCCCCCGCACCTTCTTGAGAACATGCCGACCGCGGCGAGATTCGTTTCAACTTTTTATTACATCGGACTGGGGATGTTCGTTGCCGGTCTTGGGCTGGCAGGCTGGATGCGCAACAAAACCCTCGGCATCGTCACAACCGTTATAGCGGTCGTGGGCGGCGGCTTCATTATCGCGCTCATGCTCACGATCCGCTGAATGCTCCAGGGAAATTTACAGCAATAGACGTTATCGGAAATAAGTCAATGTTCTCTTATCGGACGCAGATGAACTCAGATTTACGCTGACAAAAGAGTAAAAAATCGTAACTACTCAGCGAGAAACGAGTAACGGGTTGTCAAAAAGATAAAGGTCTGCGAAAATAAGCTCAGTGAACGTAACCCAACTGCCGAGTGAAAAAGAAATACGTGCCGCCTACCAAGCAGGGGAA